>Ga0209541_10017157_pt1 | contig 10633 bp, 12 predicted proteins | sample RifCSPlowO2_01_FD_184027 | JGI IMG/M metagenome (GOLD analysis project Ga0209541, IMG submission 184027) | Groundwater microbial communities from Rifle, Colorado - Rifle CSP2_plank lowO2_0.1 (SPAdes) (version 2) | ecosystem: Environmental > Aquatic > Deep subsurface > Groundwater | place... | reverse complement strand
ATAGTAAGATTACCCCTTGTTACAAGAAATCGATTTATAAACATTTCGCAAATCCAAAAGTTCAAAAAACGAAAACAACGCTAATACGCGTTAAAACATCAAAATTTTGAACCCTCACGACTTCATCATTTCTAAATGATGAATCCATAAAACAAGAACTAAGTTCCTCATCTAAACTATAGACAACATATACTTTCCGTCGAAAAAGCCCTCAAAACCCCATAGTTAGTCAAAAACATCGAATTTCAATTCGTAACTCTTTCCAAAAATCCACTTATTATATATAATAGTACACCACAGCTTCCACATTCATGAACCGCTCACAGCTCCCTCTACCAAATTTCTTCCACCAATACTATTACAACCTCACCTCCTTAACCCCTATTCAAGAAAAAGCCATCAACGCCGGCCTACTAAATAAACAATCACAACTCATCTGCGCCCCCACTGCTTCAGGCAAAACTCTTATCGCCACAATGGCAATTGCCAACTCCCTTGCCGCTAATCCTAATAGCAAAGCCATCTATCTTGTCCCTCTCAAAGCCTTAGCCTCTGAAAAATACAAAGAATACCTCGCTCTTTTCAAAGACACCGAATATAAAGTCACCATCGCCACAGGCGATATCGACTCCGACTCCCCCTACCTCGCTAATTATAACCTCCTCATTCTCACAACTGAAAAACTCGACTCTCTCTTAAGACATCGCGTCACTTGGATCAACCAAGTAAACACAATTATCATTGATGAAATCCATCTTCTCAACGACCCAAGTAGAGGCCCAACCTTAGAAATTATCCTCACTCTGCTCAAAACTCTCATCCAACCCCAACTCATTGGTCTTTCTGCCACAATTGGTAATCCAGAAGAATTGGCAAAATGGTTAAACGCCACTTTAGTCATAGATACCTGGCGTCCTGTTCAATTAAAACAAGGCATTTACAACAAAGATAAAGTAGAATTCTACTAACAAATCAATAATTCTACTAATAAATCACTATAACTAATCATTAAAAAAGTATACTTAACTCTTCTTCCCTTCTTTTTCTTCCTTCAAAAACCTCTCCATCTTCACAACTTTTCCTCGTAACTCTTCCGCACGTGCATATCGCAGCTCAATCGCCTTCTTGTAACACAAAATCGCTTTATCTATCGCAAACACTTTCTCATACACCACTCCTAGATTATAATATGCCCGTCCATTTGTTTGATTCAACTTAAGCACTTTCACCAACATCGTAATCGCATCAGGATATAACTCCATCTTTTCATACACCGCCCCAAGATTAATCATTGCATCAAGATAATTTTCTTTATATTGAATCGCCAACTCAAACTCTTTTTTCGCCCGCACTAAATCTTGTTGTTGCACCGCACAAAACCCAAGTCCAAAATGCGCTTCCGCATTATCAACAACCCTATTGATAACTTTTTCATATTCTCCAATCGCCAAATCAAATTTCCCAAGCTTTTGTAACACCACTGCTAAATTCAACAACGGCACAACCGATTTATCCCCCTCTCCAAACTCTATCGCACGCCGCAACATTTCTTCCGCTCGTCCAAACTCTTTCAATTCTTTGTATTGAATGCCTAATTCATAATATGCTTTACCATCCATTGGATTCTGTTCAATTTTCTGCTGCGTCAATTTCAGATATTCACGACGTTTCAAATCTAGACTTTCAACAGATCGCATCTCCCCATAATGATGTACCATCACTGGCAACGGCATAATCTTGCCCTTCGCATCCAAAATACTTGAATCCACCATCTCATGCACCGCCCCACGAAATACAACTTCTGGCTTACGTTGAAATAATCTAACTTTTGTTGAAGGATACCATCCATTAAACCCTTGACTATACTTCTCTTCTTTCACTTGCCCAACCCAGCCACTCACACTTGAAGTATTACTATAATTCTTCGTCACCATCTGATACCCCATAACTTCCCACGAATTCATTACCTGCAACAACAAAGAATGATCCTCACGCGCAACCACTTCATCCGCATCCAAAGCCAACACCCAATCACAACTACATTTCCCAAGCGCAAAATTTCTCGCCAACGAAAAATTATTCACCCATGTAAAATCATACACGTTTGCCCCCGCGTTAAGCGCAATCTCTTTTGTCTTATCGCTCGAACCCGTATCCACCACAACAATCTCATCAGCCACCTCACGTATCGACTTCAAACAATCCTCTAAAAACTGCTCCTCATTCTTCACAATAAGAGCAATAGAAAGCCTCGGTTTGTGCAGCAACCGCTCAAACACCTCAATTGATGTATCCTGCAACACCCACTGCCGTCCAAATCGGCCAATCTCCCGCCCAAATCCTTTCTCCGTAGTAACCGCAGTAGAATAGTTCTGATTAATGACCACCAACACCTTCGCATCATACTTCCCATACGGATAACAAAAATGCTTAACTCGCTGCATCGTCTGTCGTACAATCATTCCATCTGCCTCTTGCAATTCTTTCATTAATTGCTCTGTTGTTATGGAAGTCAAATCCTGATGTCGCAGCGAATGACTCCCCATTCCCCAACCCGCAAGCGCCAAATCCCTCAATTGATTCCAATTCAAAAACCCTGAATATAACTCCTCACGGGGTATCTCTTCACCTTCCACCCATCGCGGCACTATATATATAGTAGCCGTAAATCCCAACTCCCGCAAGAGAGGATACGCAATACTATACACCCCTTTGCGTGCATCATCAAATGTAATAACCACTGCTTTCCCAGAAATCTCATATTCGCCACCTTCTTTTGTCAACCCTTCTTGTAACTCATCTAAACTAATCGTGCGATACCCTTTACGCTTAAGCAGCATCATCTGCGCTTTGAAACTAGTTTCAGACACACACCACGGCGTTGTCGATAACCCCACATCATGGTACATTAAAATCGGCACATCTGTATATTTCATGTCACAAATAACTCCCTATCCAACCGCTGATACCTCTCAAGCGACCTCCCTGATTTATATTCCTTCGCAAGCCCCCGCAACCGCTCAACATCAACCCTAACCCCTTTCTTCACCAGCTGCTCTTTAATCCGGCAGATAAACTCCACAAACTGCGTCACATTCTGCGGCTTATCCGTTAGTCTCGTTCGTTCAAAATCAATTAAAAACGCTCGATTCTTCTCCGTCACCAAAATATGCTTTATAGGATGATGCATCTCTTCTTTGCTAACTCCTAACTGATCTAACCGAAAACACTGCTCAAGCACATCCCTCAATATTTTCTCAATCACCTCTTTTTGCGCACCATCAATCCACTCTAAAATCTCTTTTCCTTCCACAAATTGATAGATAACATACTCTTTGCCATCCACTTCACCCGCTTTAATCAATTGTGGCCCGATTCGTTCTTGATTTAACCGCTCTAACCATAACCCCTCATTTCGAATACTCCCCTCCGCTTTACTCTCAATATTTTTGATTTTAATTGCAACTTTTTGATACTGTATTGTAAGTGGAATCATTTTTTTAATATGGACACTAGTATTTTGTCTTCCTGTATAAATAAACCCGCGGCTTCCTTTTGTAAAATAATGAACCCGATTAATCGCCTGTTTCTCTAACTCCCGCAGCAACAGACTCTTCTTCACTTCATACACATATAACTCCTCATGCGCCATCTTTTTTCGCTCAAGTTCCCGCCATTCTAAGAGAGTATGCGCTAAAATCTCTTCTATTTTCGCTTTATCCGTAAGCGAAGAAAACAAAAATAAAACAACTGAATCAATAAACAGATACTTGCTCACATCCAAAAAAAAACGCTCCGCAACTTCCCACCCTTTTTTCCCGCCATACAGCGCCGCATCCTCAAGTACTCTCTTTGCTTTTCCTTCCCCAATTGTATCTTGCGGCAAATAAGGTGGATTAAATAAGATTAGATTAAAACACCCTTCAACATGTTCAAAAAGATCACCCTGCACAACTTTTACTTTACGTATCTTTTCTTGTTTTACTTTCGCCCGCAACTCCTCAACCGCTTCCTCATTAATATCCACCGCCACAACTTCCCGCACATTCGGATTCCGCATCGCATCTAACGCTAAAATCCCTGAGCCTGTACCCATATCAAGTACTCGTCCTAATGCATATTCACGTACATAGCACTGCAACATATACGAATCTTCTGCCGGTTCATAGATAGTCATATGTTAGAAAAATTACAGATATATAATAAAGGTTGTGGAAAGAAAAACAACGAATCATTTTTATAATATTAAAAATTCCGAACAGTATGTACAAAATTTTCACAACAGATGAATTTGACAAACGATACAAAAAATTAGACCAACAGTTACAGCGAGAAATTGCAAAAGAAATCAATCAACTAGAAGAAAATCCCTATTCGGGCAAACCATTAGGCTACACATTTTTTAGAGAAAAGAAAGTGATGAATTATCGTGTCTACTATCTGGTGTATGATGAATATGTAGTTGTATTTGTTATTACCATCAGTACAAAGAAAGATCAACAAGATGCAATCGATAAAATAAAATCACTCATCCCTTACTATCAACAAGACATTAAAAGAAAACTTAATTTGTAACTTTTTTCCATGGATGAATACGACCAGCTTTAATATCTTCAAGCCCTTTAACTAATGAAAGAAGGAGATCTTCATCTACTTCAGCTTTATGCTTAAGCATCACATACTCTTCCACAGGGATTGTAACCGTTTCCATAATATCCTAAAACACATTGGTATTTATATAGTTTACTACCACATTTGATGAACTAAAGAGAACACAAAATCTGACCAAAACATTCAAATAGACTCTTATAACTAAAATATGAAAATGATCAAAACAAAGAAAAAGAAACACAAAGCTCAAGAATTCTTTGGCTTGCTTAAAGACTGGAAAAAACCAACCGATCAAATCAAACAAGAACTCAAAAAAGGATGGACTTAAACTAAAATCCTTTAAACGCACTCAGCTTACTCCACCGCCCACTCATCCTCCACCCCTTCGCTGCAAAAACGCTTCAATATGTGGTATATCATCTTTCTTTCCTAAATCTAACCAATACTCTTTCAATTTCAATATCCGCGCTTTACCTTGTTTTGCCAGCATCGTCACCGCATCAGTTACTTCAATCTCCCCTCGAGAAGAAACACCCACTTTCTCAAGCAATGAAAATATCTGCGGTGTAAATTTATAAATCCCCGCATTCACCCAATTGCCATAATACTCCTTCGGCTTCTCTTTAATTTCCTTCAGTCTATCGCCCTCATGCACAAGCACCCCATACCGCTCCGGAAACTGCACCTGCATCGCCATCACATACATAAACTCATCATCCATCGGTAACGCCCGTAAATCCTCCTCACTAATCAAATTATCCGTTGAATACACAATAAAATTCTCTTGCCCCACAAACACTTTCGCACATAACACCGCATGCCCTGTCCCCAACTGCTCATCCTGATGAATCAGCGTAATCTTCATCCCACCCTGATGTACTAAATATTCTTTCACAAACGCCGCAACTTTCTCCTTCTTATACCCCACAACTAAGCCGATATCATCAAACCCTGCCAGCCATAAATGCTCAAGCACATACCACAAAAACGGCTTGCCATTCACTTCTACCAACACTTTAGGCGTATCGATAGTTAACGGTAATAGTCTTGTACCTTTCCCTGCCGCAAGTAAGACTGCTTTCATATAGAGAAGAAATATCGTAAACAGTTTTAAAGATTATGGAAAAGAAAGAAGAAAAGGAAGTGAAAAAGAAAAAAATGAATTAGTTATTCCCACAATACTTCCAATCAACTCCTTCTGTACCACCAGCTTTATAGATATACATACTTATAGTAGCTCCTTTTATCGGACACCATCCTTGTTTATCAGGACCAATATCTCCATCCGGTGACATACATCCCACTGAGGGGTTGGAAGATATAGCAGATGTTTCCGGAACATAGAAGTACCACGGTTGTTTCTGATCAATACATTCACTCTGGTATTGTTCAGAAAGACCATCAGGCGTTAGCGTACAATACTTAAACTTTTCCTTCCCTGACCCTTTCACATACACAAACCACTTTGTATTTGCGGCATTATTCTCACTCCCCTTCATCGCACACTTACGTGGCTTATCTTTACCATCAACATAATCACACCCTTTAAATGGACCAGACACATATTCTCCATCTTCACTTCCATAATACCACTCTTCCGCACAGTCAGAATCAACTTTCTCTTCCGATGTTTTCTGAATACTTTCCGAATCTTTCGAACTCGTCACATCACCCACACCAAAATTCGCTAAACTCAACCACTTCCCTTTATCACAGACATGCGTAATCTGTTCCCCAACTTTATTAAAAGCCCCTTCAGGACTGCATGGCGTATTATCTTTACTCTTTTCTTGCGCAACAATATCATCATATGACTTACACACCTTCTTCCCAATCGACTGCGCATCATCAAATAAAGCATACGACTTTTTATTGTTAGGTGAATCTGCAATCGCACACCAATATTTGCTATCATCTTCATTGGTACACCCTTTAAACGCTCCTTTCAATTCCCCTCCATTTGTTTGATAATACCACTCTTTCGCACAATTCCCTGATGCTCGATTATATAACACAGCTCCTTTACTACATACCCCTTGTTTCTTCACATTTAAACAAGATGCCCAATACGCACTACTTCCTTTATTATTGGTACATCCATTCGTACAAATTCCGGCCTCTCCACAATCTTCATTATAATCACAAGAAATATCACAATACTTCCAATCAACATCTTGTTTTCCGCCCGAAACATACACCGTATACTCCTCTGTATCCGTCTGGGTTGGACACCACGATAACGCTCCTTCACCACTAGATGTTTTCGTACAACCCGTATACGGCCCTTTAAACCCTGCCGGTCCACCACCCTGCTTCCAACTTGCTTTGCCAACATACCATTCACCTGCAACACAACTTTCGGTATCTGCTTGCGCAACAGATAATTCTCCCCCAACTGTACTTTGTTGACTTTGAACCTGTTGCTGAGCAATTATCTCTTCTTTAGAACACTCTTTCCACGCTGTCCCCATCCCATTCCCAGTAATATACACATTATCATACCCCTCTGTAGAAACCGTACTTGTCGCACACCAAGGAATAGGATTACCATTTACATCATTATCAGTAAATTGAATTGTACAACCTTCTCCCATCGCATTATAATTTCCTGCCCCATCTAAATATACCCATGCCCCTTCTACACAACCCCCATCAGAAAACCCAGAAATCGCCTGTCCTGCCAACGGCTTTGAACAACTCGTAATCAGAACCAATACACTAATCAAAATTGCAATTAATAATAATTTTTTCATAACAAACACCTCATTTTTAAACTAATAAGAAAAAGAATACTCTTAATATATTTAAACATTTCGCTTTTGCACCCACCATTTATCAGAGAGAGAGAGAGAGAGAAAAAAACTAACCAAAAAACCACCATAAACCAACCGTTAAACGCACTCACCACTCAGTTAAATGCAATCATAAACTTGTTAAATGCAATCAGTTATCCGTTAAACGCACTCAAGTCATCAATTCCCGTAGAAAATATCTCCCAAAAATGAAATCATTAATTAGACAATCCCTCACTCCATCACACCCTCCCTCTCCTCAACCCCTAACACCCGCCGCAGTCCTAAAAAACTCTCAACAATATAAGTAGGCTTCTCAAGTCCACTTTTCGGCACAAGTCCCCGATACTTCCCCGTCGCATGCCGAAACAACACAGTCTTCAACCCCAACTCATTGCCATACTTAATTTCCGAATCAATTCTATCGCCAATCACCCACCCCTCACGATTCGGAAACTGTGCAACCGCCTGCATAAAACAACTCTTCTTACCTTCATCAGTAGGAGTAATCAAAATCGAATCAAACAACTCCTCAACCCCTAACCGTCGAATCTTTTGGAATTGTGCAAACGCATCCCCTTTCGACACAAGTACCTTCTTCACATCTTTCAACCCTAAAATCTCACGCGCATATGGAAATAACACTATTTGCTTTAAATCCTCCTCCGAATAATCATCGCTCAACCGCCGAAACAACGTATCATCTAAATCAAATATGAGTAACAATTTGCATCAACTCCTTTGCTAACTTTCCCGAATCATGACGAATAAACGCCCGATGCTTCGCCAGCACATCCGTATCTTGATATTCAGACTTAACTTCGCTTAACAAATCCGCCAAAATCAACCGCGAATCGGCCGCTATATCATTTTGTACCATCTCCCCTTCCTGCGCATACTTCTCAATCAACTCTTTCTTTGGCTTGCCATTATTCACCAGAATATAATCAAACACATCAACACCGGTAAACCGTTTCATTTCACGAATATAATGACCAACCGTAAACCCATTCGTCTGCCCGCGCCGATTCATCAAATTCACAATAAACACCTTCTTCGCCTTCGTCTCCCGCAACGCCCGACTCACCCCTTCCACAAGCAAATTCGGAATCAACGAAGTATATAACCCTCCCGGCCCCACCACAACTAAATCCGCATTCATAATCTCATCAATCGCTTTTCGATTCACGTCCGGAATCGGCTCAAGAAAAATACTGCTAAACCCTTTCTCAATTTCCGTCGACGTGAAAATCTGCCCCTCCCCTTCAAGCACTTTGCCCGAATTCAAAATCATCTTCAACCGCACTTGGTGCGTTGTCACCGGAATTACTTTCCCTTTAATCGACATAATTCGACTCATCTCCTCAACCGCTTTCTCAAAACTCCCCGTCACCTTCTCCAGCGCCGATAAAAACAAATTCCCAAAACTATGCCCTCCCAGTCCCCCATTCTCAAAGCGATAATTCATCAAATTCCGCATCAATCGACTAGAATCAGACAACGCAACTAAACACTGCCTAACATCCCCTGGTGGCAATACACCTAACTCATCACGTAAAATCCCCGTCGAACCCCCATCATCCGCCATGGAGACAATCGCACTAAGTTCTACAGGATAATTCTTCAGACCAGAAAGTACCACAAAATTCCCTGTACCGCCGCCAATAACCACAACTTTCTTCATTAAAGACTAGATAGGATAGAAATAGCTTTTAAAGATTGTGGAAAAGAGACAACACTCACTAAGAACTCAAAAAAATCTAAAACAAAAACAAACCAAAAATAATCCAAAAAAAAGATAAAAACAAAAAAATATTAAAAAAAAATTAAACCCTACTCCTCAACAAAATCATCAATCTTAAACTGCGGTTCTTCGTTACCAGCTAATAATCCTTTCTTGCGCATATACCCAATCGCAACCAAATAGAACACAAGCCCAACCGACCGTTTCCCTTTATTGTTACAAGGCACAACTAAATCAATTTTATTTGACTGATTGTTCGTATCACATAACGCAATAATTGGAATACCCATCTTGTACGCATCATCTACCGCGTTTTTGTCCGGCCATGGATCACACACCATTAAAATCTTTGGTTCAGTGAACGTCTCTAAATTACTATTAGTCATAATCCCTGGCGGATATCGACCATTAATCACCGTAATACCAGTCCATTTGGTCAACTGCTTCAACGCTTTCCAGCCATTTTCCCGTCGGCTAATAATTAAAATTTCTGAAGGTTCATATTGACACAGCATGTGAATTGCCGCCGCCACACGTTCATCAATTTTTTTCAAATTCAATACACTTAACCCATCTGGTCGTGTTTTGTAGATGAAGTTGCTCATATACTTCGTCTTAAACTTCGTCCCAATATGAATCCCTGACTTAAGATACTCATTTTGGTCAATCAATAAATTATCTGGTTGTTCGCCCATATTTATTTCACCTATATTGTTCAATTTTAATCCGATTTTTATAAATCTGATTATTATAATAGCACAAGAATTAATACTAATTAATCTCGTCTGCCTTTTCTTTTGCCTCAGGCAGCTCCATTGACCTATCAACGATCAATTTCGGCTATGAACTACTTATTTTAAGCGTTATTTATAAATGTTTATAGTTAAAAATAATAAATACCGCAAATCAATTTACTCAACCTTCTCAATTCCCTTCTCCACAATCTTAAACTTTAACTCCCGCCCTTCCGGTAATGACCTATGCTTGCGTAACACCGCCCCTCGACAATTCGCAAACTTCATCAACTCAATTAAACACTTCGACCCATATTTCAATAGATCCCCACCCACCATCTTCACTTTATCTTTATTATCAAAATCCGCATACACTTGATTAGTTATCAGCACCGGAATTTTCTTCTTGCGCGCAATCTCAACTAAATACGCAATCTGTCTGCCCAAAGCCGTATTCACATCATACACCTCTTCACTTTTCCCAAGCTCTAAACGATACAACATTGAAATTGAATCCACAATAATCAACCCAAACTTTCCTTCATTCTCAACTTCATTCACCATCTCTTTCACTCGCTCAAACATCTCTTTTTGCTCTTCAAACGTCGCCGGATTGCAAAATAAAATATTCTCAAGCACTGGCTCATACGCTATTGCAAGCTGCTTGATTCGTTCAACCGCAATTCCTCCTTCTGTATCAATAAAGATAACTTTCTTCCCGCAACTCACAACAGAAATCGCACACAACAAAC
>Ga0209541_10017155_pt1 | contig 10634 bp, 11 predicted proteins | sample RifCSPlowO2_01_FD_184027 | JGI IMG/M metagenome (GOLD analysis project Ga0209541, IMG submission 184027) | Groundwater microbial communities from Rifle, Colorado - Rifle CSP2_plank lowO2_0.1 (SPAdes) (version 2) | ecosystem: Environmental > Aquatic > Deep subsurface > Groundwater | place... | reverse complement strand
CCTGCAGGGCTGGCAAGGCGTGCGCTGCGGCAATTGATGCGCCGGTGGTGGTTGGTACTATGTTTTCGGCAGCAGATCTAGCCTCGCGCAAGTCTTTGGCTGGCGCGTCTTGTAGCTTCTGGCTGGCGGTATAACTGTGCACTGTAGTCATCATGGCTTTTGCTATGCCAAAATGGCTTTCAATAATAGCTGCCACTGGCGTAATACAGTTAGTGGTGCATGAAGCGTTGCTAACTACATCCTCAGAAGAATCTAGCTCATCTTCATTGACACCTAAAACAATTGTAGTGGCGCCCTCGCCCTTGGCTGGAGCGCTGATGACTACCTTGTGGGCACCGGCGTCAATGTGCGCTTTGGCCTTGGCGGGGTCCACAAAAAACCCAGTGGACTCTATCACTACATCTATTTTCAGGTCTTTCCACGGCAGGGCAGATGGCTCTTTCTCTGCCAATACTTTGATGGGCTTGCCGTCCACGATGATGTTTGTGTCGTCAAAACTGACTTTGTGATCATACAGACCGTAGTTGCTATCGTGTTGTAGCAGGTGAGCCAAAGTTTTGGTATCTGTCAAATCATTGATGGCAACAACTAGGCAGTCGCTGCGGTCAAACGCCACCTTGAACGCATTGCGCCCAATCCGCCCAAACCCATTTATTGCCACCCTAGTTTTCATGGTCCCACCCTTTTAGCATTAGCATATTCAGGAGTTATTGTACGGTGTAATTTTAGTCAGCGCAACTAAATCAAGTTGTGTTTTGCCAGATAGCGTAAGCCCTCCACCCAGACAGGATGGCTGAATTGCTCAAAAACCTGTTGCAGCGGCATCCATTCATGTAAATCATGTTCGTAGCTCAGAGTAATAGACGGATTACCGTGAACTTTACCAATATATAGAAACCGTACCCGGTTCACGCCCTCAAAATAATCAGTTGCGCTATAGGCAAGCTCTACGTCATCTTGATGTAGCGTCAAGCCAGCTTCTTCGTTAATTTCGCGTAGTACAGCCTCTAGGGGGCTTTCCCCCTCATCAATGCTACCGCCTACTAGGTCCAGTTCTCCGGGACGGATTTTATCTGTCGTGGAACGGCGTAGAATTAAAATCTCGCCCTTTTCATTAAACAGCGCTGCTTTGGCGATAAGTTTTGCTGGCGGTAGTTTATTACTCACTCTTATATCGGCCTTGACACTCTACAATAATCTTTATTGCATCGTCGGCATTGCCCCAACCCAACACTTTGGTACTGCCAGGCTTTTTGAGGTCCTTGTAATGGTTGAAATGGTGTTCTATTTTTTGTTTCCATTGAGGGTGCAAGTCATCCATAGAATTAATGGCATCGCCTGTGTTGCGATCGTCCGCTGGTACCAATACTATCTTGTGGTCCATTTCGCCGTCGTCCTCAAAGTTCAATACTCCAATAACCTTCCCCTTTAGGTACACCCCAGTAGGGATGGGGTCATTTGTGAGCACCAAAGTATCTAGTTCATCACCGTCCTCGTCTAATGTCTGTGGAATAAAGCCGTAGTTGCAGGGCTTGGCAAATATACTAGGCTCCACGCGGTCAAGCTCAAATATAGCCAGCTTGCGATTCCACTCAATTTTAAGCGTTGACCATTTTGGGATCTCAATAACTGTGTTAATAATGCCGCCGGCTACGTCTCCGGCGTCTAAAACTTTATTAAAATCTGTCATCTTGTTTATTACTCCGTTTACTTCGGTATTATTGTACACTATATACAAATGGCTATTTCACCTTTGTTGTGCTTGAGTGTCAGGCGCATTTTCTCTGCGAGAAACGGACTAGGCTGTACATTTAGGTACAGTCTAGGAGTATCGCAGCGGAAAAATGTGCATGACGCCAAGAACACCAGTGGGGTCATTGGCTCCGCCGATGAGCAGACTGGTGTGGCACAATGAAGGTGATTGGGCACCGCGGTGCGGCGGGATCTGAACTGGAAAACACATTGGCTAGTCTGCAAATTGCCATAGACTTGGGCGTCTATGCTGTTGAGATTGATATCCGCAAAACCAAAGACAACCACCTGGTAGTTTGCCATGATGCTGATTTGACGCGTATAGCTCACGATGGCCGGAAAATTAGTGACTTGTCGCTCATACAACTTCAAAAAATCCCCCTGCTAACAGGAGCCAATATTCCCACGTTGACCGAGGCGCTGGAAGTTATACACACAACACCAGTATTTATTGAGCTCAAAGAGTCCGGCTGCAGCCAATTGCTGCTGAATGTGCTGGCAAAGTTTCCAAAAGCCCGTGTCCAAATATGCTCGTTCAATCTGAATGAGCTGGCTGCGCTGCGCGAACTTTCGCCAGACCTCACGCTATACGGTTCTGAGCGGACCAAGCCGTTTGATATTATTCACTTGGCCAATCGTCTAAACTTAAACGGAATTGGTCTTAATTATTGGTTGCTCAACCCCCTAACCTATTGGCTGTGCAAGCGGTCGCGTCTGTCCATGTTTGTCTACACTGTCAACAATCGGTTTGTTGCAAACTTTTTGGGGAAACTCTACCCGGATGTGGCAATATGCACAGACTATCCTGAGCGATTTATAAAACACCGACGCGCCAACCAGAAAGCATCGAAATAGTATGCTTGTTACGCTAGACCATATCGAGGACATTGCCCAAAATATCCAAACTTTTTGGTTCAAGCCAGATAAGCCCCTTGATTATATTGCCGGCCAATTTATAGAAATGACCCTGCCTCACGACAATCCTGACGCACGCGGACAAAAACACTGGTTTACGCTATCCTCATCTCCGACAGAACCACTTATTAGTATCACGACTAAACATGCAACGGGCCAAGTTAGTACTTTCAAGCAGACCTTGTTCGGGCTCAAAGTGGGTGCAAAAATTGCTATATCAGATGCCATGGGGGATTTTGTTTTGCCCAAAGACACAACACTACCGTTAGTTTTCGTAGCGGGGGGTATAGGCGTAACCCCCATGCGTAGCATGGTTAAGTGGCTAACTGATAAACACGAAAAACGACCAATACATGTAATTTATGGTGCACGGACTCTGGCAGAGGTGGCATTCCGTGAGCTGTTTGAGGAGTACGGACTCAAACTGGACATTATATTATCGGAACAGACTGGTAACTGGTCAGGGCGCACAGGCCATCTGTCAAGTGAGCTAATTTTGGCACTAGCCGGCCGTTCCGCCAACCAATTAATATATGTTTCCGGTCCAGAACCCATGACCGAAAAGATAGAGGCTGGATTGCTTGCTTCTGGCGTGGCCAGCGACAAACTTGTCCTGGACTTCTTCCCCGGCTATACATAGGACTTTCGCACTATCTCGCCACCCCATACCAAACCAGCCCAGCTGCAAACCGCCTATCTTCAGGCGGTGTAGCTATGGCTACCCCTTCTGAAGCTAAACAGTTTTCGCTACGCGCTGGATTGCTCTGGCACTAGCGAGATAGTGCGAAAGTCCTATTCTGCGTTTTGAGAAAGTAGTTCTACGGTTTCGACATATTCACGCATGCGTTCTTCTGACACATGGCCACTCCACTCATTCAAAGCCGAAGCTATTGAGGATTCTAGTTTTGCTAACGTGCGCCTTCCCCGAAGCGTGACATTTACCTGCCTTCCCCGCCGATCAGTTTCAAGTGTCTTTTGATTGACTAGTTTTTGGTGAAGCAATGTCGTGACTAGGGCCGTGACTTGCGGTAATGTCACATCTAGCGCATTCGCAATCCTAGTCATACTAAGCCCCTCTTTTGACCCGCCAGATACAACAACCAATACCAGCCATTCCATCATGGTCAGCCTGAACGGCTCCAACTGTTTGGTAACGACACTATGCATAGCTCGATCGGCGCGGGATTGTGTCAGACACAGCTCACCCATACTCAGGGACTTAAACAACATACTTCAAGCATTACAAATTTACTTCAGGTTGTAAAGTTATTTAGGATCTTCTAAATATTTGCGTATCATCATCGCGGCAGTGGCGCCCTCGCCCGTGGCGCTGGCAATCTGCATAGTTGCGCCGCTGCGAACGTCCCCTGCAGCAAATACCCCCGCCATACTAGTATGCAGCGTAGCATCAGTATTAATCATGCCCACCTCGTCCAGATCTATCTTGCCTTTTAGGAATTCGGTGTTGGGTAATAGTCCTATAAACACAAACACGCCATCGGTATCAAAGCTGACTTTTTTGCCCTCCGAGTTTGTCCCCGTGACGCTTATCACCTTGCCTCCGCTGGCCAGCGGATTACCGACAATCTCATCCGTTTTGACGCCCAGATGAACTGTAATCTTGTCTTTGTATTTTTCGGCCATCTCCTGCAATAATATATCGCTGGCCTTCAATGTACTGCGCACCAGCAAATCAATATGACTGGCAAACCTTGTCAAAAACAGCGCTTCCTGCACGGCGGAGTTGCCGCCACCAACCACAACCAACCGCTTATCGCGGTAAAACGCCCCGTCGCAGGTGGCACAATAGTGTACGCCACGGGCATAATATTCCTGCTCGCCGGGGATACCCAGTTTCTTATAATCGCTACCCGTGGCTATCAGCACCGCCTTGGCATAAACATCGCCCTCGGTTGTCACCAACTTTTTACGTTCGCCTTCGTCAACAATATCCATGACCTCGCCCAGCTCTATCTTGGCGCCAAATCGTTCGGCTTGCTTGCGCAGCTCCTCTGCCAGCTCAAGCCCCGCTATACCGTCAGCAAAGCCGGGGTAGTTGTCCACCCAGTCAGTTATAGCCGCCAGACCGCCTATCACGCCCTTTTCATACAGCACGGTTTCTATGTCCTCACGCGTAGTATAAATCGCCGCGGTGAGGGCCGCCGGCCCCGCCCCAATCATCACCACATCATGCACTGTCTTGTCAGAATTTGCCATTTAGCACTTTCCTTATTTACTTGTTTAGATTGTACCTCAGTGATGAAGTGCAAGAAAGAAATGAAGCCCAGACTGAGCTGTACTTTAAGGTACAGTGAAGGAGGACTGGAATTTCTGCCGCAGCAATTCGCGCTGAGGTACGATCTTACGCTATTGCTGGTGCAAGTTTTGCAAGGTTATAGCCTATTACTACCTCGCGCGTGTCATCGCCCTTAGTAATGACCGTTACGGGTACAGACAATGCTCCGCTGAGCTCAAAGGCTTCCTTTTGGCGTTCTGGGTGGGCGTCTAGATTGACCTCTTCGTAGTTGTGGCCCTTGGCGCCCAACCATCTTTTGACCATTCCGCAGTAGGCGCAGGTGTTGGTAGTAAAGATAGTGATGTTTTTGACCATTGCTTGGACTCCTGTATGTACTTTTTTGCTGTTTTTATGGATTCGTAACTATTGTATATGGTGCTTATGGTACATGTAAAGACCCTATATGTTGTGTTTTTGTGTGTTTTTCGCCTCCGTTTAGGGATTTTTGACCGCAGTTATTTCTATATCAAAAACCAAATCGGAATTTGGTGGGATGTTGGCTGATGGTGATTGTTCCCCATAGGCAAGCTGCGCAGGGATAAACAGCCGGCGTTTCCCACCAACTTTCATGCCCGGTACACCCTGTGTCCAGCCTTGGATAACGCCGCTTAGTGGGAACTCAATGGGCTGGTTCTGACCATCATGCGAGCTCTGAAAAATCGTACCGTCACTTGCCAACGCGCCCGTGTAGTGAGCGGTCACTGTCGCCCCAGCTTTGACCACTTCACCATTTCCAGCTACAACATCGTTGTATTGCAGCTTGTCAATTTTGTCCACTGGTGTGAAATTACTTAGTTTTGTTCCTTCCAATTTACCCTCCTTTGATTGATTTTGTTCCTGAAGTTGTTTAAGCGCTTCCTCCGTTGACTGCTGGCTGCCCAAGGACGCCTTTTCGGCGTTATTCTGCTGCCGAACCTGCCAGACAACCACCGCGCTCACCGCAACGCTGGTCCCAAAAAACAATATCGCGCCAACAAGTGCAAACACACGCTCATGCGTTTTAGCCATAAATCCTCCTTAAATATACCCATCAGTATACCCCGTCCCAACCCCCTCCCACAAAGTCTTTTGCGCAACACTAAATAAGAGGCTGTCTACCCAGCAATATCGTATGACTGAAGTTTTTTCTGGGAGGATTCAGTTTTCTTGCCGTGCTGTAATCTGAGCAGCTGATCGTAAATACCACCGCTTCTAGCTAGCTCGAGTGGTGAGCCAACCTCGTCAATCTGGCCGCCGCGAATGGTAACAATCTGGTTAACGTTCTGGATGGTGCTCAGGCGGTGGGCGATGATAATGGTAGTGCGGCCCTTCATGAGATATTCCAGCGCTTCCTGCACCATGGCCTCGGACTTGCTGTCCAAACTACTGGTGGCCTCGTCCAAGATCAAAATGGGTGCGTCCTTGAGCAATGCGCGGGCAATAGCAATACGCTGCTTCTGCCCGCCAGACAATTTGAGCCCACGCTCGCCTATCTGGGCATCGTAACCCTTCTCCAGCTTGGCAATAAACTCATCTGCATTGGCTGCCTTGGCCGCAGCCACAATTTGCTTCTGTGACGCTCCAGGACGGGCATAGCCAATGTTTTCACGGATGGTGCCGCTAAACAGCGCTGGATCTTGGAACACCACGCCAATGTTTTCACGCAATGAATGCTGAGTTACCTTGTTGATAGCCTGCCCGTCAATCTTAATCACGCCCTTTTCCGGATCGTACAGCCTAAGTAGCAGATTGGTCAGCGTGGTTTTGCCTTCGCCGCTTTCGCCCACCAGCGCAATCTTGGTATCGGGCTTGATGGTCAGTGAAACGTTTTTAATCACAGGCTGTTTAGAGTCATAACTAAACGACACATCATCAAACACAATCTCCCCAACTGACACCTTGAGCGGCACCGCCCCAGATATGTCATCTACCACAGGCTTGATATCCATTATCTCAAAATAATCTTTACTGTCGCCAACCACCTTCTGAGTCCGGTCTACCAAGAAACTAATGGTAAAGATTGGGATACGTATCTGCATGGCGTACAAAATAAGCGCCACGGCTTGACCAGGGGTCAAGACACCGTGGGCGGCCTGTACAAAGACATACATATAGACACCAAAAAAGATAACATTTAGCACCAATCGACGTTTGATATCATTGGTATGCCACAGCACAGATTGTGGTTTCTCTATATCCACTACTTTCTGGAAATGCTTTTTGAACAAGCCTAGTTCGCGCAATTCCTGACGGAAGCTCTTGGTGACCTTAATCTGCCCAATAACTTCGGCGAAACGGCCAGCGGCTATGTCCTTGTTTTCGTTTATTTCTGACTGGTACTGCAGCCATTTGCCACTGCTGCGTGTGGTCATCCAAATATATATGGGGTAGAGCGACAACAGCATCAACCCCACTTGCCAGCTATAACGTGTCACTATAATCAGTGCAAATACCGTGCCAAACAAAAATTGCAAAAAGGTATTGCTGAGCATGTTCATGAAATCGCTGATCTGCTGCACGGAACGGTCTAGTCTAGCTATGATCTTGCCGGAAAGCTCAGTGTCAAAGTAACGCTGCGGCAGACTGAGCAAATGCTCATAGTACCGTTCGCCCAATATTTTCTGGAGCTTAAATGCCATTCGGTCGCCCAGATACCCGCCAATATTGCTGAACAGGTTTGAGAACAAGTCGGTAGCAAATATAGCCACAGCAATAAACGCCACGTATTTGACACTCGCACCCGTGCCTTTGCGAAGTTCATCTATGGCCCAGCCGCTCAACATCGGTTGGAGCAGGCTAACTAGGCTCAGCAATATTGTAAAGAAGCTGATGACAATGTAATACCGCCAAAGATCCCGTGTATATGTAATGATCCGCCAAATATGCTTCATATAATCCCCTTTGGCTTGCGTACTCGAGTGCAGCTAGTGTTTTCTCGTTGAGCACCGGAGGGAGCTGTACGGCAAGGTACAGCGAGTGAGGAGCGCAGGCGAAAAACGCTAGATGTGCCGAATACGCATGCCAAACTACCAGCCTCCACCGCCACCGCCCCCTCCACCACCGCCAGAAAAGCCACCACCGCCCGAGAATCCGCTAGAACCAGAACTGCTTGGTGGTGAAAAGTTGGTGCTCATTGCGCTGACACTGCTGCTTAAAGCCGAGGTTAGATAAATTGCATTAAAGGCAGTCCAGTTGCCGACAAACCAATCTGGCGGCGTTTTATAGATATCGGCAAACTGCTTGGCCCACTCAGTTTCTACCCCAAGCACCATGGCGTATGGCAATAATTTTTCAAATAATTCCACAGTTTGTTTAGGTCCAATCGATTTATTGGCATATGGCGCGTCGGGACTCTGTAGCATTTTTATCCGGTCGGCCTCCGCTGTCTGCATGTACAGCCTGAGCCCCTTGATCTTTTCCAATGCTTCCACCCCCATAGGCGTCCTGCGTGGCATTAGCACAGCCAGGCCAGCTACTAATATTGCTGATAATCCCAGACCCAGACTAAGCCAAGCATGGATGGCAAACGCTGCGATCACCAAAACAACTGCTACGCCCCACATTAACCCTCCCGCGCGGGCTGGATTCACCGGGAAATATCCCGCAGTGGCAAGATCCTTTGGCATACTTTTCTGTAATTTTTGGATAGTCGTATAAAAAGTCTTTTTCAGAGATGACAACTCCACCGATTCGGCAATAGTCTTTTCCAAAAATATCCCAGACAATACTTCTATTTCGTGTGGCTTTAATGCCTGCCAATTGTTATTGAGCAGCTCAAAACTATATTCTTTGCTGTCTCGTAAGATTTTTTTATTGGTTGTTTCAATAATTCTTATATATTTGCGGATGGCTAGATCAATGATGACTGCCGAGACATGTCTGGCCTCCAGTTTATACGTCATTATTACGCCAGCTTCGGCTGGCCCAACGCCTGTTGGTGGCTCATACTCTGGGATAATTGTGCCACGTCCCTTGAGATCTCGACCATTTTTGTACCAGCGCCTCAGCGCCCACCCACCAATGAGCAACGGCGGCAAAGCTACAGCCAGAACTTTTCCTATGTTATCTTTCCACCAATCAACAGCTGTGGGCTTGGCATAATAACCTCTGGGGAATGCTATTACAACGGACACGTTTTCGTACATCTGAAGCGGTTTGGTGGTTTCCACGGCTATACCATCCTCAATTTTGGTAATTGCACAATCTTGATTACTGGTGCCGTAACTCCCCGTGAAACACTGCTGTTTGTCAGTAGTCAGATTGCTAGGCAAATGAAATGTTGCCCGGGCGCGCGTAAACGGCTGCTGCCATTCATTGCCGTTGATGTCCCAATACAGCTCGTCGTGGTCGTCATAAAACGTGATGACATTTTGCAAATTGTAGTCAATTTTGTACATTTGATGACCTGTGATGGTTCTGTTCGGATCGCCTATTTTTAATACCAAGTTGCCGCTATCGCTGTAGGTACTGTACTGAGACGGCGCACCAGTACCAGACGAAATATTGTTGACGATTATCTTTAGAGATTGGCCTCTGTAATTCTGGGGGATTGCCCTAAGTATTCCGTGGTTATTATCAGAAAATGTTAGATCAATGTTTTCAACAACATGCAGCTCGCCCTGCGGGTCGTTTCTTGTCAGGTAGTAATCCGCACTAAAATCATTTATCACAAAATCACTAGGGTTTGCGCGAACTTGTGCAGACTTTAGCAGTGGTATCACCAGTAGTGAGAGCGCGGCAAGTACTCGGATTATGCCTCTCATCAAACTCTCACGGCGCCAAATTTGGCATGAGCTACGGCGGCTGCATCGTCCAGCAGCTTGTTGACCTCGTCGGTTCTGAGCGTACGATTAAATGCAGCGATACGCAGCCTAAACGTAATATTTTTGCGTTTCTTGTCGGAAGGCTTTTGATAAATATCGGTAGGTGTTAGTTCTATCGAAGTATCTTGGGGTCTTAGCCGGTCCAGTTCATTGGCCACGAAATTATTGAGCTCCCAGAAGCCTAGACTTGCTGGTACCTGCAGTGTAATATCTTGCTCAATTTTCGGGAAATGTGGCGAGGTTTTATAGATTGAAGTCTTGGCCACTAGCGCAGCCTGAAACAAATCTTCTGTACCCAGCTCAAACCCCGCACTTGCAACCGGCAACTTGAAGTTCCTACGTAAAGCGGATGAATAATCACCAATAATTCCAATGTAGGCTTGGGAATTTTTATCCGTCACATAAGCCGATCGCGTTAGATCAAACGGCTTGGTAACGGCATATTTTGGGTTGCCCTTAACGGGATTATATTCAAATTCTAGACCAAGCTGCGCCGCAACATAATCCAAAATAAAACGCACCTGATAATATGAAGAACCTGCACTGCTGCTAGACTTCTCGTCTTTGGCGACATAAACCAAGGCGGTCATCTCAAGCTCGTCAGGCACACCACCGATCTTGGTGTGAGTTTTATTATGTGATTTGCCTATCTCAAATATTGCAAACTCGTCATATCCCGCCCGAATGTTGGGATATGTTTTGTCTAACAAGTTTGGTGTCAGGTTCAAGCGGTAATATTGCAAGTCCGGGCTTAGAGCGTTGGACAGCCGGAAGGCTTCCTTGGTATCCTGTCCGGACTTTTCTAACAAGTTGCCATGAACGAAACTATAGGTTAGCGCTTCGTTGGCGCCGGCTTTGGCCAACACGCC
>Ga0209541_10017154_pt1 | contig 10634 bp, 9 predicted proteins | sample RifCSPlowO2_01_FD_184027 | JGI IMG/M metagenome (GOLD analysis project Ga0209541, IMG submission 184027) | Groundwater microbial communities from Rifle, Colorado - Rifle CSP2_plank lowO2_0.1 (SPAdes) (version 2) | ecosystem: Environmental > Aquatic > Deep subsurface > Groundwater | place: Rifle... | reverse complement strand
GTACCTACCGCAACAACGCGATTGGTCTTTTTGTTGAGTGCAACGACAGACGGTTCGTTGATGACGATTCCGTGATCGCGAAGATACACAAGGGTATTTGCGGTCCCCAAATCTATGCCGATATCGTTCCCCACAATCTTATAGAATCGCTCCAACATCGTGCCCCCATTCTATGCGAAGCCCTCGCGAGAAGCAAATGTTTGACAAAATGTTAATTTCTTGCTATGGTCATAGTCAGTCTAACCCAATCGCTCGTCACACCAAGGAGGTCGTCCATGAACATCCGCGAACGTTTTTTCCTTCAGCCGGTTTTAACGACAATGTTGCGCGCGAGAGAAAATGGGCAAGTCGGCGTATCGACGCAACGGGTCTACTCTCTTTTAAAGAGCCGGGCACTGCAGTTCTACGCCAAGCTGCTCGGCACTCCGGTCACAAGTACCCAGTTCACAAACACGCTCGCAAGAGTTGCGACGATGTCCCGTATACAAGAGCTCAAGTAGGAAAAACGCTGAATAGTTCTTCCTTGGTCACCATGCGCGCCGATGACGCGGTGCGTATTTTTGTTTCCAATTTATTTTCTGCAAGTGTCTTCTTTGAAACAACAACGCGCAGTGGGATGCCGAGGAGATCACTATCCTTGAATTTCTCTCCCGCAGAAACACCACTGCGGTCGTCATAGAGCACTTCGACCCCTTTTTTCGTCAGTTCATCGTATAACTCTTTCGCCGATTTATTCACCTCCTCGTTGTCGGTGCTCAAATTAAGGAGATGGAGGCGAAACGGCGCAATCACTTCCGGCCACACTATCCCTTTTTCGTCGGAGAGCACTTCAACAATGGTACCCATAAGGCGTGTTGGGCCGAGACCATAAGAGCCCATGATGACCGGCTTCGCAATGCCATCTTCGTCTTTGTAAGAAAGCCCGAGTGGCTCGGAAAACTTCGTGCCAAGGTGAAAGATGTTTCCCACCTCAATAGATTTTTTCTCAGTGAGTGCTTCACGCTTGAGTCCGAGATCGTGAAGTACATCATCCGTACACACCTCTTTGTTGACCACCTTTCCACTCGCCTCGTCAATAAAGATGTGATCTTCGCCCGCATCAGAGATTGTCTGAAACTCCTCGGAAAACCGACTGAAAATGCCCCCTGAGGCAAACGTCAGATGCGTTCGTTCCGCGAGTCCGACGCGATGAAAGATTTTTTTGTATGCCTCCTTTGCCTTTTCATAAAATGCAAGATGTTCCTCCTCGTTGCGCGAAAACGAATACATATCCTTCATCATGAACTCTTTTCCACGCATGATGCCGGATTTCGCGCGCAATTCGTTGCGAAATTTGTTCTGAAACTGATATGCGACGATCGGTAGATCGCGGTAAGATGATACATAACCCGTCATGATGCGCGTCAGCGGTTCTTCGTGCGTAATTCCTAAGCCGGTCTCGCCACCCGACTTCAACGTCGTCTTAAACCAATTGTCTACCTTGCTATCGTCCCAACGATCAGTGCGCTCCCAAAGAACTTTATCTTGGAGAGCGGTCATCACCATCTCCTGTCCACCAATTGCGTTCATTTCTTCTCTAATCACCTGCATAATTTTCGTTAACACGCGTAAGCCAAGCGGAAGGTAAGAATAAACACCCGCCATTTCTTTGTGAACAAACCCGCCTCGAATAAGGAGCTGGGCATTTTTTGCCACCTCATCTTTTGGCGCCTCACGACGGGTTTTTGTAAACAGTTGCGACTGAAGCATGGGTGAACTAAAGCATATTTTACGTTGATACTCAATGCACCAACTTTAACACATCGTGGTAGGTCACCACGACCATCAAGAGCATGAGAAACGCAAAACCGGCAACATTAAGCGCATTTGCAACCTTCGATTTGATGGGGCGCCGAATAATCCCTTCGATGATAATGAACAGCAGTCGTCCGCCGTCGAGTGCCGGAAACGGGATAAGATTAATGACCGCAAGGTTGATTGAGATGACGGCCGTAAATAATACCACATTAGAAAACCCCACCCCTGCGGCGTCGCCCACCACACGCACGATGCCGACCGGCCCGGTCACTTGCGAGAAGTCAGCGCGACCCGTGAATATGTGCGTAAGGAAGTCGGCGATACCGACTGCCGTCATCACGGTGAACTGATACGTCTTTTTGAGTCCCACCCAAAGCGCCGTGTGTGGGGGCAACTGAAGTGTCCCGATCGTATCCATATACATGCCGACTGCGGCAACGTCGGAGACGATTCCCGTAACGGGGACCATCACTGCTTCCTTCGTTTCGCCTTTGCGCAGATAGGTAATCGTGACACTGTGTCCCTCACGAGGGCTCACAAAAGCGACGACTTGATCAATATTCGCCACCTCAACACTGTCAGCCCCGTCATTTAGTTTTTTTATTACATCGCCGGACAAAAGCCCCGCACGAAACGCTGGTGAATCGTCTGCAACACCGGTCACAATAAGTCGTGGGTCTCTGACCGGATACCCATCTCCCCCGTCAAGCGGCGCCGGAACGCCGGCCATGAACGCTCCCGCAAAGAGGAGCCACGCAAAGAGGAAGTTGAAGAAAACACCCGCAATGACAACAAGACCCTGAATTATCCGCGATTGCCCCACAAAACTTCTTCCTTCATCAACTCCCACTTGGATATCTTTCGGATCTTCACCATATATTTTGACATAGCCTCCGATGGGAAGAGCATTCAGCGCATAAGTCGTCTCGCCCCTCTTTATGCTCCAAAGTCTCGGGGGGAAACCGAAGGCGAATTCGTCCACGCGAATGCCGAATTTTTTTGCAACGATAAAATGCCCGAATTCGTGCACCGTAACGAGTAAGAGCAAAACAACAATGAAGATGATGATGGACATAAAAAATATAGGGTCTAGGGTTTGGGGTATAGCGTATAGGAAAATACAATGTTGTTTTTATCTAGCCATACGAACCTAAACCCCACACCCTATCCCCCAGCTACTGACTCGTAATCTCCGCCTCCTTCTTCTCCGCCAACTGTTCAAAATGACGATTCATTGCGTCGACCTCCCTCTGCAATTCCTCTTTCGCTTTAAAGTGATCGTCCTCGGACATTTCGCCGTCTTTTTGTTTCTGTTTGAAATCGGTAAGCATTGTCTCTCTCTCTTTGCGAAGCGATATGCGTGCATCTTCAAGTTTGGCGTGCATGAGCTTCAATATCTGTGCCCTGCGTTCGCCCGTCAGTTCCGGAAAAATAACGCGTAATCCATTGTCGTCGGATGCAATAGAAAGTCCGAGGTTCGCTTTCGTGATCGCAGTTTCGATCGCTTTTACCTGCGTCTTGTCCCACGGCGTGATGCGGAGTGTCCGTGCGTCCTCCATGGTGACATTGCCCACATGTGCGATAGGCGATTGCGTCCCGTAGGATTCTACGGTAATCGAGTCAAGAATAGCCGACGTCGCGCGCCCGGTACGGAGCAGAGAAAACTCTTTTTTGAGCCATTCCTCGACCCCTTCCGCGCGAGACTTAAATTCGGAAAAATTGTAGGTCATGGGGATATTCTAACAGAATTTAGGGTTTACCTCCAAGAGTCGGCACAGTAAGAGCAAGATGTTCGAGGATAAGCTTGAGCGACGGGGAATGTCCTGAAAGTAGGTGCTTGCCGGTTTGGACGTGTTCGAGCGAGCGGGGCATACTACTGTCCCCCCTTTTTAACCTAGCATAAAGTGCGCACTCAAGGGATTCAAGAAAAACACGCGCTTCTTCTTTCGCTTTCGGTTTCTCTTCCGGCTTCGCCTTTGTCCAGGGGTCGACCATGTCCATCCGCTCCGCCACGCTTGCACGACAAAATCGTTCCCCGAGCTTTTCTTGGCTGATACCGTTATGTGCATCGTCCATCGTAACAACCTGTACGCGCGAAAGTACTGTCGGGAGAAAGACCTCCCTCGTTCGAACAACAAAAAAGAAGTGCGTCCCTTCCGTCGGCTCTTCGATCGTCTTTAGAAGTGCATTCTGTGCTTCATGCCCAATGGCGTTGAATGACACGACAAAAATTTTCTTCGCACCATCCGTGCCGAAAAACGACTGCTCACGACGGAGACTGTTCGCATCGTCAAGAAGAAATGCATCAAAGCTATACTCGTGGAAATCCGGATTACCGTTGGTTGCGATACCAAATCCCCGGATAAGCTCTCGGAGTGCCGCCACACCCTCTTCTCGCGGCGCCTCGATGACATACGCGTGATAAAGGTGATTTTTTGCTATGGCCTCGGTAAGTTTCATGCACCCATTATATCCCGATGAAAAAAACTTACCTGTTTGACAGATATTAAAAGCATGACACTCTTAGTAAAGATGTTCTCTCCCAAGGTGCTCGTGATGAATTCAAGCAAAGTGCGCTCCGATCTGCCCGGCAATGGGGCGTGGACTGAAAGTGGAACAAACGGGGTCGCAAACGAAAACGACAACATGGGGGAGGAAACTTCCTCCGCAAGTATTTCGACAGCCGAGGTCGACTGCATTATTCTTCGCCCCGATGACGTCGCACGTGGCATCATTTATATACTCTCCAACGGCAAGAGCATCACCGAAGTCTTCGGTGCCGACAATGACTGCGACAAGGCCTGGACGGCTCTTGAAACAAAACTTCGGGGCTGTGGCTTCATTCGTTTCTATAACGTTTTCGTGAATGCAAGAAGACTGCTCACACTCACGAAAGGTCACACGAGCGAATTGGGGCATCATCTTCATTTCAAGTTTGCACACAGTCGCGGCTTTATACAACAATATGCGGATGAGCAATCGCTCGATACAGATTACGTGCGACTCATCAACTTCTTGAAGGCTACGCAAGACAAGCGTGCCGGTGAAGCATCGCCGACAATTCACTAAAAGACCACGCACCGTGGTCTTTTTGATCTCACGAGATCACGTCACGCAACCGTTGCTTTCCCGAAAGCACGCCGCGTAATCGTCGGTTCAGAGGAACCGTGCCGTGTTCCTTCCATTAAAACACGGCCAACGCGGTGTCTTCTCCCGAGATCACACTCCGCAGCTGTCGATTCCCCAGAATCGTGTCGCGCAACTGTCGATTAGAGCGCGACCAAAAACAGGACGCTTCTTCACGACATCGCACTGCGCAACCGTCCATTATTGAGGCTCACAAGCTATCTCTTTGCAATTATCGACTTTTTGTAGGTGTCGAGATGTTCCAACGCAACACCTGTCCCCTTCACCACACAGTAGAGTGCATCTTCGGCCAAAATTGCCTTCACACCCGTGCGGCGATACACAAGTTCCGGAAGGTTTCGAAGGAGCGACGAGCCACCCGTCATGATGATGCCAGCATCAATGATGTCCGCGGAAAGTTCCGGCGGGGTTTCCTGCAGTACATCCTTGATCGCCTTTATCATTTCACGTAGTTCTTTGTCGATTGCCTTGACGATCTCATTCGTAGAAACATTCACAGAGCGCGGGAGTCCTGCGATAAAATCGCGACCTTTGATGACCATGCTCATCTCCTCTTCGACGGGCACCGCCGAACCGATCTCGATTTTGATATCCTCCGCAGTCTTGTCACCGATCGCAAGGTTGAATGTCTTTTTGATGTAGTCTGCGATCGCCTGGTCGATCCGATTGCCGGCACATTTCACCGACGTTGACGCGACAATTCCGCCCAACGAGATCACGGCAACATCCGTTGTGCCGCCGCCGATATCAACGACCATGTGTCCGCGCGCTTCATAGATTGGTATCCCGGCACCGATCGCCGCCAGGATCGGCTCTTTCACGACATAGGCGTTCTTCGCCCCCGCACGCATTGCCGCCTCGATCACCGCGCGACGTTCGGTCGACGTGACACCTGCCGGAACGGAAACCATCACTTCCGGCTTCAAAATGTTCCAACGCCCCATCGCTTTCCCGATGAAATACCGAAGCATCGCTTCCGTAACGCGGTAATCTGCGATCACTCCATCGCGCATCGGACGATAGGCAATAATGTCGTCGGGTGTCCGCCCGATCATCTCTTTTGCCTCGATCCCAACTGCAAGAATTTTATTGTCACGCTCCGCGACCGCCACGACAGACGGTTCGTTCAAAATAATCCCGCGTCCGGGAACATAGACGAGCGTATTTGCGGTTCCAAGGTCAATACCGAGCTTTGTTCCAAAAAATCCCATATGTGTCCCGTTAGAGGTAGGACGCGGACAGATATTCTGTCGTTCCTGTCTATTGAATATTTATAATGGTAAACCCAAGTAATGCCACGGTCAAAGCTAAGCGTCCGCGACCTCTAACGGGATGTGCGCTATTTAACAGGAAAGGAGGGGTAAGCGCAACCCTGTAACATCAAGCCCAAGGCCGAACTAGAGGACAAGCCACCCTTCGTACCCGAGAAGACTTCCACCAAGAGGTCACGGCCGTGGGTGAAAAGGTTGGGGGACAATGGAATCCCCAGGAAGAACATCCAAGTCAAATGTGGAAGTCTCGGTGGTGGACGCAGAAGTTGCAGCAGGGGCAGTTGATGTGGGCGTGGCGAGTGTCGTAATACTAGGAGGGGTTTCGCCGAGACTTTGTGAAGCCACTGAAGTGGAAGTAACGTCGTAACAAGCGGCAGTCTTCTCCTCACCACAACCTGAGATATCTTCCCCAAGGATAGCGGTAGTTTCGTCCGCATCACTTTGAAGCGCAGTATTTGTCACGTCTTCGAGGTTGACGCCGAGATGATAGAATGCGCAAACTTTTCCGGTCGTGAGACATGCACCTTCCTTCGTTACAACACCGGCCTTTTGGTAGCTCCTATAGAAATACGCCTTGAGGGTCTCGGCATCGATCGAAGAATCGGTGAGCTTCCCTGCCCCATAGAGATCGGTGAGTGCTTTCGGATATCTTCCTTTGTCGACCTGATAATTTTTCAGCGCACCGGCAAGAAGCACGATGTTGTTTACCTTTACCTGATCGCGCGTACGCATTTTTCTTCGCTTCTGCGCCTCATCCAATTTTATCTTGAGTTCGGGGAGTGTAAGTATCGTCGTCGGCGCCTCAACAAAAACAGGGATGTTGACATCCGAAAAAGAAAACTCAATAGAAGCCGGGCCTTTGACGTGCGCGTTCACGATATCGTCGTCAAAATTCGTCGACAGGACGATCTTCACCAGCATTCCCCCTTTTTTGTTCACCCAGACGTCTCCGGTAAACTTACCGAGCGCACCCTTCAAGCGGACCAGCTGGTCTTCCGAGAGCGTGAGGTCTTCGTTCATATATTTTTGATAAAGCGCGCGGACAAGATCGGTCATGCGGTCGGGGTCGGCAACAACGTGAATACGGACGGTCTCCACGCTGTCCACCATTTCTTCGGACGAATCTCCGAGTGCTTTAACCGGAAGCGCTTTCCCGAGGAGTGTGTTGAGCGCCTGCTCTTTGCTCGTGCCGCCGAAACTTCCGTACTCTTCGGAACCCGCTGCGACACCGGAAATCATGAGCTCTTGTGCGATGTCAGCGAGTCCGGCGTTCAACCAATTCTCTTGGAACAATGTGGGATCGAGTTCGTTCTCCGGAGATGAGAGGAGGTGGAAATAGAGTGCGTTTCCGATCACGCGAAGATCTGACTCAATGTTTGTCGAAAGAAAAGAATCCCCCATTTCCCAACCGCCATCGAATGAAAACTTGTGTACCCCGTCGCCATAACCGTTCGCCCCGTTTCCCAGTGCCCCTCCGTATTGCAGGGAAAACTTGATCGTCCCCTCGGTGGGTGTGCCGCTTGCAGGCGGCGAAAGCACGAGATCCGTCGTCATTTGTCCTTTATAGGAAAACGAGGTAACTGAAAAGAACTGCGGGAATGCCGCCTCAAGAAGCACCCGAGGGTCCGGCGCACGAAACTTCTGGAAGACGAAAAACCCGCCGGCAAGAATGGCGACAACAAGAACGATGCCGAGTGCGACTCCGATCATGCGTTTCATTTTTACCCGGCGCGAGGGGTCATCCTGAAACAAAGACACGGGAACGGGAACAACGGTTTCTTGCAACTCTTCCGTCTCTTCTTTAGGCTCGCCCGTCTTAGGAAGAGGCTCTGCAACAGGAAGGGGCGCGGGAGGCGGAGCGAGTGGGGTCGGTGGAGTAACCGGCGTCTCGCGAGACAAAAGATCAGAGAGCATCGTTCGCTTTCCGCTCCACTCCATTTTCTTTTTTTCTTCTCCCTGGGAAGCAATACCCGGAGGAGTCGACGAGACGTTTCTTTCGGACGGCAAAGAATCGGCAGACTTTTTTTCTTCTCCACCTGGAAACAATCTTTCTGCAAGAGACTTCCCCGCCGTACCTGCTTCCTCTGCGGCATTCTGTCCGGGCTGGAAAGTGTCCGGTCGCGAGAGAGGCGTTGCCGAAGCGGGTGACGGAGCCGGTATCACTGGGCTTGCATGTAACGCAGCAAGGTTGAACTTCAGCGGTGGAGTATCCGCTGGCGACACAGCATGGGCAGATGGAAAACTTTTCGCAGGCGTGGCAACACCCCCGCCGGTAAGCAAACTTTCGATCGACAACTTTTTCTCTTTTGCGCCACTTTCTCCACTAGGGAAAGATGGGGTTTTGGGGAACGCGTCTTTTGACACAACCTCTTCGAAAGTTCTCTCTTTGCCCTTTTCTGTTGCAAACTCGTCTCTATTGATTACTTTGCCAAAAGAAGGCAACTCAGGGGTATCACCGGGAAAAACCTTTGCGCCCCCTTCCATCGGTCGCTGAGTCGATATATTAATGGGGTTGCCAGGACTGATATTAATTTGCGCTTTTTCTTCTTCGCCAAAAGAAGTTGAAAGTGGTGTGACTACGAGAGGGGACGTTGGTTCCTGAGGAGATAGAACGGGGGCAGTGGAAGGCAGTGTGGTCAACATGGGCTCCGAAGGTGGCGGGAGGGTCGGTACATTGACCGATGGAAGGCTTGTGGTGAGGGAAGGGGGCGCGGGAGGAGCAGGTACTACCTCGACCACATCAACAGGTGGAGGAGATGCAAGAAGGAGCGCGCGAAAGGCTTCGTCAACATCTGACTGATTCCACCCTCCTTCGGCGATCAAGAGGTGTCCAAGTTCAATATCTCCCATTCCCGCCGTACGCGAACTACGAATGAACTCGAGCATCTCTTCATTGATCATATCCTCTCATTTTACGCAGTGGATCACATCTTGACAATCATGCTGTGTGTACAGCCGAAGAACTTCTTTGACGAAAACCCCTCTTTCCCTTAGGGTAAAAAAAGTATTTGTCCTTTAGGGGGTATTTCGTGCTCACACAAGTCAGTCGGGAAGCACTGGAGAGACTCGTAAACGAGTTGCAGCAGAAGGATTTTACCCCATCGACCATCAATCGACTCAAGAATGAAAACCCGGGCTATGCGCATCTCGCAAACTTCTTTGCGCGCAAAGCAAAGTCGGAGTTGGGGGACGCCGGTTTCAGGCTTGCGCTGGACCAACTTGCGATCTCTTACCGCGTACTTGAATTAAGCGAGCGATATCCCGACGCCCGACAGTTGTTGAGTGCGCCCACTGAAATCGATGTGCTCGAAATGGTAACGGGAGAAGATGCCGCAAACGCACTTGCCGAAACGAACGAGGCCATCGACCGATGGCGCGGACCGTTCCCCGGACAAGAAGACAAAGCATAGACACGAGACCGCCATACCTGGCGGTCTATTTTTTTTCCTCGGCAACTCGTGTGATATCTGCGCCAAGTGCCGAAAGTCGTTCTTCGATCCGTTCGTAACCGCGGTCGATATTATAGACACTATGGATCTCTGAAGTTCCTTCCGCGCAAAGAGCGGCAACAATAAAAGCGAGTCCGGCCCGCAAATCGGGACTTTCAAGGCGTTTCCCTTTCAACATTGTCGGACCTTTTACAAGTACGCGATGCGGATCCATCATGGTGATATTCGCCCCCATACGATTGAGTGACTCGATGTAGTTCAAACGACCCTCGAAGATGGTCTCAAAGACAACGCTTTCTCCGAACGCCTGCGTAAGGTACACCATCATTGGCGCCTGAAGGTCGGTAGGAAAACCCGGGTATTCATGCGTGCGAACGTTGACTGCATGCGCCTTCTTCCCCCATCGCGGCGCAGACACCGAGATCCGATCCGGGCCGCATTTTATGTTAGCGCCGGTATACTCCAGCAGTTCGATCAGCGACTCGAGATGTTCAGGAACGACGTCCGTCACCGTGAGTCTTTTTGCCGCCAACGCACCGAGAATGAGAAAACTTCCCGCCTCGATACGATCAGGAATGACAGGAAAATCTGAATTCGCTTGTAAGAGTGCTGCGCCCCCTAAACCCGCTTCGCGGGTCGGGCGATTCACCACCCCGGGCGAATTTAGCCCCTCGATACTCACCGTCCCAGTCCCCGCACCCGCAATCTTCGCTCCGGACGCATTCAAAAGGGTGGCGAGCCATTTTATTTCAGGCTCCATCGCCGCATTTTTGATCACCGTAGTCCCCTTCGCGAGCACTGCCGCCATCATGAATGTCTCGGTGCCGGTCACGCTCGGAATACGAAAGAAAATTTCAGCACCGCGCAATCCCCCTTTTGGCGCCCGAATGTCATAAAATCTCCCCGAGCGTTTTACCTTTGCTCCCATTTTTTTATATCCTTCGACGAAAAGGTCGATTGGGCGCTCGCC
>Ga0209541_10017153_pt1 | contig 10634 bp, 9 predicted proteins | sample RifCSPlowO2_01_FD_184027 | JGI IMG/M metagenome (GOLD analysis project Ga0209541, IMG submission 184027) | Groundwater microbial communities from Rifle, Colorado - Rifle CSP2_plank lowO2_0.1 (SPAdes) (version 2) | ecosystem: Environmental > Aquatic > Deep subsurface > Groundwater | place: Rifle... | reverse complement strand
CAGAGAATCCAGCACTGTTGAAAGAGAACCTGCTGCTTCTCCGCTGCGCACCATGGAAACATAGTATGAGGAAAACACATCGGGGTTTTTCTCGAGCGCCTGGGAAAAAGAGGTTCCTCCTTCCACGCCTTCTGACAGCTTCATTATCTTTTCAGCAAACACCCTGCTCTTAGTCTGAAGCGCCAAGGTTCTCAAGGCTTGGAGCAATGGAACCTGAGATTTAAAAAGGATCGCCAAGTGCCTTGAAAAAAGCATGACGTCTTTTTTATTCACCCTTTCCAGAAAGGGAAGGGGTTTGGCATAGAAAGGCCGCTCCCCGGATTCTTCCAAGATCGTGACAAAGAGGCCGTGTTGCGAAAGGAGCAGCAGGGCGGCATCTCTGGAGCTTGCCTCAATGACCCCGACTTGGGTTTCCCCTTTGGGGCTTCTTGCCTGATAGTTAAACTTCATAGATTATCGTACAAGGTTGCGCAGTTCGGCCGCGTTCAAAGAATACGCGAGAGCATTGTCCATGGTGATCTCCTGAGCTTTCACCAAATTTGCCAAGCTTCGGTTCAGGCTCACCATTCCAATTTCTGCTGAGGTTTCAATAACCAAGGGCAGTTCATGCACTTTGTTCTCGCGTATGAGGTTGGAAACCGCGGGCGTAGAAATCATAACTTCCAAAGCGGGAATTAACCCTCCTTTAGTTCTTGGGAGCAAACGCTGGGAAACAACTCCAAGCAACGACCCTGAAAGCTGGGCCCGTATTTGGTTTTGCTGTTCAGGGTTGAAAGAGTCAACAATGCGGTGAATGGCCTGGCTTGCTGAGTTCGTATGCAAGGTCGCGAACACCAAGTGGCCTGTTTCAGCCGCGGTAATGGCTGTTGCGATAGTTTCCGCATCTCTCATCTCTCCTACCATAATAACATCGGGATCTTGCCTAAATGTGGCTCTCAGGGCGCGTTCAAAGCTTATCGCGTCTTGGCCTATCTCCCGCTGGTCAACTATAGCTTTGTCATCTTCAAAAATGTATTCAATGGGGTCTTCAATAGTAATGATGTGGTCGCTTCTTGTGTGGTTCACCTCGTCAACCAGAGCAGCGAGCGTGGTGCTCTTCCCGTGGCTTGAAGGCCCGGTTATAAGCACGAATCCTTGGGTTGCTTTGGTAAACTCGTGGAGAACAGGAGGAAGGTTCAATTCCTCAATAGTCCTGATCTTTGCCTGGATCAATCTGAAAGCGGCAGACAAGCTGTTCCGCTGGTAAAAGATATTGGTGCGGAAGCGAGCCTTGTCTTGAAAGTTATAAGAAAAGTCCACTTCTTTTTCTTTTTCCAACCGCGCCTTCTGCTCAGTGCTTAAAAGAGGAAGCAAAAGATCCTCCAAAGACGAAGGGGTGAGTTTTTTCTTCTTGACCAAGGGTACGAGCCTTCCCTCAACCCTGAGAATAGGAGACTGGCCGTCAGACAAATGAAGGTCTGAAGCTTGTTCAGCGAGCGTTAATCCTAAAAGTTCTTCCATATGCTAATCGTTAGTTGTTAGTCGTTAGTAATTTTTGTATCTCCTGCACGACCTGCGTTGGGGTAAAGTGCGCCTTGATAAGGTAGCGGTCTGCCCCAAGCGACAACCCTTTTTCGATCTCTTCCTTTTGGCCAAGATTTGAAAGCAATACGACTTTCAAGTCTTTGAACCTGTCATTTTGCCGTATCTTTGAAAGCACTTCCCACCCGTTCTGCTTTGGCAGAACAATATCAAGCAAAACCAGATCTGGCATTGTTCCTTCAAGGCTTTTCAAGCCCTTTTCCCCGTCCTCCGCGACCGTAACCTCGAATCCCGATTCTTTGAGCTTTGTGCTGTAGATATCAATGAGGAGCGGATCGTCTTCAATAAGCAATATTGTCATACTTCTTCTGTGGCTCGCATTACTTCTTCAACAGTAGTTATGCCGTCGAGTACCTTTAAGATACCATCTTGGCGCAAAGTCGTCATCCCTTGGCGAAGCGCCTCCTGGGTGATCTTTTTTTCCGAAGGATCTTCCAAGGTTATCTTTTCGAGCTCGTCGGTCATGGTAAGGATCTCGAATATGGCGACGCGATCGCGGAATCCGCTGGTTCCGCAAGCTTTGCAGCCCCTGGCTGCAAACACCTCAAAGTCTTTCTGCTTTACCAAGGGGTCAGCGTGCTTTAGCATTTCGGGATTCAGGGCCGCGACTTCTTTTGCGATAAGATCAAAAACCGCTTTGGTTGGTTTTTCTTTCTGCTTGCACTCGTCGCACAGCCTTCGGATCAAGCGCTGGGCAATGGCAATACTGAGAGTGGAAGGAATAAGGTATCTATCCACCCCCATATCCAGCAGCCTTGGAATAACGCCAATTGCGTTGTTTGTGTGCAAGGTGGAAAGCACGATATGCCCGGTTAAGGCCGCATGAATGACTAAAGAAGCAGTCTCTTTGTCGCGCACCTCTCCTACCATAATGACATTAGGGTCCTGTCTCAAGATCTGCCTGAGCCCCGAAGCAAAGTCATACCCTATCTCAGGTCTCACCTGTGACTGGTTCACTCCTTCAACCAAATATTCCACAGGATCTTCAATGCTCACAATATTCACTCCTTCGTTATTCAAAAGCTGGAGCACCGCGTACAATGTGGTGGTTTTTCCAGAACCCGTGGGGCCCGTAGAGAGGATTAGCCCATAAGGCTTTTTAATGGCTATTTCAACTTTCTTGAGGTTTGGCCCTGAAAGGCCGAGGTCCGCGAACTTTTTCAAGCCCTTGGTAGGATCGAGCACGCGTATCGCTACTTTTTCTCCGAGCGCGGTAGGAAATGTGGAAACACGAAAATCGACATTCACCCCTTCAATGGGAGCAGAAAACCTTCCGTCTTGAGGTATCCGCGCTTCATCTATCCTCATATTCGCCAAAATCTTCACCCGTGAAAGAACAGCCTGGTGAACCTTTTGAGGAAGGAGCAGGGAAGCGTGCAGATCACCCAGGAAACGGAAACGCACACGAACCTGGTCTTTGCCAGGCTCGATATGGATATCAGAGGCTCCTCCTTCAACCGCGGTTCGCAGTATGACGGCAACCATTTTGGTAATGGGAGCTTCTTCAACCAATCGAGCCAATGTCGCGCTTTTTGCTTCCCCCGAAGAAGCCAATCCGTCATGAACTTCTTTTTGCAAAGCCTCCAAAGCCGAGCTCATCTCTCCTTTGAGGCTCTTGTATTGGCGAAGCAATCCCTCAAATGTGCTCAGGGTGATCAGGAATGTTTCATACGAAAAGCTTCCTTGGCGAGCCAGGAACTTCAAAGCTTCCTTTGCGGCCAAATCTTCGGGAAACACCATGCCGATCTCCAGAACATTTTCTTTCTGAGCCAACGGGATCATTTTGTAGTATTTGGCAGAGTCTTCGGGAATGAGCTCCAAGACTTTCAAAGAGATCTCTTCTGCAGCCACCTGGCGCAAAGGAACCTTCAAAGCCTCACTCTTTAAAGAAAACAGGGTTTCCTCGTCAACCACTTTTTGCGAAAGCAAAACTTCCTCAAGAGAGGTATGGGAGGCGTTCGCGCTCGCCTCCAGTTCTTGAGCTTTTTGCTTGTCGAGCAGACCTTTTTGAATGAGGAGTTGTGTGAGATCCATCCCGTACGAAATTAACCTTTATTATGGTTCATACCATCTAATAATATCATGCTTGATTGTTGGGAATTTCGTACGGGATCCATGGTTTAGAAAGGCACAAATGGATTCTGCCTCCCAAGGTTTTGCGGAGGCACTGGCTCTTCGAGAGGCAAAGAGAACTTCTCGAACACGTTGCTCTTGAAGAAATCAAAGTTGACCTCCACTTTTTGCCTTGGCGCTCCCACATTGGGAACTGTTACGTCTGTGGGCGCTTGCTTGAAAAACCCCTGCCACAAAACGAATGCCGTTATTCCCATTACCAGAAGGAATGCAAAGGTAAGGAGCCGTTGCATTTGGCGCTGCTGGACTAATGTTTTTGCTTTGGGAAAGGAAAATGGCATATCAATAAGAAGCTGCGCGAAGTTTGATATGGAATTCGAACCTGCTTCCTTCTTTGGGAGTTGCGAAATCAAGAGACTGAACCGCCATGAGCCTTGAGGACTGCTGAACTCCTTTCAGAAATTCCTTGAGGCTCGCGTACGGGCCTTCCAAGGTTACGCTCGCGTCAATGCTTTTCAGCGACGCATCCTCTTGAACAACAGACGACACGGAAGAAAGCACTAAGCCAGAGCTCGCGGCAATATCTTGCAAGGCATCATAGAGTTGGGGCAAGGCAGGAGTGTCTGGCAAAGCAGCATCTAAACGAGAAAGCCCTTCTTCTTGTTTTTGAAGTTCAGAGTTTAAAGAAGCAAGCTCTGAAAAGTAATTCTCCCTGCTTTCCAATTCTGAACTCAAAACTCCCAATGCTTCGTTTGTGAGCGAATATTCCTGGAACGCGGGCCAGCCCCAAAATACCAGCACAATAACTGCTGCCACCCAAAGCCCTATGACGAGAAAAGGTTTTTTCATTGGAAAAGCTTTGAAGAAAATAGTAATTCTAAGGTAAATACCACTTGGCCTTTCGCAAGAGAAACCTCTGAAAGTTTCCAGGAAACCAATTCTTCCCTGCCTTCAAGGCTTGCCGCTTGCTCCCCAAGGCTTCGAAAGTCTGTGGTCACCCCTTTGAGCACCATGCGGTTCTCAAAAACAGTAAGGCTTGCTTCTCTGAAAAACACCTGGGGATGCGTGACCTCTTCAACGAACACAAAGAACGGAACCGCGTCTTTTTGCCCGGCAACGAACGAAGAAAAGTCTTGGATCTTGTTCCGATACCCAAGAACAGTATTTTCCAGCTTCCGCTCCTGGCTTGTCTTTCCTGCCCGCAACACGTCTTCGGCTTCAGCAATGCTTTCTTGCGCGTTTGACGCGAGCATTTGGAGCACAAAGAAGCCTATGAGCGAAAACGCAAGGAAGAAAACACCAAGATACAACACAAGGCTTCGCAAGAGAAAGGGCTGAACTTGGGTTTTTGGGATGATTTCTAACATAGTTATTCAAGCCCTCGCAACGCCATTCCTGCTGCTACCGCGTATGAAGGGCCGAGGTTTTGAAGCGTTTCTTCAAGCAAGGGCTGGTAAAAAAGGTTTTGAAAAGGATTGGCTATTGCGGCAGGCTTGCCCGTATTCCCCTGAATGTACTCCTTGAAGCCGGGAAGAAGAGAAGAACCTCCCGCAAGAATGACTTTCTCGATCTCCTTTCCGCCGAGCTGAACGAACTCGCGTGAAACTCTTTCCAATTCCGAGATCAGGATATCAACAAGAGGAGCCAGAATAAGGGAAAGGTTCTGATCTGCCATTCCTTTCTGGTATTTCACGGCCTCAGCGGCTTTTGGATCCAGAGAAAGAGACTTTGCCACGCGGTCTGTGAAACTATTCCCCGCGATGTCTATGCTGTGGGAAACGCGCAGAGATCTTTTCCATACAATGTTCACGGTGGTACTCTGAGCCCCAATGTCGAGAATTGCCAAAGCGCTCTTGTCGTCAGCATTCACGCAGGAACGTATGATGCCAAACACTTCTGCCTCAAGGCTCTGGAGCTTCAAGCCCGCAAGGGTTGCGATCTCCTGGTACTGGTTCACGATCTCCTTGGGAACAGCAACCATAAGGATCTTCAAAGGAGTTTTTTGATCGAAACTCCCTTCCACAAGCTGCCAATCGAAGGTGACTTCGGATAACGGAAGGGGAACGTGCTTTCTTGCTTCAAAGGTTACTGCTTCGGGCAACTCTTCTTTTGTCATTTGGGGAAGTTCAAAGTGGGTGAAGAAGCTTGAGAAGTCTGGAAGCGAAAACACTGCTTCTTTGGTCTGTATTTTTGCCTCCTGCAATACTGCTTTCAAGACTCTCGCCACATCCTGCTTTGAAAGTAGAAGCGTGTTCTTCTCAAATGTGCGAAACGGCTTGTCATACAGCGAGGAAGATTGGAGTTCCGCGTAATTCTTCAGGCTCCTCCTCTCTCCCCATCGCTTCAACTCCACCACTTTAATGGCAGACGTCCCAATATCCACTCCAAGAAAAGTCTTTGGTAAAAATTTGAATGAACGGAAAGGTAGTTTCATGTAGTATATCAAGAAAAGTGTGCAATAGCCATTATATCCTGAGCGTAGTCGAAGGACAGTCTTTATTCTACCACAGCCCTGTTGCAAGAGAAAATAAAAAGCGGGACGTAAAAATTTTACGCAGTAAAATTTAACGTCCCGGCAGCGTTTAAATTTTCTTTGAAAATCGGCGACTCCTAGTAAATCAAATCTCTTAACATCTTTTTAATCGTTCTCAAGCCCCACCCAGATTTTAAATATTCCTCCCTGCGCCTTGCATCCTGTTTACTCAAAAATGCTTCGTAGAAAACCAGCTTATAGGGCCGAAACGGTTTTGTAGCCAGACTCTCGCCATTGTTATGTGCTTTAAATCTCTGTTTTAAATCGCCAGTATACCCAATATACAAGCTTTTGTTTTTTTGGCTTTGAAGGATGTAAACGTAATAAAACATTGAATAGCACCGTTTAGATTTTCAAAGAAAATTTATTACGCTGCGGCGGGGGTGAGATTCGAACTCACGAAGGACTTGCATCCTTAATGGTTTTCAAGACCATCTCTTTCAACCGCTCAGACACCCCGCCCCTGAACATATATGCGGAGGAGGTGGGATTCGAACCCACGAAGGGTGTTACCCCTTGGCACATTAGCAGCGTGCTCCCGTCGGCCACTTGGGTACTCCTCCTAAACACTACTATTGTACTCAAATTATAGAAAAAATCAACTTGCGTATTTTTTTCCTATCTGCTATTTTAAAGCAAGAAAGCGAGGAAAGTACGCATGGCAACAATCTGCAACCTCTGCAGAACCGCCCACAGTGTCACTCAGTCCTGCAGACAAGCAAGAAATAGGCGTGAAGAAATCACGCGCGCAGTAGAGCACCACAGGCTCCACGACGAAGGCTGCCCCGATCCGGCGCAACATGTCTGGAATATCAAGAGAGGACGAGACCGGCGAAGCCCTTTTCGCCCCCTAAAGATGAGGGCCGGGTTCCCACACTAACCTACCCTCTCTATCCCCTGTACTATGATTGAATCGTGCAGAGGATTCGCACCGTGCCCACAAAGCCGGTGCTTTTTTATGCTTGAATTTTCCCTTAAAAAGGGTATATTGAAAAACATGCGCCCGTAGTTCAACGGACAGAATGAGGGATTGCGGATCCCTTGATAGAGGTTCGATTCCTCTCGGGCGCACACATGAATCTTGCTACCCTTCTTTCACAAGTCCCCCGAGTTGGCCCTGTCTACCAAAAACGGTTGAAGAATCTCAGAATCACGAGTGTGCGTGACCTCCTTTTTTATTTCCCCCGCGGCTATGAGGATTTTTCGAACATAACTCCCATTGTGAACCTCAAGGAAGGAATGAGTTTTTGCGTTCGAGGAAAGCTTTTAGAAATACAGGAAGCAAGAACGTTCAGAAAGCGAATGTCTCTTACCACGGGCCTTGTTGAAGACAAAACAGGAGCAGTTCGCATTTTATGGTTCAACCAACCCTATCTTGTCACGTCTTTAAAACAGGGCGACGAAGTGTATCTTGCGGGAAAAGTGGTACGCGACAAGCAAGGCATTTTCCTTGGGAATCCTGTGCAGGAAAAAGCGCAGAACTCAACCTTTGAACTCACTCATCTCGGACGAATTGTGCCTGTGTACGCGGAAACCTCAGGAGTTTCTTCGAGATGGCTCCGTTCTATTATTAAATCAGTGCTTGTTCAGCTTGAGGGCATTTTAGAAACCCTTCCTCAAGAGATCCTCAAGGGAAAGAACTTTCCTGCTCCCCAAAAAGCGCTTTGGCAGATACACTTCCCAGATTCCATAAAAGAAGCCGAGAACAGCCGGAACCGGTTTGCGTTTGAAGAGCTCTTCCATATCCTTTTGTTCATTCTTTCTGAGCGAAAGAAAATAGCTTCCATTAAAGCTCCTCCCATTCCCTTGGACACTGCCGTAATGTCGCGTTTCACCAAAAAGCTTTCCTTTCAGTTGACTGACAGCCAGAAAAAAGCTGCATGGCAGGTGCTCAAAGACCTGGAACAGCCGCGCCCCATGAACAGACTGCTTGAAGGCGACGTGGGTTCGGGAAAAACCGTGGTTGCCGCAATGGCCGCCTTGTCGGTCGCAAAAGCAGGGTACCAAACCGTGTTCATGGCTCCAACGGAAATACTTTCTCAGCAGCACTTCAAGAGTGTGGGCGCGTTGTTAAGCCCATTCAAGTTAACCGTGGGATTGCTTACCGGAAGTTCAGATCGCTTCATTTCCCCCAAGCTTCCCAATGACTCCATTGAGGTTTCAAGAACCAAATTGTTGAAAATGGCGCTGGAAGGAAAAGTGAACCTTATCATCGGGACGCACGCGTTAATACAGGAAAAGGTGCGGTTCGGAAATCTGGGCCTCGTCATTATTGATGAGCAACACAGGTTCGGCATTAAACAGAGGGCAAAGCTCTTGCACCGCTCAACCCTTATTCCCCACTTACTCTCGTTGACCGCAACCCCCATACCCAGAACCCTGGCGCTCACCGTGTATGGAGACCTCGACCTCTCTTTGATCGCAGAACTTCCAAAGGGAAGAAAAGAGATTATTACAAAAGTTGTTGCTCCTGAAGAACGGAAACAAACCTATTCATTCATCGCAAAAGAAGTGAAAGCAGGAAGACAAGTGTTTGTCATTTGCCCTCGCATTGAGAAAACAGAAGAGAGCGGAGCGCTTGAGATGAAAACCGTGAAAGAGGAACACGAAAAGCTTTCCAAGGAGATATTCCCCAAACTGAACGTAGGCATGCTCCACGGGAAAATGCCCAAAACCGAAAAGGAAGAAGTCATGAGGAAGTTTAGAATGGGGAAAATACACATTCTGGTTTCCACCTCGGTGGTGGAGGTTGGGGTAGATATCCCCAATGCCTCGGTCATGCTCATTGAGGGGGCCGAGCGTTTTGGCCTGGCCCAGCTCCACCAGTTCCGAGGCAGAGTGGGAAGAGCAGAACACCAATCATACTGTTTTCTGCTTACCGAAAGTTCGAGTTCGGGCATTCTTTCACGACTGCGCGCGCTTTCGAGCGCCAAGAACGGATTTGAGCTTGCCGAACTCGACTTAAAACTGCGGGGCGTTGGGAGTTTTACCGGGACCAAACAATGGGGAGTTCCGGATTTTGCCATGACGCAGTTAACCAACCTCAAACTGGTGGAAGAGGCACGGGAAGCCGCAAAGAACCTCCTGGAAAAAGACATTGCGTTAAAAAAATATCCCTTGCTCAAAGCACGGGTGCAAGAACTCCGCTCCAACCTCCACCTCGAGTAGCTCGTATTCCTAGGTTGAGCCTAGGTGTGGATAACTAGGCCGGGCCTAGTTTAAATAGAAGGCGCCCTTGTATGGGCGCTCTATATAATCCACACACTAGGCTCAACCTACTAACGGAACTTTGGCGTGTGCCAGAATCCAAGATACCGGCCGAGCATGAGCCGTATTTGCGCGTCCAGCGCGGGAAAGGAGGAAAAGAAAATCATGGTGAAGGGAAATAGAAGCCACTGCCCGGCATAGAACAAAAGCTTCCACTTCTTCTGGTACAGGGGCCGCGGCAACAGGTTGATGCTAATGATCGCGGAGGTTATCAACCCCAGAGTCGCGACACTCAATATCCTTCCCGTGAACGTGGGTAAGCTGTACGAAAGCAAAGTTTGAGAAAACGCTTCTCCTCCCAAGAGCAAGGGAAGCCAGCCCGCGAAAAACAACACCAGGGGAGCTGTTGCCCAGGTCCAGTGGCCTTCAAAGAGCTCCCAGCCAAGGGAAACTTTTTTGAAAAGCGGGATGTTTTTGTTCTTCAAAAACCCGAACAAGAAGTAGGGGATGTCTGCCACTCCATAGGCCCATCTTCGCTGCTGCTTATAAATATTGAAAAGGGTTTTCCAAAAACTTCGGGTGACGTTCGCGTCCATGGAAACAGGGTAGAATAAAGGTTCCACGTGGTAATTTCCATTGTAGAAAAGGAAGCACTGCCAGAAAATGCGGGAATCGTCTGAAACCACGTTGGTTTGTTTGTATCCCACGTCCATTAACGCTTTTAAAGGCATTGCGTGGCTCGAAAAGGTAACGAGCTTTTCCGGGCGCTCCTGGTTCATAGTGTGCCAGAACGTGGATGAAAAGGAAAAGATACGGGAAATGGCTGGAGCTTCTGCGATGTTGTTGAGGAACAAGGGAATGGGTTGGAATGAAGTATGCTGCGGGTCTTTGCTGCTCAAAAACCGATAGGTTAAGCACGAAAAGTAGGAAGGCCCTACCACGGTGTCTGAATCGAGCGAGGAAACAATGACTTTTTCGGGCTCGATACCTAAGGGTTGTACCAATTGCTTCACTCCTTCCTTTACTGCCCAGGTTTCGTTCGAACCCTTTCCCGGCATTTCTCCTTGAATGCCTTTTGGGTGGCGGGCAATAATGAAATGCGGGAACTTGCTTGAAAACTCTTGGTAGAGCATCATTGCTTTTTTCTCTCCTTCATCACCCTCTGCCTCCTCAATGCCGAACACAAGCAAAACATGGTCTTTGGGATAATCGTTCTGCTCCAAGCCCAAGAGCGTTTGGC
>Ga0209541_10017151_pt1 | contig 10635 bp, 6 predicted proteins | sample RifCSPlowO2_01_FD_184027 | JGI IMG/M metagenome (GOLD analysis project Ga0209541, IMG submission 184027) | Groundwater microbial communities from Rifle, Colorado - Rifle CSP2_plank lowO2_0.1 (SPAdes) (version 2) | ecosystem: Environmental > Aquatic > Deep subsurface > Groundwater | place: Rifle... | reverse complement strand
AATGCGAGAAATCAGATCGGGGTAATAGGACTCGAACTTTTTCTCCATCGCCGCGCTATCAATGAATGATCGTTCAGTCTCTGGTGCGGGACAATTTCCTATTATGCGCACAAGGCTGCAGAGTCGATGGCGGAGTGCGGACGTTCTCGCGAGGTAACTCGGAGTGGGTCCGTAGTGCTCTTGGCCCTTCTCTATGAACTCGCTTTCGGTTAATCGGTCGAATGCACGATAGAGCAAGTAACGTTCCTGATTTTCATCAATGCTGACGGAAAAATGTGCCCCATATCTGTTATAGAGCACGTACTGCTTCGTCAGCGTGGAAATATAACTATTCAGATCTTCCGGCGCGAGCACGACGCTTTCCGGTTCCCGCTTGAGAAAGTCGAGAATGCCAGCGTATGTTTGCGCTTCAACAAAGCTCTCTTTCATCTGACTAAAGTGCGCTGTGGAACGATTCAGATTTGCAATCATTTGATAAAAAAGCAAAACAAAGAGCAGTAGGGCGATCGCGCGTTTAAGCCATGCGCCGCGTAGGTGAAACACGAACAAATACACCGGCTTTAAGACGACAACACCGACCACCAAATACCAAAATATGCTGAATCGTGCGACATGCACCGCGATCTCAAAGTCACGGCCGGTAAAAATGTTGCTTACCATTGCAAGCAAAAGCCCGAGACCGGTAAACAGCACAAAAAAATGAGTAGTTTGGGTTATTTTCTCGGGATAATATCGTCGGAGTATGTAGACCAGCGACAACACAAGCACGATCCACCGACCATAATAATAAGCTTCAATTTGCGGCCAATGCGAATAAGTAAATGCATTGTGGGCCAATGCCTCCCAGTAAAATGGCTGTGAAGCAAGAGAGAGACCATGTATGGCGTGGGGGATCACGATGATCACAGCAAAAACACCCACAAAGAAGATTTGGCGAAAGTCCGCCCACCTACGCCAATAAAGTAGCGCAAGGGCATACACGCCAAGCGTCGCGCCGATGGCTATGAAGAGGTGGATATAAAAATATGGCGCAAGGCCGGTGATGATCGCAAGCGGAAAAATACCCCGTAGCAGATTCGCGCCTTTGGTGGGCTCACTACGGGAGGCGTTTCCATCTTTTTTGTTAAGATACCGCCAAAAGAAAAGGAGGAACAGCGCATATAATGGGAAGATGATCTGCATACTTCCGGGGCGCAACATGCCTCCGTAGACGCCCGCATAAAGCCAGAGCGTACCAAAAAAACTGACGAGCGGTGAGAGCGCCAGCGCGCGAAATAACACGTAACTAAGAAGGAGTAGCGCAATGCTCCACAGAAAGATGTTCGCGTAATACCCAAAATTAAAAGAAAGGCCAAGCAATTGCGGCAATGCGATGATCGCGTCGTTTACTGAAGAAATTGCGGCCGGTTCGGTGCGATGTTCAAAATAGTAAGGGTTTGTCACAAAAAAGTGTCCCCGTGTCACATCGTTCGCGCGAGAATAATAATACATCGCATCGTAGGAGAGCTCTGGTGTTACGCCGCGCCATTCGCTACCCGTGTTGATCCGCGCCCATGCGTACGGCGCAAAAGTTGCGATCGCCACAGAGAACAAGAGGAGAAGCGTAACAATTTTTGTGGGAATGTACTTTGTTTGCATGAAATGCATTATACGACTTTTACTAACTAGAGATACAAGGTCGAACGTAACCAAAATCTCACACACCACTAGCGCAACTCGTGTATTTTCGAGGGGGCGTTGGCTTTGAAAGGTCTTCCATTACATGGACTGTATACCTTTTCGATTTTTCAGAAAAAATCTGAAAAGGTCTTGCGGCGCGGGTCCCTTACCCACGCCTCACCTCGGAAATACGGGTGTACTTTCTTCCAAGACGGCCAACTCATTCAATGTCGAACCTTAGTTACTCCTACCCTAGGCCGTCTTGTCTTGATGGTGTGAGGGGTTAGGTCCGGTACGCCGACGAACGGGAGATAATTTTCCGTCGTGATCACCTCGTAGGACGCTTCGGCATAAGTACCGCACCAGTCTCTGGGCTCCTTCACCTTCGTATTCCCCCACTTGAATTCGTACCCGAAGAGTTTCCCTTCGCGCTCCTCGACCAAATCAACCTCCTGCCGATCCCATGTGCGCCAAAAATACGGATTCGCATGGATCGGCGTATACGCACGCACCTTCTCGCGCTCCATGACAAGGAAGTTCTCCCACAGTGCGCCGACATCGTTGCGATTTTCGATCGGATTGAAGTTGGCGACGACCGCGTTCCGCACGCCATTGTCGTAAAAATAATACTTGCTTTTCTTGGTCACCTCGCTCCGCATATTGCGGCTATAGCCTCGCAGATTGAACAAAACAAATGCTTTTTCCATGAGATCGAGATATCGCGCGACCGTTTTCGTATCCATCGCAATCTGCGTTCCAAGCTCCGACAGCGCCACCTCGCTCCCGACTTGGTATGCAACGAGGCGCAGCAAATCCATGAGACCCTTCGGCGAGCGAACGCGGTCAAGCTCGAATATATCTTTCAGAAGATATGAATTCACGATTTCTTTCAACGCCTCTTCCTTTTGCGCACGCGAAAGATCGCCCGACGCGATCTCCGGATACCCGCCGAAAACCAGCGTATCGCTGAGCGACTGCTTTACGTCATATCGTCCCACTTGCGCCGCAAGCTCCATTTGCGCGATCGGAAAGAGCGTCAATGTCCGCTTTCTCCCGGTGAGCGGTTCACCTATCTGACCCAAGAGCTCGAATGACGACGACCCCGTTGCGATCACGCGAATGCCGGGAATCGTGTCAACCATGATCTTAAGCCCCGCACCAATGTTCGGTATTTTTTGCGCCTCATCAATGACAATCAGCTCTTTTCCTTCTGCGTATTCTTTGATTATTTTTTGCTCTTGCGCGCCGAGCGCCGCTCGCACAGAAAGGTCATCTCCGATGTCGAACCGATAACGTAGCTTGGTCTCTGCAAGGAAATCGCGAAGTAGCGTGGTTTTTCCCACACGACGCGGCCCATACATGACGAGTACTTTGTTTGGCTCGAGAAACTGCTCGAGTTTCTCGTAATGCCGTTTTATTTTCATGATTCTATTTTCTCAAACTCCACGTAATTTGTCAATTTCATGGAATTATACTCCATGAATTATGGTAATTTTAGGGATTCCCTGAAATTGCAAAACTGAACTTCCGTGTTGATAAATATGGATATTCTCTCTAGAGATGGACACAAGGTCGAACCTTGAGCATCAACTCTTAAGGTTCGACCTTGTATATCTGGGAACGCTATCGCAAAAAATTCTTCTGCCATTCAAGAAAAACGAAAATGTTCCAGAGTTTCTTGCGGTGGTTCGTTTTCCCCGAGAGATGCTCGGCAAAAAGTTTGCGGGTGTAAGGAAGAAGGATGATGCCACCCGCGCTCTCGCCCGAGAGAAGCTCCTCGGCCCACGGACGAAGCGGGCCACGGAGCCATCCGCCGATGGGGGCGCCGAAACCCTTCTTTTTTCGGTGGATGATGTCTGACGGAAGCTTCCCTTCCATCAATTTTTTGAGGAGATACTTTGTGGTCAGTCCACGAAGTTTGTATTCATACGGCAGGCGGTTGGCGAATTCAACCAGCATGTAATCAAGAAATGGCGCGCGCGTTTCAAGTGATGCTTGCATGCTCGCACGGTCGACTTTCACCAAAACCTCATCCATCATGTACGTGCGCTGATAAGCGAAGAGGAGCTTATTGCGCTCATCAGCGGCATTCGAGAGTGCGGAGAATCGCTCGGCAGCGGCATAGGGATTGTCGTTCTTAAGTTCTTGCCACACGTCCGGCGTAAAGAGTTGCGCTCGATCCTCCTCGTTCCACGTAGAGAGCCAGCGCATGTGTCGGCGGACGATATCCGCCTCATCCGCACCCTCAAAGAATTGTTTCAGAATGAACTCAATGCCGAAATTTCCGAAACTCGAAGGAAGTTTTCTGATGAGCGGTATGGCAAGTCCCCGCCGAAACAATTTGGGGGTCATGCGATAAAGCGGCATGATACGCTCAGCCTGAAAGGTGGGGTAACCCGCAAACAATTCGTCTCCCCCGTCGCCTCCAAGCGCAACCGTCACGTGCTCTTTGGTGAATCGTGACAGGAGATAGGTCGGAATGATCGACGCGTCCGCCATCGGCTCATCGAGAGCAGAGAATATCTCGGGGATCGCCTTGAGTGACTCTTCCCCCGAAACAAGCTTGTGGTGATGCGTTGTGTCCAAATGCCTCGCGACTCGTGCGGAATATTGCGATTCATCAAAACTCTTTTCAGAAAAACCAATGGAAAATGTGTGTATCTTCTCACCTTCCGCCTTTTTTGCGCGCGCCGCGTAATACGCGACCGCACTACTGTCTAATCCGCCGGAGAGAAAAATCCCGAGGGGAACGTCAGAGATAAGACGAGCTGAAACGGCGTGCTCCAAATGTTTCTCGAGGCCCGAGAGCGCGTTAGGGATCGACATCGGCGTTTCCCGGAAGTCCGGTTCCCAAAATCGCCCCTTGCGGATCAGCGTCTTTTCATAGACAAGGAACACCCCGGGCTCAAGCTTCTCCATGCCCTTCCAAATCGAAAGCGGGGTCGGCACATAGTCGAGCGCAAAATATGCATTGAGCGCCTTCTCGTCAATCTCCTTTTTGGCCAAGGGGTGCGCAAGAAGCGCCTTCGCCTCGGAACCAAAAACGAACGTCCCGTCCCACGTACCGAAATAAAGTGGCTTTTTTCCCATGCGGTCCCGCGCAAGGATGAGCTTCTTCTGTGTGAGATCGTAGAGTGCGATCGCGAACATCCCCTCCAGTTGCGCAAAGCATTTTTCTCCTTCACGCTCGTACAAGGCGATGATCACTTCGGTGTCGGAAGTGCTTACAAAACGATGCCCGTCATTTATGAGGACTTTTTTTAGTTCAAGATAATTATAGATCTCACCATTAAAGACGACCCCAACAGTGTGAGCCGTGTTCCACATTGGCTGATGACCCGATGGTGTGAGGTCGATGATGGAAAGGCGCGCATGTCCGAGGCCGACACCATCCGCCCAGTACACTCCCTCATCATCGGGTCCGCGATGGTGTAGCGTCTTTGTCATGCGCAGAAGATCGCTCTCCTCGCCACGCCCGACAAAACCAGTAATTCCGCACATAGTTAAGAGATAAGTTTTAAGAAATAAGATTTAGGATTCTGCATAGAAAGACCGTGATTTAGTGATAAGCTCTTGAAGAAGTATGCGTAGGTTTGCTTGCTCACTAGTACCACATTAACTTAATTCTGTCCACCAAAGACAGCCTTTGGGGCAAGATTCTTAAAGGCTGCCTTTGGTGTGTCCATTACAAGATTAAGTTACAAGAGTATCCCTAAAGGGACTTCCAATTTTGTAAACAAAACTTAGGTCGCTTCCATTTTTTTAAGAGGATTACCTCTAAGAAAAATTGGTCGCACAAGGGGCAGTAAGCACAAATACTGAGGAAGTTATTTGTGAACGGCCACTAAGTCCATGTTTATTTTGTCCGCGACCATGTAAGTTCTTTTTCCTTGCGACTCGTAGTAGGTGCGCATGAGCATTTCCGCGAGGATTCCCATAACTATCATTTGTATGCCAACAATGAGAAACATGGCGGAAAAAACAGGGAGCGGTGTATCAACAAAAGCGCGAATATCCAATAGTTTAAGCGCCACTGCGATAAATCCGGCAACAAGACCGATAAGAAAGGCGACAAATCCGAGACCGCCAAAAAAGCGCATCGGGTGGTTCATGTAGGTGTTCAAAAATTTGATCACGATTAGGTCAAGCAGGACAGGAAATATCCGCGAGAGGCCGTAATGTGACATCCCGTGCCTGCGGGGATGATGGGCGACAGGAAGTTCCGACACGCGAGCCCCTCTCCATGAAAGATATCCAGCGACAAAGCGATGCATGTCGCCATAGAGCTCGACGCCCTCAAATACTTCGCGGCGATATGCCTTAAGCGTACAACCGTGGTCATGGAGACGAAGTCTGGTGATGCGGGAGATGAGCCAGTTCGCGATGATCGACGGCAGGCGACGCGAGAGACCCTGATCGCCCCAGCGGTCTTTGCGCCAGCCGGACACAATGTCGTACTTCCCATCATCGAGCGCGGCGACTAGTCGTGGAATATCAGCGGGGTCGTTCTCAAGATCGCTATCGATCATAACGATGATGTCCCCCCTCGCGTGGTGGATCCCGGCCATCAAGGCGGCGGTCTGCCCCTGATTGGCGCGAAAGCGGATCGCGCGAAATGTCGCATCTCTTCGTGCCGTTCTTTCCAGTTCCGCCCAGCTTTCATCGGTTGAACAATCATCAACGGCAACGACCTCATAGTCCCCCTTGAATACGGAAAGCGCCGCTGAAAGTTCCTTGTGGAACTCTGGTATGTTCTCGCGCTCATTATGAATAGGTGTGACAACAGAAATTTTCGGCATAATTCTTTATCTTTCTTGAATCTTATCTCCTATCTCTTAATCTCTCATTTCCTTGCTCTGCGCTGTCCGAAAAACATACGACCGATAAATGAAAAAGTTGACGACGGCTAGCGTTCCAACGATGAGGAATTGAGCTAACATATACCACATATTAAACTGCTCGACAAGAACATAGGTGGTAATTTCATTGACGAATAAATTGGCAAGCGTGAAGAGAAAATATATGAAAAATTCATGGAAGATCTTCCGTATGCCACCGACAAAGATAAGTTTGAGCAGGATGAAATTCATCATGAGCGCGCAACCATACGCAGTAAGCACAGAGTAGGCGTACCAAAGCCCAATATATTCGGTAAAAATATACACAAGCGCAAGAAATAAAATTGCGGTCAATCCTCCAGACGCCATGGTCTTCAAAAATTGCGCATGGCTCACTCGATTCTTCGCATGTCCTCGCACAATGTTCATCAAAAGCTGTGCGCGTGCATCCCAACTGTAGTCCTCCGCTTCCCTCTGCGCCTCCTCGCCCAATTTAGTTGCGCTCTCCGGCGAACAAAGCACAGCGGCAATGCTCTCCGCGAGCGCATCGCTTTCTCCGGCGCGAAAAAGTATTCCTGCTCTTTCACCCAGCACCTCGCGAATGCTCGGAAGATCGGCAGCTATGATCGGCTTGCCCGAAGCCATATATTCGAACAGTTTAATGGGTGACGTATAGCGAATCGATTCTTCGGTTGTCGGCACATTCGGGAGGACCAGCACGTTCGCGGCGGCAAGATAGAGGGGAACTTTTGTGACATGCGCATGCGGGATGAGTAAAACATTTTTTGCTATGCGATATGCTTCGACACCTCCATGCTTTTGAAGATCACGTTCATTTCCCCCGACCAAAACGAGCAGGAGGTCATCGCGGTCAAAAAAATATTTTTGCCACGTTTCAAGAAGAAATGGCACGCCTTTCCACTCATAAAAAGCGCCAACATACATGACGAGCGTTTTCTCCTGAGGGAGTTGGAGCAGTGCGCAAGCCTCCTTTTTATCGGGAAGCTCTAAAAATCGTTCTCTATCAACGCCGTTTCGTACGACGCGGACATCATGAAAACCCTGACGGAGATACGAATCGGCGGTGCCTTTGGAATTCGCTATGATACCATCGATGTGTGCAAGAAAAAATTTGAGAAGCCACACTTTCGACGACGGGAAAAGGTGCGCTTCGTACCAAACGGGCGCTTCCTTCATTTTGAAAAGCCACGCCAGTTCGGGACTGCGCGTATAAAAAACCCCCGTGCGATCAATGCGTGCGCAAAGTAACGCAAAAAAGAAACCGAGCGCATCGAACCAAAATCGTAACGGCCCGAAAAGTGCAGGGAGGCTCAGGAAATTTAAAACGGAAAAGGAGCGCGTGGAAAACACCTGCTCAACGCCATAGTACTCCGCGATGTTCGCCGCGGCGCCGACAACGCCGCGCGGAACCCAGAGCGTTGCATACGCCCCCTTCTTTGTGAGCGCTTCTAGTGTTTTTACAGTTTGAAGTCCGTGTGCCTTCTCGGTCGGCATGCGGCCGTGAAGAACAAAGCACCAGATCCGCGCATGCGTAAGCTTTGATAATTTTTGTTCTTCATCATCGGGCGAGACAGTTTCCGTCGCGTACGGAAATCCTCCGCGGGAAACATACAACCGCTCGAAGTGTGCCTCTCGCGCCTCTCCCCATGCCTCACGATATTCTTCGCTCATGTGATCGCGCGTGCCGTACCCGCGTCCACTTAAACGCTTGGTGCGTATCTCATCGGGGGCGGCAAAAAAGACGAGCAGGTCAGGCTTCGGGAGGAGCGCCGCGTAGCAGTCGATCACTTTGTCGGCAACGCGTTCATCAAAAAGCGAAATGGTGTTCTGATAGTGCCCTTGGTCAATGATCGCGCGCGGATATTTTCCCGCTTTCATGTACTTCGCATTGTGGACGATGAACAGGTTGACGAACTTGGTGTACCAAAGTTTCCGGTCGCCCAAATAACGACAGAGCCAAACAAGTGTACGAAAAAAAACGATCGGGTGGCGAAGAAAAAAGAGCGCATTGTAAAAAAGAAGCTCTCCGAAACCGTTTATTGTGACGATGCTCCACTCGCCGCTTTCAGCCAACCGCTTAGCGAACGTTGTTTTTCCCGCACCGGGTAAGCCAATCAACTCGACAATCATGTGCACAGCGTACAAGGTGGAACCTTAAGAATTGATCCCCAAGGTTCCACCTTGTACTCCCTAACTCCTAAGGTTTGGTATTGTATTTTCATAATGGTTTCCTAAACAACACACAATACGACTCGGCAAAAAACATACTGACCGGCCCGAGCGTAAAGCGTGCAAACAATTTTCCAAACAAGAGATTTGCCCACGCAGAATGAAAAAGCGGAATACTCGTTGTTACCGGGTAGCAATCAATGTCAATAAACCCTGCGGCGGAGAGTTCATCGCAAAGCGCTCCGGGCGCGATCTGTCCTTCGTGAAATTCGCTCGTTTTTCGTCCGAGGAAACGCTCGCGTTCATAATGCGGCATCTTGGTAATAAGAAACCCCCGCCCGCCAGGCAGGAGTGCGTCGAAAATTTTCCCGCAGAACTTTTTCTTATCATCAACGTACTCGACAACGCGTGAGGAGAAAAAATAATCATACTTCCCTTCCGGCTCCCACTTGAGTACGTCGGATTCAATGAAGCGCGCATGTTCTTTCCGGCCGAGCGCCTTCTCTGCGCGAGCGAGCATTTCTTTTGAAATATCGAGCAGATCGAAATACGCATCGGGAAAATGCGCAATGAGTAGTTTTGTCCATGTTCCGGCGCCTGGGCCGAGTTCGAGAATACGCACCGGATTGAGCGATTCATCGGAAAGCACGTGTCGCTCAATCGCCTTTTTGGTAAGTTCGTATCCCGCCCTTTGAATGGCATCCCGAAACCAGCGCTCCTCTTCGTAGTAATCGCCGAATTTCTCCGGCATTGTCTCGTTATAAAACGCTTTGACGACTTCGTTTTCCATGGTTTTGATAACCCCATTTTAGCGTGAAATGGCGCAGGTGTCGCGCAAACACAAAATACAAGGCGAAAAAATACAAGGTCGAACCTTGAGGAAACAGCCTTAAGGTTCGACCTTGTATTTTTTCGCCTTGTTTTTTGTGTCGGGAGAGTGCTTCGTCAATACAAAAAAATGGTGGTATTGGTTCTCGAACGGTACAAAATGTTTTTCAACGATAAAGTATCGCTCAAACTCGCGAAGGATGCGTGCAACTGAATAACCCTTTTTTCCGAGCTCCCAGTAATGCTGACCGTTAAAACGATGTTGTGGCATGTAGGGAATTTTGAATGCAAGAGAAATTTCCGGCAAAAACGGAAGCTTGAACGATAATTTTACCGGCGGGCCAAAGTGGGGCAAGCTTATTATCGCCCCTCGCTTCGCGACCCGTGCGATTTCTTGAAGTGCTGTCGAAAACTGTTCAAACGGGAGGTGTTCAAGAATTTCAAATGCCACAACATAGTCCACCGCGCTATCGAGTAACGGGATCGCCGTCACACTCCCGACGATATCCGGCTTCAACTCCGGGTCAATATCAAGCGACTGATAACGTATATTCGTCTGCGAGAGAAGATAGTTGCGGTACACACCATCACCAAGACCGACCTCAAGAATGCTTTCCGGCTGAAGAACTAGTGTTTCTTTTATTTGCTTGTGATAGCTCGCCCATCGGTCGAAGCCAACGTAATGGGAAAATTCATAGTGATTTTTATCTACCTGCGGTTTCATGTTTGAAATATTGCATCTATAATTCCGCTAGTACCCAATTAACTTAATCTTGTCATGGACACACCAAAGGCGGCCTTTGGGGCAAGATTCTTAAAGGCCGCCTTTGGGGCTGCCTTTGGTGGACGGAATTAAGTTAATGGGGTACTAGTAATCCTGCCCGGCTCTCAAAAACCCGACAACAGTCCCGCGTTGCGGGATCATCCTTTCAGAGTCAAGGCCGTTGTTGGGTTTTTGGAAGAATGCTGTGATGGGTTACTCTCACTAAGGCTTTGTCATAAAATAACATGATCGTCTCGCTTACATCTTTAACCCCACCTTCAACTTTTCTTCAATCTCGGAATCTTCGTCGTAGTCCGACTACGCCTCAGCTTCCGCTCAATCAGAAAAGCTGAATCT
>Ga0209541_10017150_pt1 | contig 10635 bp, 20 predicted proteins | sample RifCSPlowO2_01_FD_184027 | JGI IMG/M metagenome (GOLD analysis project Ga0209541, IMG submission 184027) | Groundwater microbial communities from Rifle, Colorado - Rifle CSP2_plank lowO2_0.1 (SPAdes) (version 2) | ecosystem: Environmental > Aquatic > Deep subsurface > Groundwater | place... | reverse complement strand
CTTGTTTATATTTTTATCGACGGTAAAGTATAATATTCAAGAGGAGATCATAAGAACCATAGGTTCTTATTCAGATTAAGCCATTGGCTTAATCCAAGTTATTTAGTTTAATTTTGCAAACTTCTCAATAAGAACTGAACTTTTCATGATCATTTTCATTAATGATATTGCTTCCTTTCAAATGTTTAGGAATCTTCATTTTGCTAGATGCACAGAGATTAGCTGTAACAATCTTCATAAGTAATTCATGCTCCTTAACAAGACATTTTTCATCACTAATATCAGAATTACACTTAGGACAAAAAATAGGATTCTTAACCAAAATACCAAGATCTATGTCTTTACAATAAAATAAGTCTCCAAGCTCAAAATTTCTAGTCCCCTTACCACATTCATAACATTCAATACCATCCTCTTCTAACTTTTTTCTTAATTTAGGAACTTCAGCAGGAATATCAAGAATTACCTTAATAACTTCTTCAGAAATAAAATTCTTAAAATGATTATTTTCATATTCAAATTCTTGCAATGATAAAGCATCTTTCAAATCTGACTTTTTAATGTAAAAATATGGCTTATATTCGTTAATAGATAAGAAACTTTGATTGTTTTCAAGTCTGCCAAATAACATAACATAAGATTTGTTATCAATAACTTCATAAGTGGGATATATAAGAAAACCTTTCATAAATAATAAGATATTGAAGAGAATTAAAAAGTTAACTGAAATTATTCATTATTAGTTTATTCAGAATATTTTTCATCAATTCTTTTTTTCACAACATTTAATTCATTTCTAACATTCTTTCTAACAACAGATAAATCTTTTATTATTTTATCAAAATTAACTTTATATTCCTTAGATAATAACAATAACTCAAGATCAATATATTCCAATTCTCCCCCTATATCAGTGAGTAAATTTCTTATAATACTATCATCTGGAAAAAGAACTTCTGAATTATTTTCCCTAAGCTTACTGTATCTTTTAATATACTCAGCACTTTTTTTATAATCATCAATATTTTCATATTTTTTAATTATAATAATGAATCCGTCCAATTTTTTTCTAATCATATTCCTTACATTAATATCTTCCATATTTTCTAAAGAAACAACACTTTCCTGACTAGTAATTTTAATGTCATTTTTTGTTATTTGCTGGCCTGAAGCACATGCACTTAATAGACCTAAAGAAAAAACAAGACCCCTCATGGATTTAGCTAATGATGTTTTAATTAATCCCATGAACTTTTTATTTGACAAGACCTATAAAAAGGTTATTATAACTCAGTAGATAGGAAAGTAAACTGATTTGATAGGTAGGGTGGTTCTATTTATAATATTTTATCTTTAGTTCTCATTGATTTTTAAGAATATTTTAGAGAAGACTGAAAATTGGATTGTGATTTTGTGAAAATAACTAGAAAACGAGAGAGTTTCAACTAGAACCGTTCTATAGCCTAATAGAAAGAACCATTACGTTGGAGGATCTTCAAAAGCTACTTTGTAAAGAACAACTGCAAATAGTTTAGATGTGATTATTGGCTTTTCTGATAGTCTTCCATAAAGCGATAAAGAAACGCAAATATTAACTAAAACCCAAAGATTGTATAAACATACTGAAAATAAGAAATAAAATAATCTGATATGGTAATTCTTAGTGGTAGTTTTAGCTTTAAAGTCATGATCAAATTGCCTGTATCCTGTTTCAATCCCCCATCTTTTAGAATACCAAGTATAAAGATAATGTGCTAATTGTTCTGGAATGTAAAAATTAGTGATAAATGCTCTTTTAATTCCTTCATCATCATCTACGAGAATTAAATTAACAATAGCTTTATTTTCATGTTGCCCTATCTCGAAATTTTCAATAAATCTTGATTTACATTCTTCAGATTTTCTCATCCATGCCTTTACAGTTTCACTTCTAACTTTAGGCATAATGAATTTTACTTTGTGGGATTTAATTACATTGATTACTTTTGGCTTATCAAAACCTCTATCTAAATATGCTTTATCAATATGTACTTTTTGTTTAACCCTCTCAAGACTTTCATTAATTAAATTTTCAATACTATCTAATTTATGGATTGGAATGGTATCAATGGTAAATCTCTGCCCAGCAACGACAATTGAGCATGTTAAAAACTTATAGAAATGTGTTGTTCCTCTTTCATGTTTTCCTTCTGTTACATAAGAACCATTCTTATCACCATAGTAAGGAATTTTATGTACATCGTAGGCAATATCAACTTTTCTTTTGTTCTATAATTTGTTCTGTTACAAGTTTTTCTATTTTATAATGTAATAATTGTGGAGATATTCTTAATATGTGCGCGAGTTTTTTTCTCGGTATCCTGGAATTCTGATTTAGCAAAAATAACAATTTTTTATCCCGAATATCTAAAGTAATGGACTTTTCCAGCGTTTTTGATATAATAGTCATAAATTTTATAATAATAGAATAATATATAAATTTTTCTACAAAAATAAAAAATATTAACCAACTATATTTAAATATATCATAACTTACTACTAATAAATAAAAATATGATGGCTAAACAAACATGACACAAAAACAATTTACAAGTGAAACTCCGGTTAATATTATCTATAGATCCAATGATCTTTTTGATAATGATGTAGTTCCTGTATTAGTAGATGGCTTGAGAAAAGCAGGTAAAGATCCTAAAACATTTGTTTTTCCACGAGAAAGTAGCGTTGAGCAGATAGATAAAGAAATTTATGGTAAAGGCGACAGTTATCGCGAGAAGGCGAGGGATTATAAAAGAATGTTTTTAGATGAAATAACTATTGTTGATGAGACGATTATAAAAGTTCGGTGTTTGCAGGATCATCGCAGAGGAATGCTTGATAGTCTGGCGGCACAGGCAGTAAATTTCACATTAGGATTAAAAGAAGTAGGAAGTGATGATAATTCTATGGAAGACTTGAAATTAGGATTAGACACACTAGTCAGGCGCGTTAGAAGTAAACCAAAACATGCATATATTTGTCCTTCTTCTATAGGTGATCATTTACCCATGTTGCAAAGAGAAAGTAGAACAGAAGATAACATTGCAAGCACAATATGTGATTGGTTCAATGATATGGGAATAGATGCCCAAACTTTAACAAAGATTCCTGAAAAAAAATATGAGGAACTAACATGGATAGTCTACGATAGGCATGCACCTTATAATAAAATGAATAATGTGAATGTTCAACGACTTCATAGAATATATGATCCAAATCTCCGTTTAGTCAAGCTTCCTTTAGGAAATGCTTTTTTCGATTTAGTAACAGATATTGAAATAGCAGATTATGAAATAGATAGATTCAGACAAGAATTAAAAAAAGCAGTCGAAACAGAAATATCGGCACTTCTTTCATATAAATAAATTTGCAAATTTCTACTAAGTCAAAGTCTGACATTACTTTTAAGAGTAACTTTTTGACCTTATCTAACTCCCCAAATATATTTTTGCTCAATTTTTGTTTCCATAAAAGATTATTCTTTTAATTTATTATAAATGTCCTTAACAATTTTAGAGCAAGAATGGAGTTAAGTCAAGTTGCAATATTATGTAGCAAGATTGTTTTAGAAAGATATTTAAACAGCGATGCTATAATAATAACTTATTAAAAATAAAATTAAGAGCGATAATAAGCTAACGGTTTAATTTCTAGAGCTGGCGCATGTTCCCAGCATTAAACTTCTAGTTACATGCGTTGCCAAAAATTAATGGATTTGGTAAGAAAAAATAAAAAATTGCTGCTTAATTCAGGTCAACAAAATATTCAAAAAAAACAGGATATCTTGTTGGTCGAATATTATAGCACTTTACTTTTAGTATAAGATATAATTGATATTATTACTAAAACCCCTCCTATAGACCATAATAAAACTGAATATTCTTGTGCCTGTTGAAAAGGTGTTCCAGCAATTAATATTCCAGTATTAAAAATTATCAGTGTTTTAGAAATGCATTTTTTCTTAAAATACAAAACCAAAGTTATTATTAATAATAAAACTGCTGCTATCCAAAAAGGAACTGCTACTTTTGTTAAAAACAATAAAGGCATGCCAGTTATAACAATACCAATTATTGATAATGCTGCAATTATTGCTAAACATATATTATGACATACTTGATATCCACCTAAAAAACTTAAAAAACCAGAAAATATGCTTGTTCCTGAAGAAATTCTTTCTTTAAATTTTAAACTCATTTCCACTCCAATATTCTTTGGTCAACATCAGGGATGCCAATTATTTTTATATTAAATTCTTCTGGAATTTCATTCAGATTAAATATTAATGTCCCTGAATTATGATGGCCTTGTAACTGAGGCGCTTTTATAGGTTTTAATGATTTTTCATCATAATTAAAAGTGATATAATCTTTAAGATCATATTGACTTAAATCAACAGTATGCGTATTAATTTCTATAGAAAATGTAAATTGCCCATCAACTAATCCAATAGGAGTTAAATCAAAAGTAACTTCTCCAGCACTATTTTTTGATTCATAATTAATACTTTTTTTGTTAGCATTTAATATAAAAAATATTGAAAGCAGAATTACTATAACTAATATTATTAAACTTATAAATATTAATTTATTTTTTTTCATATTTGTATAAATATGAAACAGCATATATAAATAACTAAGAAACTAGTTTCATTACTTTAGAACAATTATATTTGTCATTCCTCTTCTTTTCCTTTCTAAAACATTTTTAGATTCCATTTTGTCTAATATTCTGGTCATCTTAACTTTGCTATAACCTGTTTCATTAACAAGGTCTGTTTGATATATACTACCGTCCTTGTTTTTTATAAGTTCATAAATCTTATTTTCTTCATTATCTAATTTAGGGGGAGTTTTTGTTTCAGATTGTTTTTTATCTTCTTTTTGTTCATCAGTTTCTATTGATAGGATTGCCAATAAATATCCCCCAATTATCAATGATATGATCCCAATACCATAAGCAATTATAATCAACCAGGAGAAACTAGTATCGTGTTTAGTGCATTCTTGAATTTCTAATTTATTCTCATGTATTAGACTACAAAGAGAATTTGTTTGTTTATCTCTGTCAAGTTTGATAAAAGTTAAGATAAATAATAAAATAATAGAAATGGCAATTAATAACATTCCTATGCTTTTTTGATTTATTTTCATATAAATGTAGAGATTGATGAATTTATAAATAATTACATTCTGCTTTTCTTTACTCTTGTTTAAATATTATATTGTAAATTTAAATAAAATTATTTATAGCCCATCATTTGCATCATTCTGCTGCTTCTGTTCATCATAATATTGCCAGCATACTGCATCATTGAACTGTTGCTTTCTAAATTATAGCCCATTTGCATCATTTCTGAGTCATTATACATATTTCCTTTAGATTGCATCATTTTTCCAGCAGACATCATCATGTCGCCCATTTGCATCATATTTCCAGCATTATTACCCATCATAGAGGCAGTTTCTTGCATATAAACAGGATCAAAATTATTATTAGACTTTCCTATAAGATAACCTAATGCTAATCCTATAATTAAAGCAATTACAACCCCAATTGCAAGTTTGTTTGTATTGTCAGTCATTTTTTACCTCCACTTGTTTAGATTATTATTAATATTTAAACCTATTTTAATAATAAAAATACAAAGATAACAACAATAACCAATATTATATATAGCCAAACAAAATTCTTATTGTTTCCTTTATTTTTCTGTTTATCATTAGGTTTACCACTGCAACAATTCATTTCTTCTACCTCCATTATTTAAATATTTTAGTATATGTGAAGACTCTTGAATCTCCAAATTATCTTCTTCTTTTCAGTTCATTTAAACCAAGTTGGATGCATTACTAACAACATAAGTAAACTTATTAAGCCAAGAAAGGCAAAAAAGATAGACCTTCTGTATTTTTCATAAAAGCTCAATGACATTTACCTCCTTTATTCTTATTATCTTTATGCATATATTTCATCATAAAATAATGTGATAACGGGCATATGATTAAAAAAATCCAAAATAAATAATTTTTACTCAATCCTAAAAAATAAACTGCAATTAAACCTAAAATTATAGGCAAGCCGCAGCATATAATCATCATCAGAAGATGATCCTGTTTTATTTTTTGTATTAACTTCATTGTTTACCTAATTTTTTCATTAATTCTTTTTTACCTGGAACACCTGTAAATTCCAATTTGCCGTCAATTATAATGCCAGGAGCACTCATGATAAAATATTTCTGAAGAATTTCAGGATTTTTTGTTATATCAATGCTTTCATATTTTACATGTTCCTCCTCAAGATATTTTTTAACTTGGTCGCATCCAGGACAATTTGGTGTTGTCAAAACTTGAACTTTCATACTTCCCTGCCATAAATTCTAAACATAATTATTAAATGAGCAGCTATAGCGCCTGTTAAAATTATAAGTGCATAATTCTTCAGATAATTTGCAGAATAAATCCCCAATGCTAATCCTGTAATTCCTGCACTCCACATCCATATCTGAAGCTCAGTAATAGTAGCTAATTTAAGTTTTTCTAAAAACATCCTTTATCACCTCTTAAAAATTTTTCAGGATTGTTTTTAAATAATTTCTGGCAGCAAATACCGCAAAAAAAGTAATCTTTCCTTTTATAATTTATTCTTGGAGACAACATCACGCTTACCTCCATCTTACATACTATATCTTTCATTGTTTCTCTCCAACTAGTTTGTTATTTTTATGTAATTTTTTTATTAACAAAACTGCAATTATCAATATAATTATTATAATTAAAATTAACCAACCGGGAATTATTTCAAACATAGATATTAAAAAATTAGTCGCTTGCGAAGCAATCAGATTGATCTTCATTTGACTTGGAGAATGATTTTGTAATTGGTTTGTTAACATAAAATAAAGTATAAGCCATGCCATAATAATAAATACAATTCCAGACAGTAAGTTAGAAACAGACACATTGATTTCTTTTCCAAATAGTTTGTATTTTATTTCTTTTTTAAAAAATGTAATTTTTTCCATGACTTTTGTTTTATCAACAAAATAAGATATAATAAATAAAGGAACTACCATTCCTATTACATAAAATACAGAATAAACACCGCCCCAGAATATTGATCCTGGCAATGTAGATAAAGCTAAAGCTCCTGCTAATACAGGTGCACAACATAAAGTAGCAAATGCAGAAAATATCCCTAAAACAAATACAGAAGCCATGCCTGTTACTTTAATTTGTGATTTTGTTTGGAATGGTAAAGAAAAATGAAATCCTAACAATATAAACATTCCCAATAAAAATAAAAATCCAGCTCCGATACCATATATTAAATTATGATATTGTTTTAATATCTGTCCTAATAATCCAAATCCTAATCCAAGAGGTAAAAAAACTGCTAGTAATCCAAAAAAGAATACTAATGTCATAAGAAAGACTGTCTTCTTCTGTCTAAATATGGAAGCAAAGTAAGCTGGTAATAAAACCCCTATGCAACAAGGGGCAAATAAAGCAGCTACACCTGCCAAAAGTGATGTTATTAAAGAAGCAACAATCAATATTTCCATATTTTTTAAGCTCCTAATTCATTTAATTTAGAAACTAAAAGTTCATTATTCAATGCCATATTAGGATCATCTAATTTATAAATTATAATTCCTTCCTTATTAATTATAAAATATGTATGCCCGGGATAAGAACCTTTATGCATTGAAGATTCAAGATTTAATACATCATAGGCATTTGAAACTCTTTGAGCAGTGTCAAATAACATTGTAGATTTCTGGAATGCAGGTTCAGAATTAATAACTTGAGTCCATTTTTCTTTTGGATCTACTAAAACAGAAACAGATACAACATTTTCATTATTAAGGCGTTCATCTTTTCCCAGAGCAGCGATTTGTTGCCAGCAAGCAGGATAACACATTGCCCCTTCATTGAAGAATAATATTATATCTTTTTTCCCTATATTATCACTTAATTTAAAAGTTCCACCATCTTGGTTTTTCAATATAAAGTCTGGTGCTTTCTTTCCAACAGCATCCCTAAACTTTATTTCTTGGATGTCTTTATTTAATCCATCATCACTAGTTTGTTGATTACCATGCATGTTATTCATCATTTTAGAATCAGTGTCAGATCCACTAATGGGATGTCCATTTATACTATTATTTGTATTCTTCAGGCTTATAATAACATAAATAAATGGAATTAGTATTAATAGTAAAACTATTCCAACAACAATCATGGACTTTGTATTATCATTCATATTAACATCCACCAACCATTCCGCTAGGATTATTGTTTACACTATTACCTGTTATTTTATTAGGCAAAGTACCATGGTGTTCATACATCATCTTATCATTTTCAGTCCAGCCAGTCATATCTACTTGCCCATTATTGGCTGAAATTGATGTAGCTGCAATCTGCTTTGATAATTGATTTGATAATTGTTTTACTTCAAATGCTTGGATAAATACCAAAACTAAAACTATAACAATCATAACAGCCATTCCAACTAATAAATAATTTTTATTGATTTCAATATTTTGTTTTCCTTCCATTTTATTCCTCCTAAATATAAAATTTTAACATCCACCAACCATTCCGCCAGAACCACTAGCAGAACCTTTTTCTATGTCTCTATATTTATTTGAAGCTAAATTTATATAATTCAATTCAATTCCTTCACTTTCCAGGACTTTTGCTTTTGCAGCTAATGCACCTGGGAAGAAAAGTGTTTTCCATTTTCCCATTTCTTCTAAAATTTGGTCATCAGTAAAATCGTTTGGATGATTTTGTATTAGATATTTAGCTAAACCCCGCATAGCATAACTATGCGCACAACCGCATGCAGCCCTTCCATTTCTGTCTATTAATGCTTCAGCACCGCAACAATATTCACATGAAATCTGACTTGCTATAGGAATATATCTCTGCATTTCAGTACTAGTCAATTGAATCCTATTATCTAAAGCAGCAACTTTTTTTATTATAATATCAGCTTTCTGTGGATCCGTAATTGAAACATCATCAAAACTAACGCCAAGTTCAGTTCCATAAATTCTGGGAATACCATTAGGCAAAACATTATTAACAGCAATTTTACTGTCTGCTGAAAAACCAAATGAAGAACCTTCACCAACTATCTGCTTAATTTGAAATATATTAAATGCTGTAATAAAGATCATAGCTATAAGCAAGCCGGCAGATAAATAGATTATAGTTTCAGGAGATTGCTTTTTTTTATATTTTATTTCATTAATATTTTGTTTCATAAAGATTTAATAAAGTGAAACACCATAAATAAATAGTCATGAAATGAATTTCAAAATCAATATCAATAAAATGCTTTAAAATCGGGTATAAAACGATTATAACAGGTTATAAGCTAATCTGTATTTACTTATAATTCTTGATACTAGTTTCAAGATCATGAAATATTTAAAGTTGCAAAGAACTAACTTTCTTAATAAAGTAATATTTTTCTATAACTAACCCAATAATTATCAAAAATAAGACAATTGAAGGCAGAATAATAGAATATTCTAAATAAGTTAAACTGAATATAACAAAAATAACAATAAAATAAATTAAATTAGTAATAAATATTAATTTTACTATTAGAATAAGTATATAATTCATCAATTTTTAACAGCAATAACATTAACATAAGATATATTAAATAGTATTTGAATAATAATTATACTATGAATATTATTTATCCAAGTCCAGAAAAAATTATAGAATATAATTTTTTAGCTTTAGAATTAATAAAAGTAAAAAAAGCAGATAGTCCTAAAGTTTTAAGCAGAAGTAAAATTGTAGATGTCATAAAAGAATGTGAAGAAAATGATGGAGATGTTTACGATAAAGCTACAATCTTAATGAAAGGCATTATACAGAAACATCCATTTGCTAGTGGAAATAGAAGAACTGCTTTTTTAGTAACCAAAGACTTTATATTAGATAATAATCATAAGTTTAATGTCAAAGACGATCCAAACTTTGCTAGAGTAATGCAGGGAATAAGAGAGAACTATTATTCAGATTATGAAATAAAGGAGTGGCTTAAAAATGGAAAAATCAAAGAATTCAAAAGACAATGAAACACATAAAATAGTATTGAAAGAACTTGAGAGATTTAAAAAATTAGTAGAAGGACACAAAAAACTACTTCAAGCAATAGGGCAATTATAAATTATTCTAATCACTTTTCAACAGCAAGGATGAACTTATAAATAATTATAATCATAAAGATAATATTAAACTTAGATTGGATGTAAAGCGCATATGATTCTAGGCCAATCACATGTTTCCGCACTTAAATCTGATTTGATAAATACGCTCACTAGAAAGCTTTATGTAATGGTGAAAGAGTAAATTTACATGATTGACTTTGGTAGTACCGACGGATGGTTATTGTTGTTTTTTATACTTAAGTTCAACATTTATCTATTTTTATTTATTTTATAATTTTAAAGTTGCAAAGAATTAACTTTCTTAATAAAGTAATATTTTTCTATAACTAACCCAATAATTATCAAAAATAAGACAATTGAAGGCAGAATAATAGAATATTCTAAATAAGTTA
>Ga0209541_10017148_pt1 | contig 10636 bp, 9 predicted proteins | sample RifCSPlowO2_01_FD_184027 | JGI IMG/M metagenome (GOLD analysis project Ga0209541, IMG submission 184027) | Groundwater microbial communities from Rifle, Colorado - Rifle CSP2_plank lowO2_0.1 (SPAdes) (version 2) | ecosystem: Environmental > Aquatic > Deep subsurface > Groundwater | place: Rifle... | reverse complement strand
AGGCTTCGGCACGCACAAAGTACTTAGATGGAAAAATGTTACCGTTTAATCTGCCTTCATTTGTGGAAGGCGAAACCGACTCAGCAGACATGACGTACTTGCCCTACGGCGTTCCAACTATTCCATTCAATGTGTTTAACCTAACGGAAGATATTATTCTGTCGTTTGTGTTCCGTGCGGTACAGACACTGGAAGAGTATCACGCGCTTGATCCATCGCCGATCCGGCAGAAAACCGCGCTGGGTGCGGAGACACAGAACACGCATTGATTCAGTGATTCAATAATCCAACACAAGACTGTTATTTCTTGAAAAGATACGCGATCAGTCCAACAATGAGCGCGATAAGGACAATCTGTTGAAGTCCTGCGATCACGATCACGCCGAGCGTCGCCAAGATCCACACCAACAGCGCAACAATCGCAATCTCGCGGAACGGCGATGGAAGAATATCAATCAGCCACATGACCACCGAAAAAACCAGCACATCGTTGAGCGTAACCGTGCGTCCGGCAATCGTGAAAAGCGACATGTGTGTGAACGGCACGCGGATGTATCCAGTAACCGTAAGAATAACAAGAAGAATGAGAATGAGTGCGGGCATACGTCTTATCTCAATATAGCAACTCCAATAAGGAAAAGAAAGAGAAATATTGCGATCCACGCTGTTGTATACACGACAAGTTGGAGTGCTTGAGTTTTTTGTTTCTTCTCGAAAAAGAGAAGATAAGGTTTATAGAATACGATGAGTGCGGTGATGAGCGCGGAAACAACAAAAAGCATAAGAAATGGGGCAGGCCCAAAAAACACTTGCGGTATGGGGAACCATGTGTTTGCATGAATCATGAAGAACCCAACGAGAGAACAGTATGCTGCAACCCCGAGCCCCTGAAGAAATCCAAGAAGAGGAAGAGAAATATTTTTCTTATGGAATATTTCCATAGATTCATTATATACCACAAAACATTATTGAGCTGGAACCTTTACACTCTCAAAAAGTATCCTGCGATGACGCCTATGTTGGTTTTGGCTATTTTTAAGTCTTTGAATTAGAATACCCTCATGAACCTTTCTGTCGGAATGGACAAGTCCAGAATCAACATTTTGCTAAAATTCCTTTTGAGCTTGTAATCAATCTTCCGAAACCAAGATATGAACGGAATATTGTTGAGAGGGATGAGTTTGGTAGGATAGTACATTCAAAGCCTCCACTGATAGAATATTAATCTTAAGAAGTGCTACAGTAAAGTTAATGCTCAAGATTGGTTTGGTAATTGCAGTGCTTGGAATTATTGGCGCCTATTTTGTGTTTAATCAAACTTCCAACAAACCCAAAACAGAAATGTTTCCTCAGTATGACAAAGAGGTTAGTCAAAATGAAAATGAACCACCATTAAAGTTAAAAAGTATAGGGGTAGAATTTTCGGATTTTAAATTTATTAAAGACAAATTGCAGTTTAACAGGCTGTTTATGGGTTATGGATTTGTAATTCCAGGTAATGAAACCAGTAGCGGTAAAGATAAATCAAATCCTCAACCTACTTTTATTTTACCTCTTGGTACTCCTGTTAGGTCTTTGGTAGATGGGGTAGTGGCTGCTATTCCAACTGTCTGGAGTGGAGATTATTCCATACAGGTAACAAAGAGTGGCCAGATGGAAAAATGGGTTTATGAAACAGAACATGTCATAAACCCTAAAGTGAAAGTGGGGGATAAAGTTAAAGCTGGGCAAATTATTGCAGAAGTAGGCAGTTTTGATAGAGGAGACCCTCCAGGTTTTGGAGCTGTAGAGATAGGAATTTTAAAAGGAGGTAATCCACCAGAACATATTTGCCCTTTTGCATATCTTGATGATTCTATTAAGGAAGAGACTTATAAAAAGATGTATGATTTTTTTAAATCCTGGGAAGAGTACATTGGGGATCAGACGCTATATACTGAAACCAGTATTCCTGGTTGCTTAACCCTTGATCCGATCAAAGGATAGTAGATTTGATAACAGTAATACTAATGAGAAGTTGAGTGATTACTGCAAATGAGCAATGTTTATTCAACCAGTATAGCAGCCTTCATAGTATCTGCATGAGGAGTGCAATGGTAAAGATAAATCCCCCGATCAATAAAGGTAACGGAATATGAATCTCCTTTTTTGAGATCTCGGGAGTTCTGAGTTAAATAGTAAGTATGGCTTGGATGAGGATCAGAATTTATCGTATGGATGACACTATCTTGATTTATCCAAGTAATTTTAGTTCCCTTTGAAACCTTTACCTTGGAGGGAGAAAAAGCATAATTAGTTAAGTTAATGGTAACTTCTTTTTTATTAGTCATATCAATAAAATCTTTGGAAACAGATTTATCAATTTTAAATTGGAATAGTCCATCATGGCAGCTGCCATCTGCCCAACAAGCTTTATAGATGACTGTATATAAGCCATCTGGGGAATTAGGATCCATCTTTTTCCTCATGGTTAATTTATTTGGGTCAATCACAGTTTCTCCCATCCCATATTCTTTACTATCCACAGTGATTTGAATATCTGATCTCTTAGCCAGATCAAAGTTAAAATCAATTACCATATTAACTGGTACCGCAGCTAAAATAGAGCCATGTTCCGGGGTACTGCTTTCCCAGTGGGCAGATTTTTTTGGGGTAGAAAATTCTGCAGATGTAGACTGTGGTGTTGGATTTGATGTTTGAGTTGGAGTTGGTGAGGAGGTAGATTGGTTTTGCAGAAACCAAAAAGCCCCAGCTGCTACAACTATAATAACTACAGCAATTAGAACCTTGTTCACTCCTTAAGTATATCATTTCTGGTAAAATTACCGGCATGAGTTTAAAGGTTAGCTAGGAAGGATAATTCACTTAAGACCACCTGCCCTCAAGCACCTGTTCTTGATGAGGATGTATCCAGTCATGATATTGTTTGTCTCTTTGGCAAAGGAAGGGTTGAAAAAGCCTTTGCCTTTTATGGAGTGCCCGTGCACCTTAAGGACAAGGCGCTTAAGTCTGCAAAGGCAATTGAGGCACAGTCTCCCGGAACAATTATTCATTTTCTCGAGTTTGTAAAATTTCCCGGCTATCCGGTGGATCCCAAACAAATAGACCAGATTCTAAATTCAAACAAAGGTTTATTTAAAGGGTATGGGGAGATTTCGCTTTATTTACCTCACTACAGCAGTGTTAGCCCCAATGATCCTGCTATGAAAGAGCTTTATAAAATTGCGGAGAAACACAGTCTTCCTGTAATGATGCACCCCCTTGAGAACCAACAGCAAGCAGTAGAAGAAATTTTGGGCGAATTTCCCAATGTAAAATTTCTTTTTCATGCAATGGAGCGGTTATCTTGGGCAAACACATTTTTTGACAGCGATTTAGACAAGTATCCAAATGCCTATTACAGTGTAGATATAGACATCTTTGGGCAAGACTCATCTGGAAGACCTATGCTCGCTGCCTTCAGTGACAAGCAAAGTTTTACACTTGGGTTTAAAACTGGTTGGGAAGATACATTAAACAAGAAGGTGGCTTTTTGGAAAAGTAAAATTGAGAAACATCCTAATCAATTTCTTTGGGGAACAGATCGGGGAGATGCCGCTTGGAATTATGATCCGGAGGTAGGGGCATTGCTTGAAGAATATTCAAGAGCATTTATTGGGCAGCTGGACCCGTCAGTTCAAGAAAAATATGCTTACAAAAATGCTGAAAAAATGCTAGAGTAAAGTTAATGCTCTTAAAAATTGTAAAAGTTGTTGGAATAATTCTTCTTATTTTAATTTTATTTTTTGCCTGGAGACTTTATCTGCGTTTTGTTCTTCCTATTCCTCATGAGAGGATAACTATCTCACTACCCTTTAATAGCCAGGATGATGATTTAATTTTTATAAATCCCATGGGGGAAACAGATCATCACACTCCTCCCATAGGTCATCCTGGTTTAGATTTTGCCTGGCATCACCCAGCCCCTTTAATAGCAGTCATAGATGGGAAAATATCTAAAATAGAAGAACATCCCCCTGGAGGTCATGGTGAAACAGAAAAAATGTATGATGTGGAATTGGTTAGTGGAATTTATGCAATTAGGTATAGTGAAATGAAACCTGCAGATAATATAAAAGTGGGTATGCATTTGAATAAAGGGGACGTCATTGGAAGAGGTGGAGAATATAATGAGGGGGCATTAGGGCTTTATTATGGAACACACTGGGAATTTGATTATGATACTCCTGTTTTTGACCGTCTTTGTCCTTTAACTTATTTTGATCCTGACTCTCTTTCAAGGATTAATACAATTTGGGAAAAAGTTGGGGATACTTTTGATGGCCAATTTCCGGAAATCTGTAGTGGGTATTACAAAGGAAAGGATAAATGATTAAAATCCTACTTGTAGTTTTAATTTTATCCCTAGGAGGATTCTTTCTTTTTAAACCTCAAGTTATTACTAACCAAACCGAGCAAGTTCAGAATACAGATGAACCACCATTAAAGTTAAAAAGTATTGGGGTAGAATTTTCTGACTTTAAATTTACAAAGGAAAAATTACAATTTAACAGGCTTTTTATGGATTATGGATTTTTTATACCAGCCAGCAGTGCATCTGCTGATAAGAAAAATCCACAGCCTACTTTTATTTTACCTCTAGGGACTCCGGTCAGATCTTTGGTAGATGGAATAGTGGCAGCTATGCCAACACTTTGGAGCGGTGATATTTCCATACAGATTACAGAAAATGGCAAATTGGAAAGGTGGGTTTATGAAACAGAACATGTGACTAAACCAACAGTAAAAGTGGGAGATAAAGTTAAAGCAGGACAAATTATTGCAGAAGTAGGTAGTTTTGGGAATGGAGATCCTGAAGGCTATGGGGCAGTGGAGATCGGAATCTCAAAAGGTGGAAATCCACCAGAACATGTTTGTCCATTTGCATATTTGGATAATTCTATTAAAGAGGAAACTTTTAAAAAAATGAATGAATTTTTTAAGTCCTGGGAAGATTATGTAGGGGATCAAAGTTTATATGATGAAACAGAAATCCCAGGTTGTTTAACTCTGGATCCAATAGAAGGTTAAAATCTTAAGCTTCTGCTATAATTTCCAAATATGAGTTTAAAGGTTGGGAATTGCATCACACAACTCCAATTAATGATTCAATAGATTTTCTCTTTCAGTTTAACTTTAAGCTACCTGATCCAAGAAAAATGAGAATAATTTGGGAAAGAGACGCTCTAGGAAGGATCATCCATTCCAAGCCACCAGATATACAAAGTAGATTGCCAACATGATAACGGAAAATAACGATAAACTGGGAATGGTTGTCTTTACATGTCCGCTAATGTTAACGATAGAACTAGTTTTTTATAAATACTCAAATACTCTTGAGCCATCCTACCTGCTGAGAATGATTCTTCAGCAAGGATACGGCAATTAAGACGCATCTTTTGATATTCATTTTCTGACATTGAGTATATTTTTTCAATTGCCTCACACAATCCGTCAATACCGGTTTTTTTGACTATCCAATTTCCTCGAATATCGTTATCCGTTGGATTGATAATAAAGCCAGTTTCACCATCTTTAATGACTTCAGGAACAGAACCTCTTGCAAAAGCAACAATAGGTGTACCGCAAGCTAGTGATTCCAATAGCACTAAGCCAAAAGGCTCTTCCCATTGGATCGGAAACAAAAAGAGTTTACTTGTCTGATAATCCGCCACAAGGTCTTCTCTGTCCTTATCAAATTCTAATGAAACTTTCTTTGAAGAAATTAAATCCTTTTGTTCTGATATTAATTTATTTAGCCAATGGGTATACTCATCTTTACGGAGAGGGAATAACCTAACCTCTCTTCCAAGTCTGTTGACGATCTCAAAGACTGTCTTTAACCCCTTATCAGGTACACCCCTGCCAGCCCACATCATTTTTTCTCCTCCAGATTGGCTAAAGGTAAACTGATCAGTGTCTACACCATGGTGAATTGTACCGGTATAGTTTAACTCAGGGAAGAATTTCCTCTGTGCATTGCTTATGGAAACAAAGTGAACATTTTTCAAGTTGCTAAAAAGGGAGAAATATCTATTAATATAATCTGCATCTTGGGTATAATGCAGAGTAATGAGGATAGGTTTTTTAACAAAAGGAGCAAATGGTAAAATGATATCCCCGTCTCCGATATTGACATGATATAGGTCAAATTTATCCTGCATTAAAAACGCTTTAGATATAAGGGCAAGCTCAAAAATAATATGTTTTCCTTTTTTTAAAATGCTTTTATCCTGTGAGGAAGAAATTTTATCAACGCTTTGAGTTTCAACCGGTAAATCTGAATCTTCAGAAGCAAAAGCAGTTATACTAACATCCTTGCCGACAGCATTAACCAGATTATTGATCAACATATAATCGAAGATTTCCGTTCCTCTTTTGGAATTTTTATTTATACTAACTGCATTTGAACAAATAATGGCAATTTTCATATATTAACAATAATTTTTAAAAGTTCTGCTGACCAGCGGTAAATATTATAATTTTTAACCACTTCTCTCATTTGTCTCATTCTCTTTGTTTGTTCTAACGGTGATAATTCTAAGGCTATCTTTATAGCCTCTGCTGTTTGTTCCCCATTATAGGGATTAATTATTAACGCATCCTTAAGCTCTCTGGCTGCCCCAGTAAATTGGCTTAAAATAAGTACGCCTTTATTATCATTCCTGGCTGCTACAAATTCTTTCGCGACCAAGTTCATCCCGTCATGCAGTGAAGTTACTAAACAAACATTCGCCAATTTATATAATCGGTCTATTTCCTCGCGGGTATGGTGTCTTTTGAAAAAAAGTATCGGTTTCCAACCGTTTTTTCTAAAAAGATTATTAATTCTTTCTACCTCTTTTTCTACAGCCTCAGTGAATTTTTGATATTCCTTTATTTTACTTCTTGAGGGAGCAGCAATTTGTATAAAGGTAAAATTGCCTACATATGCAGGATACTTTTTGAGGAAAATCTCTATTGCTTTCAGTCTTTCCAGGATACCTTTAGTGTAATCTAGTCTATCAACTCCCACACCAATATATTTTGTTTTGATATTTAAACTTTTCAAAAGTTTCTTTGAGTCAAAGTTAGCATCCTTATTTTTAGAAGGATTTGGGAAAGCAATACTGATTGGGAAGGCTTTAACATAAGATGTATGCTCCTGTTTGGTGATGGTCAGTTGCTCAAAATCAATAAGCGATTCAATCTCCCTTCCGACTGTTTCAATAAAGTTGTTGCAGTGCAACTGAGTTTGGAAACCAATCAAATCTGCCCCTAATATTCCGTCTATAATCTCTTTTTTCCAGGGACAGACACTGAAAGATTCAGAGTTAGGCCAGGGGATATGCCAAAAAATTCCGACACTTGCATCAGGTCTTGAGTCTTTTATCATTCTAGGTACTAAGGCAAGCTGAAAATCCTGAATTAATACAATCGGCCGCTCATGACCTTTTATCTCAGAAAGTACATTTTGAGCAAATTTTCCATTAACTTTCTTGTATTCCTCCCAGTCTTCTTTTTTAAAAGTAGGTCTGGTGTAGGCAATATGGCAAAGAGGCCAGAGACCGTTATTGGAAAATCCGAAGTAGTATCCTGCTTCTTCTTTTTCAGTAAGCCAGACTCTCTTTAAAGTATATTTAGGTTCATCTGGCGGGACTTTTAATTTGTCGTCTTTATCAACTGTTAGCCTGTCGGCATCACCGCTTCCCTGGGCAATCCACATACCTCCACAGGCTTGCATAATTGGTTCAATTGCAGTTACCATGCCACTTGCAGGGATATGATAGTTTATATTTCTCCCACTCTTAGTATGAATATAGGGCTCTCTGTTGGAAACCATAAAGATGGTTCTATCTTTTAAGATATCTTTAACAAATACTTTTAGTCTTTGTTCTGTCCAGGGAGAGTCCAATTTTTGCAGTCCCAACTTGGCTTCTTCGTTTGCAGTAATCCTTGCCTCTATAAGGCTTCCTCTAATACTTGAAATTTCTTTAATAAGTGGTCTGAAGAATAGGGAAGCGGGTAAGCTTGGAGAATTTTGCTCTAAACCGCCTATTCTAGCTGATTTTAAAAATTTTACTAAGTTTCGTACAGGCTTATAGATGAGCCATTGGATAATCAGAAGAATTGCTACAGATATCAAAGATGCCTGGATGAATAATCTTAAAAGGTTAGTTTGCCAGATTTCATTTAATCTGGTATCAATGAAACCAATATTTTGAGCAATCATTAAAGCCCCTACCACACTTTTTTCATAGTGGAGGGGAATTGCTAATAGATACATTTTCTCATTATTAAACTCTGCAAAATCACTGGTTGCTTTATCGCCGTCCATGGCATCTTCAGCGATTTTCTGAGTTTTGTTAACCTGCGCAATCAGGCTTGAGGAAGTAGCAATAGTATTTCCTTTATTGTCATAGATCGCCATACCTGCCAATCTTTCCTGACTCTCAAACTTATCAACCAATTTCTGTAGTTGCTCATCTGATTTGTTAATAAAATTAGGCTGGACTGTTTCTTTTAAGCTATCTGCAAGCAATATGGATCTTTGCTCAAGGTTTACTTTCAGCCTTTGATCTTCTTCCTGGACTTGGGTTACAGTAAATGCTACTACGATAAAACTGATAATAACTATAACTACAAAAACTGCGCCAAAAATTTGTTTCATTAAAATATATTTTACAGTATATCCTTTTAATTAGCTCATTGTCTAAAACCACTGTAATATTAGAAATAGTGCAATGTCAAATAGTTTTAAATTCCTGGGTTGGTATTTGTATTCCACTATTACACTAATAATCCAATAGATTTCCCGTTCCAATTTACCTTTAAACTACTTAATCCTGGGAAAGAGAGGATTATCTGGGAAAGAGATGCTTTAGGTAGAATTATCCATTCTAAGGTACCGGAGATACAAAGTGGATTATTAAAATGATAAAGTAAAATAAACGATAAACTGGGAATGGTTGTCTTTATATGTCCGCTAATGTCAACGAGAAACTAGTTTTTTATAAATATTCAAATACCGATACAATCTGTCTGGTATAATGACTTAAATGGAGGTCTCAGATAATGTACCTGTCAAAGAAACGGCAAAAACATCAAATGGCCCATTACTTATTTTCGGACAAGGTCCTGTAATTGATAAAGCAACAAGAGTAATTCCTCAAGAAGGTTTGAATACTCCGGGAGATGAAGATATTAATTTTTGGTCAAAAAACCAGGTTCTAGCTGCTGCAGAACTATATAAACGTGGTCAAGTACCTGAAATTATAGTAATGGGTGGTCAAACTGGAGGGGAACAGTATAAATCTGAGGCAGAGCTCATTAAGCAAGACCTTATTACCTCAGGTGTGCCTGAGAATGTTGTTACTACTGAAGAAAAATCTCCAGATACGATTGCTAACTTAATTGATATGATTAATATAAGAGACGAACAAGGGGTTGGTGATAAGGAAAAATATCAGATTCTTGGTTCGCCATATCATATCTCACGAATACAGATACTAATGCGGTTATTTAGAATACCTTTTAATCACGTATTTTCATCCGATGAAATGCTCCGTTTTGTTGCCAGAGATAATAAAGTTGATGCATCTTCTTGGGATACAGAATTACTTACAGAAATTGAGAAAAGGCTTGATTCTAGTAGCGATCTATACTATCGAAAAAAACGTGGTTTAGAAAAAAGAGACTACGCCGATAGATTAATCTTTGATAATATACTGATTAGAGAACTTTTGGAATATCCTGAAAGTTGGTTAGGCCGTGTAGCTGATATTACAAATTTAACCAGGCAAAATGAAATTTTAGAACAAGTTGACAAGTTATGGCCAGAAATATTACAGAAATTTGGAATTAATAAAGAGCTGGACTCTCCTGAAGAGATTAAAGTTAAACTCTCTCAAATTAAGAAAATTCCTCTGTCTCAAGAGAAAATCCAAGAGTGGATTGAACAGAATAAAACTATTGGTTGGCCTAAAGAGGTCGAGGCCAGGCTGAATGTTTTGATACAAGAGAGGAATTAGAAGAGTTAATCTCAAATTTTTCTGTTAAAATACTCCTATGTCCTTAAAAGTAGGGATAGTTGGATTGCCAAATGTGGGGAAGAGTACACTTTTTAATGCCCTTTTGAAAAAGAGGGTGGCTCTGTCTGCTAATTATCCTTTTGCCACTGTTGAGCCTAATATTGGGGTAGTGGCTGTTCCAGATTTGAGACTCCAAAAGTTGGCAGAACTAACGAAAAACGAAGAACGAATGACGAATTTGCCTCCAATTGTGCCTGCAGTTTGCGAGTTTGTAGATATTGCAGGGTTAGTTAAAGGGGCAGCTACAGGAGCAGGTTTAGGTAATAAATTTTTAAGCCATATTAGAGAAGTTGATGCCATAATTCATGTTTTAAGGGATTTTAATGATGAAAATATAGTTAGGGAGGGAAGTATTTCTCCTGGGGAAGATAAATTAACTATAGAAACAGAGTTAGAAATAGCTGATATAGAAGTTTTAGAAAAGCTTTTAATGGACAAGACATTAGAATTAGAACAAATTGATATTTTAAAAAGAATTAAATCTGAACTTAATCAGGGATTTATTCTGGGAAAATTTGAAGTTGTGG
>Ga0209541_10017145_pt1 | contig 10638 bp, 10 predicted proteins | sample RifCSPlowO2_01_FD_184027 | JGI IMG/M metagenome (GOLD analysis project Ga0209541, IMG submission 184027) | Groundwater microbial communities from Rifle, Colorado - Rifle CSP2_plank lowO2_0.1 (SPAdes) (version 2) | ecosystem: Environmental > Aquatic > Deep subsurface > Groundwater | place... | reverse complement strand
GTCTGTTGCCACGCCAACCATCATTATAATAAAAACAACGCCAAGAGAAGCGCCAAGCTGGTAAAGCTGCCCGCCCAAGACAGCAAGCCCTTCTGATGCGACTTCCAATACAGCGCTGATTGGAACTGCAATCAGGACAGGCAAAAATCTGTTATCGTTGCCTAGATATTTCACAACCAAGTCCGATGGAACAAATGCCTTTAATGCAGCTGCTATCAGCAAGCCAATTACAATGTATTTTCCGACATCCTTGAAAATGTGCCATATGTTTTTCGGGATGCAATAAATAATTCTTCTATCAAGCTTCTCAGTTTCATGCTTAAGCCTCATCTGCTCGACATCAACGCACCCGACACAAAGCCTTTCCTCGCCCTTTTTGTGCTTTTTCGGGATTGCCGCCTCTATCATCTTTTTGTTTTCGAATTTTGCCAAAATTAAGCCAACAATAAAAGCAGTTAATAGCGAGAAAACAAGCAAAATAATTGTATTTTTTATCCCGATAAAGCCTGAAATCAGGAAGACATGCAGCAAGCCTCCCCACGGCGCAGCAAGCAAGAAAGTCAGTGAAGATGCTGTTGAAGCGCCTCTCTGTCTTAAAGTTGCAGCAATCGGTATCGCGCCGCAGGAGCAGACTGAAACAAACAATCCGGCAGTTGTTGCCCTTGTCAATGAGGCAATGTCATTGCCTCCGAAATACTGCAGAAGCCTTTTTGTCGAGACAAATTCCTGAATTAATGCTGATATTACCAAGCCGAGAAGGAAATAGAGCCATAGCTGATTAAATAATTCAGATAGCGCATTAAAATAAGCAATTAAAAAAGTTTCAAATGGCATTCAAGGTTAAGAAATTTTGCAGTTTAAAAATCTAATGCCTGAACAGCCTTATTCCTGTAAACACCATCGCAATTTTGTATTGGTTGGCAGCGTCTATCACTTCTTTGTCCCTTATTGAGCCGCCTGGCTGGATGATTGCTGTAATTCCGGCTTTTGCTGCCTCGTCAATCCCATCCCTGAATGGAAAGAATGCGTCTGAACTCATCACAGAGCCTTCGCTCTTGCCTTCTGATTTCATGACAGCCAGCTTGACTGCATCAACTCGTGACATCTGCCCTGCGCCAATGCCCACAGTGACATTGTTTTTCGCAAGTACTATTGAATTTGACTTGACGTGCTTGTTGACTTTCCATGCAAACAGCATATCCTTTAATTCCTCTTTTGTGGGCTTTCTTTTTGTTACAGCCTTTAAATTTTTCTCGCTTAACTCAGGATAGTAATCCGTTTGCAGAAGAATTCCGCCTTTTACCCGCTTCAAGTCATAGGTTGTTTTCTGCTTCTTTATTGCTCCTGTCTCAAGCAGCCTCAGGTTTTTCTTTTCCTTCAGGATGCCCAATGCCGCTTTTTCAAATTTCGGGCAGATTACGGCTTCAATAAACAAGTCTTTCATGAGCTTGGCGGTTTCTGCGTTGCAGTTCCTGTTCAATGCAACAATGCTTCCAAATGCTGCCATCGTATCAGTTTGATGCGCCTTTCTGTAGGCTTCTTCTATGGTCGAGGCAGATGCAACCCCGCACGGGTTTGTGTGCTTTATCACTGCAGCAGCGGGCTTTTCAAAATCCTTTACAATCTCAAAAGCAGCGTCAATGTCAAGGATGTTGTTGAACGACAATTCTTTTCCCTGCAATTGCTTTGCATTTGCCACGCAGCTTTCATCCACAAAGACATTCCGGTAAAAAGACGCGCTTTGATGCGGGTTTTCCCCATACCTCAAGTCCTGTATTTTTTTGAATGTAAGGTTCATGGTATCCGGGAACTCATTTTTGTTCAATCTGTTGAAATAATTGCTGATTATTGAATCATATCTTGCGGTATATGCAAGAGCCTTGCCAGCCATCTTTATCCTGTCGTCCTCATTTATTTTTTTGTTTTTTATTTTTTCAATTGCCTCTTTGTAGTCGCCTGAATCCACAATAACCAATACATTTTCATGGTTTTTTGCGGCAGCCCTTGCAATGGAAGGCCCGCCTATGTCTATGTTTTCTATTGCTTCCCTTAGTTTTGAATTTTTGCTTATTGCCTGTTCAAAAGGATAGAAGTTGACAACAACCAAGTCTATCGGAGTTATGTTTAATTTTTTTAGTTCATTCATGTGCTTTTTATTTTTTCTGTCAGCCAATATGCCTGCGAAAATGTTCGGGTGGATTGACTTTAGTCTTCCGTCCAGCATTTCCGGGAATTTCGTGACTTCAGAAACAGGAGTTACGCTTATTTTGCTTTCCCTGAGAAGCCTTGCTGTGTTGCCCGTTGATATTATTTTTACCCCTAATTTGGACAATTGCCTGGCAAACTCCCCAATCCCTTCCTTGTCCGAAACCGAGATTAATGCAGTCCTGATCATTTTGCCATAGATTTCCTTATTTTTTCCATGCCTCTCTTGTGGAGCTCTTTTGTGTAATGGTAGCTTTTTTTTGGAAGCTCCCTTGCATGATGGTAAGTTGTTTCGACTGTGTGCTGCACATGATGGCGTATCCTTTGCTGAATCAGCCTGACTGTCTCCCAGCCCAGAAGGAATGCGCCAAAGAACAGCATTATCCAGCTCAGCGCGTAAACAGACAGCCCTGTAATGACTGCAATAGGCTCGTAAATTTTTGCGACAACATATATCTTGCTGAAAAATCCTATGATTACGCTTAGTATAACCAGGATAATTCCTGTCAAAAGCTTGAGGTCTTTCCACCAGATTATCTGCTTTGCTGTTTCCAGATTTTCCATTTTTATTTTATCACCACTTTGTTTTCAATGACTTTGATTTTTCCCCTGCTGCATAAGTCAATCGCCTTTACAATGATTTCCTGCTCTGCATTCTGGACTTTTTCCTTTAATGAGTTAATAGTTTCGTTTTTTTCAATCTTGACTTCTTTTTGCAGAATGATTGGGCCTGTGTCAGCGCCTTCATCAACAAAATGCAAAGTTGCTCCTGTAACTTTTTCATTGTTCTTTAATACTTCCGCATGCACATCCCTGTCCATTCCGCCCGCATACTTCGGCAGCAGGCTTGGGTGGATGTTCATGATTTTGTTTTTGTATTTGTTTACAAACCAGGGGCTTAAAAAGCGCATGTAGCCTATAAGCAATATTAAATCAACATTGTTTTGCTCAAGAACTTTTGCAATTTCCTTGTCATATTGCTCTCTGTCTTTGCCTTTTGGCTCAAGAAAAACTGCATTTATGTTATTATTTTTTGCCCTTTCCAAAGCATAAGCATCCTTTTTGTTGCTTACAACAACAGAAATAACAGCGTTTAATTTTTTGGAGCTTATAACATCAATTACAGCCTGCATGTCTGTGCCTTTTGTGGATGCCAAGATGCCAATTCGCAACATAAAACCCCCATAATAGCAGAGTAGGACATTGGTATTTAAAGCTTTTTATTAGCTTAAAAAGGGATTGTTTGCTATATGGAAAGGAAAGGTTTTAGTAAGATAAAGTTCGCTTAAAATGTGTTAGGCAGGAACATTTCAATTTTCCTGGGTGTGCAATGCACACGCACTTTTTCCATCATCAGCATGATTTTAAAAAAATCTCCTCCTTGGCGGTTCGACGGACAACTTTTCTCCTTACACAACTAAACAATAAAGTCGAAAAGCTTGTCCTACTCGCCAAAAATTTCTGCGGATTTTGATGTCTAATTGCTTAATCCTTGAAATTTTTGTCTCGCCGAACGCCACGGAGATTTTTTCTTGGAAAAAGCAGAGGGTTTAATTCTTGTTATATTCAATTGAGTTTGAATTTTTACTTGGGGTCGCCTAAATCAAAAACAATAATTATTTATACTTAATTATCGATAAGTATGAGTTTAATCATAAAAGAGGGTTAAAATCGCTGAAGTAAAGGACAGAACCAATTATGGAATCCTTGGGATTGTTGCTACTGTAGCCATTGTTGGGCTTATTGTTTTATTTGCTGACGATTCAAGATTCTTAGCCCAAAGTAGTATACCGAAAGATGATACTGGCATTACAGGTTCATTACTCCAATCTGCCAAGCAAGATTGCATATCGTCGTTTGTACGTCCTTGCTATGACAAGCAAACAGGCAAAAAGCAGATTTCTATACAGCCTCAAGGAGGGGAAAAGGCATTTGAAGCTTGTCTGAAAAATGCGGTTCCAAATAACAATGGTGAAATCATATTGAAAACATCATACTGTGAACAAGAGAAATTTAGCTACTGTTACGACGGCAAAAGCAATGTTATGCTTAGGAAATTTGAAGGAAAATGCGACTCTGGCCCGATACAAACCAGGAATGAGGCATGCCCAGACTATCAGCCTGTGCCCTATCATCAGATATACAGTTCACTTGAAATAAATCTTAATAATCTTAATACCGAGTACCAGTCTGACTACCAGTCTTTCCTGAAATCAACAAGAAACGAGCGAGTTTACAGGTTAATGCAGTCGAGCAGTGGCATCCTGTTTGCACTTGTCACCAGATATGAGTATGTTGAAAATCTTTATTGGTACCCTGTGCCATACATTTACAAATCTACTGATAAGGGTAAAACGTGGACAGCGGTTGCCGTGCCAACCACTTTATGGTATCAAACATTCTATGAAGGCACTTCGGGAATAACTGAAGATAATAAAGGTAATTTATATGCTGGAGGTTATCGTGGTCTATGGAAAAGCACAGATAGCGGCAGTTCCTGGAATGAGATACCAATTCCCACTTATGATGAGTTTTATAGAGATTTAAAGCCGTATGCAATAAGATATCTCACTACACTTAAAGATGGCTCTTTGGTAGTTAATGTAGAATTTATTGGCACAGCCCCTTTCAATACATATAAAAGTATTGATGGAGGAAATACGTGGACTAAGTTGTTCGCACTACCCATTTATTCCATGGTGGAAGCAGATGATGGCAGCTTCGTTATTTCAAATTATTTTGGTGAATTGTATAAGTTTTCGAACAGCATATTGACAAAGGTACTAACCACGTTCTGGGCAGGATCCGAACATCCGCTTTTAAAAGCAAGAGATGGTACTATTTACACCGTAACTTCAGAGAACGTCCATTATACCCAATCATGGAAGTATTTATGGGGCTATCCAATAGTTTCCTATAAGTCAGAAGATAATGGCAATACATGGATAAGGATGGGCGAAGTGCCAGACGCCCTTCAAGGGGGCAGGCTTTTAGAAGGAGCTGACGGCTCCATTTACATTGGTACTTTATCAAGATGCTGGGGCGGAACTGTTTATAAATTAAATCCCAATTCAAAAAAATGGGAAGTTTTTTCAGGCTCTATACCATATTTGTCTAATATAGATGGCCCTTTATACACGATTTTTACTGTGGCAGAGATTGACGAAAAAATACTAAATGCTGGAGGTCTAGGAGTAATATTTAATTCTCCATAACATGAAACAAAAAATTATACCTATTGCAGCGATTTTTTTAGTATTTATACTATTCTTAAGCGCATGCTCTTCCAAAGAGTCCAAATCAGTTTGCGGAAACAAAATTATGGAAGCAGGAGAGCAATGTGACGCAAGCGGCTGCACAGCAAACCAAATATGCACAGAAAAATGCAAGTGTGAAACATTTTCACCGCCTTCCTTGCCTGAATAACGAATATGAAAAGCAATACAAGTAAATTGACTGTGTCGGCTTTGGTTATACTTATTTTTCTGGCTTTTAATGTGCTTGGACAAAACCCTTACACACATTCAGAGAGCATAACCTGCGGCAATAATCTATGTGAGGCGTCATCGCTTGAACTTAACATAGGCGAAGAAAAGAGCAAGTTTATAGGTAAACAATCATACGCTTTCAAACTTGTGAATATTGAAAAAATAGAAAATCCATATCTGTCATATAACTTCTATCTAAGCATTAATAACGGTCCTTCTATGCTTGCAGACGAGGCAAAGAAAGAATACAATATCAATTTTAATTGCTGCGCCTTGATTGGTATACAAGAAGGGCAAGGGCAGTCAAATCCTCAAGGAGCCCAGATTAACTTTGCTGAAGGCGATATATGCGGCCCTCTTCCAGATTGCGCTTTTCCTGTTGAGCTTGATATATACAAAAAGTGGAATCTTGTCCCCTTGTATCTTGCAAGCAGCATTAAAGGTGCAGGAACTTGCAAGCTCGAGGATTTTAAGGTTATATATTCTTATAATCCAATACAAAATAATCATGTAAAATTATATTCATTTGGAGACAGCGCAAGAGATTTTGAGCTTGCTGCTGGGAAGTTTCAAACAAACTTTGAGTCTGGGGGAATTCAGTCTGAGACAATATTGGCAGGTACCATATTTAATTCTGTTTGGGTTTATTCAGGTAATGAATGTAAGCTTTCTTCAGCTCTTCCAAAAAATTTTGAAAACTTTTTATTGGTTTTAAAACAACTTTCAGAGCGAACAATCCAGCGTCCATTTCGGCCTGGAGAATCCCCGCCACCACCTGAAAAAATAATAACAATATTTGCCCCTGGATGGAACTTTTTTGTTGGAAGCAAAGACATGCAAGGCAAAAGCCTTGATGAAATAAAAGGTAATTGCAACATCGAGAAAGCATATATGTTTGATGCAAGCTCACAATCTTGGAAACAACTTACAACTGCACCTGGTCCAGCAGATAATTTTATTTTTAAGGTCACAAGTAAATGCATGTTTGGGTTTCCAGAAATAGCCCCTCCTGAAATACCGACATAAAATTATTCTTATGCGAATTAGTGTAAGCATCTTACAATACGAAAAATTTACCGAAAAATAAAAAAATCAACAACGGCGACCCCAACCCCCGAAGTATTGTCTTGCTACGCAAGAATTTATTTAAAAAACTCAACTTTTCGGGACGAAATTTTCCCGAACTTCGTAGCGGGAAAAGAACTTAACAAGAATTAAACCGATTTTTTAGCTTTCTTCCTTTCGTATAATCCTATAAATGCGAATTAACAAGTATATCGCATAACGAGGGATTATACGCAGAGCCATTCGGAACATTTCTTCAAAATGTACAGGAAGAATAAAAACTCGGAAAATTGAAATGTCACGCTCATTTCATTCGCTCGGTTCGCCCACTTTGTAGGCTCACTCGCCTAACACATTTTAAGTGGTTCGTTTGCTCAGCCATCAAAGGCATCGCTCACTCAACCTAACATTTTTTCAGCTCTACAAAATTTATCCGCTCTGAAACTTGTGGGTTGCCTCAAGTTTCGAGGGAAAATTTTGTGAGGAAAAAATGTTCGCCTAAAATTGTACGTTAGGCAAGAAGTTTTTGAGTTTCCAACCGCCAAAAAACAAAAAGTTTATATATAAGTTCATATATTTTAGTATGAAAAAGTGTATGAAAATGTATGAAGACAAATATAAAAACCCAATTGCTACAAATTTAGATAATTTGGACACGTTTTTACAATTGTTAGCAGACTTAAATGAAGAGCTGGAACTTTACGCAATTGGCGGTACTGCAATGATTCTCAAGAATATCAAGGAAACTACAAAAGACATAGATTTTTTAACTACAGAGAACCAAGAAAACATCAGAAAACTCTTCAATTTAGCTGGACTGAAAGAAAAAGATACTTCAAAACTCTGCAATATTTGGCATCTGGAAGACATCAGGATAGATTTATTTTATGATGAATTCATCTTTGGAATTACACTCCCTGATGATTGGAAGGATAAATCTGAGCACATAAAAGACATTGGAAAGGTAAAATTATACATTTTGAACTGGCAAGACATCATAATCACAAAAATTGCCCGCAATGAACAAAGAGATATTGAAGATGCAATAGATATTATTAAGGCTGAAAACATTAACTTTGAAGAATTAAAGGAAAGGTACTATAACTTAGCGGAAGAATCCATTATTTCAGGCTACGATGCAAAATTTAAGGCTTTGGAGAAATTGTATAAAGATGATACCTGCAAAACTGATTAAGGATCTTGAAAAGATTGGATTTCAATTGGATTTTCCCGCTTATAAAACCAATGAAGACAGGATATTTGATACACTAAAGACAAATAATCAGAGAATTTTCCTAGCAATTCCATTACTATTGCAATATCATTTTGATTATGATATAATAATCAATAAATTGGCTTCCTTGAATAAACAAGAGGCTGATAGATTAACAAAACAATTTAATAAAATACTAATTATATCAAATAAGATTTTTATTTTAGAAAGTTTGAATAATTCTGATATACAAAAAACTATAGATATATACTCTATAAAAGAAGATATAAAAGATGAAGAATTTAGGTACTATTATGATTCCTTCAAAGATTTCTCTAGAAAAACAACTGATATTGAAGATGAAAGATTTAGAGAAAATATCAAGATCAGAGGCAAGCTAAACATAAATAAATCCCTGTCAGAAATTTTTTCTCCAGCTAAACGCAGGATAATGGAAAAAATTTTTCAGCACGAGAAACTTACAAATACCGAATTAAAGTATTATTACAGAGCAATAAGCCCGCTTATACGTGCTATTTTAAATGAAAGTATGGACCAGTACCTTAGAATTATTTATTCTTCTAAAAAATATTACTAAAAACTATATTGCCTCTCAGATTTACGGTGTCTAAAAAAGATGGGTTTTACCTATACTCACGGACAAAAATAATTATACAATAGTTGTCCGTTCGTAATAAGTAAAGGACATATTTATGTATAAAAATTTGTGTCCTTTACTATAACACGTTCTGTACATTTCACAAACATTCCTATTCAATACCCGGCAAACTTCTCTATCCCGACATTCTGCTTGGGCACCTGCATTGTTCTCAATAAGTTTGACAAGCCTTCAACCATTCCGGGAGGGCCGCAAATATAAAAAATTGCGTTATTAATGTCACTGCAGAACTCCTTAATCATTGCCTCATTTATCCTGCCTTTCCTGCCCTGCCATGATGCATCGTCAGTTATTGTATGCACAACTTTCAAGCTTGGATTCTGCCTCTGAAAAGCTTCCCATTCATCCTTATACACGATATCTGCAGCTGTTTTGTTTGAGTAAAGCAATGCCAGTTTTATCGCCAATTTCCTGTCAGCTGCATATTTTATCATATCACGAAATGGCGTTATTCCAATTCCTCCGCCAAGAAAAACAATTTCTTTTGCATCCTCTTTCAAAGTAAACATTCCCATAGGGCCCTTAACCTTAACTTTATCGCCTTGCCTTAAGGCAATCAGCTTCTGCTTGAAAGGAGTGTCTGTTATTTTGGTGGAAAGAAGAATGAAGCCTTCTGTCGGCGATGAAGCAATTGACAATGGCCTTGTATTGCCTTCCAAATCCTCGACATCAAGCTCAAGAATCACGTACTGCCCGGGCTTGTAGTCAAAATTGTCCCTTGAAAAATAAGTGCTGAAAACATCATGGGTTTCATATTTTACTTTTGTGACTTCAAGCTCGAATGTTGCTGCCATTTTTCCATTTAATCAAATTTGATATTTTTTAATTTGAGGTTTTTTCTGTATTTAAAAGATTTTTCAAATGCCGATATTGAATTTTTATCATCCTTTAGTGCTCCAAAAAGGTCCAATATTGAAACTTTTTTCTTGTTTTTAGCCATATGAGTATTAACAACTGAATCATATAAAAAGCTTTTCGCTTTAGAATCAGTGTCTAGCCTTTTCAGCCAGCTCCATCGCCTTCAAGGTATTCTCCATCAGCATTGCGATTGTCATTGGGCCTACGCCGCCAGGCACAGGCGTTATAAATCCGGCAACTTCCTTGACATTCTCGAAATCAACATCGCCGACAATCTTTCCGTTGACCCTGTTTATGCCGACGTCAATAACAACAGCGCCTTCTTTCACCATTTCCTTTGTAATTAATTTCGGCTTTCCGGCAGCAGCAACAAGAATGTCTGCCTTTTTTGTGTGCTCAGCCAAATTCCTTGTTTTTGAATGGCATACTGTTACAGTCGCATTCTTTTCCAGCAACATCATTGCAACAGGCTTGCCTACAATATTGCTTCTTCCAACAACAACTGCATTCTTCCCCTCAATCTTTATGCCTGTTGACTCAATCAGATGAATTACCGCCCTTGCGGTTGCAGGCGCGATTATTCCATGCCCTGAAAATAAGTGCCCGAGGCTTACTGATGTAAACCCGTCAACATCCTTGTGGGGAGCTATGGAATTTGTAATCAGATTCTCGTCAATCTGCTTCGGCAATGGCAATTGCACCAGAATTCCGTGTATTCTTTGGTTATTATTCAGCTGGTTCACAAGATTCATCAAATCAAATTCGCTTGTGTCTTTGTCAAGGTTGTGCCTCTCGCAATAGCCCTCAACTTCCCTGAAATCCTTCTCCTTTGAGCCGACATAAATCTCAGAAGCAGGGTTGTTGCCCACTAAAACAATGGCCAGTCCAGGCTTCTCTTTCATGCTTTTTATTTTGCCCTTTATATCATTGAGAATCCTGTCTGCAATCTTCTTTCCGTCTATGATTTTGGCCGGCATTTTATCTCAAAACCTCCAATCCCGGATAAAGCGGAAAATCTTTGCACAATTCCAAAATATCTTTCTTGGCTTTTTCAATGACTGATTTTTCAGAATAATTATCAATCACTTTTGCAATGCACCCTCCAATGACTTTCATCTCGCTTTCCTTCA
>Ga0209541_10017144_pt1 | contig 10638 bp, 7 predicted proteins | sample RifCSPlowO2_01_FD_184027 | JGI IMG/M metagenome (GOLD analysis project Ga0209541, IMG submission 184027) | Groundwater microbial communities from Rifle, Colorado - Rifle CSP2_plank lowO2_0.1 (SPAdes) (version 2) | ecosystem: Environmental > Aquatic > Deep subsurface > Groundwater | place: Rifle... | reverse complement strand
GGCGGTTCCTCCCGGCATCCATGACGGACAGACGATGCGTCTCAAGGGCCAGGGGGAGGCGGGGCCGCATGGGGGGGAGCCGGGTGATCTGTTCGTCATTGTCCGCGTGCGGGAGGACGAGCGGTTCCGGCGCGACGGCGACGACGTGCGTGTGACGCTCCGCATCCCGGTCCTCGATGCCATCCTCGGGACGCAGGTGCAGGTCGAAACGGTGCACGGGAAGGTGACGCTGAACATTCCGGAGGGGACGCAGTCCGGACAGGTGCTGCGGCTCAAGGGGAAGGGGCTGCCCGTCCTCAACACGAGTCGGATAGGCGATCATTTCGTGGAGGTTGCCGTGGAGATTCCGAAACGGCTGAGCCGCCGGGAGCGGGAGATACTGGAGGAGTGGCGAAGGAACCGGTAGACCGGGGACAATCGGACGATGCCGCGGAAGATCCGGATGACTCCCTCGCGCGCTTCGCAGACGCGCATCCGGCCCTGTCATTCGCATGCATAAGTTTTAAGCGGTCGTTCTCTGCGATACCAGCGCGCAGGTGCTCCGCGCGCTGCGGGAGTCATCCGTATCTTCCTAAATATCCAAATTTTCCAATCCATTCCCTTCCTCAGCGATCACCGGCGCCAGTTCCCCCCCGTCATCGCCGGCGGCTTCCTTCTTGAGACGGAGGATGATCTGCCGGTAGTCCCCTTCTCCGGTGCTTTCGGTCGTCAGATCCTGCAGGTCGGGGCTCTCGGCGATGTGCAGGTGCACGATCCGGCGGAAGTACGGACTCATGGGGGCGAGGGCCACACGGGAGCCGGTCCGGCGGACGAAATCCGCCTTCTGCTCCGCGGTCCGGCGCACCTTGTCCTCCTGTGCGCGCCGGTAGCCGTCCGTGTCGAGGACGATGAATGGGCTGCGTTCCAGATTGCTCTTGCTGCGGATGATGGATTTGTGGAGGTGCTGAATCGCGTTCAGCGTTTCCCCGTGCCATCCGATCAGGCGGCTCGGGTCGTTGCTGGCGATATCCACGCGCAGGACGTCCCCCTCCTGCGCGAGGGCGATGTCTTCGAACGGGAGCTTCAGTTCCGTGAGGAGCGTGCCGAGGACATCTTTGACAAGTGTTTCATCCATAAGTGTGGGAAGAGAATAGCGTGAGTGCGGGAAATGGAAAATCAAAAAAGGCCCCCTGTTACGGAGGCCTTTTTTTAAGCCAAAATCGGCAAAATTATCGAACGGCGTCCTTGAGCGTCTTGCCGGCCTTGAAGGACGGAACCTTCATGGCGGGGATGGAAATGCGCTGGGACGGGTTCCTCGGATTGACGCCCGTGCGCGCCGCGCGGTGCGAGACCTTGAACGTGCCGAAGCCCGTGATGGTGACGGACTTGCCCTTCTTGAGTTCGCTCGTGATGAGGGTGACGAGCGCCTCGAGGGACGAACCGGCCGCGCGCTTGGTGATGCCGGCCGCATCCGCGATCGTATTGATGATATCCTGCTTGGACATAATGGGATGGGGGAAAAAGATACGTCGGCCGAAGTTTACGTCTCCTTTTCGCTTGTGCAAGCCATGCAACCAGGGTCGTCGGGGCTTTTCCGCTCCAAATGCATCTCGTGAGCTTCAATGAGCCAAAAAAGTTGAGCACGAAATGTATGCAGGAGTGGCTTGCGGGAGCCGAAAAACAGTGGCCAAGACATCGGAGGAAACGGTTTTCTTTTTTGACAATCCCCTCTTCTCCTCTTTACGCTGGCGGTCTATGCCGAAGCATCTCGTCATCGTCGAGAGCCCGACGAAGGCGAAAACAATCAAACGGTTCCTGGGATCGGATTTCCTCGTCGAGGCGTGCATGGGACACGTCCGGGATTTGCCGGGCAACAATCTTGCCGTCGACGTCGACGCGGGATTCGAGGCGGAGTACGTCATTCCCGACGAGAAAAAATCGGTCGTCAAAGGACTGCAGAAGTATCTCGATACTTGTGATGAGCTCTGGATCGCGACAGATGAGGATCGCGAAGGAGAGGCTATCGGTTGGCATTTGACGCAGGTGCTCCGGCGCAAGAACGGGCAGGAGATCAGGCGCATCGTGTTTCACGAGATCACGGAAGAAGCGATCCGCGATGCCGCGCGGCATCCGCGGGAGATCGATGAGCGCCTCGTCGAGGCGCAGCAGGCCCGCCGCATCCTTGATCGGCTCGTCGGCTACACGCTTTCCCCTTTTCTCTGGAAGAAGGTGTACCGGGGACTCTCGGCCGGCCGCGTACAGTCCGTCGCGGTGCGCATCATCGTTGACCGGGAGCGGGAAGTGCGGGCGTTCAGGCCGGAGGAGTACTGGACGGTCGAGGCGGAACTCGAGACGTGGGAGAAGGAGCCGTTTACAGCGGCGCTCCAGGGGATGAGTGGGAAGAAGTATGTGCCGAAGCGGAAGAAGGAGGCCGATCGGGTTCTGCGGGATCTGGAGGGCGCGTCCTTCGCAGTGCGGGCGGTCGAGGAGAGCACCGTCCGGAAGACGCCCATGCCCCCGTTCACCACGTCCACGCTCCAGCAGGAGGCTGGCCGCAAGCTCGGGTTTTCCGTGAAGCAGACGATGGTGGTCGCGCAGCAGCTCTACGAAGGAGTGGATATGGGGAAGGGCGAGGGATCGGCGGGATTGATCACGTACATGCGCACGGATTCGGTACACATGAGCCAGAAAGCACTGCAGGACGCGAAGGATACGATCGAAAAGATATTCGGACGCGAGTACATCCTCTCCGCGCCGCGCCGGTACAAGACGAAGAGCAAAGGCGCGCAGGAAGCGCACGAAGCCATCCGGCCGACGGAGATCAGCCGGTGTCCGGAGGTATTGAAGGACGTACTCGACCATCAGCAGCTGAAGCTCTATACGCTCATCTGGAACCGGACTGTCGCGACGCAGATGGCGGCCGCGGAACTCAAGCGCGTCGGAGCGGATATCGCCGCCGCGCAGTACACGTTCCGCGCGACGGGGCAGACCGTGGTCTTCGACGGGTATTACCGTGTGTACCGTGAGGGATCGGATGAGGAGGACACGAAAAATAAGAAATCAGAAATCAGAAACGAAGAGGAGAAAATGCTCCCGCCGATGAAAGCCGGCGATGCGCTCGCGTGCCTCGGCCTGACGCCCGGGCAGCACTTTACGAAACCGCCCCCGCGTTTCACGGAGGCGAGCCTGGTGAAGAAGCTGGAGGAGGAGGGCATCGGGCGCCCGAGCACGTACGCGCCGACGATTTCCACGATCCAGCAGCGCGGGTACATCCGCAAAGAGCAGAAACAACTCGTCCCGGAAGAGATCGCTTTCACGGTCACCGATCTTCTGGCGGAGCATTTTGCCGATATCGTGGATCTGAAATTCACCGCGCAGATGGAGCAGTCGCTCGACGACATCGCCGGGGGGAAACAGGAGAGGGTTGCGTTCCTGAGCGGATTTTACGGCCCGTATGCCGTGCAGCTCGCCTCCAAGACCACTGAGATTAAGAAATCGGATGTCCTGAAGGAGATCGTACTGGGCACCGATCCTGCAACGGGTTTGGAAGTGCTCGCGCTCACGGGGCGGTTCGGGCCGTACGTGCAGCTGGGGCGTCTGGATACCGGCTCCGCTGCAGGCAAGAAGGGGGGCAGGAAAAAGGGTCGGAAGGAAAAACCGCGCAGCGCGTCGCTTCCCAGGGGAAAGATCCGGGAGGACGTGACGCTCGGGGAAGCGCTGGCGCTGCTCAGGTTCCCGCGCGAGCTCGGCTCGCGAGACGGAGAAAACATATCGGTGAACCTCGGACGTTTCGGCCCGTACATCCGGTGGGGCAAAGTGACGGTGTCGCTCCCGAAGGAGGCGGATCCGTCCGCCGTTTCGATGGAGGATGCCCTGCGCATCGTCGCCGAAGCGAAGGATCGCAAGGAACGCCAGGCGGAGCCGCTCCGGCGCCTCGGCAGGGATCCGAATACGGATGCGGAGATCCTTGTGAAGGAAGGGCGCTACGGACCGTACGTCACGGACGGCGTGAAGAATGCGTCTATTCCGAAGAAGTGGAGTCCGGAAACAATCGATCTCATTGCGGCGTCGGAATTGATCGGGAAGAAGCGCGCGAACCTGGGGAGGAAGAAGTGGCGGAGCGAACGGCGTAGCGGAGCAGACGATAAAATGAAAAATTGAAAATGGGAAATGTGCGGGGGCGGTTGATCATGGTCATGCATGATCGGTACCATGTGCCCGCGCATGATCACCATTTGATCATGTCCCTCATTCCATACTCCACTGGAAATGCCCTCCGATTATCTTACGATCAAGGAAGCCGCCGAACGCTTCGGCAAAGCGGAAATAACGATTCGCAGGCTCGTGCGCGAGATCGTGGCGCACGCGGAAGCCAAGGAGAGGAGCTTCATCCGCCCGGGCCCGGACGAGACGGCCAAGCTCAAGAAACAGCGGAAGCCGTTCTCGTACGCGGTGTCCGAGAGTCTCCTCGCGAAGTCCTTCGGGGCGGCGGTTGCGAGCGCGCAGAAGAAGATCCGGGCGAAGAAAACGGAAACGGAAACGGAGGAGGCGGTCACGTCCGTCCTGAAGAAGTCGAACGCCCAGCTGGAGGATCAGCTCCGGGTGAAGGACGAACAGATCCGGGCCCTGAGCCAGGCGCTCGACGGGCTCACGGAGCGCCAGCGCGAGACGAACATTCTCATGAAAGGTCTTCAGGAGCGTCTGCTCATCGAGCCGCCGAAGAAAAAGCATTGGTGGAAATTCGGAGCACGATAAGGTCTATGGATCCCCTTGCGTTTCGGCAGGCGGCGCAGGAAGCGCTCGATGCGCTCCCGCGGCACATCCGCGTCGCGGTCCGGGACGTCGTGATCATCATCGAACCCCGGCCGCGCGGGAGGCAGACAAAAAGTCTTTTACTCGGTCTCTACGAGGGCGTGCCGCTCACGGAGTGGCAGCGGGACTACAGCGGGAAGCCGCCCGACACGATCACGCTCTTCATGGAGCCGATCCGGGAAGTTGCGGAGTCCGATGCGGATATCCCCCGCATCGTCCGCGAGACCGTCTGGCACGAAACCGGCCACCACTTCGGCCTCGGGCATGATGCGATACGGAAGATGGAGGCACGGTGGAGAAGGGGAAAGGGCACGTAGAGACGCGCCATTGGCGCGTCCCGGTAAATGGGGAAAGAAAACAGCCATCGGCGCGTTCCGCTAAATAGAGAAAGAAAACAGGTACGGGCGGCGCTGGAGGAGTACTATCGCGGCCTATGGAATACAATCCCGCCCCCGCTCCGGCTCCGCAGCCGTCCGGTTTCCAGCCGCTGGGCGTTGATCCGCGGCTTTCCGATCTTCTGCAAGCGCGCGGCATCGCGACACCGACGCCCATCCAGCATCAGGCTATTCCCGCGATTTTGCAGGGCAAAGACCTCGTCGGCATCGCGCAGACGGGCACGGGGAAGACATTCGCTTTCGGCCTCCCCATGTTGCAGCGGCTCGCCCGGGCTCCGGGGCGGGGTCTCATCATCGTCCCGACGCGCGAACTCGCTTCGCAAATCGAAGACGCGCTTTCCCCCCTGGCGTCTCTGCTGCATATCCGTATCGCGACATTCGTCGGCGGGGTCTCCCTGCATCTTCAGCGTCGCATGCTTCGGAGCGATCCGCGAATCCTCGTCGCCACCCCCGGACGCCTGAATGACCATCTCCAGCAGAAGACCATCACCCTCCGCGAAGTCCGCATTCTGGTGCTCGACGAAGCCGACCGAATGCTCGACATGGGATTCAAGCCGCAGATCGACCGCATCCTCGCGCACGTCCCGCGCGAACGCCAGACGCTCCTCTTTTCGGCGACTATGCCGCGGGAGATCATGCAGCTCGCCACGGCGGAGATGCGGCTTCCCCTCCGCATCGAAATCGCCCCATCCGGGACGACGATTGCAAAAGTGGAACAGGAGCTCATCATTGTCCGGCAGGAAAACAAGGGTGCCCTTCTGCACGCTCTTCTCCAGGAGTACCGGGGATCGGCCCTCGTTTTTTCCCGCACGAAACACGGGGCGAAGAAGATCACGCGCGCTCTGAATACGGCGGGATTCCAGGCGGCCGAAATCCACGCGAACAGGTCGCTCCCCCAGCGGCGGGCCGCTCTCGCTGGTTTTAAGGCGGGGAAATACCGCATTCTGGTCGCGACGGACATCGCCTCGCGCGGCATCGATGTCACGGGCATCGAGGTGGTCCTGAATTACGACATGCCGGACGACCCGCTGGATTACGTTCACCGGATCGGTCGCACGGGCCGCGCCGGGCGCGGCGGTCGGGCGATTTCCTTCGCGACCCCCGGCCAGGCGCAGCACATCCGCGACATCGAGAAACTCATCCGCGCTCCCCTGCGCCGGAGAGTGCATCCTTCCCTGTCTTCTTCCGCCATCGAACAGGAAACCGCCGGAGCGCCGCGGCCCCGCTCACATACCGGCCGCCCCTCCTCACGCGTCCCGCGCCGCCGGAGGAGGAGGTAATGGAGGTAATGGAGGGAGGGAAGGCAGGCAACGGCAGTCGCGGCCGTCGTGGCAGGTATAAGGTACGCAGAGACGCGCCGATGACGCGTCTCTGCCTATTCCATCACCTCCACGTCCACCCCGTCGCTCTCCCCTCCCGCCCGCGTCTCGATGCGATGCTTCCCCGGGACGGGCCGCCACCGGACACGGTAATCCGGCGCGCGGCCGGTGCCGATGTGTTCACCGTCCACGAACCACTCTGCCTCGGAAACGCCGTCGTCCGCGCGCGCCTCGAGCGTGATCTCTTCATCGGCGTCCGGCACGAGAGAATCCAGCAGGAAGCTGTCCCCTTCCCTGGGACGGGTGATCCGCAGGGGGGCGCTCTCTCCTTTGATACCCAACGTGTCATCGTCTCCGCACAGAGGGGAGAACGCGGCGGGCGGTTCCCGGTACCCGCGCTCCCGCGCCCACGCGCGCACCTCTCCCGGGAAGACGGTGAACACCTGCTCCTGCACGGATGCTGCGGGACAACTGTCCCCGGCGAGGAGGCCGTTCCGGCTGTCCACTTTCACCGAGAGATGCATGTCGTCTGGCTCCGACGGTTCCGTGCCCGCGATGAAGACTTCCCGGATCGTGTGGGGGCAGGAGGGTGTCGGGAGTTTCCCAGAGAGCCGGCAGATCCCGACGGTCGCGATCCCTGCCGGGCGCGGAAACTGCGCCGGCGGGAGCCACCGGAGCGCCGCTTCCATCACGTCGTGGAAAATCGGGCCGGCGCCCGTGATGCCGGATGTGCCCTTCATGGGGGAATTATCGGCGTTGCCGACCCACACGCCGACGATGCGGTCCGGCGTAAAGCCGATCACCCAGTTGTCCCGTGCGTTGCGCGTCGTGCCGGTCTTCGCAGCGATCCGGTGCGGCGGGAGGGAGAGCGGAGTGTTCTCCCCGAATTCCGGAAGTCGCGCCGATGCGTCGCTCAGGATATCGCTGATGATCCAGGCGACCCGCTCATCGAGGATCTGTTCCCCCTCCGCGACGGGGGCGGAGAGCAGCGCGCGCGTTCCAAGCGTCCTCCCGCCACGGGCGAACACGCCGTAGGCCCGCGCGAGTTCCAGGAGCGTCACTTCGCCACTGCCGAGCGCGAGAGCGAGGCCGTAGTGCGCGGGATCGCGCGTGAGGGTCGTGATGCCGGCGCGGAGCAGGAAGTCCAGGAGCTGCGGCACCCCGACGCGCTCGAGCACTTTCACTGCGGGAATGTTGTAGGAGTTCGCGAGCGCTTCCCGGTACCGCACGAGCCCGTGCAGGTCGTAGTCGTAGTTCCGCGGCGTGTACGGGTTTCCCTCTTCCGTGAGGAGCCGGATTTCCGTGTCCGCGACGGTGGTCGCCGCAGTATCCTCCTGTGCGAGGGCGAGCGCGTACGTGAACGGTTTGAGTGCGGAGCCCGGCTGGCGCGGAGACAGGGCGACGTTCACCGCTCCATCGCGGGACGCATCAAAGTAGTCGGCGGATCCGACCATGGCGAGAACGTCCCCCTGCGCGGCATCGAGCACGACGACCGCCGCCGATGTCGCGTTCTTCTCTTTCAGGTCCGTGAGTCTCCGGGCGACGATGCGTTCCGCCGCGTGCTGCAGATCGATGTCCAGAGTGGTGCGGATTGCCGCACCGGGTTTTGGGCTGTCTCCCATCTGACTCAAGACCCAGAAGACGAAGTGGGGCGCGGTGATTTCGACGCGGCCGTCGGCGAGGCGGACTGGTTCCCCGCGCGCGGCTTCGGCTTCGGCCGCGGTGATCACATGCCCGGCCTCCATTGCGGCGAGGACGCGATTGCGGCGGGATTGTGTCTGCGGGAGATTCCGGAAAGGATCGAGCGCCGCTGGGGATTGCAGGAGGCCGATGAGCAGGGCGGACTCAGCGAGCGACAGCTCGGCCGGTTCCTTTTTGAAGTAGATCTGCGATGCGCTCCGGAGCCCGTACGCCTGGTGGCCGAAATACGCGCTGTTCAGGTATTGCTTCAGAATATCGTCTTTGGAGAGCGTGGCGTCGAGCTTGAGCGCGAGCCGCATCTCCCTGAGTTTCCAGAGGACCGTGCGGCGCGCGGGATGCAGGCGGATGCGCACGAGCTGCTGGGTGATGGTGGAACCGCCGGAGACGACGTGCCCTTCCTGCGCATTCTGGATTGCCGCGCGGAGAATGCCGCGTGCGCTGATGCCATGATGCCTGCGGAACGTGCGATCCTCGATTGCAATGAGCCCCTCGATGATCGTGGCCGGTATGGCGGAAAGGGGCAGGGGGTTCTCTGAACCGTAATCGGGCTGGCGCGCTTCATAGAGGAGGCGGCCGTCCCGATCCAGCACGGAGACCGGCGCATGCGGAGCCGGATCGCGGATGGCGCGTGGGAGCGGGGTGAGAAAAATGGCTGCCATCAGGGCTCCGCACACGCCGGCGGCGAGCGGGATGCGACACGTTTTCATGGGGCGTCTCCGATTTTCATCGTCTCCCCCGCCGTATTCCCGAACACCTCCGGGAAGTACATCTCGGAGGCGCGCGCCGGGCGCCAGCGGAAGGTGCCGGAGAGAGTGGCGCGGACGAGGTACTCGTAGCGGTACACGCCGGCGGGGAGATTATCTGCGAAAAGGAACACCTGATCGTCGCGGAATTCCCTGTGCGTGAAATACCAGCTCTGGTCCCACCAATTCCACCAGGAGCGGTCGGCACGGCCGTTATCCATTTCCTCCTGGAGATACTGCTGGGTCGTCTTGAGGGCGAAGTCCACGCCTTCCATGCCGGCGGGGTGCGGGCTCTCGATTCCGACGAAGTGCCGTTCTTCGGGCACGGTGATGGTGAGCTTCACCTTGTACGTCGAGCCGACCGTGGGATGTGCCGCTGATCCCTTCACCGGCTGGATCTCGCGCGCGATGCTTATGCCGGATTCCAACGGATCGATACGTTCCGTTTTCCAGAAGTACGTGAGCAGGAGGTCGTAATAGAGCCGGCCGGTGCCTTCCCTGGAAAGGACCAGGGCATTCATCTGTCCGTGGGACATCGCGTCCTGCGGGAGATCCGCCGTTTCGCGCGTGAGGATATTTGCGGCGTTGAATGCGGCTTCATTCACTTCTTCTCCGTTCACCGATGCCGTGGCTTTGAAATCTCCCTCAAGTTCGCGCGTCGCGCGGAGATATTCCACGAGGCTGAAAATGCCCGCCGTCGTGGATTGCGTGGTATCCCAGTGCCCGCCCTGCCGCATGGCGAGCAGGCCGCGGACGACATTGGGGATGAGCGCGTTCTGCGGGTCAATGCGCAGAAGAGCCTGCAGGACGACCGCGGTGGTGCGCTGGTTCGTGCTCATCAGACGGCGGTATTGCCGTTCGTTCTTTTCTTCGAAGTGCGTGCCGCGCGGGCTGATCTTCGCCGCGGCGAGGATGTCTTGCAGGAGATCGGCACTCCGGCGGTGATCGCCGCTCCTCTCCAGCGCCATGGCCAGATAGGCCTTTGCGAAGACGCCCAATTCGTCGCGCTTGCCGTAGAGGTTGCTGAGGAGCGCCTGGTCCGGCGTGCCGGTTTCTCCGAGGACATAGAGGATGTACGCGCGCTCGGCGAGATCCGTGCGATTTTCCATCCGGTGGCTGCGCAGTGTACTGCGAAGGTATTCCCGCGTGCGCAGCATCGCCCGTTCATCCGCGGCGTACCCGGCGTTCGCGGCGAGGCGGAAAGCATGGAGAACATAAGCGGAGAGGTAGGGGTAACTTTCCCGCGAGCCCGGGAAGTAGCCGAATCCACCATCCGGCCGCTGGAATGTGAGGAGGCGCTCCATGCCGGCCGTCACCTTCTCTCTGAGGCTCTCCGGGGAGACGATGCGGAACGCGCCTAACCCCTGCAGCTCCGCCACGGCGATGTTCGGGAGGAAGCTCGATACCGTCTGTTCGGCGCAGCCGTAGGGGAAGCGCACCAGGAATTCCAATCCTTTGGGAAGGTAGGTCGCGAGAGTGGGAGAGAGCGTGAGCTCCGCCCGCGCGCCGGTCACCTCCTCTCGTACGGGCACGAAGAACCGTTCCTCCGCGGCCGCGTCCTCCGTGAATCCGGACGTGGCGACCGCGCGGGGGACGCCGAAGGAAACGAGCGGGACGGATTCGCGCACCTCGTCGCGAGCATCCGCGCCTTCGGCGGCGAACACGAAGTCCGCCTTCGCGGACGCGTCG
>Ga0209541_10017141_pt1 | contig 10640 bp, 10 predicted proteins | sample RifCSPlowO2_01_FD_184027 | JGI IMG/M metagenome (GOLD analysis project Ga0209541, IMG submission 184027) | Groundwater microbial communities from Rifle, Colorado - Rifle CSP2_plank lowO2_0.1 (SPAdes) (version 2) | ecosystem: Environmental > Aquatic > Deep subsurface > Groundwater | place... | reverse complement strand
AACATACCCCGACACTTCTCCGTCATATTCAATTACTTCCACCATCGGCGACCGGTCGCTTACTTGGTTCCAGTCTCCTAAATACCGGACAGCAATCCTGGAACAAAACGGCACTAAAACCCTGGTCGACCTGCGCCAGTACCATACCAGCCGGTATTACGACAACGATTGGAGCATGGCCGACCGCCGCCAAAATCTCTATCGGGTGGTTCCGGCCTTGGTGGATCAAGTAGGTTTGGGTAATTCCCGTCCTCTCGATACTCTCCCGGACTTTTCTCCGCGTATTCCGTCCTTACCCCCCCGCCTTTCTGCCCTCGACCGTTTTAAATTATTTATGTTCCGGTTAGTTCCTGATATCCGTGCCAGTAAACTCGACGGCCGTTGGGTATTCGGCTTGGCTACAGGCCCTGAAACACTTTGCTTTATCGGTTGCGCCTCTTACGAGTATCCAGTATTAGAAGCTTTTTTGAGTTTGAGACGGACTTTGACACCTCAAGTGGCTTATTTTGCCGCCTGGCAGGACACTTTGCCGGCTTCCGGCTCTCCTGTCATCAAAAACTCCCCCTACGGCATCGATGCCATGACCCGTGAGCTTCTCATCCCTAAATCATTCGAAAACAGCTACTTTCTGATCCAGATCTGAGGTTCATCCTTCACGGGCTCATAGTTATCCACCATTGCTTGAGATGGTTTTTCCTGGCCGGGAATTATGGCCGCCGGTATCCGCCGCTCTATCGTTTGCTGTCGATCTTGGCTGTTACCTTCTCCGGCGGCAATCCACGGATGCCAGTACCAGAAAAGGTCGGCCGGCAATCTTCTGCTGAAAAAAAATACATCAAAGACCGGATAATAGGCCAAAATTGTCTCATCCTTGGCTGTCAATTTCGCCACTTTTTCTCCCAGTTTCACCCGGTCGCTCCAAAAGACTTGATAGTTGTATCCCGGTTTAGCCGACTGGATAAAAATCGGCCAGGCCGCTACGCCGCTTGCAATTATTACTATAACCAAAGCAACCTTAACTACCGGTCTACCAATGGCTAGTGCAGCTGTTCCGGTTAGTACTGCCGGGTATAAAGCATAATTAAACATTTGTCCGGGGAAAAACTTCACCTCCCGGGAATGAATAGTCAAAAATAACGCTAGCCAAATCCCGACCAGTCGGTGATTTTTTTTACTTATTGCGTAAATACCCAACCCCCAAAATCCTGCATGCCACAACCACTGGCTGACCCCTACCGGCCAGGATAAATTGGTAAAGAGCTTGGCCTCATTCCGCCAAAAGTCACTCCATGTTTGTTGGCTCATAGTCAAATTATTCCGTCTCTCCGGGTAAAATTTTGCGTATACCTCCTGGTTAAAAACTAACGCTTGTTTCCAGAAAGGCATAAGCATCCCCCCCGCCGCCAGTACTGCCAAGGGTATTACCAAGGCGGCTCCGGTTATCACAATTGTCCGGATTTTTTTACCGGAGATTAGCGCCGGAATAATCGCCACCGCAACAGATCCCGGATGCGTCCAGACCATTGCCGCCGCTACCGCCACCGCTGTCACGTCTCTGCCCGCGCTTGACTCTTCCCATCCCAGCGTCACTGGCACTGTCAGCCAAAACAGCCAGCTGATTAAAATCGCCAAAAACGTGTCGGTTAGTGCCATTTGACCGTGGTAAATTGCCATACTTGCCGGCAATACCATCAGCCACAAAGTCATCGCCTGCCTGGTCCGATCGCGTTTGTTTATCAAAAACAAAGTTACAGCCATACCGGCGTAAAGCATCAAAATCCCGCTTCTGAAAACCGCCAGTTCCTGATGGGGGGAGCCCTGGGTAAAAAATGGGGCCATGGCCGCCGACCATACATACGGCATCGGCCAGTGGTGAGTAAAAAAGTCGATATAAGGCCTTTTTCCCACGCTCATTAGGTATCCTGTCACCAGATATTCAAATTCATCAGTGTTTACCATAAAATGTCTCAAGCCGAATCCCGTCGTCAGAACTATTGCTATCGCTGCCGCGTACACCAATTTTTTCATCACTTTAGATTATACTTACTTTTAAGATGCGCAAGTTTTTACCTGCCCTGTACCGATTGGGTTTGTCACGCACCGCTAGAAACACTTACGTGCTCTTTGCCGGAAATGTCCTGGATGCCTTTTTTGGTTTTTTGTTTATAGTCCTCATCGTCCGAAACGGTCTTTTATCCACTTCGGACTTCGGCATTTTTTCCGCCATTGCCAACTTTGTCATCGTGATTTATTCACTGTTGGACATTGGCATCGGTGGCACGCTCATCAACTTTATTTCTTACTATCATTCACGGGGCGATGAAGCCACCGCCCATAAATATTTTCAGGCCGGACTGTTTTTACGCTCCGGTGCGTCACTGCTCATCTCGCTTGTTGTCATGCTCTTTTCCTGGCTGATCGGTCCGCGCCTTTTTCTAACACAGGAACTCCAGCCGGTCATCCTGGCCGGAGTAGCCATTCTTACCCTTTCTTTAATCGACGTCTTCGTCTACTCTTTTCAGGCCTATCAAAAATTTTTGTCAGCCGCCCTGGCCTCATTGACCTTCACCTCAGTCCGGCTCATTTTTCTGGTCGTATTTATGGCCCTGGGCCGCACCTTGTCTCTGACCTCTGCCATGGCCATGATTGCCCTGGCCCCGCTTTTGGGTATAGTCCTTTCTGCCTACCATTTCAGGTCGTTTTTCAGCTTCAGACTGCCGGAAAAGTCCATAATCAAACCTCTGCTTTCTTTTAGCGGCTGGATGGGCGTTACCCGCGTCTTCTCTTCTATTACCGGCCGTCTGGACGTCCAGCAGATGCTCCTTCTGGCCGGACCTCTTGCTACCGGAAGTTACTCGGTCGCCGCACGCATTGCCTCTTTTTACTCCATAATCATTGGCAGTTTTACCGCCGTTTTGGCACCCAAGTTCGCCGCCGGCAATTCTTTATCCCAGCTCAAATCATTTGTCACCAAAGCCATGTTGGCGATTCTTGGCCTGATGGCCGCGATGGTTCTGGGTATTATTATCGCCAAACCCTTTATCCTGCTGCTTTTTGGTCAAAAAGCCATCGCTTCGGTTTTACCTTTCCAGGCTCTGACAGCAGCGTTTATGCCTTTCGTCGCCAGCACTTTGGCCACAACTATCATTATTTATAATTTGAAAAAACCCAAAGTTCTGGGCTTGCTCACCATTCTGCAACTGGCCTGCGTTTTTACCGGCAACATGTTGTTCATCCCGCGGTTCGGCAGCATCGGTCCCGCCATCACTCTGGGTATCACCAACACCCTCGTCCTGATCATAAGCTCCGCCTACGTCCTCTCCAAATGGCGCTAACATGGCCCTTTGCAAGAGGACCTCTTGCAAACAGCACTATCTGGAGCTTTTTTAAAGCTTGCTCCAACAACTTGTCGTTGCCACGTTTTTTATACCACGTACTGGCTCCTGACGGATGGGGAAGTGGAATAACTTCCAAATCAAAACCTACTGCGCCGTACGGGTCAGCGATAAACTTTTTCCCGACTACATCCACCAATGTCACTTCCTGATTCAAGCAATAAGAAATTGATAATTTTCCAATCGGCACTACAATATCTGGAGAAAAATTTATAATTGTCTTAATTAGTCTGGGTCGCTCTTTTTCAATTTCTTCAACAGTTGGCACCATATGAGAGCCATTTTTAGATCCAGGAAAGTAATCTACCAGAGCCGAATAAAAGAAAAATTTTGTGATCTGATTGTTTGTAATCCCTATGGAATACAGCCAGGAGTTTAAAGCCGGCCAGTCGTGCGGATCTTTTTTAAATCTGGGCATCGCCTGCCCGATAAAAATGGTTCGTTTCATTGTACAATTGTAAACGATTATGAAAGTAGCGATTATTGGCGCTGGATTTGCCGGATTGGGTGCGGCGTATTATTTGTCCAAAGCCGGACACGCTGTTACGGTTTTTGAAAAAGACAACCAGCCCGGCGGCCTCGCGGTCGGCTTTAAAGACCCCAAGTGGGACTGGCCGCTCGAAAAGCATTACCACCACCTATTTACCACAGATACCGTAATCAAAGAACTGGCCGACGAAATCGGCCACCCCATCGATTATTATCGCCCAAAAACCTCCACCTGGATTGATAATATGATTACTCAACTGGACTCGCCGCTTAGCCTGCTTACATTTTCCCACTTATCCATCATCGACCGGCTCCGCACCGCCTTCGCCCTGGCCCTCATGCGCTTTAATCCTATTTATAAACCGTTTGAGTGGTTTACAGCTAAAAAATACATCACAACCTTAATGGGTAATCGACCTTGGAAAAAGCTCTGGGAGCCGTTGTTTATCGGTAAATTCGGTAAGTATGCGGGAGAAGTTTCTGCCGTCTGGTTTTATGGCCGTATCCGCCCCCGCTCAGCATCTTTAGCCTACCCCCGTGGCGGCTTTCTCACTCTGGCCGAATCACTGGAATCGGCCGCTAAAAAAAACGGTGCTAAGTTTATTTACAATAAGTCAGTAAGCAGCTTATCTGAACTCAAAAAATTTGACAAAATAGTTTGCACCCTGCCTACTGCCTTATTTTCCAGGATTTCCGGCTTACATTATCCACCCCTACCTGGCCTCGGGGCAGTCAACCTGGTCCTGGCTCTTAACCAACAATTTCTAACCGACAGCACATACTGGCTGAATATCAATGACAGAAACATGCCTTTTGTTTGTGTCACGGAACATACAAATTTTATTGGCTCGTCTCATTATGGCGGCGATAATTTGCTGTACGTCGGAAACTATCTGCCCTCTGACCATCCCTACTACACATATTCGGATACTCAACTCCTGACTAAATTTCTGCCGTACTTGCGAAAAATAAATCCCGAATTTAACAAAACCTGGATCAGAAAGTCCTGGCTTTGGACCGCCCCATTTGCCCAACCGGTGGTACTGCTTAACCACTACATTCCTCCCATGACCACAAGTATCCCCAATGTTTATCTGGCCAACATCCAGCAGGTTTATCCCTGGGATAGGGGGACTAACGGTGCGATTGAACTGGGCCGTAAAGTGTCGGAATTGATATGTCAAAAATAATTGCCCACAGCTTGGTCCGTAATGAAGAACGCTTCGTCTGGTACTCCATCACTTCGGTATTACCCTACGTCGACAAAGTTATGGTTTGGGATACCGGCTCTACTGATAAAACAGTTGAAATTATTAAATTAATTGAATCGCCAAAAATAGAGTTTAAAGAAGTTGGACCAGTGGACGTTGATACATTTACCCAAGTCCGCCAGCAAATGTTAGATTCCACACCGAAAGATTACGACTGGCTGATGATTCTGGACGGCGATGAAATCTGGCCGTCATTCGGCATCAAAGCCGCCATCGACTTCTGCCATTCCCATCCCGAATCGGAGTCTCTGGTTGTCCGTACCCGCAACCTGGTCGGGGATATCTATCACCGGCTGCCGGAATCCTCCGGCCGTTATCACCTGGCCGGACGTACCGGCCATCTCGCTCTCCGATTTATGCACTTAAAAAATCTTCCCGGTCTCCACGCGGCCAAACCCCACGGCCAACTGGGCTACTTTGTCACCGGCGGACACCTTGTCCAAAATCTAAAACCTTCTTTTCTTGATATCTACTATCACCACGCCACTCATCTTTTGCGCTCTCCCGCATCACCGGAGGTACCCAAACGCCAACAGAAATATAAGTATGAAATAGGAGAGAAGGTTTTATTGAGAGACCAACCCCGGTCTTTTTTTATTCCCCGCCCGTCCCCAGTTCCGGACGTAACCTACCCGGCCAGTATTGGTTTCTGGATCATATCCTCTCTGCTCACCCCGCTCCGGAAACTACGCCGGACTCTACTCCCCCTTCCTCATGGATATTAAGCTTGATTATTACCCGACCGCTCGTGCTGCCAGTTTGCATATAGGGGACCATCCTGGACTCAAATACCTCAAAAAAACTGCTTCTCGTTCGGATAAGGTTCTCGATGTGGGTTGCGGAGAAGGCTCCCGCCTGGCCCATATTCTTTCCTTCGGCCGGACGGGGTGGGGGATAGACCTAAATCCCAAGGCAGTCAAACAGGCGAAAAAACAATATCCCCGCCTGCATTTTCGGATCGCCGATGCCGCCAGTTTACCTTTTCCCAATGCAGCATTTGATCTTGTGTATTCCGCATTCGCGATCGAACATTCTCGAGAGCCGCAAAAATTTATTTTGGAAATGATCCGCGTCTGTCGCCGCCATGGCTGTGTGATCATTTTGTGTCCCAACTACGGTGCCCCCAACCGTCGGTCTCCGGTTTCAACAGCCTTCCCTGTTTTAAAACTCTTCCGGGGTCTGATCCGCGATTTTTTTCCAACACACAACCTGAATTGGCAAATGGTCACTCCCCGACATGTTTATGATCGCATAGACGCCGATACTACCTGCGAACCTTATTTAGGTAGTCTGGTTCGTTTTGTGCAAAACCAGCCCCTAACACTCGACCAGGCTTCATCACTATGGGGACTCGAGGTGAAAACAAATAATCCGCGCAAGATTTTATTCAAGTCGTTAGGCCAACTGGGAATATACCCGTTTAAGTTTTGGGGCCCCCAAATCTTTCTAAGCGTACTTAAATAAGCACCACACCGCTCGGAATCCGTCCTTCCAGTTAATCTTTTTCCCCTCGGCGTAGCTTCGGCCGGAGTAAGAGATTCCCACTTCATAAATTCTCCATCCGGCCTTGGCTACTTTAACCGTGAACTCCGGCTCGAAACCGAAACGATTCTCTTTCAAGTCTAATTTATTCGCGACTTCTTTGGTAAATGCCTTGTAGCACGTTTCCATATCCGATAAATTCAAGTTAGTAATAATGTTGGTCAGCAATGTCAAAAAAGCGTTACCCGCAAAATGCCAGAAATACAGCACCCTATGCGGCCGACTGCTGATCAGTCTCGACCCGAAAACCACATCGGCCTTTCCCGTTAGAATAGGCTCCAGCATCAAAGTGTATTCTTTGGGATCGTATTCCAAGTCCGCGTCCTGGATAATAATTACATCCCCCGTTGCCGCCTTTATTCCGTCTCTGACCGCCGCCCCCTTCCCCTCGTTCCTTTTTTTGTCAATTAACTTAATATTTTCGAATTTCAAATTTCGAATTTCGAATTTCGTCCTGTCTGTGGATCCATCATTCACCACAATAATTTCCTTTTTTATTTTCACAGCTGCCACCCGGCGGATCACCTCCTCCACCGTCTTTTCTTCATTGAACACTGGTATAATTACTGACAGCTTCATACATGGCCAAGATCGCAATCTTAAGTCAATATTCCGGCCAAGTATACCGCGGCGCCGAAGTTTTTGCCCAGGAACTTTCTTCCCGTCTTCATGCCCGAATCTATAAACATGCCGGCCAACTTGAACCTGGCACCCAAATTGTTATATCCACAAATGGCCGCCGCGACGTTTTTATTGCCAAAGTCTGGTGTCTTGCTCATGGTGCCAAATTAGTCGTCTCCGGCCAGTCCGGTCCCGGTCTGGACGATCGTCTCAACCTTTACGCCTTTCCCGACACTTTCGTTGCCCTGACATCCCATCAGGCCTTGTGGGCCAAAAAAATTAACCCCTTTGTCAAAGTTGGAGTAATTCCCAACGGTGTGGACCTGCAGCAATTTAATCCCCAAGTACAACCGATCAAAATCGACTTGCCCAAGCCAGTCATTCTCACCGTCGGCGCCAGGAATCCGTCAAAGACCGGTGAAGTCTCCAAGCGCCAGAAATTATTGATTGCCGCTGCCAAAAAAATAAATTGTTCAGTTTTGTGCGTGGGTCGGGGAGGGGATTTGGAATTAAAACACAACGATATGCCCGGAGCTTACACCGCTTGCGATTTATTCTCATATCCAACCTCCCCTCGGGAATCGTTTGGCATCGCCATATTGGAAGCCATGGCTTCCGGCTTACCAGTTGTGGCAACTGACGACCCTATCCGCCGCGAAATTGTCGGCAATGCCGGGCTTTTCGTAGACCCGGCGGATACCAATGCTTATGCCACAGCACTCAAAAAAGCCTTATCGCTTAAATGGGGTTCCAAACCCCGTCACCAGGCAGAAAAGTTCTCATGGGACAGTGTGGCCCTAAAATATGACCAACTTATCCGTAGCCTTAATCGCTAGAGATCGGGCGGCTATTTTGCCCCAGTGTCTTGCCTGTGCCAGTCAGGTTTCTGACGACGTAGTCATTGTTACTAATGCCGACCATAAGTTTATAAACTATTCGGACCAAAAAAATTATGCCGTCTCCAAATGTAAACACGACTGGATTCTTTCTCTGGACGCCGATGAGTGGCTGTCATCCGGACTAATACAAGAAATTTCAAATTTAAAATTTCAAACTTCAAATTATTCTGCCTACTCCATGCCCCGGCTGAATTACATTTTCGGCAAACCCATTTATCACTCTGATTGGTCGCCGGAATCGGATAGGCATGTGTGGCTTTTTCGCAAATCAAAATCTACCTGGGTGAACGCTGTCCACGAGCAAGTAAAAGTAAATGGACAAATCGGAAATTTAGTTCACCCCAAAATCCACCAAAACTATCAAACTGTCGAGCAATTTTTAGTCAAAATGAACGACTACACTTCGTTTGAGGCCCAAAACAGAAAATTTGCTTTTCCGTTAGTGTTCATGTATCCGGTTTGGAAATTTGTCAGGCATTATTTTGTTTTCATGGGCTTTCTCGACGGTTGGCACGGCTTATTTTTGAGTTATCTCCAAGCCATTTATGGTTTACAGATTTACGTTAAAGCATGGCAAAAGACAAAATCATCCTGATTCTTATTCTATTTCTCGGTCTCGGGTTGAGACTCGTTAATCTGAACCAAAGCTTTTGGTTGGACGAAGCATCGCAGGCCCAACTGTCAGCCGAATCTCTCTCGTATATCTGGTCTGCCCGCTCCGCCGATTTCCATCCGCCGCTGTTTTATTTTTTGGCCCATTTCTGGCTGCACTTCGGCCGTTCCGAAACCTGGCTCCGCCTTCTCCCGGTCGCCTTCGGCGTGGCCAATATCTACGCCGTATATCTCCTTGGTCAAAAATTAAAATTCGGCGTCTTACCGGCCTTTTTATTGGCAATCGCCCCGTTCCACATTTACTATTCCCAGGAATTCCGCTCGTATTCACTTCTTTGTCTTCTGGGTACCCTGGCCATGTATTTACTGATTTCCCGCCGCTTCTCTCTTTTGGCGCTTGTTAACGTCCTTCTCCTCTATACTCATTATTCCTCCTTTTTTTTAATTTTGTCCCAAGTTGCTTACCTGGTCATTTACGAAAGAAAATTAATAATTAAATTTTTAATGCATAATTCATTATTCCTGCTTCTTTATCTTCCCTGGCTTCCGCAATTTCTCAAACAGTTAAGTTCCGGTGTGAATATCGACACCTATCTTCCCGGCTGGCGCGACGTTTTGAGCATTTCTCTGCTCAAAGCCCTGCCGGTTCTTATCTTCAAACTTGTTGCCGGCCGCATCACCCTCCTTTCCCGGATAATTTACGGGGTTTATATTTCTTTTGTTTTTGCCGTTACTTTTGCCGCCCTTTACCTGGCCAAAAGCGACCACAAACGCCTTTTGTTTATCTGGATTTTTGTTCCCATTTTTACCATGATGGCCGCCTCCCTTTGGTTTCCCCAGACCCAGCCTTTCAGAGTGATTTACGTTCTGCCTGCCATCATTTTCCTCTTTTCATCTGCCGTTTCCCGCTATCCTAAAATATTTATGACCTTCTTTTTATACATATTTGTCTTTGGCGATCTGCTGTACTTTACCCGGCCCCGTCTCCAGCGTGAACAATGGCGTCAGGCCATTTCATTTCTGCGCCAGCAAAACGCTCCGGTGCTGGTTAAATTCCCGGATAAATTCTCTCCTTTTTACTGGTATGCCCCGGATCTACCTGTCACATCGGCCAAACCTCCATACACGGCTCCAAAATTATTTCTTTTGCAATATCTCACCGATCTCACCGATCCGCAGCGTCTCGTGGACCTGTCCCTGCGGGATTCAGGCTACATCAATAACCGGACTTACGATTTCGAGGGTGTCGGTTTTATCGAAGAATACGTCCGCCAATGATCATTTTTATCCAACTGTTTCATTTAGTGATCCTGGGACTGATGAAGTTTTCCGTGCCGCCGGAATTTTTTATTTACCCGTACTTAATTGCCAAAAACTGGCTTCCCTACACCCAGATAATAGACCAGCACTTTCCCGGAATATTTCTTCTTCCCCCGGGAATTACTCCGCAGGCTTACCATATCCTGTTTCTGTTCATTATTCTTATTCAGTCACTCTGGATTTACAAAATTTCCAGATCCCCCGTCGCTGTTGCTTTTTTTGCCGTCTGGCAGCCATTTTTTGCCGGTAATCAACTCTGGATCGACACCCTCCTTCCCTTGTTTACTCTTCCTGCCCTGTATTTTTTTTCTTCTCCCGTAATAGCTGGTCTGCTCCTGGGAACTGCACTTCTTTTCAAACAATCGGTAGTTATTCTTATTTTGGTTGCTATGGCGTTTTCCCGGAAAAAACTTCGATTTCTAATGGCTTCTCTGCTCCCCTTTTTGCTGACAGTTATTTATTTTTGGAGTAGGGGAGCACTTGTTGACTTT
>Ga0209541_10017139_pt1 | contig 10642 bp, 9 predicted proteins | sample RifCSPlowO2_01_FD_184027 | JGI IMG/M metagenome (GOLD analysis project Ga0209541, IMG submission 184027) | Groundwater microbial communities from Rifle, Colorado - Rifle CSP2_plank lowO2_0.1 (SPAdes) (version 2) | ecosystem: Environmental > Aquatic > Deep subsurface > Groundwater | place: Rifle... | reverse complement strand
TGCCCTTGAAACCCACGTGCCGTTTGACTTCAATTTTTTATTATAAAAATTAACCAGCCTTGGGGCAGCCATTGCGGCATCTTTATCAGATTCTATGGCTTTAACAAGGTTTTTAACACAATCTTTATCCAGTTCTATATCATTATTCAGAAATAAAATATATTCGCCTTTGCAGTGCCTTAGTGCAGAATTGATGCCGGAATAGCCTAAATTTTTTTTGTTATCTATTAGCTTTATATTTTTATAATTTTTTTTAATGAACTCTTTGCAGTTATCGCTTGAATTATTATCTATTATAAATATCTCATAGTCTTTGAAATTTGATTTTCTTATGGATTCTATAAGCCCTTTCAGCAGATGCTTCCCATTATAATTCACAATCGCTATTGAAACAAGCGGCTTTTTCATTTTGCTATTTAATCTTATGCCATATTTAAAATTATCTTAAATACAAATTACAAACCGGAACAACACTATCAAATGCAATTAAGAAAAGTATTTAAATTGAATTATAAGCCTGGGTGCATATGAAAAACTGGGAATACTTTGAAACACGCTTTACCTTTGACAAAAAGCGGGATGTTGTGTGGAAATGCATAACCAAATACCTGCAGAGGTACATTGGCAAAGAGTCCAGAGTACTGGATGTTGGGGCGGGGTATTGCACATTCATAAACAACATCAAGGCAAGGGAAAAGCACGCATTGGACATTTTTGACAGGATGAGAGAATATGCCGATAAGGAGGTAATAACACATAACCAGCCTTCCCATAGCATGAAAGGGATTAAATCAGATTATTTTGATGCTGTTTTTGCAAGCAATTTTTTCGAGCACCTGAAAAAAGACAAATTACAGTTGACCCTGAAAGAGATAAGGAGAGTATTGAAAAAAAATGGAAAGCTTGTCATAATCCAGCCAAACTACAAATACTGCTATAGGGAATATTTTGATGACTACACTCATGAAAGCATTTTTTCCGACGTCAGCATGGCAGATATGCTCAAAAGCCTTGGATTTGCGATTGAAAAAAGCGTACCGAGGTTTTTGCCGTATTCAATAAAGTCAAAATGGCCAAAAAGCAGGATCCTGACAACGGTCTACTTATTCTTGCCGTTCAAGCCCTTTGCGAAGCAAATGCTGATAATCGCGAGAAAGTCATAATTTTATCTTATGAGCAATAAAAATGGAAGATGCTGGCAGCTCAAGGGAAATACAAAAAGTAAGGGAATGGTATGATGATGTTGCCTACAGCTTTATCAAAAGGTATGAGGGCTTTGAAGGAGATTATTGGAAGAAGTTTGAGGAAGACAGGATACTAAAAGCAATAGATGTAAAAAACAAAACAGTGCTGGATCTTGGCTGCGGGCATGGAAGAATCACTTTTGAATTGGCAAAAAACGCAAAAAAGGTAATAGGCCTGGATATAAGCGAAAAGCTCGTAGCTGTTGCCAGAAAAAGGCAGAAAAAATGCAAAATAAGAAATGCCATTTTTATTGTAGGGGATGCGGCAAAGCTGCCAAAATTCGGCAATCAGTTTGACATGGTTATTGCATTGGGGATGTTTGAGTACATGCAAAATCCTGCCATTTTTCTGGGAAACATAAGGAGAGTGCTAAAAAAAAACGGAATTCTGGTTTTTACATTCCACTTAAACCTTCCACTCGTGGATAAGATTGCCAAAAAAAACTATAAGGGCAAGCTGTCAAGAAGGAAATGGTTAAAAGTATGGCATACCAAAAATGGGATTATAGAAATTGTTCAAAGCAATGGATTTAAACCATATAAAATAGAGTCTTTCGGGCATGTGCTGCCTACAGCCATGTTTAGGATACTTAAAATGAGGAATTTTGCACCAGCATTGGACAGGATAATAGGGACATTGCCCTTGGTAAAGTATTTCCCTTCTCATGGGATAATGTTTTGCAGGAAAAGGCAATCAGCAAATCAGTAAAATTTACTTAACAACTTCGTAAACCTCAAAATCCTCAAGATTTGAGCCTGAAAAAGAGTATGGCAAAAAGCCCCCTCCATAGGTGTAAAATCCGGCGCGGGCTTTTGGGTTGTGCACCTTTAAGATTAAATTGCCCTTATAGCCTTTTACATCCAGCAAAGCCAGCCTCTCCTTCAGCAAAGGAGAGAATTTTCTCGGTGACGGCAGTCTTGCCTTAATCACAATATCCCCTTTTTCAGGGGAATTGTCGTTTAATTTCAATATGGTATATCCTTTCTTGTCCATGTAATACTGAAAGCCCAGATGCCCTGAATACCAGATTGTATTATCGGGCGTTTCATACTGCTTGGCAACTTCAGCAAAAGATTTGTAAGTTGAGGCAAACTCGTAGTCTGCATATGCAACAAAAATGCTGAGAACAAATGTCAGCAAAAAACCCAAAAAAACAAAATTTTTCAAGTATTTTTGCTTTAAAAATCTATAATCATCTACAATATTGAAATACATCATTGTCATCGGTGGAATTAAAGCAGTCACGTACCTCACCGCGCCTCCAGCCAAAGTGCTGTTGTATAAAAACACGATTAAGAACCACGAGAACAAGAATATATTGTTTGCGGATTTTTTGTTTTCCGGAAAATTTTTGTATTTAATTAAGTTCAACAGAGGCTTGTGGTAATATCTTGCCAAGACAAACAGGAAAAACATTCCTGTTGAGAGAAAAAAAGCAAACAAAACCAGCTGGAATATAGTGTACCTGTACACAAATTTTGCTGAAATAAAATAAAGGGCAACAGACAAAACAGAGGCAAATACTGTAATGACTATGTATGCCAGCTTATTCTTCCTGTCTATAATGAATGGGTAAAGAAGCATCAATGGGAACAATGTAGCGCCTCCAATGTAGGTAAAGTTGGTAATAAGCCTTACTATCGTCGAGCGCGGCGTAAACGGCTGCTGCGACTGGAAAAGCCATTTTAATATTTGGATGTTGTGCGGTACACCATAAATGGCAAAGGTATAAAGATTCCACAACAGGATAATCAGCAAAGGCGCCATTAAATACAGGATTGGCTTGAATTTTTTCCTTGTTAAGGAATAAACCACTAAAATCGGAAGTATTATAAGTCCGCTGTATTTTATCAGGTAAGCCAGGCCGCAAAAAAATGCCCCTAAAAATATAAGGTAATTGTTGTCTGAATCGGTCCCGTAAACAAAGAAGGTGACAGACAAAAGAAAAAAAGCGAGAAAGGGAACATCAAACATAAGGTTATTGGAATTGACCACAAAAGCCACGCTTGCTATAAGGAACAATGCCGCGAATAGCGGCTTGGATGAGAATTTTTTACTTATGTAAAACATGGAAATTCCTGCCAAAAGCGGAAATATTATGTAAAATAGGTGAAGTATCCATTCCGTTTCCCCAAAAAAGTATATTATTATGGCAGTATAATATGGCACGAGCGGAGGGTCTGTTGTTATATGCGCTGCCAATCCTGAATAAGAGGACCATTCAAGATTAAAAGAGTAAGGCTCAAAAGGGTCTTTGACTATCTGCCTTGCCACATAAAGGAATGCGACATCGTCTATATGGGCTGCTTTGTTTATGAAAGGCAATGCGAGCAATAAGACAAAAAAAAATATAATGAATATTTTTTTTTCCATTTTTTATTTTTTGGATTTATAGGGTACTCCCAGCCAGGTTCTCAGCCTTGTTTCCATAATATACAATATCATCTGGAGCCCAAGCCTAAAGGCTTTTAGTTTGCTTCCAGTTATAGACGAATGACCCACTCTTTTTTTGTAATTCAAAGGTATCTCTATAAACTTGATTTTGTTGATGACAGACAGCATGGCTATTTCCAACTCAAAATACGAGCCTCCTGTTTTGAACTGAGGCGCTATCTTTTCCAGCGCCTTTCTTTTTATCAGCCTCATAGTGCATCCCACATCACTTAACTCCGTGGTATCAAACAAGAATTGAATCATCTTCGCAATGAAATAATTGCCCCAGTGCAAAAACCAACCCATGTTTGCGCCTTTCCATATCAAGGCTGTCTGGGTCCTTGTGCCAAGAACAACATCAAAATCGTCGGAATAAGCCAAAAGCTTTATTACATCATTGCCAACAAAAGTGCCGTCTGGCTCTGATATTATCAGAATATCACCTTTTGCCTCATTTAAGCCGCGCCTGATTGCCCAGCCATAGCCCTGCTTTTTTTCAAAAACCTGCATTGCCTTGGTTTTGTTTACCTCTTCTTCAGTCCCTTCAGCAGCATTATTATTGACAACTACAATCTCATCCACATAGCTACAGGAAAAAAAATCCTGTATAACCCTGTATATAGAGTCCTTTTCATTATAGGTAGGGAATATCACCGATACTTTTTGCTTCTTCCACATTTTAAATTCCGTTAAACATTTAAGGCTATATTTACTTGTTAAGTTTACTGGTTAAGCCACCATTTGTTTCGTTTTGCCCACTCTATTGTCTTTTTTAAGCCTTCGATTAAGCTGGTTTTTGCTTCCCAGTTCAGGATTTTTTTCGCCTTGTTCACATCAGGAACCCTTCTTGGAATGTCCTCGTAACTTCCGCCATAATATTTTGAGGTATCCAGATTTTCCCATTTTGTTTCATCTCCTTTGCCTGCAAGCCCTGCAATCATCTCTATTGCATCTTTGATCTTTGTTTCCTTGTTGCTCCCTATATTGAACGCCTCGCCGTTTGCCTTTTCGCTTGAGGCTGCAAGCATTATGCCTTCGACTATATCCTGGATAAAAGTAAAGCATCTTGTCTGGTTGCCTGAATCGTATAAAAGCGGCTTTTCATTGCGAAGAGTCCTGTATATGCTTTGCGAAATGACAAAATATGGAGGCTGCTTTGGGCCGTAAGCATTAAAAAACCTTACGATAACTGCGGGCAAGCCAAGATTCTTGTTCATTGCGAATATCATATGCTCGCACATTGCCTTGCTTGTGCTGTAACTCCATCTATCTATTTTCGTGCTGCCCAAAACCCGGTCATCATCCTCCTTCCAAGGCGTATTTGGATTTTTTCCGAATATTTCGCTTGTGCTTGTAAAGACAAACTTTATTTCATTTTTGAGGGCCAGCTCAAGAGCATTCCTTGTCCCGTTGACATTGACGTCAATCACCTTAAGAGGATCTTTGCAGTATTGCTTCACCCCGACAATTGCAGAGAGGTGGTAGACAACATCAATGTCCTTGGTCATTGCTTTTTTTAATGAGTTTTTATCAGTCACGTCGCCCTTGACAAATTTATAATTTTTATCCTTTTTAAATTCCTCAAGGTTTTTTACATTGCCGCTGCTCAGATTGTCAAATACAACTACCTCATCGCCCTGCCCAAGCAGTTTTTCGACAAAATGGCTTCCTACAAAGCCGCTTCCTCCAGTAACCAGGCATTTCATTTTACTGCCTCCCTATACCCCTATATATAAAACCAAGCTCCTTTATACTGCTTATTTCGTCTTTGGTGAAAATATTCCTTCCGTCTATCAAAGAACATTTCTTATTTGCCAATTTTTTCAGATTTTTTAGTGAAAAACTTTTAAATTCCCTATGGCCGGTAAAAAAGGCGATGCAATCCGCGCTTTTAACTGCCTCTTCAATTGTTTTTGCCAAGTGAATTTTTGTGACTGTTTTTGCATCCCTTTCATTAACCAATGGATCGTGTATTGATAATACACACCCGCTTTTTTCCAGCAATCCGATGGTGTATTTTGCTGGTGTGAACCTGCAGTCGCCTGTGTTGCTCTTAAAGGCAATGCCAAGGACAGCCACTCTTGAATTTTTTATATTTTTGCCCTGCTGCTCAAGCGACTCTTTGATTAGTTCATAAGTGTATACTGGCATATGCTCATTTACTTTTCTTGATGTTACCGGCGTTTTTAGGTTTAAACCGTGCTTTTTCCCCAAGCTATAAACAAACCAAGGATCCTTTGTGAGGCAATAGCCGCCAACTCCCATGCTGGGCATTAGTATATTAACGTTATAATTTACCTTTGGCAGTGTATTTGCCGCATCAATAACTTCTAGGCTGTCAATATCCAGTTTGTCGCACAATAAGGCAATTTCATTTGCCAGCGCTATATTCAGATCTATCCACAGGTTATCGGCTAATTTTGCCATTTCCGCTGCCCTCGGATTTGAAACAATTATTGTTTCAACATCCAAAACGGATTTCCAGAAACTGGAGGCAATATCAGAGCTTTTTTTATCAATGCCTCCAATAATTATCGGAATGGATGTAAATTCCTTAATGGCACTTCCTTCTGCCAATCTTTCAGGGCTGAACACAAGACCAAAATCCTTTCCCGCTTTTAAGCCTGATTTTTCCAAAATCGGCTTTACAAGTTTTTCTGTTGTACCGGGAGGAATTGTGCTTTTCAAAACTACTATATGCCCTTTTTTGAGATGCCTGGAAACAGATTCGGATGCAGACTTTATGTGCCTTATATCGCTCTCGTAATTGTCCAGCAATGGAGTTCCAACAGTTACAATAATTATGTCAACGCTTTCAATAATTGAGAAATCTGATGAGGCCTTTAATTTGCCTGCTCCAAAGCAGTTCTTAATGAGCTCTTTCAGCCCGGGCTCGTTGATGCTTATGCTTCCATTATTGACTTCTTTGACGACTTCCTTGTTGGTGTCAATTCCGATGACGTTTATCCCTTTATCGGCTAAAACTGCCCCTACGCAACTTCCGATATAGCCAAAACCGACTATCGCTACAGAAACTTTTTTTTCTTTTATTTTGTTTACTGCCTCTTTTGGATTTAATTCAAATATTTTAGGCATTTTTTCCCCATTTTATCACATTATCTGCAACAAATTTAACTTGATCATCCGTCATGTCAGGAAAGACCGGCAATGTAATCAGTTTTTTCCAGAGTTCATCTGCAACAGGGCATTTTGCCTTAACGTGATTGTAAATAGGATAGATGTAAAGAGGCTTGTAATGGACCCCTGCCGTTATTCCCTTGCTTCTCAGAAAAACAATTAAATCTTCCCTGTCACCCTTGGTTATTTTGGCAACATAATTGTGGCATGAACTTTTTATGCCTTTTTTATTAACAGGGCAGTCTATAAAATTCAAGTTTCTGAAGGCTTTATTGTAAATATCCCTTATTTGCCTTCTTCTCTCATTCATTTTCTCCAGCTTTTTCAGCTGGACAATGCCTATTGAAGAGATAATATCATTTAAATGGTATTTGTAGCCTATCTCTTTTACGTCATAATCCCATGAATATTTGCCATTGCCCTGCCTTGCGAATGTTGATTTGTCAATGCCGCACCATACAAGCCTTTTCAGCCTTTCAGAATAGATTTTATTGTTTGTTACAAGCATGCCACCATCTGCCGTGCTCATGTTTTTGACAGCATGAAATGAAAAGCAGCTCATTTCGCCGAAAGTTCCCAGCTTCCTTCCATTAAGCTCCGAACCAGCTGCATGTGCCGCATCTTCTATTAAATGTAGATTATATTCCTTTGCGATTGCCGCTATCTTGTCCATATCACATGCGTAGCCGCCAAAATGCACTGGAATTATCGCTTTCGTTTTATTGGTTATTTTCCTTCTTATGTCATCAGGATCTATATTCAATGTGTCTCTTTGCACATCTGCAAACACAGGCCTTAAATTGTTGTAGTCGGCTGCAAAGGCAGTTGATATGAACGTTAAAGGAGTCGTTATTATTTCGCTGCCAGGCTTTAGGTCCAAAACTTTGACAGCAAGATGCAAGGCTGCTGTGCAGGAATTAAACCCGACTGCATATTTTGTGCCGATAAATTTCGCGAAATTCTCCTCAAACTCTTTCGTTTTAGGTCCAAGGCCTATCCACCCTGAACTTATGACTGATGCAACCGCCTCTATTTCCTCTTTGTCCATGCTCGGCTTGAATAATGGTATCATATTAGAGCTTAATGTTTGAATTGTCCCCTATGACGAGCTTATTTCCTTTATTTATAGGCCCACTATTCTCTGAGGTTATTGTGCAATTTTCGCCGATGAGGCTTTCCATAATTCTCTGGCTGGTGCTTATTTTGCAGTTTGCAAGGATTATAGAATATTCAATCTCTCCATTTAAAACCTTTACGTTGTTGCCTATAGATGTAAAGGGACCGATATACACATTCGAGTCTATCAGGCAATTCTGCCCTATAACAACAGGCCCTCTGATGCATGCGCCTTTTTTAATCATAGTTCCCTCTCCTATATTGGCTCTTCCGCTTATATTCGCACCATTTTCTATTTTACCTTTGTTCAAAACTTCCAACTTTGTATCTAAGATTAAATGGTTTGCCTCAAGCAGAGATTCTGCTGTTCCTGTGTCCTTCCACCAACCTTGGATTATCTCTGATTTTACTTTATGGCCATTTTTCAGCAGCCATTGAATTGCATCTGTAATTTCCAGTTCTCCCCTGTAAGATGGCTTAATATGGTCTATTGCCTTGAAAATAGAATTCTTGAATGCATAAACTCCGACAATGGCCAGATTTGTCTGAGGGTTTTTGGGCTTTTCCAACAATTGAGTTATTTCTCCGTTTTTGCCTAATTTTGCAATTCCGAAATTCTGCGGATCCTTAACAGGAGTCAGCAGAATACTTGCTTCTGCATTTGAATTTTGAAAATTGATTAAAAAATTGTTGATATTATAATTTAATAAATTATCGCCAAGGTACATAATAAAATCCTCATTTCCAATGAAGTCTTTTGCTATTTTAACGGCATGTGCCAATCCCAATGGTTTTTCCTGCTCTATATAACTTATTTTTGCATTCCATCTTGATCCATCACCAATAGTATCTATTATTTGGTCTTTATTTGGACCTGTAATTATACCTATCTCACTTATGCCTGCCATAACAAGATCCTCTATAACATAAAACAAAATTGGCTTGTTTGCAACGGGTATAAGCTGCTTTTGCTTTGTATGCGTTATCGGCCTCAGCCTGGTCCCGTGGCCCCCGGCCAATATCAGCCCTTTCATGCTTTTTACTTTGATGATGCTGCTGAATTCGGTGAATTTCTTTTTGATGAATTCTATCTCTGTTAATCTTCCCTGATAAAGATATTGCTCCGGTCTTTTTTTAAGTATGTTAATTATGTCTAAAAAACTTATCTGGAAATATTTTTCAAGCTCTTCCATACCTTTAAATACAATATCCAAATTTAACGATGTTGTTGTCTGGCTCCTGACCTTAATTTTAGGTGAAACTATCTGAACTTTATTTCTGCAAAGCTGACTCAGCAATGGCGCATCTCCAATCCATGGGCTGGCATTTTCAAAACTTAATTTATGCAATACTTTTTTGTCTAATATCATAAATAAGCCCGGTTGTGGGTCTTTTGGCACATTTTTAAGTTTCACCCTTAAGAAAGTGTTCTCGATATCTTCTAGTGTTACCCTGCTTATTTCAGAGTCTGAAAGGAAGATTATTCTTTTCTCTCTTTCAGGTATTACAACTTTCCCAATGTATTTTTTATGAATCCTCTTAATTTCAGAAAAAATGTGCTGGTCGTCCCCATCCACTACGATAAGCTCTTTTGAATTTGAAGATTTGGCGTAATCTGTCAGTATTTTCCATGGCTGCGTCCAGCCTATTGGCTTTTTACTGTAGTGAAAGATTTTTGTCGCATATTTTTTTATTGTTTTTGTTGGCTCTTCGCCGCAAAGCGCTATAACTATGTCGCTTTTTGGAAAATACCTTTTTGCTTCCCTAACCTGCATCTCCAATTCGGCAGCATTAGATCTAGAAAAAAGCGATCTAATTCCTATTACCGGATTAGCAACATCAACCATAATAATTTTCCCCTGCAAATGGTTATTATCTCATTTTATAAAAGTTTCGCAATAATCCCTTCAAGGATTCCAAGCAAGACAAATCAAAATTATATTTGGGTAGAAAGACTATCCCCCTTTTTTTGAATTCCATTTATAAGGTATATTATTGTTGAATGGGTTTATTCTGCATTCATCTGGATTTTTATGATTATAAGGCTCTGTCGGGAGGTTTATAAGGATGCAGTCATCTTCTGTGTAGCTTTCAAAACCGTGATAAACGCCAGGGGGAATTTGAAGTAGTATAGGTTTTTCTAAATTTAAGATGAATTCTTGTACCATACCTTTTGTTTTTGAATTTTCTCTTCCATCGTATAAGCCTACTCTGATACTGCCCTTAACACAAACAAAATTATCAGTTTGTTTTTTATGATAATGCCACGCCTTGACATAACCGGGTTTTGCTGTTGTTATATAAACCTGACCAAATTTCTTGAAAATTTTGTCATCACACCTAAGCATTTCCATTAACCTACCCCTATCATCCTCGATTAACTTCAATTTTTTTATAAAAACACCTTCTATCATTTTAGTCGTATATTTATTTGTTTATCATTCTATTTTATACTTTTTCCATCTCTTTGTAGAAAGGCTCATATCAATTGTTAAAGGAGGTCCTTCATACTCGTTCAATGCCATCTTGCCTACATTTTTTGAGCCAGCGAGTAAGGCTAATTCGTACATGCTAATTCTTTTATCTCCAACAATATGAATGATGCCTTTTTCCTTTTTTTCCCAAACATCAAATACGCCTTTTGCCACTTGATCTGTAAATAAATAAGTTCCAAATCTGTCTATAAATGCTTTGAGGTATTTCCATTGCT
>Ga0209541_10017138_pt1 | contig 10643 bp, 8 predicted proteins | sample RifCSPlowO2_01_FD_184027 | JGI IMG/M metagenome (GOLD analysis project Ga0209541, IMG submission 184027) | Groundwater microbial communities from Rifle, Colorado - Rifle CSP2_plank lowO2_0.1 (SPAdes) (version 2) | ecosystem: Environmental > Aquatic > Deep subsurface > Groundwater | place: Rifle... | reverse complement strand
GCCGAAACCGTTGTCCCCATCCAGGCGATTTCGTTGATTAAGACCTGGGCGGAAACCGCGCCTGGCAGCAGGATAATGAATCCGGCCAAGATAACTAAGATGAATTTAGGCATAAAAAATACGCGTTAATGATTAACGCGCTATGTTGACTTTGTGAGCCGTAACTTTAGTGAAGGCTCATTGATTGCATTGCTTTTTAGGCAATGCCGACCTTTATAAATATAGTAAGGTTATTAATTGGCTTTGTCAATATGTATTAAAGGGGAGATGTTTTTTGGGGTCGAGATATGGACGACCCCGTCATCCCGTCATTCGACCTCTCGTCTCGAGCTCGAGGTCGAGAGACGGGACAGGTCCGACGGGGTAGGCGAACCCGCAATAAGGGTGCCACAGACCCCTGTGCTACCATTACACCATAGTCACCACGTATTTAATTTAGAATTTAGAATTTTTAATTTTAAATTTTTCAAAATTCTAATTTAAAAATTCATTCAAAATTTAAAATTAGGAATTAAATTTTTTTTAACGCGCCCAGCCCCGCCGCGGCGGGGCAACCCCCAGCTCCCGCCTTCACCCTCTTACTTCCTCCTACGCTCATGGCTTCGGCGGGCAGGCCGGAAGCTGATGCTCCCCGCCTGCCATCGCCATTGCCCCGACCCGGTCTGGACCTGCCGCCAGCGGGACGGTTGAGGGTTTTTCCGGCGACCGTTCAAGGCAGCTTTTGAACCCTCTCGGTTAGGGCAAATGCGACAAATGAGACAGTCCTTAAGGTGGTGTCTTCGTGTCTCATTTGACTAACAAAAATAAATGTAGTGTATTATAAACTGCGGGAAAAGTCAATCCAAATGAGAGGCTAAAATTGTTAATTATTGAACGATTGACCTTTTAATATTTTGATATATCGCCGTAGGATGCTGATTTTGATCATGGGGGAAAATATCAACTAACGTATGGGGAAAATAACCTGACAGTGCATTAAAAAATGCTACGGAATCGCTAATTTTATCTTGTATTCTAGCTTTAAAATCTGTAAAATTATTTGGATTAATCACTATCACTTTCAAATTATGATTTTTGACACCCGCTAAAATGATATCGTTTATATGTTCGTCGGCGAAGCCATATCCGATAATCACCATCTTTTTATTGCCTGAGTTTATAACACTATTAAAAATTTCTAAATACCATTTTAATAATGGTTCTCTGTCAATATAATCCAGCTTATTACTGCCAATTACCATCTGAGTTTGATTATTCGATGACAGCCACCCATAGGAGCCATGTAATTTGACGTAAAGCAAATTTCCACAATTGCTTATGTCCTGCATAGAGTTTACTGCTTCAGAACCCGGCATGATTTTATAGTGTTCTTTTTTAAAATCCCAAATTGGAGTATGAGACAGTTTTGACATCCCAAGCGGTATATAACCGAACTGCTGCCTTTCCATAAATATATCCTGATTTAAAGTGAAGAAGAAACCCTGTTTATTGCTGCCAGAACCAATAAACATGGTTATAAAATCACGTAAACCATAAACATTTAATGACGTGGGATTGTCATTATTAAAATTCCATTTTTTAATATTATCATCAAGGTTGCTATATGCTTCCTCAACCACCTTTTTTATTATATTTATTTCTTCTCCTGAAGATCCCGAATCATTAATTATATCATTATAGGCTAATTCATAATTAGGCTCATCTACTAGAATCTCTTTTAATTTAGTGTTGGATTGAATTAAAGGATGATTGAAAATCAGCGACCACATCTCGTATCCTAAAAATCCGCCAAAATTTTTAGTGAAGCCAGCCCCGGTCAACAATATTAAATTTTTTGAATTAATATTCATTTGATTTATCTGTTTATTTATTGAAGCCGTTGTAAATATTGTGAGTTCAATTATTTATAATCGTTGAACGAATTTCCCGTTTACCCACTCTTCATTGCCACTGATTTTTAACCATCCATCCTTCTCGGCATAAATATTGATTCCGTCGCCGTTTTTTAGAGCCCTGACAAATTTGTATGCCGGACCAGGTCCAGTCCGAACATTCAAAACGTCATTGATGTCAACAATGACTTTGCCCTGAGGAATAATTTCTTCTTTAGTATTGTTGTTTGACTTCAATGAATTATAGACCTCCGCAACTAAGGGAATAAAATTTTTAGTTGCCGCATCAACCGTATTGCCGCCAAAAAAGTTAGTACCAGGGCAGCTCTTGGTTGTTCCCGTTCCGTTAGTCCTTTTGCCGGTTTTTAAATCATACCAATGATGATAGATTATTGAGTTAGTATCGGGTTTAATATTAAATTTTACGCACAAGGCCGCATTAATAAAAATTATCGATTTTTTTTGTTCTTCAGCCATTATATCTCCGCCCAAATTAAAGTTACCCAAATTTTCAATGCAAAGGGCGAATTTATTTGCTCCATAGATACCGCAAGGTTGTTTATTGAAATCACGGCAAATACAAATCACCCCATCTTTAAAAGTTGTAATGTTTTGGGCTATCTCGCCGAATTCTCTTTCTACGTGAGTCCTCTCCATACCTTCAACTTTTTCAAAATGATTCTTACCATTAAAATGGGAATAATTAGGTATATAGGTATGATGATTTTGAATCAATTGGATAGGCCTTTTAAAATTATTTTCAAAAAGCCATTTTTTAAATTCGTCACGGTTTAGTAGTATAAATTTTCCTTCCTTGTTCATACATTTGATTATTTAATTTTTAGTTTAACATTTTTATTTAAAGTGATATAATATTTTCAAGGGTTGGCCCGGATAGAATTTCTACCCGGGCCGCTTCTCAACCAATTCGCTTATTGCAAATCGGTTGACACTCGATGATTAGCTGCTTTTCTCTGAGGGAAGGATCTCCAGTAATGACTTCGCCGACCCAATGCGTTGGGCCGAACTTTGTGATTAACGGGTTATCTCCGTTCAAATGATCAAGCAGTCGCTTCCGAATGTCACCTTTGCCGATGTAAATCCATAAACCTGATTTGAACAAACCGTAAACTCCATTTTGGTTTAAGTTCAAGCTTTGGACATCGACGGGGCTATACAGCCGGGGCACCTGTTCTACGAACGGCATATGACTGCGTAATAATCTTTCGATTACTTAATAATTAGATCAATTTTAGGTGACCTCGCCATGGTTACCATGATTGATTTTAACATTTCATTTTACGCCCTTAACCATTTCGGGCGATTGGCAATCAGGATTCCGGCACGGCTGAATAACGTCGCCGCTGTGGTCAATTGTCGTCGGTTCTTGGCAATTGCCACATGGAATCTCTGAATAAATACTGTCATTGTCCATATGTTTTGTTAATAATTAGCTTAGTTTAGTCAATTTTTAAATAAATCAATACTTATCCCCATCTTGCCGTTCTTTAGACTATTGCCAAGACGGAAGTTTTGGTGTATTATTCTATTATACGCCTTGTATCTTTTATGTCAAACTTAAACCAAAATGAATTAAAAGCCCTTAGATTTATCAGAAACTCTTTGATACATTTAGACAGGTCGCCTTCAGTAAGGGATATTATGAATGATTTGGAATACAAATCTCCCCGATCCGCTACGTTAATTATTGACAGTCTGATTGAAAAAGGATTTTTAAAAAAAGATTCAAGTAAAAAATTAAAATTGATTAAAGAACCGGATGAGTATAAGCTGCATACTAAAACTGTTGAAGTGCCAATAGTCGGTTCTGCTCCCTGTGGCTATCCATTTTTAGCTGAACAGAATATTAAAATGACCGTGCCCGTCTCAATGGATTTAGCTAAACCGCCATTCCATTATTTTCTTTTGCGAGCGGTCGGTGATTCAATGAATAGAAGAGGAATTAATGATGGAAATTTAATTTTAGTTCGTCAGCAGCCAACCGCAGATAGCGGAGAAGTAGTAGTCGCTCTAATTGATGACGAGGCGACAATCAAAGAATTCTATCAGAATGATGATACGGTAGCGCTAATGCCAAAATCAACTAACAATGAATACAAACCGATTATAGTTGCCAATGGTTTTCAGATTCAAGGCGTAGTGGTTAAGACTTTAGAAAATATTTATGATTAATATCGCAACAGAAATTGTTAAAAAAATGTTATAATTTGTAATATATATGCCATTATCAAATATTCGCGAAATCTTTGGAGTAAGTTATTTAAAGCCCCAAAAAGTAATCAATGCAGATACTGGGGTTAATCTATATGATGTCGATTTAGCCTTCAATGGACAAAAAACTCAACATTCCACCCATGCCTTGCATACTTATATTGCCGCAATTAATCCTCCGTTAGTAAAAGCACTTATAGAAACATACGTGCCGCCCCATGAAAATATATTAGATCCATATTGTGGAGGAGGAGGCGTCTTGGTGGAAGCCATGTTAAGTGGACATAATTGCGCTGGAGGTGATATCAATCCTTTGAGTGTGATTATTTCTAGAGCTAAAACCCAACATTTTTCAGACAAAAGAATTTTATTTACCGGAAACTTAATATTAGAGAAGGCGATTGAAAGCTTACGTGATGTTATTATAATAGACGAACTTAATAAAGAGGTTGGTTATTGGTTCAAAAAAAACAATTTAAGAGAACTTGTGGCGTTAAGCAATGCCACTAGAGATGAATTGCGTAGTAATAAGGAGCTGGAACAATTATTGCAAACTATTCTATCGGGGACAATTCGTGATGTAATGCTAACCTATAGAGGTGAGGTTAGATTAAGAAAGTTACAAGGCAAAGATTATGATAAATTTAATCCTGATGCATTTATTGCTTTTAAAAAACGCTTGAATTTAGCTGCGGAGAGAGTTACAAATCTGCCAGACAAGATTAATGTTGACGTAGATTTACGTGATGCACGTGAGTTACCTTTTAAAAATAGATCATTCCATTCTATTATTTGTTCACCACCTTACGCTGATGATAAAAATGGAGTTGGCTATTTTCAATTTTCAAAGAATATGCTTGCTATTCTAGGTTTCAAATCCGAAAATGTAAAAAAATACAGAAATTTATTTCATGGCATGACAAAAGAAAAAAAAATGGCTCCTAAATCTAAGTCTTTGCAAGTATCTTTAGAAAATGTAAAAAAATATAATGGCTCTAAGTGTCAGGAGGCCATAGCTTTTTATTCAGATTATAATAATGCTTTGAAAGAGATGGTGCGTGTAACTAAGCAGTGGATTATAATTGTTGTAGGGAATCGAGTATTAGCTAGGACGTCTTTTGATAATGCTACAATAACTATAGATTTATTAAAAAATGTCGGTGTGAATCTACACCATCATTACGTTCGTGAATTAAGAAAAAAAAGAATCCCCAATCTAGGTGGGGATGGCGGTGGAATAAATTTTGAACACGTCCTGGTGTTTAAAAACAAATTTTCAAACTTTTGATGTAGGTTGGATACCACAAATTTTAGATTTCACCTTCTTCCAATATTTGACCACATCTAATACAAATTTGTCCGGCTGAGACAAATTAAAAGAGAGAGTTTTAATTTTGCTACCTGACGGAGTATTACCGTTTGATGGTGGTGTTCTGAGATTATAAGAATACCCATTATGAAAATCACCATCAACTTCAAAATATTCGCGTTTAAATTGTTGATGTGAGCTTTGTTGTCCGGCAGTACGTCCACCCAACTCTCCATAATTGATTCCGTTACCATGCGGCGGGGGAAATGATTTTGAATCAAGTGTCGCTAATACAGATAGGAGACCATGCTGCATGATAACCTTGCTTGCAGGAGCGTCATCTTTAATTCTTTCCGCGATACTAGTTTTTGCATGAATAACTCCGAATATTTTCCAGAGTGCGGTTTTGGTACCGCAATTACCTTCGATTACGATATCCATCTTAGATGGCGCAATTTTATTAGTTAAACCCATTTCTTTAAGTGCCTGGACTGCGGTGGTATTAGTTAGCACGGCAAGTCTAACACCGTACTCAGTGAGTCGTGGATTATAAATATTGGAAAAAGCATATTCGAAGCCTTGGCCACTAGCACGCTTCCAACTTTGTTCATTTCTACCGCCCTCAATAAATATCCTGTAAATTACATGTTGCCACAAGTCGCTTGGGTTTTCATTGGGGCATAAATTTACGGCAAATGTAAAGCCATGAGCTATAGCTAAATAAGCCTGTTCTTTAATCAATAGTTGAACAAACTGATTTTTAATTTGCTTGTATTGTTGTCGAGTAACATGCTTTAATTCGACATCGACGCTTGATCTTCGATCAAAGCTGTAAACTTTTGTTAACATAGGGTGAAAATTATGCTTTAATTATAACCATTTCTTAATTTTTTTACCAGAGGATATATAAATATAACTAAAAAAGAGCGAAACCAATTCGTTCTTTTTTAGTTTACAAAAGTTTTGATGCCACTCGGTCTGGAACTTTTTTTGGCGCCATCTCGGTCACTCGACCCGTCCCGCACCAAACCAATAGATAATCTTGATTAAAAAATAATACTAGCCGGAGGCGGTATTCGCGCGAATAAGATTCAGATATTGCAAAAGATTGATCGCGGGTTTTGGTGCGGGATAAAAAATGTAGTTGGTGCCCCCAGTAGGAGTCGAACCTACATCACAAGCTCCGGAAGCTCGCATTCTATCCATTGAACTATAGGGGCGATGGCAATGGCGGGCGGGCTGCCGGCAAGGCAGGGGATTTGGACCCCGCACCTTCTGGTCTCCCTGGCAGGATTTGAACCTGCAACCTAGAGGTTAGAAACCTCTTGCTCTATCCAGTTGAGCTACAGGGAGAAAAGAAGGTGCGGGGCAGGCCTGCAACCTAGAGGTTAGAAACCTCTTGCTCCCCGCCCGCCTGACTCGTCTTGGTTGTCCCCGGGTGGAATCAAACCTCCATCCAGAGTTTTAGAAGGCCGCTGTTCTATATTGTTGAACTTTAGGGACGTCAGGCGAGTCGGGCGGGTATCCAGTTGAGTCCCGATGTTTCCGCCTACGGCGGAAAATCGGGATCCCGACTTTGCCTTCAGGCGAACGTCGGGACTACGGGCGCATGTAAAAATTAAAAACTAAAAATGAAAAATTTTGGTATAATTTAAAGAAGTAAAATAATAGTAGCAGAAAAATTAGATATTGACAAGAGATATTTTTAGTGCTATAATTATTTGTTCTTTAAAAATAGCCTAAAAATTTCAATAAGGTTGGCATTTTGAGCATTATTTATTCAATAATACTTAAAATGCTTGTCTTATTGTAAAGGGCAGGTACGAAGCCTCACGGAATTGAGGCGCAACATATTGCCGTAAGCCGATAAAAAGGCGCAAGGCAAAGGAGATGAAACGATGGGTAACTCAAGTAGTGTTGAGGCAACTGTCGCAACTGTGTGGGATGTTCCAACAGGAAAATCCAATTCCGCTATGACCAAGCTATGGCGTGATTTGGGTAACGGCGGTGCCAGAGTCATTGAGCAGCTTGACAGGGACGATGACGACTTTCGGCAGCGGGCGGTCAGGTTTATGCTGGCTGGCGGATTCACTTCTGCCAACGAGCAGATGGCACAGATTCTGCTGGGCGACAGGTTTATCACGCCCCAGCAAGTCGTGGCCAAGTGTCAGCCTGTGGCGAAAGAGGGTCAGGAAGTGGAGCCGTTCATCTATTCGGCAGAGCAACTGGCGTTCATTCAGGAAACGTTGCCGCCGCTGGAAGTGCTGGCTTGGTATCGTGACCACAACTTCGGCCTCGTACCATTGCCGCCCCGCAAGTTGAACTTGCTTGGCATCCGCGAGCTCAAACCCAGCGTGTTTTACACCGCCGAGGGCGGCTGGTATGCGGGCGATGAGCAAGAGTTCAGCCGCAACGAAGTGGTGGAAATCACCGATACGGGCTGGCTGGCAATCCGCAAGGACGCTGTGCCAAACTCCACATGCAAGACCTACGAGCAGCAGCGCGCCTTGCTTCTGCCCGAAGAGCACGTGCCACAAGCGGTGCAGGTAGCGTGGTTTGACACGCTGTTCGCTGAAGTCCGCGACGTCCGTCTTCATCAGGACGTTTGGGTGCGGACGTCTTCCGTGACCGCTAACCGTAACCGTGTCTGTGTTGGGTCTGCCTCGGACGGGTTCAGCGTCAGCGACTACGCGGACGGCTGCGCTTACTGCGGTATCGGTGTGTCGGCCTCTCGGTAAGTTCCAAAAACTTGAGTCTTGAGATTTGAGACCTCGAGTTTCTGGATTCCTTGAGACCTCGAGTCCTTGTTCTGGTTTATTCTGGGACAAGGGCTCTTTCTTTTTAATTTTTTTTGCGATATAATATAAATGTTTCGTTAATGCAGGTTAGGTTATGGCTTAACCTCACGAAAAGTCTTATCTTTAAGACCTCACCAGAGTATTGTCGTTTAAGGATGGCAATAGCGTGTGAGTAAAGATAGGGGATTGGAACTTCTTACTTGTTTTTAGCGGAGGTCTCTGATTTTATATCAGGGTGTGCTCCCAAATAAAATTCAGGGAGGAAAGGCTATAGGCTTATATTAATTTAGGCAGTAAACCTCAACTTCCAGTGCCAAAAGATGAAAACAAGTAAACTTGTGACCGCTAACCGTAACCGTGTCTATGTTAGGTCTAACTCGGACAGGTTCAACGTCAACAACTACACGGACGACAACGCTTACAGCAATATCGGTGTGTCGGCCTCTCGGCAGTCAAAACCCCTAGTCTAACAAAGCACTCCCCTTATTGGGGAGTATTTTGTTTTAAAGCCTTAGCCGATTTTATCCAGCCTCCCAGCATTTTGCCGATTTCATCAAGGATTGCCTGTAAAGCAACATATTTTTTATTGTCAATCGCTTTAACCTCTTTGGCCAACCTAATAAATATTCTTAGAGCGTTAATATCCAAGCTAATCTTTTCTAGTTTTGGCAGTTTTCTCTCTTTGGTTAGCTGGCTGGCTATTAGCAGATTTTCTATAATTTCTAAAACCAGATTTTCGCATTTTTGCCAAAGAGTATAGCGGTCTTGTTTGGGAATTGCCATTCGGTAGCCGTAGAGGGTTTTATAAAGGTCATAGCTTTTTCTAAAGATTGGAATGTCAAAATCTTGCATAGGGTATATGAGAATTTACCGTGATATTTTTAATCAGATTATCTCCCTGGAAAACCTCTTTTCGGCGTGGGACGAATTCAGACAAGATAAGCGAAAAAGAATAGACGTTTTGGAATTTGAATCAAATCTTGAGCCAAATATTTTTCAGCTTTCCCGGCAATTAAAGACCCAAACTTATAAGCACGGCAGTTATGCTTCTTTTTACATTCACGACCCCAAGCAAAGAAATATCAATAAAGCCATTGTTCGTGACCGTGTTTTACACCACGCCGTTTTTAAGATTTTAAACCCGATTTTTGAGCCGACCTTTATTGCCAATTCCTTTTCTTGCCGTCCGGACAAAGGCACTCACAAGGGAGTTAATATTTTAGCTAAAATTCTTAGGCAGTTAAGCCAGAATAACCATAAAGATTGTTTTATCCTAAAATGTGATATTAAGAAGTTTTTTGCCAGCGTTGACCATCAGATTTTATTAAGTATCATTAAACGGAAAATTAAAGATGAAAAAGCGATTTGGCTAGTAACCGAAATAATTGAGAGCTTTTCTTTCTTAAAATATTCAGAACCGAAAAACAAAAGAGGCCTGCCGATTGGCAATTTGACCTCCCAATTATTCGCTAATGTTTATTTAAACGAATTTGACCAGTTTATTAAACACCAGCTTAAAATAAAATATTATTTGCGTTATACTGATGATTTTGTAATTATTGCTAATAATAGATTTTACCTAAAAAATTTAATTTATTTAATTAATGATTTTTTGAAAGACAAATTGAAGCTTGAATTACACCCCAATAAAACCTTTATTAGTAAGTTTCATCAAGGCATTGATTTTTTAGGTTATATTCTTTTTCCCCATCATCGCTTAGTCCGCAATAAAACCAAAAAGAGAATGCTGAAAAAATTAGAAATAAGATTTGCTGATTATAAGAATAACAAGATTGACGAGCTAACTTTTAAACAATCATTTCAATCATACCTTGGTGTTTTGTCGCACGCTGATTGCTACCGGTTGAGCCAAGAGCTTAAAAATCAGTTTTGGTTTTAGCTGACTAAATAAAAATTATATACAGGTTTATTATTTTTTCCTTCTCTGATGAAATGCCTTATACACCTCTTTCAGTTGTTGATTAGTAATATGGGTATAAATTTGGGTTGTCGCGATCGAAGCATGCCCCAGCATTGTTTGGACCGAACGGATATCCGCGCCATTGGTCAGGCGGTCGGCGGCAAAACTGTGGCGCATGACAGCCGGGCTGACTTTTTTGGCAATCGCCGCCGCCCGGGAATATTTTTTAATTAAACGTTGGATGCTTCTGGGCGTCAGATTTTCCGGTTCTTGTTTGCCCTTGGCTTTGTCGTGCCGCACAAAAAGGCTTGAGCCTACGTCGGATCTAGCTGCCAGATATTGTCTTAGCCAATATCTGGTTTGGTTTGTTAGAAATATTGTTCGCCATCTATCGCCTTTGCCCCGAATGATGAATTCGTCTTCTTTGAGATTGACCCGTTCTTTTTTTAAGTTAGCCAGCTCAGAAACGCGCAGACCGGTGGAAAAAAGCA
>Ga0209541_10017136_pt1 | contig 10645 bp, 17 predicted proteins | sample RifCSPlowO2_01_FD_184027 | JGI IMG/M metagenome (GOLD analysis project Ga0209541, IMG submission 184027) | Groundwater microbial communities from Rifle, Colorado - Rifle CSP2_plank lowO2_0.1 (SPAdes) (version 2) | ecosystem: Environmental > Aquatic > Deep subsurface > Groundwater | place... | reverse complement strand
CAGCACATGCAAAAGCGCATCCGCAGCCTTTGGATCCGTTATAAGAGGCATCCCGAACGTCTCGCCCATCATGCATAGACCATCCATCTTGCGCATTTTACCAAGACCAAGCAACAGGCCCGATGCACCTACTATAGTTCCTATTGGGTGTGCCTTGCCGAAATCTATCCCGAGCTTGTCATATTTCTTTATGAGTTTCTTGTCATTGACAGCACCAATAACGCGCGGCTCGGCTATTTCCTTGCCTTCCGCAAATCCGCCCAATGTGACTATTTCATCCACGCCCAACTTTTCAACAAAGTCCAGTATAACCTCGCATATCTCGTAATGCCCCTCCGGCGAGATGCTTTGTGTATCACCAGTGAGAATTATCAAATCTCTGCCACGTCCCTTGTGGTAGTAGAATTCACATTTCAGTAGGTTCGCCACAGAATCATTCTGCAGCAGTACAAGAGGCAAAAAGTGCGGTGAGTACAATTCGGCGAATTTCTTCATCTTCAGCTCGCCTATCAGGTAACCAGCCGCGACCCGGCCGACATTGCCGATCCCGGGCAGGCCCTCAATAAGAACGGGTTTTTTCAGCTTTACTTTCTCGAAAACTTTTATTTGAGTTTGCATTACCGATCCCTTCTTTCCCTTACCGAAAGACGCTTTAGCGTCATGCAATTCAGGTCTAGGTCTCATCCCAACTCGAGGAAACCTACGGTTTCCTGAGTCGCCAGAAACATCGTTTCTGACGAGAAAGGGTTCTGACTCAGACTTCGTCTTCGGGTATTACTATTATTCTGCTCCAGTCTCACGTCTGGCAGCTCTCCTGTACTTTCCGTAGCGTTCTGAAAACTTCGGCGGATGCGCGCTATGCGTCTTTGCCCCACATTCACACTTGTCCTTGAACGTGTACGTAGAAGGATTATGGTTGTCGCACTTTTTAAGCTTCATATAGTTTCCCCAAGTAAACAAACCTGTATTACTTCCTTGGGAACTATATGTGAAGCAAGTTTATAATATACATTTTTTACTTGCTTCACTATAAACATGTGAAGAACCACTGGTCAATAGACCAGTGGCATCTTGAAGTTTATGAGCCACGTTATTACAGTGGTTCTTACACGCCACAAACCATCAGTCAATAGACTGATGGTATTGTTACGTATCAACGGCAAAGGCCGTCCCCTAATCTGCCGAATGTGTACTTATAGTAAACTGCGTTACTTAGGTTATATAATACAACGCAGTTTGCATATAGATAACTGCTAATAATATGTCACATAAGCCACGCAGTTATCTATACTTTCCGCATCTGACGTATTTTCCACTTGATTATCTCTCCACTAACTCGAAAGAAATTTCTGCATCCTTGGAGCTTATCGCTTTGAGTTTCTCTGCAAATTCGCGCTCGCCTTTTTTTGCGTTCATCGTCCTGAATTTCACCATATATTCAGGCGCCGATATGTACTTCACTTCCAGCCCAGATTTCTCGGCGTTCGAAAGTATGTCCTTGACTATAGCCAGCCCGCCAGTTTTGTAGCTTCTTACAAAAAGTCTGGCCTTGAATTCGAATTCTTTTTGTACTATCGACTTCTCTGCAACAGCGCGGATCTGCTCTACCCACTTCTCGGGCACACCACGCTCGCGCAGTGCCTGCGGTGTTTGTATCGATATTTTAAACGCCTCGTAAAGCGAGCCGAAATTCTCCTGAAGCGCATAACCCACTTCCTCGTACGCCTTGTCAAGAGTTTTCTTCATCGACGCCGCAACCATCTGTAGCATCTTCTCAGCGCGCTGGTTGAGCCTATATTCCTTGGTTTTGTTGTTTTCCTGCTTCCTGTCAACTCTTTTCAATGAAAGAGAAATATGACCATCCTCGACGCGGGTGACCTTTGCAACCACCGTCTGGCCGGTCTTGACAAAATTCCTGATATCCTTGACCCAGCCGCTGTACACTTCAGAAATATGTATCATGCCCTCGGTATCGTACTCTTCCAAGTATGCGAAGGCCGAGTGGGGGTTGATCTTGCTTATCTTGCATATAACGAGCTCGCCAGGCTGAGGAAGTCCGCGTTTCTTGACCATATTAGCACCTTTGTTACAACACTTATATAATTAGCATCTATTGATTTCTTTATGGCAAAAACTCCGACAGAAACTGATGTGCGTGGAGCCCTGAAAAGATTCCCATTTTATCACGCCGTTCATAATGTTACCATAGCTAAAACAGAGCTTGTTCCAGACGCAATTACTGTAAGTTATAGGACCGCGAAAGGCAATCATCATAATACTACTCATCTAAGTCTCCAAGTTCAGGGAGATATTTGCTATATAGTTGGTATAGGGTTAGAACCTCTTTACAGGGGCACTGGATTAGGCGAAGAATTTTATGGGATTGCAGAAAACATCGCAAGGCAAGCGGGATGTAAGAGGGTTGTTATGACGCCTTCCGGACATACGGTTACGGGAGAGGATAGAAGAGAATACGTAAAAAGGAAATTAGGTTATACTGAAATAAACGACGTTGAAGTCGAAAAAGTATTATAGAAAAATCACACGGGAAAAAGGCTTATAGTTCTCCAAGGAAATAAACTTGTACTACTTCCTTGGGAACTATATGTGAAGCAAGTTTATAATATCCAGATTCTTTACTTGCTTCACTATAAATAATCCATATGTTATCTTGTTAGGATGCCATATCCTTTGCATATACAAGAGAGCGTTTTGTTCGAAGTGTACAGACGTCTGCCAACGGGTAGAGACACATACAATACAGATGCTGCGCTAAGGGCCGCAGTAGAAATAAATGAAAATAGCAGACCCGCAAGAAATACTGATATAGAACGACTCGAAGCCGCACTTTTGAAGAGAACTTGTGAATAAAAATAGGTTTTATTTTTAATTTCATTTACATTTATAGTGAACCCACAAAAGAATCCCGACATGTATTGTGGATTCACTTATACATGGAGAATCGAAGATTCTCCTGTACAGGCGAAGTGAAACTTCGCCATGTAGCGCTCAAGTAAGTATAATATCCAGAATATTTACTTGGAGCGCTATAATAGAAATAGTCTTTCTGCGAATGACAATGAGCCAAAAATAGTAATAAGTTTTTCTTTCCCCTTACAAGCAGAACTGTAAGTTCTGCTGTACAGCAAGAGTTTCACTCTTGCTCGTAAGGACTTTCTTTTCCGAAAAAGAAAGGGCTTAATCCATCGCTTCTTCGACTTTCGTCAGTATGTCTGCGTGGCCGCCCGTAGGCACTGCCAACGTAGACTCGCACACTAAGCATTTTACGACCATCGAGGCTTTGTTGAATATTATCTGTTCGTTCCTGCACTTCTTGCATCTCACTTTCAGGAATTTGCTCTTCAGATTCATACTCTCCTTCTTTCGAGGGAAGGTTTAAATACATTAACAATTACCTACTCTATAAACATGATCCATCATTTGAAGATGGTGATATTTCTCTGAAATATCAACGCATTATTATCTTAGATTCATTGAAAACACACGACTTTAGTCGTGTGATGAAACACAATGAATCTGGGATCCCATCTTCCAACAAACCCACGACTTTAGTCGTGGGATATAAGGAAGATGTGATATGTGGATCATGTTATACAGGAATACAACCGTATTCCTCGTATTGAACGAGGTGTAAACCAATGAGTGATATGAAAAACGACGACATTCTTGAGCTTGTTGAAACTGCAAGAGAAACAGGAAAAATAAGAAAAGGCATAAACGAGGCTACAAAGGCCGCTGAACGCGGCATTGCAAAAGCCATCGTGATTGCAGAAGATACAGATCCGCCTGAGATAGTGATGCATTTAGGTCCTCTATGTGAGGAGAAGAATGTGAAGCTTCTCAAAGTTTCCAGCAAGAATGAGCTCGGGCGTGCGGCCGGACTGGAAGTTTCATGCTGCGCTATTGCAGTAACCGATCTTGGCGACTACAAGAAAAAATTATAAGGAATGTGTCATGAGGGCCAACCACAAGATATATCTTTATGGTATTGGATGTTTATTATCTGTTGGTATAACAGTAACATCCATCGTATATGTGGCTAAATCATTGGGAAATAACGGAAAAGGGTTCGAATACCCGGCGGCCATAGGTACGGCATCTTTTATCGCCGGTGATATACTTGGCAGAAGGGCAAGAGAACTTACAAGAAAGGAAAGAATGAACCAAACTTACGGTAGATAATTATGGCAGACGATGCAACACCTGCAGAAATAATAGCAGTATTCGGACGCGCCGGAACGAAAGGCGTGACAACGGTTAAATGCCGCGTCACGGACGGCCGCGACAAGGGCAAGATATTGACGAGAAACGTGATGGGCCCTGTAAGACTGGGCGACCTGGTAATGCTGCTGGAAACGGAAATGGAGTCAAGCGGCAGCTACGGGAGACGGTAGAGATGATAGATGACAATAAGGTACTAGCGAGAACCGAAGAAGCCAAAATTAGCGGTGGACGTACAGTAGTATTTAAAAGGTACGATGTTGTTTTTCCTTCTGTTGACCACGGCACACCCGACGTTTATACATGGCAACTGAGCGGTTCTAACCGCTGCGGAGTCGCACCAGCCACTAGTCTTCTTTCATTCGACTCATATAAAAGACAGGTCTTGAAAGATTTACAGAGGGCGAGTTAAATGGTAAAATGTTCTTTTTGTTCTGGCCAGATCGAAAAGGGCACTGGAAAGATGTTCGTGCACAGCGGCGGCAAGATTTTCTACTACTGCTCAAGCAAGTGCGAGAAGAACCAGCAGAACCTCGGCCGCGACCCTAGAAATTTCAAATGGGCAAAGAATAATGAATAATTCTATTTCTTATTATCAAGAATAAATGATTTCTCGTTTGACTTACGTTTTGCGAGCTTATGTTTTATTTTCATCATCGCCACGCCTACAACCACGAGTGCGATTGCTATTACGCCTATCAGAGCCGGATTGTCGTATATGAAATTAGAGACGTCGCCGCTTCCCACAAATGGATTATTATTTGAAGGGGGGTTGCAAGAACAGTCAGCCGCACATGAATTGCACGTCTCGCCGACGGAGCAGATAAAGTCGCCGCAAACCGAGCCAGAAGAGCACGCCGGCAGTCCAGAGGAGCATTCTATTTCATCGTCGCATGCCGGAGCCGTGCAATCGCTTGGGCATAAACAGTAATTCTCATAACTTTGGCATACGTTGTCGCCACACGTAGATGTGCCTATGTAAAAATAACCGATATTCTGGCGCTTGTCGGAATTCTGACTAAGATCCTCAACGTATACATCCACGCTATGACCGCCGAATGTGTCTATAGGAACTTTCGCACTCCATATGTTGTCGTTCCTGGCCAGCGTTATGGCATTGCTAGACGTGCTGCTTTTTATTGTGATTGCCACGGTACTGACATCAGTCCCCTTGTCGTTTACGCCCACAGTGAAGACGACCTCGGTCCTTGACTGGGAGCTTAATGGCTCTATCTTTATGAACGTTATCTCAGGCGGTTTCGCGTCGAGTGCTATAATCTTGCTGGCGGTGTTCGAATTGTTAGCCCTGTCTACGGCCGTAACGCTGGCAGTGTATTTGCCGTCAGCCAGCTCCGACGGGTTGTAGTCGATTTCGCAAAACAAAGTTGTAGACTGCGCAACGCAAGTCATCGGCATTTTATCTGTGTTAAAACCAAACGTGACGTTATTGACATTATGGTTGTTATCAACTACGTTAGCCCTGGCGGTGAAACTCGTCTTAACCGTGCTGGCGGCGTCTATGGTAATGGAAGGTGCAGTGTTGTCAACTATCAATGTGCCCGAATCTGTTATGTTATTGCCAAGCGAATTGCCGGCGCTTGCGGTGACCGTGTAGGACCCGTCCGGAAAGCTTGCCGTAGCCCACGTGTAACTGCATAAAGTGAATCCGGAATTGCAGCTCATTAGGACATTTGTGACGTTGCTGCCTTTTTGTATTTTCAAAGATACGTTTGATATAGTGCTGTCGGAGCCTAGGGTTGCATTCACTGTTATAGTGCCTTTAGCATAGCCGCTCTTGGGCGCCAGCGATATGGCCGTTTGCGAGTTCCTTATTGTAATTGCCAGTGATGATGTATTTGTATTGCTCGCATTGTCCTTTATCGAGAATACGGCCGTATAGTCGCCGTCACTAATTGTCTTTGTGTTGATAGAAGAACTGCATGTGCCTGCGCTGCACGTCAGTGTAAAGCTGCCACCAATCTGGACCCTTGCCGTGGACATGTTAATGCCAGAGTAAGTGTCGCTGACATTCATCGAGAATATCACAGTGTCCTTCAATGTCGTAGACGAAGGCGACGTTATCAGTATATTTGGTTTTTCATTTTCAACCGTGACGTTGGTGATGGTTGTATTGATGTTGCCCACATTGTCTGCAGCACTTATGTAAAGGAAGACGGTCGTGTTGTCTGGGTATGTACTGGCATTCCATGACGCCGCATTGTCCACGACAGTTGTCCACGTTGAGTTGTCGTTGGAGAACTTGACGCTGGACGTGTTGACGCCAGAAACTGTGTCTGATATGGAGATCTTGACGCTCACATTTCCTGAGACGTAGCTGCCCTTTGGCGGCGTCAAAAAAGTTACAAGTGGCGGCGTTCTGTCTATCTTGAATCTCAGCGATGCGTTCTCGTTGCCGAAACTGGCCTTGCCGCCTGTATCGGTCGCTTCAAAATAGAAAAATTCCAGTGTATCAGAGGCGACTATCGAAAATGCAAGAGAATTGGTGCATTTCCAGTTATCCGCGGCGTAGCTGGAACACTGCATTGTATAATTGTTCCACGCCTCGTTGTTGATATACGCGTCCTCGGATATCACAAATAGTCTGACAATACTTGTATCAAGTGTCGAGCTTGACACATTTATGGAAAAATTAATTGTACCCCTGCCGAAATAGCTGTTATTCTGTGGATAGGGGTCAAAAAGCGTCGGAGCTGCGCTTGCATAAGAAGCAAGAAATAATCCTACTATGATAAACAAATACCATTTCATGAATTACCAGCATCCCTGAGGAATTTGACTATATCTTTTTTTGTTATTATGCCAACAAGCCTGCCGCCCTTGACAGCGGGCAACCTGTCAATATTGTGCTTATGCATCAGGGCCGCAGCCTTGTATATGTCCTCTTCCGTGTCTATTGATATTGCCTTTTCGTTCATGAAAAGCTTTACCTTGGTCTTGAGTACCTTATGGAGTTCGTTTTTCGGGTCCTTGGACTTTATCATTGCCACTATGAAAGGCATTGCTGAGCGTTTGTTGATTTTGCCGTATACGTCAAGAGTGCGCACGATATCCGTCTGTGTCACGATGCCGACCAACCTGCTGCCGCGCGTCACGGGACAACCGCTTATGTTCCTGTCAGCCAGCAGTGAAACTACGCTGCCCAGAGTATCGGTGGGTTTAACGGTTATGGGGCTTTTTGTCATGAAGTCTTTTACTTTCATTAAATGGTATTGGGGACCGGGGGATAAAAAGTTTAAAAGCTTTGGTTTTCAAGCATTAGTAAACCCATTAAATAGTCTTGTATTATAGATGGGTTTACTATTAGCGTCCAAGAAAGTATAATACTCAAAATGTTTTCTTGGACTCTATAATAGAGTCAAAACAGGGCTAGGGGGCTTATGCATTCGTGTGCATCCTATATTGCTCCGATGAACCTTGTTGTATACGCGCAGACGGGCGTGAGTTGTTCAGAGAATCGATTTTGCATCGTTCTGCTCGCGTTTCAAGTGATAAAATGGATAAGCAAGAGACTCGAAGAATAGTCAGGGTAATGACAACCGATATAGACGGCTCTCTAAGCGTTGAAAGGGCACTCCGAAGAATAAAGGGAGTAAGCTTCATGTTTTCCAAATCTGTTTGCACAGCCATAGGCATGGACCCCAAGAAAAAACTGGGTACCCTGAGTGAAAGCGAAGTCAAATCAATTGAGGCGTTCATAAAAAATCCTCAACTTCCATCATGGATGCAAAATCGTAGAAAGGACCCGGAAACAGGCGAAACGTCACATCTGACAATGGCCGGGCTTGATTTGAAAAAGCGCGACGATATAAACATGCTCAGAAAAATGCGCGCCTACAAGGGCATACGCCACGAGCTGGGACAGCCGGTACGCGGCCAGCGCACAAGAAGCAGCTTCAGAACATCAAAGAGCGTGGGCGTGCAGAGGAAGAAGATACTGCAAGCGGCCAAGCCAGCAGCGAAGCCGAAAGAAGATAAGAAGTGATAATTATGGATTACGCAGATGACATCAATAATTTTGTTCCAGGAAAAAACCCTGTTCAAGACTGGCTTTGTGATAGGGTGTTTTACGATGGTGTGGTAAAAGATCTAATGAATATGAAAAGAGAACAAGTTTATACAGACCATTTAGCAAGAGTGAACCTGATTGATGGACACTCGGATAAGGATGCAATTGGATACGTTGCAACTGGCCCGGAAAGATTAAGAAGTGTAAGGGAGTGGGAACCAGTGGTAATCGAAAATCTAAGGAGAATTGCAGTGTGATAATTTATGGGTCAGCCAAAAAAGTTCAAGAAAAAGTACGAGCGGCCAAAGAAGCCTTACGACAAGGAGCGAATAGACCGTGAACATAAAATTCTCAATGATTTCGGGCTGCGCAGAAAGAAGGAGATATGGCGCGCCGAAAGTATAGTCCGTGATTACAGACGTCGGGCCAGGGAGCTACAGGCAAAAAAGAACGAGCTTGCGGAAAAGGAGCTGATAACGCGTCTCAACCGTCTGGGAATCCAGTGCAAAAGACTGGACGACGTCCTGCAGATCGGTCTTGACGACATTCTCTCACGCCGCCTTCAGACGTTGGTGTTCAAAAAAGGTATCGCAAACAGCATGAGGCACTCGCGCCAGATGATAGTCCACGGTCACGTGCTTGTGAACAACAAGAAGATGTACTGGCCGTCGTATATTGTAGAAAAGGAGATGGAGGACAAGATATCATTGAGCAACTACCTCGCATCAAAAATGGTCAAAGAGGACGTGAAGAAATAATGTCATTGGGCGGAAGCGAAGTTGCCACGACAGGGGTGGACGACCCGGAACTGGCAAGGCATCTGAAAAAATTCAGTACGTACGAAAGGCTGGAAGAACGGGCAAGAAGTTTCGGTATGTTTGGTTTGCCTCTAGCAAAATATTTCGGAGCGAGAAAAAGGGCGCACGAACGTGCGTATGAAAGGGTTGTAAAGGATTACTGAGTGATAATTATGATTTATCCAGATATTATTCGTTTTGACTTCCGGGATCATAATAGACAAGCAGCACATCATAGGGGAAAGATGGAGTCTTATAGAAGCATGATTGATGGGGCAATAAAAACGCCGATAATAGGGCGTTATCTGGCACATATAAACATCTCGCAGACCGTCACGAACGAAGAATGAAAATGCATTTATAGTTAACCCAGAAAATAATCCAGATATGTTTTCTGGGTTCACATATAGCTCACAAGGAAGTAATACCAGATTGTTTCCTTGTAGAGCTATAACGAGGCAATAATTATGGTAACAAAAGAAAAATGGGGAGTAGCACACATTTATTCGTCTGTCAACAACACGATAATCCACATAACTGATTTGACAGGCGCCGAGACAATAGCCCTGGCAACAGGCGGTCAGGTATCGGACAGGGACATGAACAAGGGCAAGCCATTCACGGCCATGAAGACCGCAAGAAAAGCTGCAGAAAAGGCGCTTGCGGCTGGCATCACAAACATTCATATCAAAATACGGGCGCCGGGCGGCATCAAGGCGCGCATACCTGGCCAGGGAGCGCAGCCCGCCATAAGAGCATTGGCAAGGGCGGGCTTCAGAATCGGCCAGATAGAGGACGTCACGCCAATTCCTCATGACACATGCAGGAAGAAAGGCGGCAGAAGAGGTAGGAGAGTATAAAATAAAGTAAATATTAATATAACAAAAGGAACGTCTTTGTTTAATCCCTTTTCTTTGGGGTGTACAGAGACCTTTCTTTTGGAAAAGAAAGGGATTTGTTATGAACATAAAAATACTTGAAAAATCTGATATGAGAATAAAGTTCTTACTTGAAAAATCCAATCCAGCATTTGCAAACACGTTGAGGCGCGTTATCAAGAACGAAATACCCACGATGGCGATAGAATTTGTAGACTTCGAGGAGAACACATCGGGCATGTTCGACGAGCTTATAGCGCACAGGCTTGGTCTCATCCCGCTGGCGTTTGACACAAAATCTTATAATTTGAAGGGCGAATGCAAGTGCGCCGGCAAAGGCTGCAGCAGGTGCGAAGTCACTCTCGTGTTGGAGAAGCAGGGCCCTTGCACGGTGAAATCGGGCAACATGAAATCGACTGACGAGAGCGTATATCCAACCGAGAAGGAAATACCAATAATTGAACTGTTGGAAGGCCAGAGAATTAAGTTCGAAGCAACAGCACAACTCGGCCTTGGCATAGACCACATAAAATGGCAGGCCGCGAATGTAGGCTACCAGTACTCACCAGTTGTCAGGGTCAGCGGCGCAGATGCAAAGATAGTAGATATATGTCCCACTCATGTTTTCGAAAAGAAGGACGGAAAAGTAAAGGTGGTCGCAGAGGACAAGTGCACCCTGTGCATGCGCTGCGTTGAAGTGA
>Ga0209541_10017135_pt1 | contig 10645 bp, 14 predicted proteins | sample RifCSPlowO2_01_FD_184027 | JGI IMG/M metagenome (GOLD analysis project Ga0209541, IMG submission 184027) | Groundwater microbial communities from Rifle, Colorado - Rifle CSP2_plank lowO2_0.1 (SPAdes) (version 2) | ecosystem: Environmental > Aquatic > Deep subsurface > Groundwater | place... | reverse complement strand
GACAGCGCCATGTCTGGCCAAAAATCAGGTTCTGCAATCTATAGTGCAGGACAAAAATAATTGAACAACGCCGTCCTGCACTATATACGGAGGAAGCAACAATTCCTATCAGTTATTTGCTTCCGATAGTATACCTGCCCCTAGAGTGACCGCAACGTATTTATATCAGCGCAGCGCAGAAAAACAGCAGGGGTGAAAGCGATGGAAGAGGAAGAGAAGGAAGAGGACAAGATTGCTGAGGATCCCGATGAGCAGGTAGACGATGATGAGATGAGCCCGGCCGAGGCGGGATTCTCCAAGGGCGCCGAAGAGGCCGCCGAAAAGCCGAAGAAGGAAGGCGAAGAGGACGACGACGAAGTCTTTTAGCCACTGGACATCTCTTCTCCGCGCACAGCTTTTTTAAAGCGCCCGATCCCCCCTTAATTCTTATGCAATTCCTGACAGAGCCACGGACAGAGAAAGAACTCAGGCAGATCCTGAACCCAACGATCCAGGGCTGGTTTTTCAGCAAGTTCAGGAGCTTCTCCCTGCCGCAGCTCTACGGCGTGATGGAAATCCACTCGAGGAACAATATCCTCATTTCCGCACCTACAGGCGCCACCAAGACCCTGACCGCCTTCCTCTCCATCCTGAATGAATTGGTAGACTCAAGCGAAAAGGGCCTTCTGGAAGACAGAATCTATTGCGTCTATGTCAGCCCGCTGAAAGCGCTCAACAATGACATTGAGAAGAATCTGAAGGAGCCGTTGGAAGAGATGAGGAAGCTCTCCCCAAAACTTGACATCCGTGTGGGAGTCAGGACAGGGGATACGACCGCCTATGAGCGCTCCAAGATGGCCAAGAAGCCGCCGCATATCCTCATCACTACCCCGGAAAGCCTGGCCATCATGCTCTCGGCCGAGAAGGCGCGGGAGCACCTCAGGAGCGTCCAATGGCTCATCATCGACGAAATCCACGCGCTAGCGGAAAACAAGCGCGGCACCCACCTCAGCCTCAGCGCGGAGCGCCTCCAAGCCTTGAGCCCAGGCCTCACCAGGGTCGGCCTGAGCGCCACGATTGCGCCTCTGGAAGACGTTGCGGGCTTCCTTGTGGGCTTTGAGGACGAAAAGCCGCGGCCCTGCAAGATCGCCAATGTCCAGTTCCTGAAGGAGATGGACCTGCAGGTGATGAGCCCGGTGTCGGATCTCATCGAATCCAGCCATGAGGTGATGCACCATTCCATGTACGCGCTCATCGATCAGCTTATCCAGCAGCATCAGACAACACTCATCTTCACCAACACGCGCGCGGGCACGGAGCGGGTTGTCCACCATTTGAAGGACAAGTTCCCCAAGAATTATTCCGAGAACATCGGCGCGCATCACGGCTCGCTGTCAAAAGACCTGCGCTTCAACATAGAAGAACGGCTGAGGAAGGGCGAGTTAAAGGTGGTTGTGTCTTCGACCTCGCTTGAGCTGGGCATTGACATCGGCTATATAGATCTCGTCATCCTGCTCGGAAGCCCAAAATCAGTGGCCAGGGCGCTCCAGAGGATTGGCAGATCAGGCCATCAGCTCCACGCGCTCACGAAGGGCAGGCTCGTTGTCCTCGATCGCGACGACCTTGTGGAATGCGCCGTGCTCCTGAAATCAGCCATAGAAAAGAAGATCGACCGCATCCATATCCCGAGGAACGCGCTTGACGTGCTGGCTCAGCAGATCTTCGGCATCGCCGTGGCCGAGCAGACGCAGATCGAGGCCCTCTTTTCGCTTGTCAAGAAGAGCTATCCCTATCACGAGCTGAAAAGGAAGGATTTCAATGAAGTGATCGACTATCTTTCCGGGAAGTTCGTCTCTCTGGAAGACCGCCATGTCTACGCGAAAATCTGGGTGGATGAGCAAACAGGGATGGTAGGAAGGCGCGGCAAGCTTGCAAGATTGATTTACATGACGAATGTCGGCACCATCCCGGATGAGGCGCAGGTGCAAGTCAAGGTAGGCAGCCAGCTTGTGGGCACGATTGACGAGGGCTTCCTGGAGAGATTAAGGCCCGGAGACATCTTCGTGCTCGGCGGCCAGATCTACATGTTCAAGTTCTCCCGCGGCATGGTGGCCCAAGTCACCGCTTCCCCGGAGCGGCCTCCCACAGTGCCGCACTGGGTCTCGGAGCAGCTGCCGTTAAGCTTCGACCTCGCCAACGATATTGGCAGGTTCAGGAAGCTGATGAATGAGCGCTTCTGCTCCGGCAAAAGCAGGGAGGAGATCCTGAAGTTCATCCATGAATATCTGTATGTCGACCCCAAGGCCGCGGAGAGCATCTACCAGTATTTCTTCGAGCAGTTCTCCTTCGCCAAGATCCCGAGCAACACCCTGATTCTCGTTGAGCGCTACCAGAGAGAAGGGCTCTCCTACTCCATCTTCCATACGCTTTTCGGCAGGCGCGTCAACGACTGCCTGAGCCGGGCGTTGGCCTTCATCATCGGCCGCGTCCAGCATTGCGATGTAGAAATAGGCATCAACGACAACGGCTTTTATCTTGGCACCGAGAAGCACATGGATGTCAGGCGCGCGCTGGCCTTGCTGAAGACAGAGCAGTTTGAGAAGGTGCTGGCGGCAGCCATAGAAAAATCCGAGGTGTACAAGCGCCGCTTCCGCCATTGCGCGACCCGCGCCCTCATGATCCTGCGCAAGTACAAGGGCCACGAGAAGCGCGTCGGCAGGCAGCAAGTGAGCTCGATGCTCCTCAAGAACGCGCTGATGAGGATCTCGCCCGATTTCTGCATGCTCCGGGAGGCCAGGAGAGAAGTCCTTGAGGATCTCATGGACATCGGCAACGCAAAAAAGATTCTCAAGGACATCGAAGAGGGAAAAATCAAGGTCGAGGAGACGCAGACAAGGATGCCCTCTCCCTTCGCCTTCAACCTCGTCCTGCTCGGCTATACGGACTTGCTAAAGATAGAAGACAAGGTAGAGTTCCTCAGGAAGCTCCATCATGATGTCATGGCTCAAGTCTACCTCAAGAAAGGCAAGGAAGCCAAGAAAGAGTTCGATTATCACGCGCATTGGGAGGAGATGCGGAAGAAAGTGCGGGAGGAGCAGGAGGCGCTCCGCGACCGGATGAAGCAGCTGGTGCTCGCCCAAGAGCTAAGAAAAGACCTCAAGGAGGCGCTCTTCGACCTCATCGACGGCCATGGCGTGAATGAGCGGGTCGGCCATGATCTCGGCCAGCAGTGGAAGGAGTACAAGGAGACATGGCCCGAGGAGTTGTTCCGCTATATCTTTGACAGGTTCTAAATTTTCACTTGATAGTGGTATATAAACCATACATTTAAAAATGGCGCTATATCCCAAAAAGATATGCCAGACCAAACAACTCCGCATTTCCTTACCCTAGCACATGACAGGTACAGAAGGACGGTTATTAGGGCTGTAGCGGTTCATGAATGGGAAAGAGGCAGAAATCATATTCCGGGAAACGTGATGCTAGTAGGAGAAGACTGGGTATATCTTGCAAACCTAACATACACAGCAGGAGGAGAAGGTGTGTATATGCTCACGCCAGTAGAGCTTTATGGGATACAGCAAGCATGTGCGGTCCCCCAGATAGTAAGGGATATGAGACGCTTAAAATTTGGAAAAGGCGACATTTCTTTGATGCTGGAGGGAGAACAACGAATGAGGGAGGCCCGGGAATTAGGAGAGATCGTTGCAGAGGATGAATTTTCGTTCAGGATTCCCACTCCTGATGGGCAGATTACGGTCTATAGAATGGTGGACGCACAACATTGTATCAGGGATACAGATGTTCTGCCTGATGGAACCAGAATAGGAATTACGGAAATCAAAAGATAATCCGATTCCACTCCATTAGGTTGCTTCTACTCAAACAAAACCCGCCCCAATAAAGAAAATACAGGGGCGATTCTCCCCAAAACCAATAAAAAATCAAGAAGAAATGAGTTTCCTTACTTGAAGATGCCCGCCCACGTCCTTCTTGGCCGCGCTTTCCAGTCCACGTTGTGATACGCGTAGCTGACGATCAGCGGCAGCACGGTTGTGGCCTCAGCGTACACCATCTGCTCATAGACGGTCTGCACCTTCCCCCAGGAGCTGGCCTCTTTCAGGGTTGAGCTGGAGCACGCGCCGTCCCGGGCATCAGCGACAGTAATCTGGATCGCGTACTGGTGCATCGACACGTCCTTGCCCAGCACTTCAGCGCACACGACCGTGTCCTGGGCGAAGTTCTTTGGCACTCCGCCGCCGATCATGAGCAGTCCGCTAGTAGGGGCGCGCATCTTGATCTCTGTCAATTCCCGGAAATCCTTCACCGAATCAATGGAGACATGCTTGTCCGGATGCCTGCTCTGATGGAGCACCAGCCCGAAGCCGGCGCTGGAGTCTGAGAACGCGGGGCAGAAGACGGGAACCCCATGCTCAACCGCAAGCTGAACCAGGCTCTCCTTTTTCTTCGCATGCTTAATCAGGTATTTGCCCATCTCAGCGATGAACTCGCGGCTGGAATAAGGACGAGGCTCAAGCCCGTCGGCAATCTTGGCGATCGTCTTGTCGCACTCCTGCAAGTGTTCCTCGTCAATGAACGTGTCGTAAATCCGATCGATATACAAATCGCGCAGCTGGGAGTCATCCACAAAAGGAGTCCCCTTGTAATGCTTGAACCCGAGGGCCTCGAAAAAGTCCATGTCTACGATGCTGGCTCCGGTCGCGACAATCGCGTCCACCATGTTGCATTTCACCAAGTCAGCGTAGAGCTTCATGCACCCGCCGGCGCTCGTGCTTCCCGCAAGCGTCAAAATAACCGTGCAGTCCTTGTCCTTCAGCATCCTGCAGAAGATGTCCGCCGCCCTTGCCGTGTCGCGGCTCGTAAAGGACATATCTTTCATTGCATTGATGATAGGAGTGGAGTTAAACGATGTGATATCAATGTGCTTGACTTCTTCCTTCAATAGCTCCTTCTTGTTCATCTCTTGTCACCTTTGAATGTCAGAAGTCCGCATGCGCAATCTCCCCGCTTCAGCCCGGGCGGACTTCTGATCATGCTCAAAAACCACGTCACCATCTTTAGCTCGTGGTTTTTGACAAATCTGGCTGAGGAGGACGTATATTAACTTGGCGGCCAGAAAGTCAGGCGCCTTGTTGTGGGGATTCGGAGCGAGCTCGACAACATCAAAGCCGATGATCTTCTTGGCGGCCGAAACTTGTTTCAGCAGTCCCGTAACCTGTTTCCAGTCCATCCCGCCCGGCTCAGGAGTGCCGGTCGAGGGCATGATCGAAGGGTCAAAGGCGTCCAAATCAATGGTGATATAGACATTTTCAGTTAAGCAATCAATCGCACGCCGCTCCCAGCCTGGATTCTGGATGCTGTCCCAATGCGTTTGCTGCTCGCCTGACGATGTGCTGGATTTTGCAGTCACAGGCTCTGCGAAGAAGACATTTGTCAGATAAGGCTTTTCAGAAACGTCCATGCTGCGAATCCCCACCTGCACAACCGTTGCCACTTCCCTTGCCCGCGCCATGATGCACGCATGGTTGTATTTCGAGCCGAGATATTCAGGACGAAGATCGGAATGCGCGTCAATCTGCAGCACGCTCATTTGAGGATATTTCTTGGCGTGCGCGTAGATGGGACCCGCGCTAATAGAGTGCTCACCGCCCAGCGTCACGACGAATTTGTCGGCATCGAGCAGCTCCTTCACTCGTTTTTGCCCCTCCTTCACCATCGCTTCAGGGCTTCTGTTCTCAGTGACCGGCTCCACCGTGCAGATGCCGAGCTTGTACACTTCAGAATCGGTCTCGATGTCATACAGCTCCATGTTGGCGCTGGCCTCGAGGAGCGCCGCAGGCCCCTGATCCGCGCCCTTGCCCCAGGTGCTTGTCCCATCGTAGGGGATAGGCAAGACTGCGACGCGAGAAGAAGCAAAGGAAGAAAAGGCCTTCGGAAGGCCGCCGTAGTTCACCATCTTCAGACTTCCTTGATCACCGGATAGACATAATTGGTGAAGCACAGCGCTACGAGAGCGGTGCCGAACTTCTTGCGGGGCATGAAGCTCTGGACATGGACGTAGACATCCCGCATCTCAAACTGCTCGGAGAACCCATTATAATAGAGCTCGTTCAGGCTCGCGCGGAGCTCCGCCTTGATCTTCTGCTCCGAGAACGTGCCGTTGCGCTCGCAGACGAGGCCGCCATACTTTTGCCCGGTCTTCCGGTCGAACAGCCAGCCATAGATGATGCCCGCCGTCGCGCGCTCCCCGCTGCTCGAAGTCTGCTCGGAGACGATACTTTCCATCACGGCGCCGTGCGTCAATGTCGGGGGCCTTTCAATCTCCGTGGCGATGCCAGGAAGAATCGAGCTGTACGTCATGATGTTGCACATCTCGATGCCCGCATCTTTCAGCGCCAAATGATACGAACCCGCGTGCCGGGTGATGTCGCTCTCGCCTTTCCCTTTTGTCGCGAAAAAATCCTTGGGAACGCGCATGCCCATCAGTGTGTTTTGGACTTGGAAGTGGAGTTGCTTTTGCTTCATTTCAGCCCTCACACGCCGGGGGAGAGCCCAGTGTCAGAAATCGTCCGTTCATCGTGGGTGCTTCCTTGCGCATGTGGCCCTCGTCGGGGCCGCTCTTGATTTATTCCGTCAAAGGCAGTCGCATATTTAAATCTTTTTATTTTGGGGATTTTCAGTCGAGAAAAAGAAAAAAGTTTTTGAAAATTGTCAAGGGGGGCATTCAGTACGACGGAAGATAGGCCTCATCGTGATGCTCAAGGCCCTCGAAGACCACGCGCTTCTCGCGCTCATCAACAGAAAACAGGAGGACGAAACTCTTGTCGATATGCACTCGTTTGAGAAAATTGAGCGGCGCCTTCAAATTTTTGTAATGCTGCGGATTCTCAATGACTTCACTCATTTTTTTCTGAACGATTTCAAATTGACGGCGGTTGCGCTTTGCAAACTTATCAAGCGACTTTTGGAAAGAGGGAAGAACTTGGAGAAGGTAGCTCATTTTTTCATCTCATACCTCTTTCTAAAGTCACCCATAGAGCGGAACGCGATTGGCTTTTCGCGATGAACTTTCAGCATCTTCTCGATGAACTCCGGCCGGAGTTCGGGCTCGAGCAAGTCTTCACCGTAGTCCAAGACGACCTTTTCGATCGCCTCGCTCTTGTCTTTCAGGCTGAACTTCGCCTTGACGATGTTCAGCACGTGGTTGGCCTCTTCCGAGATCTGGATCATTGCTTGTACCATATATACACGAAATATATTCCATGTATATAAACTTTCCTGTGCAGAAGAAAGGACAGCTCCTTAATAAGTTCTCACTGGACATTTTCGGAAAGTTTCCGACAGATTTTTAAATATGCCCGGAAAAGGAAATGCCATGCACCGCATCAAGCCCTTCCTCATCATCGGCGCGTTCTGGCTGGCGCTCTTCCTCATCGTCGTCGCGAACTTCTCCGGCAACCTCGGGGTGTCAGCGCTGACGGGCTATGCCGTGAATGAGAACGGCACCGCCACGCCCATCGGCGTGCAGGGCATCATGATCCTCGTTCTCTTCTTCACGAACATCGTGACATTGTATTTCCTGGCGCGAGAGAAGCTGAAATGAATCCAGTTCTTGCGCTGGCCATCCCTCTTTTCATCTTGATGGACTTCATTGGCACGATTCCTGTCTTTATCTCCCTGACGCAAGGCGCAGGTCAAGGGAAGCGCATCCGTATCGCAATTTTCGCATCTTTGCTTGCGGGGGCAATTGTGCTCGTCTTCGCCTTAGGCGGGAATTTCATTCTCAGCTACTTCAGCATCTCCGTCGAGGCCATGAAAGTCGGAGGCGGCTTGCTTTTGCTCTATATCGCCTTTGAGATGATTCTCGCCGGCCAATCCGCATACAAGGAGGCCGACACCAAAAGAGGCGTCGTTGTCTCGCCTCTTGCCATTCCCATGCTCGCCGGCCCTGGAAGCATGTCCTTTGCCCTCCTTGCATTTTTGGGTGCCACGGGCTTGCAGAAAGTGAACATCATCCTCGCCATCGCGATAACATCAATCGCGGGGGCGGTTGTCCTCTCCCTTTCAACGACCATTCACAAATTCTGCGGCGAGGAATTCACGCGCGGACTTGAGAAAGTGACAGCCGTTATCATCAGCTTCATCGCCGTCGAGATGATCATGTCCGGCATCCGCGCCTATTTCTCGTTGGGGTGACGAAAGCCTTATATTGGCTCTCCGCTTTGCATTCCCATGATCCTCGCCATCACCGGCAATATCGGCTCAGGGAAAACCACGGCCGCTAGATTTTTCGCCCAGAGAGGATTCCAAATCATTGAAGCAGACAAAATCGGGCATGAGCTGTATCACAGGAATGACATCAAGGAACGAGTAATCAAGAGGTTTGGGAAAACAATTCTGACGAGGGGAAACGTTGATCGGAAGAAATTAAAGAAGATCGTTTTTTACGATCCGAATGAATTGAAGGCGCTGAATCGTATCATGCATCCAGCCATCTTGAAAGAGGTGAAAAAAAGAATTCAAAAGGCCAACGTTGTCATCGAAGGCGCATTGCTCATCGAGGCGGGATTCAAAGGATACGATAAACTCCTCGTTATCACCATCGATAGGAAAGAGCAGATGAAAAGAGTCCTGAAAAGGGGAAAATATAAAAGGAAAGAAGTGGAAACTATCCTCCGGGGGCAGATGCCGCAGGAGGAAAAGATGAAACACGCTGACATCATCATCGACAATTCGGGATCGAGGAAAGAACTCCTTAACAATCTGAGGAAGGTGCTCCCATGAAGATCGCCGTTATGCCCGGAAGCTTTGACCCCATCACGAATGGCCATCTCGACGTGCTGGAGCGCGCATTAAAGATCTTTGACAGAATCGTCATCGCGCTGGGAGAGAACCCAAAGAAGGAGTATCTGTTCAGCGTCGAGGAGCGCAAGCGGATGATTCGGGAAGCGACAAAAGGAATGCCGATCGAGGTCGATCATTTCTCCGGCCTGTTGACGGAGTTCGCGAAGAAGAAGGGCGCCGGCGCCATCGTCAAGGGCCTGCGCGCGGTCTCTGATTTTGAATACGAGTTCCAGGCCGCTCTCATGAACCGGAAGCTCAATCCGGATATCGAGACGGTCTTTGTCATGACCCGCGGCATGTACTGCTTCCTCAGCTCCTCCATCGCCAAGGAAGTGGCTTCGCTCGGCGGCAAGCTCAACGGCCTGGTGCCCAAGCATGTAGAAAAGGCGCTCCGGAACAAATACAGGTAAGATGGAGCTCCTTCCTGGCTTCAGGACTATCGGCTGCGCGCTTCTCTTCAGGAAAACGCTTGTGCTCTCCGACCTCCATCTGGGCTATGAGAAAGCGCTGGGCGCCGGCACCGGCTTCATCAGCCGCTTCCAGTTCGACGAGCTCATCCGGGAGCTGGACTGGGTGTTCCGGGTCGCGGGAAAGCTGGATGCGATCGTCCTCAACGGCGACATCAAGCACGAGTTCGGCACGATAGAGGAGAGGGAATGGAGATACGTGCTCCGGTTCCTGGATTATCTCCAAAAACATGCGAAGCGCATCATCCTCATCAAGGGCAACCACGACACCTTGCTCAAACCGATAGCAGAGAAGAGATCCTATCCTTTGGAACCCTTCGTGCTCCTCCATGATGTCCTCATAACTCATGGTGATGAAATAACGAATGAGTTCAAAAAAGCGGCGAAAAAAGCGAAAACCATCGTGATCGGCCACGAGCACCCTGCCGTGACGCTGAGGAAGGGCTCACGTTCGGAGACCTTCAAGTGCTTCCTCGCCGGAAAATGGAAAAGGAACAAGATGATCGTCCTGCCATCTGCCAATCCGCTGACGCAGGGCACCGATATCCTGAGCAGCGGCCGCCTCAGCCCCTTCCTCGGCTCCCTTTCATCCTTCCGGGCGTTTCTCGTAGGGGAAGAAGGAGTCTATGACTTCGGGAAGGTGAGCAATCTCGCAAGGGCTCAGCGGTGGTAAAGCGCTCCCAGCAAATCAGATTTCGTGATGATCCCCCCAATTCTCCCTTGCCTGCTCACGAGCACCATCTGGAAGTGCTGCAGCAAGGACGAGAAGCTTGACAAGGGCGAACCCGCGTCAACGGTCGGCGGAGCCGGGGACATCACTTCCTCTACCCTGCCTTTTTTGCCGTCAAGCAGCGCGGAAAGGATCGTGGCCTCGCTGACCATGCCCACAACCTTGTGGGAATCGATAACCGGCAGCTGGGAAAATCCATGTTTCTTGAGCTTCTCGACAGCTTCCTTGACGCTCGCAGCCGGCGGAATGGAGACAATGCCCGCATGCATCACCTGGGCCGCGGTCTGCTCCCGCGTGTGGCTCAGCTCCCGCAGCGCTCCGAAGAGCTTCTGCGCGTTGGAATAGGCAGGGTCGAGCGCTCCCGCCTCCACTTTCGCGATGAGGCTCTGGCTCACGCCCGCATGCTTCGCCAGCTCGCCCTGGGTCAGGCCAAGCTGCTTCCGTATGATTTTAATCTCGCGGAGATCCATAACAAAGAATAATCAGGGCTTGTTTTTATGCTTTATGGAATTGTGAAGTAAAGTTTCCAACTCCACAGTCCACCATATGTTGACGGCGGCTGGACGGGCAACGAACGCGTTGCCCTATGCGCCACCCCGAAGGG
>Ga0209541_10017133_pt1 | contig 10646 bp, 5 predicted proteins | sample RifCSPlowO2_01_FD_184027 | JGI IMG/M metagenome (GOLD analysis project Ga0209541, IMG submission 184027) | Groundwater microbial communities from Rifle, Colorado - Rifle CSP2_plank lowO2_0.1 (SPAdes) (version 2) | ecosystem: Environmental > Aquatic > Deep subsurface > Groundwater | place: Rifle... | reverse complement strand
TTATTTGAATCCATAACTTGAACAACACTTGCCCAACCATTTATACCTCCGTGGTTTTTGGAAAGACTTAAACATGAACCAAAATACTGTCCCATGTGCAAAGCTTCCAATGGATCAGTGCTTACATAAAAGTCAACATCATATTCCATTTCTTTAACAGTTCCATTTATACTTCGCGCAGTTTGAATATGTCCTTTAATATCTAATTTAAAACCTTTATTTTCATCATTAAATTCATAGCTTCTAATAAACTTTTCAACAGCATCTAATTGCTCTCTTAAACTTCCTTGCTGTAATGCAGTCACTTGTTCTTCTTCAACATCCAACTGACCTATTCTATCAAAGATTTGCTCCACCTCAGACTGGATTCTCTCCTTAATCCGTTCTAACTCGTCTCCATTTGTTCTTACATGATATTGTCGATTAATTCCTCTTTCATACGCATCGACATTTACTCCTTTCTGCTCAAATTTAGCCCTAACGCCCCTATTTTGTTCGAGACATCTTACGGCTTCAAAAGCTCTTTCTGAACCTTCTCGTAAATATGTAGACATAATAAACTGTAATGCAGGTCGGATATTTACTCCATTACGGGTACCTGTATTTTTGTAATACGCAACTACAACATTATCAACTAAATCTTCCAATCCTTTTGGGACTTCAACATCCTGCCCAGTAACCGCCGAATAGCATTGTCTTCTTGCACCTGAAATCGCTTCAATTATTGTATTGTAATCAGCTCCTTCTGGTATTGCTTTTACCCTTTCAGAGATTATCTCAGTTGCCCCTACATCTTGTAGGAAATTGTAGGTTTTATTCAGCTCAACAAGAGCATTAACAACATCTCTCTTTCCAAACTCATTTAATCTTGATGCCCATGAGGAAATTAAATCAGTGGGAGCAGTATTTCTCGATAAGTCATCAATCAAATCTCTGCTCTTTTTCTTTACCACATAATTCATTATTGCTTTTAATGTATCTTCATCAAAGAAATCAGCATATTTTGCTCTTACTTGGGGCAATCTCTGAAATGTATTCCCTGTTGCTTGAAAATCTCTTCTAAATTGAGCAAAATCTTTTCCCAAAAAGCCAACATACAATTCTAATGCTTCTTGTGCTTCTGTATCATTAAATCCAAGATTTATGTCCCGCTCTTTACGTTGTTCATTGGCAAAATCAATATATTGCCCAACAAAAGCGTCAATTTCAGCTATTGCTCTTACGTATTCATCAAGATTAACGGTTTCATCCAACTTGGTAATTCTTCTAGTAAAAATTCCATTATCAACATTATTTGATTTACATTTCGCGTAAGAATCAGCAGTTCTTTCGATTGCTTTAAGCAAATCTTCGTTAGTTGTATTTTCAGGCAATAGTTTAGCAACTACACCAACCTGCTCTTTTGGCAATTCATTTGCCACTAAAGCAGTTAATCTATCTCCATCTTGAGCATCAACAATATCTCTGATTATTGCTCGTCTTCTTTCAGCAGGTAATCCTTTATACTTTGCTGAAAAATTAGACGCAGAAAATGCAGGTTTGCCTAAAATCTCATAATCATCAACAAAACGACCTAAATCCATTCCTAAATCCTTAATGTATGCACGTACACTGGCTCTTGATTGAATTGCAAAGTCTCTGCCTTTAGCATAATCTTTACCAAACAACCTATTTGTTGTTCTCATCCACTCAGAAGCAACTTCTCTTCCTAATTGCCTATAGACTTCCTGCAACTCAGAGAAGAACGAGCTATTAGCTGTCCAACTATCAAGATTTCCTTTTAAAGCTGACAGTACAGACGCTTGATGACTAATTTCTTGCTGAACTTGCCGAACAGAAACTCCTAGATAATTTTCTTGTGGCTCTCGCAACAAACTATATGGATCATCACTAAGCTTTCTTGAAAAGATATTACCATCCCTTTCTCTAAAAGAGATAATTTCTTTTTCTTTAGAATTATTTTTGAATAAAAGAAGCGAATTATTGATTAATTCTGAATTATCATATCTACCAAAAGAACGTAATGATAGTAACTCATATCCTTTAGATGTTACCATTGCTAATCTTGACGCTAATGGATTTCCACCGAAACCACCAGTCTGATCTCTAAGTAACTGAGAGACCAATGTTGCATATTCGATCTGATCTCTATCAGGAACTTGGTCTAACGTAACGACAAAATCTTGAGCAGAGAGTGGAGCAGTAATGGAAACATCATGAGTTGTTCTGAGCAAAGCTTCTAAAGTTCTTGTATCTCCTCTTTGCTCTATTTCTTCAACTCTTTGCCTAAAGCGAGGAATACCCGGATCTTTAGAAACCGCATTTTGCGCAGCGACATAAGCTAAACTACGTTTTGCTACTTCTTTTGGATCTTCTTTTCTTGGTTCGTCAAACAACTTTGACGTACAATATTTATTATTGATCATGTTTTCATTGTGATTCAGAATACTATGATAATTTTCATCCTCTATTAACTTACTTTTACTTTTCTTTGCCGCTTCTTGTGCTATTAATTGTGCTTCAATTGCCTGCATTGCTCTTTGTTGATATAACAATAAATAGGCAGATTCTAGTTCAGAAAGAGCTTGAGTTTTAAGAGCCCGTAATCTTTGACTTTGAGAAATAATTGGATCATGAAGAGTCCTTCCTACCGAGGGCAATATTTCAACGAGTAGGTCTTGATTCATTTTTTCTTAAACTCTCCAAGCAGTTTATTGGACGCAAACTCTAAAAAATGGCTTCTATTTCTAAATATTCCTTCTTTTACTTTATCATCTACCTCTACAATTGTTCCCGATTCTATTGTGATACTTATCTTTTGCTTCATCTTACTGAGTAGGATAATAGGCTACTTTATAAAGCTTTCTATTATTTCACTACTTATAAGTAGTTTAATACATTCAGATTCTTCGCAAACTTTACTCTCGCTCTGCTCAGAATTGATTAACATTCATTTCAGAAAACTACGCAGCCAATAGATTTTCGGTGACAAAAAACTTGCTCATGACGGTTCGCACCACGTTACACTTTCGCTTCGCTCACCCCACATGCCCCTATTACTGTACTTTTACCTATCGTCCCCACTTCCCATTGCCTTACCTTCTTACTGCCAATGTATTTCATTTACCCAAACATCAACATATCCGCCTTCCCGTTATGCAGGCCATAAATCGGCACCCTTGCTGGCTCTGGCTTATGCCCCACTCGCGCCTGAAATGTTGTTGTGGATTGCCAGCAACTGCAGCTTGCACTCAAGACATTTCTGTAAGAGCCGAGTTTTGCCTTGTGTATGTGGCCTGACGCAACCATATCTGGTATTTGCCGGATTTGGAGCGGGTCTGGGTCCATTGGCAACGCGAGTGTTGCCCCATAAGTCGGTGCGAGGTGCCTTCGCTTCAGCAGGAATTCCCAAATCTTATCGGGCGCATCGTATCCGCCAGCCAACCTCAGGGCTTCAACAGAATCGACAAAGTGGTCAAAACTGTATCCATGGTACATCAACACGTCAAAACCGGAGTAGCCATCTTGTTTGTGCAGTTTAATCAGCGCGGGATTAGAAACACAAACAGTATTTGGCAATTCCATGATGGGAGCAGCATAATATTTTTGTATTGTTGGCTGCGGCTCGCATAACCGCAGGGCATCATGGTTTCCCGGAATAATTATGATTTTTTTATCTGAAGGGATTTCCGCCAGATACTTGGCAAGCATGTCGTACTGTTTCGCAGCATCCTTTACGTGCAGCTCTTTTTCCTGTTCCGGGTAAATTCCCACGCCATCAATCAAATCCCCAAGAAGAAAAATGTACCTTGTTTTTTTGGCCAAGTCTTTCATATCGTTGTCGCCATAATTGCCTTTGAGCCACTGCACAAATTTATCAAATTCTTTTGGCAGGAACATATTTGAGCCAGAATGTATGTCGCCAGTGAAAACTGCGTATGCTTCATCAGGCGAGTAAGTCCGCTGCTTGTGCGGAATGTCAGGCCAGACAACTTCATCCACAAAAAAAACGTCTTTTGCAAAGCTACCCTTAAACGCCAGCACTTCATCAGGCACCAAATAGGGAATTTCCTTTGCCAAATCGGGTTTTTTTATCGAAACAATGGCCGTTATTCTGCCCGTCAAGTCCTCAACTTCAAGCTTCAGCGTTCCTGTCGGCAATTTATATATATCTGCGATTATTCCGACAATAATTGATTTTCCACTGACTGTTCTAAGCTTTGAAATCGAAATTGCGCCAGTGGTTTCCGCGCGGTTGACCAAAAGATTTTTGACAAAAGTATACCTATTCCTAAAATAAGTTACAAAATCCTTAACCCCTACTTTTCTCGGCTTCCAGTCAAAGTGCTGCAATACGTCCACGCTCGAACCCGAATCTGTCAGATTGATTTTTTTCTCCGAAACTTTCAGGCTGAGGAGTTCTGGGTCCTGTAGCAACGCGCCGGATACAAGTTCTTTTATTTTATCTGGTGTTGGCAACTCGCCTAACTGCAATAAATGCCTGACTGCTTCTCTTTCTTCCATTCTAAAATACAAGCGGAGCGAAAAATATCTGTTAAGTTAATATAAAAGAAGTTGTTTGGTTGAGCAAACACACCATAAATATTTGTATTTTACTGCTAACAACTCACGGAGTTCTTTCGTAAAGCCCTAATGCCCGCCTGCACAAAGGAGAATAACGTTAACTCGCCGCTCGTGCCCATGAAAAATTGCAAAGTAATTCTTTCTGGACGCGCGTTTTTTATAAATAGTCTCTGAATCCCGCTATTAAGATACTCCAAATAGTAGCTACGACTTTGCCAAGTGTTTTTGCACAGTTCGCACGACGCGAATGTCTTATGTAGAACACCTTATAGCCATGGGTTTTACTGAAAGTACTTAAAAGTACTTTAAAGTACCCGAACCATAGACTTTCTGTACTGCTTCGTTTATTTAACGCGCCTAAATCCCCAGCTCTTCTTTTAGTTTATCCTTCAGTTTAGTGCTTAAATCCTCTGAAACAGTCATATAAATCTGCCTTGTCCTGCCATACCTGCCTTTTGAGATAACTTTCGCAGTTATCAAGCCGAGCATATCCAGCTCGCCAATCAAATCAGATACCCTGCGCTGAGTGAGCGGAGTCAGGCCTGCTGCACTACAAATTCCCTTATACTTCTCGTAAACCTCTCCAGTTTCGATTTTTTTGTTCACAGGAATATCTAAAATCGCCCTAAAAACTGCCTGCGACTGTTTTGGCTGCGTTACCGTAATTTCCAGCACACGGTCGCGTTCAATACGCTCCTCTGCTTTATCAATGTGCTCCGGCAGTATTTTTGTAGCATTTTCGCGCTCTGCAACCTCGCTTGCCACCCTGAGCAAGTCAATGGCCCGCCTTGCATCTCCATGCTCACGCGCCGCATAAGCAGAACATTTTTCCAAAACGCCGCCTTCGAGAACATCTGGTCTGAACGCCAACTTAGCCCTCTCTTCCAGTATTTCCTTTAATTCCATTGCATTGTATGGATGGAATATGGTTTCTTCTTCGCCAAGAGAAGATTTTACGCGCGGGTCTATGTTATCCATGAATCGCACGTCATTTGAAATGCCAACAAGGGAAACTTGTGATTTCTTCAGCTGTCCATTGATGCGCGTCAGATTATACAGTATCTCGTCACCTGCTCGGTCAACCAGCCTATCCACTTCGTCCAAAACCAAAAGCACTGTCTGTTCTTTTTCATCAATGGCTTCGAGGAATAAATTATATACTTCGTCTGTGGGCAAGCCTGTCGAAGGAACGTCTTTGCCCAGCGAACGGGCAAGCTCCGCAATGATTCGGTATTCTGTGTCCGCGATTTTCTTCAGTTTGCAATTCACATAAACTGTTTTCAACGGAACGTTTCGCGCACTGGCAGACTCCAGCAGCTTTTGGATGACATATTGCACCACAACCGTCTTCCCAGTCCCCGTTTTCCCATAACAAAAGATATTCGAAGGCTTTTCCTTTCGCAGCACCGGAGCAAGGATGCCAGCGACTTGGTTTATTTGATTTTGCCTGTGCGGGATCACTTGCGGCGTATAATTTTGCTGCAGAGCCTTTTTATCAATAAAAATTGATTGTTTGTTCAGGAATTCTTCAAAAAAATCTGCGAGTCCAAGCTGGCCAGTCATTTTAGGGCGCTATCCTCCAGAGGAGTTTATTCGTTTGAAGCAAATCATGATTAAATTTAAACTGATCCGCCATTTTAAAGTGCAAACTCCCTTGTGCATTTGCTTAGGCGAGATTGATTGTGCCCAAACATGAACAAAACAGCCATTTCAAACTGCATCCCATGTAACGCAGCACCCCGCGTAACGCAGAACACAGCAAACAATCTAAAGAATTTTTCTAACCCCACCTCGCCAGCCATCATACCTCCAAAGCATCCAATGCGTTTATTGCGTGCAGATGTTGCACAAGCTGCACTCGTATATAAAGTTTTGTTTGTTCGGACACGCCATTGTTTCTTTTGGAAAAAAAAGTTTACAATTCGACAAAATTTTGCGAAATGTGACTTTTAATGTTTTATTTATGCACAATCTTTTGTTTTTAGTTTCTTTTTAGCAGAATTTATTTTTTAAAATCGGTTCTTGTATAAAAGTTCCACACGAAACAAAGGGGTTTAAACAGCACTATATAGAAATTTCAAAGATATATATTATATTATTTTTTTAAATAAATAAACAAACAACACACCTACTTCCAGACGAAACATAGGGGTTGGGCCCATATGAAGCAAAGGCGTGTTAGCGTTCTCATTCTAAACATAAAGAGTTTTTATTTTATGGACGTTTTACAAATTCAAAAATACTCTTTATGCGCTGTATAGATATAGTATGTTTGTTGTTGGCATTTGGCAGATTATCCTGCGGCTTTCGTTTTAATTGCATGCAGGCACAAGTAACGGAATATGAGAAAAATGTGTTAGTGGGTTTTTCTATTTCCATTTTTTCCTTATCCTATGTAACTCGTGTCTGCCTTTACCTTTGGCAGTTCAACGCCAAGCTTTTCGGCTATCTTGTAAGCAACAAACCCCCGTTCTTTGTTATTGTGAAGCGCACGGGTTTAAAACCCCGCACTTCCAGAGAAAAAAGCTCGCTTTTTTCTTGGCACAGAAAAATCTGCAGATTTTTCTCTTGTAGTGCGCTTCACAATTCAAAAATTCGCCCGTATGACGAGGAGCCGCAAATACTGCGGACTTTAGTCCGCAGATAGGCGCCGAGTGGCGAATTTTTATTATTTTTTAGTTAAGTCTTTTAAAAAATCTGCCATAACAAGCGAAACAGACCCAGCGTTCATCTTATTAATGTAGCTAATTGTTCCGAATGTTTTTAAGTCAAAAACAAATGCTAATCCGCTATTTATGTTAGCCATCATTTTTGTCATCTCTTTTTTATGTTTTATCATTGCTTTTTTATTTTTCATTTTCATCACTCCTTTATTGGGCGGGCGATGGACATAGACTTTATTTCTCGCAGGCATATCCATCACTTCTCCCGATTTCGGGAATAGACTGCCCTCGCCCACAACAACACCTGCGAGTATGAGTATCCTAATGCTTCCACTAAAATTTGCCGAAATGACCTTTTAGTTCGTCTAAATCTTCATCACAGGTAATAAGGAGTAATCTTTGCACATTCTCAAGTTTTTTGCAAACGGCGAGAAGTTCTTTTAGCTTTTCTTTGTAATTAATTTACCTTTTTAGTCCATTGTTTGTGAATTTTCAAATAATTCCACTAATATCATTCGCAAAACCACAAACAGATTAAGCCCTCAAATCCTTTGCGTCTTTTGCAGTATAAGTTCCCCGTGGCTTTGCGTTTGGCCCGAGGGCGAAAACTTTTCGCTCAACACCAGAACCCCAGCTGAAGTCGCCTTCGATTTTTTGTATGCCCTTCGATTCGAAGACACCAAGTTCAGTTCCCTTTTTCAAATGGTAGTAGATTGAACGCAGAGAAGCTGCCCCGTACTTCTTTTTGTAATGCTTGTAAATATCATATCCATGTATAGGATTAACTATCGCTAAAATTTCAATCATATTGTCTCGGATCTGAGATCCTGGTAGGCGTCCGCGTTTCTTTGCCATGTTCATCGGAATAACAATATTGTTGATATATAAACCTTTCGGGTGCCTTAAACACCTTAAATGAGGGCACTTGTGGCAAGTTTCCCTCTGAAAAGCCATTTCACTAGTTAGGTTTAAAAAGCAAAGGTAGTCTTGAGAAAACAATATTTCTTAAATAAATCCGTATTTTAGATTTCATGCCAGCCTGTTCGCCCAACATCCAAAAATATTTTGATGAGCTTCAAATAAAGACAAAAAAGCTTTACGAAGTAGCACAAGCCGCGCGTGCAAAAAATCTTGACCCAGAGTTAGTTGTTGATATTCCGCTGGCCAGCACAGTTGCACAACGGGTTGAAGCACTGATTTCTTCAGTAGCGCCGCAGCTGATGAATTCAGGCACAGCAAGAAGAATCGAAGAACTGGAAAAGCAGTTCGGCCCCGGAGACTGGCGCGTTGCATTGATCGTAGCAAAAGAAGTTGCGCAGGAAAAATTCTGTAAATTTAAAGACCAAAAAGAAGCGATTGAAGTTGGAATAAGAATTGGCTTTGCATACATTACGCTTGGTGTTGTTTCTGCGCCCCTTGAAGGTTTAGTAGAAATTAAGCTGAAAAAAAGAAAAGATGGCAAGGATTATTTAGCTCTCTATTACGCGGGGCCGTCCCGTGGTGCAGGCGGCACAGCTTTGGCGGCGTCAATAATAATTGCGGATTATGTCCGCCGCGCGTTTAACATCGCAGATTACGACATAACAGACGAAGAAGTCAAGCGCTATCAGGTTGAAATTGACGATTATTGCACAAAAGTTGCGCACAGGCAATATGTGCCGACGGCAGAAGAACTGGAAATGCTGATGCGCAATGTAGGTATTGAGATTACCGGCGATCCGACAGAAAAATATGAGGTTTCGCAGTGCAAGCATATGGAACGCGTTGAGACAGATCAAATAAGGGGAGGAATGGCCCTCGTTTTGACAGAAGGCCCGACATTGAAGGCAGAGAAAGTCTGGAAGCAGCTTTCAAAATGGGGAAAAGATTTTGAGCTGGGCCATTGGGCGTGGATGAAAGATTTTATTGATTTGAAAGCAAAACTCCATTCCGCCGGCGCAGAAACAGACACAGAAAAAATAAAACCCATAGATTCGTACCTGCGCGATTTAGTGGCAGGCCGTCCTGTCTTCAGCTACCCAATGCGTTCTGGTGGCTTTCGCTTAAGATACGGGCGCTCACGCCTCACAGGCTTTGCATCGACCGGAGTCCATCCGGCAACAATGGTTGTTCTAGATGATTATGTCGCAGTGGGCACGCAGATTAAAACTGAACGGCCGGGAAAAGCAACAGTATTCACCACATGCGATAGCATTGACGGGCCCATCGTAAAATTAAGCGATGGCACAGTCGTGAATCTCCAAACAGAGCAAGAGGCAAAAGCAGTCCGGAGTAAAATCGAAAAAATACTTTTCCTTGGCGATATATTAATTAGTTACGGAGATTTTTCGGAAAATGGCCAGCGCCTCGTTCCCTGTGGCTACGTTGCGGAATGGTGGATTCAGGACGCACGGAAAGCGCAGGAGGCAAAGCCGGAGCTAAAAGAAAAATACCGTGATTTGTTGGAAAGCAAAAATATTTCCGCGGCAGGCGCAATAAAAATTTCAGAGGATTTAGAAATTCCGTTGCATCCAAAGCACCTTTACTTTTTCAAAGAGATTTTAGCAAGTGATTTTGTTTACTTGCGCGAATGGTTTTTGAAAAACAATGAAAAGGAAAAAACAAACGATGCAAAGGCAAAAGAAATTTTGGAAAATATCTGCTGCCCGCATAAAATTCAAGATGACAAAATTATTTTTTCAGAAGATGATTTTGAAATTTTAAATTATTTTGCGCTGCAGGCAACTGGCGCCAAGCGTGGAATAACAGATGAAAAACAAACAGCACTTGATTTTATCAACCAAATTTCAAAAATAAAAATCCGTGACAAATCTGGAACGTTTATCGGCACGAGAATGGGCAGGCCAGAAAAAGCAAAGCTCCGAAAACTGAAAGGCAGCCCCGCCGGCCTGTTCCCGGTAGGCAAGGAAGGTGGCAGGCTCAGAAGCATCACTGCCGCAATAGAACTTGGCGTTATTACATCGGACTTTCCAATATTCGAGTGCCTGAAATGCAACGTGACAACAATTTATCCAACGTGCGAGCAATGCAGTTCAAAAACCGAAAAAATGCGTTTCTGCCCGTTGTGCAGGAAGAGGACAAAAAAAGATAAGTGCCACAAGGAGACAACTGGTTTTGAAAGAAAGAAGATTGACATACAGCACTATATGTCTGCTGCACAGAAAAAACTTGGAATAGAACAGATGCCGCTACTCGTAAAAGGAGTCAGGGGCACATGGAACAAAGACCACATACTGGAAAATTTGGCAAAAGCAGTTTTGCGTGCGAAAAACCAGCTCGCAGTAAACAAAGACGGCACAATCAGGTATGACATGACTGAATTAGGAGTTACGCATTTCAAGCCCGCAGAAGTTGACGTTAGTGTTCAAAAGTTGCGGGAATTGGGCTACGAGCCGGATA
>Ga0209541_10017132_pt1 | contig 10646 bp, 5 predicted proteins | sample RifCSPlowO2_01_FD_184027 | JGI IMG/M metagenome (GOLD analysis project Ga0209541, IMG submission 184027) | Groundwater microbial communities from Rifle, Colorado - Rifle CSP2_plank lowO2_0.1 (SPAdes) (version 2) | ecosystem: Environmental > Aquatic > Deep subsurface > Groundwater | place: Rifle... | reverse complement strand
ATTTTTTCAAAAACCATGTTATTTCACCTCTAAATAAGTTAGCGACAACAAGTTTTTAATCTTTTCGTTAGTAAACATTAAATGTTGTATACAACAAATAAGTAGGGATTATTTAAGAAGTAGTGTAGTTAAATTGATTTATTTTTAGTTTATGGTCCTATATTATTTATTATTTTTAATAGATATTATATAAGCTATCAATACTTTATTTTTTAGTTTATTATTCATCCCAAATTTATATTTTCAAGAATTAATATCCAAAACTCTTTTTTTTCTTATGTTTCACTCCGTAATAGACAGAAATAACTACAACTGCTGCAATAATCGCAACAAGAATTGCTATCCAGTAAATTGGATTAATTCCTCCAAAACTACCTCCAGGACTTAATTGAGGAGTTTCTTTAGTAATTTCTCCAGTAACTCCGCCACCGCCAGCAGTTTCGCCCTCTCCAGTTTTCCCTGCAGCAGTTGCATTTGTTTTTGTTTTATTGCTTGTTGCCCCTCCTCCCCCTCCTCCACTACTTGAAGAAGAACTGCTGCTTCCAGAATCACTAGTAGATTCTCTATATGTTGAGAACTCACAATTTGGAACTTGCCATACACAATTTGTAGCATCTAAAAGCGTTGCTGAAGATGTTCTATCGACGCAATTATCCCCACTATCATCACAGTGAAATAATGCATTGCAAGTTCCGCTAAAAGGTATTTTTATTCTGCATATCTCAGGATGTAGATTATTGATGATTTTATCTTTTGTTTCAGAAGTCAAGCCAACTAAAGAACTTGTTCCAATAATATCTCCAGAACTGCTTATAGTCCTTACTTTGTCATTTAATCCTGTTTTTGTCAAAGTTGCATTAATAAATTCAAAATAAATACTATTATCGGTTTTTGTCAGTTTAATATTAACTGCTCTTCCTGCTGTATAATTTATCTTCATACCCGCATTTGTTCCACACACTTCACCCTGAACATGATCATAAGTTCCGTCCCTGTTTGTATCATAAGAAACATTCCAGCCAGAACCAACTTTTATTCTGGAAACAAAATTGCAATATCCGCATTTTCCAGACGAAGAAGTTACAAAAGAGCTGCATTTGCTTACAGCACATTTATTGGCAGAATCACAAATTTTAAGTTTATAATAATAAGTAGTATCATTCACAAGTGCTGATCCAAGAGTTGTTGAATATAAGTCTCCTTTATGCCATAATTTATAATCCCGAACATTAGCACTAGTTATTCCAATATCATTTACAGTTTTATTTATATTCACACAGGTTGAATCATTTAGATAAAATTCAATTGTTCCATTGGTAGGTTTGTCAGTATCATATATTATCAAAGCAGAATCTGGATATTCTTCTATTTTAACTCCAACTACTTTTGCAGTTTTTGTATCATTATACCCTGCAGCATTTACCCCGCTGCTAGTGCACTTATCAGAATACTGGCAATTCCAGTCACTGCAATCAATATTTCCATCATTATCATCATCAATACTATTATAACAATCTTCATATTGAGTAAAACCTTTTTTAAGGATACTTTCAAATTTAGCGCTATCAGCACCATATGAAAAAGCATCTGTGATTTCAAAATCAATGCTTCCAGGAGTTGTCCATGCAGGCCCAGCAGTATCACTAGGTGAGGAAATATTTCCAGTATTGCCAATGCTGGATACATAAACCCTCATATCTTTTGTAGAATCATAAAGTGTTGGATATTTTGTTAAATCTGATTTTTGCACAGCAATCATAGGTCCACCGATTTCTCCGCACATTTTCTGTTTCATAGCGCTTAACTTAATATCTGTAATAACCCATTTTGAATTCTCGCATTTGTAAGCGCTAAATGTTTCAACAGCCTTACTTGTTGAAGAATTCCATTCAGAAGAATATTTAAATCTAAATTCATATCCATCTGCAGAAGAATTATGGCTTAACTCGCAATTTCCTGTTGATGCACCGTCGCTATCCAAATAAACAAAAAAGATTACTGTATCATTCCCATTTCCTGTTTTTTCTGTTCCAAATCCGCTAAATGCACCTCCGCCCGATGCAAGCCCCGCAACAAAAGAAGAAATTTTTTCTTTATTGCATATAGAAGCATTGCTAAAATCACTGACTCCAGCTCCAAATCCAAATGCTTTATCCATATCTTTCATTCCAAATCCACAAATATCTATAGAATTCTGGCTAGGTTCTCCAGCAACCCCTCCACAATTATCGCTGCCAAGAGGCACTGGCGCTCCAGACCCCATCCCGCTAAATAATTCTCCAGTTGTAGAAGCTACACACCAACCGCTTACCCATTTACATCCAAGAGTTGTATTAGCAATGCAATTTGTTTGGCTATTAATTAGTGTTTCATTATAACATCTTGCTTCACATCCATAAGTAGTATTTCTGCAATATGGATTTAAATTACATGCCGTTGCATTACTTGTTAATGAGCTATTACTCCAGCATTGATCCATAATATTTGTACAATAAGAACCATAAGAATCATTCTTAAACCAGCATCCATTAGTTGAATTACAGCCTGCCTGAAAACTCGAATATTTAGCGCAGTCCTTACTCCAGTCAGTCTGGCAACTTGCTTGAGTATTAACACTCCAAGAACAGCTTACATTTATGATTGATTTATTAGTGCAAAAAGTCTGATTTCCATCATACTTATAACAATCTCCACCTATTCCACTGCCAACTCCTCCGCCACTAGAGACAGAAAAACCCGTGCTAGGATTGCACCATCCAGGATTTTTCCAGTTGCATCCGGATGTTGCCTGGCAATTTGCTTGAGTATTTGAATTAGTGGTATTAAAACATGCTGCAGATTGTTGCTCTTCACACCATCCGTTTTCAGTTTTCCATGTACATCCAGATACTGCAGTGCAAGAACTTTGAGAAGAGTCTAGAGTTGCATTATAGCATGCTGCCTGACAAGATCCCCAGCCTGATTCATTTCTCCAGCTACATTTTACTCCTTTAGCATTGCAGGAAGTTTGATCATAAGAATTCCAGCAGTCATTCATCTTATTATCACACCAAGCAGTATTTATTCCCCCCCAAGTCTCATTTCTCCATAAGCATCCATTTGTAGCGCAAGTTGAATTAGAAGTAGAATTCCAGCAACTGGCAGTATAATTAACCTCACAATGTGACTTGCTCCACAAATCAACTCTCCAGCTGCATCCACTTGTTGTGGTGCAGGTAGAATTATCACTTTTTTGCCAGCAATCTTTTGGCTTGAAATCTATATGATCACACCATCCTCCAGGAGAAGTCTTGCACCAATCAGTTCCTTTTCCAGTTCCATCACACCATGTATCGTTAGTAAAATAACAATTTGCATTAGTCCAGCATGAAGTCTTGTTTAATCCTTTACATTGTTCTGCAATACTCCAATCTCTCTCGCACCATCCGTTTCCGCTTCCATTATTCCATGCGCAATTTTTATTATCCACTGCATAATATAAATAAGAAACATTAGTTATATTTACTGATCCGGCGCCACTTAACATAAAAGTATTATTGCTGAATGAAATTCTCTGATAAGTATAATTAACTGTAAAATTTCCTGCAAAACTTGTTCCATTTTGAGAGGTAATTGTTACAGAATTCAAGACCCATGAAGTTCCATTTTTTGCTAGTGTAAAATTTTTAGTTGTATTAATGCTTCCAGCAAGTCTTAAGTTTGTTAAATTTAAAGTTTCATTAACTTGAATAGCACCTAAACAGCTTGTCTCGCTTTTATCATATCTCCAGCATTGGCTTCCTTTAAAATCACACCAACCATTTGTATTCCATGAATCATTAACCCACTCACAATTATTGCTTATACAACTATTATTATTAGTCCAGCCAAAACAATCTCCAGAAACTAATCCACAAAATGGATCTGAAAAACAGCTTGAGTCAGAGCAGTCAATTAAAGAGTCATCATCATTGTCAACACCATCAAAGCAAATTTCAACATTTCCGGCGATATTTGCAACACAACTTCCATCGTTACTAGAGCCTTGCCATTTGCAGCTTCCAGATTGATTTGCAACAGCTTTTCTTCCTAAATTAGAGCAATCAGTTTGTATCTTGCATCTATCACAAGAATCCTCGCAAGTTTTTTCTCCTTTTTTAAGGCAATAACCTCCAGTATTTGTGCTATTGTCAGATATCCATTTACAACCCCCTCCATCAGAATTTGCTTTGCTCTGCAAACAATGATAGCTTGGCCTTTTAGTAGTATCATTATTATTAATATCTCCTTTATATGAGCAATCTCCACAACTTGTATCACAATCTCCTGCAATTCCTGACTTCCATGACAATTTAGCGCCACAATAACCTATTTCATTAGGGGCATTTGAATTAGCAGTAAACTCGCAATTTCCTAATTTGCTTCCAAGACAAGCATCTTTTGCATTTGTTGCATTAATAGGAACTCCGGCGCTTGTTTGGTTTTCACATGCAAAACATGCCTTATCACAATTATCCTCTTCATCAAATTTATAGTCGCATCTTCCTGTAGGAACAGAAACACTCCCTTCACAATAATTTTCAGTTATCCATTTTCCTCCGGCAGCTTCGCAATTCTTTTTATTTTCTATTTTAATTAGGCTTTGGCTTGTATTTCCAAAAACAGCACTTGCTTTAAAAAGACATTTTTCAGTTGAATTATTCCAGCTGCAAGGCATATACCAAGGATCTGATGCAATAGCATCACAAGAGCCTTTTGTTTTTGCATCTTCACAGGATTTTTCTCCATTAGGTGTTTGAGCTAACTGATTAAAACAAGATTTAGAATACCTATCCTGAACACAAGAAGTATTTTGCCATGTGCAACAACTGGACAAACTTGCGATATTATTGCATAAATTAGAATCATTCAAACTTGAGCAAGAAATCCCATTCGTTGTAATATTCGCTCCATGAGTCCCAGCTCCAGTTAAAGAATCACAGGTTCCAGAACTTGAGGTGTAATTGCATCCAATAACATAATTACATTTTGTAGAATTTTGATCAAAAATATAACATCCAGGATTCCAATCATTTAATATTGAAGCATTTGAAAAGCTCCCAGTTCCCCATGTAGGTTCTGTACAATTTCCCCCAATAGCTGTATTTGTAAGAGAATTAGATTTCCACCAGCAATAATAAGTATCTAAACAATCTCTTTCAGTTGTAAAATTGCTGCAGGATTTTGAGCTTGGTGTTTGATAGCATGTTCCATTAGTTAAATTATTAGCCATAGTAGCTGCCCAAGTGCAACTTAATCCATAGGCACTTGAAGCAAGAATCTCGCATGTAGATTTATTTCCAAAATCACTAGTAAGACTAACATTATTCCATGAATTAAAAGTCCAGCAATTTAATTCCGAGCACCATCCAGAACTAGTATAATTTGCCCATCTGCAACCCGGTCTGGAAGTGCATAAAGAACTATTGGAAGCTGTCCAGCAACTTTCTTGTTGGCAATAACTTCCCCCCCAAGCACATTTTAAATTAGCAGTATTATTAACACAATTAGTTACATTAGTAAAGCTCCATGTCCAGCAATTTACTTCTTGGCAGGAATTCCATTTCCATTGGCAGCTTACCCCTGTTGCAGCATTGCAAGATGTTTCATTTGCATATAAAGAGGAATCATAACAATTATTTTCCTTGCAATAACTTGAAGAGCTTGACCATGTGCAATTATTCCCTCTCCAATCTCTTCCAGAATTGCAAGCATTTTGAGTAGTATAACTATAACATCCCTTTTCATAACATTGGCCCCATCCACATCCCGTCGTATTTAAACAAGTGGATTGACCTGTAATGGAATAACAATTTGCGCTGCCTCCGCCAACACTATAACAAGAATCCTGCCATGTGCAAGATTTATTTGCGCTATTTGCTGTGCAGGACTGATTATTTGTTCCGAAAAAACTCCAGCAGCTTATTTCTTGGCACCAATAATTTGTTGAGCCTGCTGACCATGTGCAATTTTTTCCAGCAACATTTGTGGTTGTGCATGCAGTCTGATTGCTCAGACTCCAGCAATTTAATTCCTCACACCAGCTTCCCCAAGAATCTGATTTCCATTTGCAACTGCCAGCGGCATTGCAATCGCTTTGTGATGTATGCTGCCAGCAATTTGTTGCCGCAGAAACAAAACTTAAATTAATTAAAGTAGAGAATAAGATAATAAAGAATAGTGTAAATATTACAAATATAGTAATTAAATTATTATTTTTCAATCTACCCTCTTTTAATCAGTAAATAAAAGAAGAAAAGAGCCTTTATAAAATTTTTCCTTTTAACAATTGTTAATAATTTAAGAAAAGTTTAATAAAATGAAAGAATTAAGAAAATAAAAATATTAAATAAAACAAAAAAGTAGAAATATAAATTCTAGAAAGTATTTTAGCTATAGATTAAAGTTGATGAATCTTAAATAAGGTCAAATTTTTCCAAGTGAAAAATTTCTTATGGTATGTTTTCAAATAAGTAATAAAATTAAATATTAAGTTTAGATAATTCTTGATGCTTTATGTGTTTACCATAAAGAGATCCAGCATATAATTCAAAAATATTCTTGAAATATCGCAACATTTTTCCCTAATTTCTCAATTTAACTTGTTTAATATTTGCTTATTTTGTAAAATTGTTATATCTTTATGCTTAATAAAAAATAGTTTTCTCCCGTATTATTAAAAGTTTATTATTTATAAAAATAATCTAAGAATGCATTTCCAGAAATTACTCCGCCAGTAACAGTTCCTTCTCCGCCTGATGAAGTTGTTGAACTTGAGCTTTCCCCACCGCTAGTTGTTCCGCTTGTTGAACTTTCTCCACTGCTTGTTGTTCCCGATCCTCCACTAGTTGTTGTTCCTGATTCTGTTGATGGAGATGGAGATTGTTGAAATCCTTCTTGGCCTTCCGGAGGTCTTTGGAATCCCTCTTGAGGTGGCTGTTGTCCTTCAAATTCTTGAGGAGGTTGTTGAAATTGTCCTTCTGGAGGTCTAAATCCTTCTTGGCCTTCAGGTGGCCTGAATTCTTCTCTTCTTTGATTATAATATTGCTGGTAATCTCCTCCTGTATCTTCTCTGCAAGTGCAAACTCCTCCAGAAAAGTCCCAAGGCTTATTTTGGCTTGCGCAACTTTGAGCACATTGCCTTTCTTTTTCTTTTGTTTCTTTAAATCTCTCGTCAAAACCTCTTTTATCTTCAAAATGCTGTTCAACTCCAGACAAAGCACCATCAAAGCATTTTAATCTCTCTTCAGAATTTTGTATGCTTCTGCAATCAGGTCCAAATCCTCGAGGGGGGCCTCTCTGCCCTTCTCCTGATTTTCCTCTCTGACTTTCCATTATCTCTCTGCATTTTTTATCATCACTTCTGCTTTCTCCGGTTAATCCTGCTGCAACACATTCTTCAGGAGCATTTAACCTAAACATTATCTTACCACATTCTTTAGGATCTTTTACTCCGGCTTCAATGCATTCTTCAGGAGCGTTTTCTTTAAACATAATTTCTTCACATATCTGCCTGCATTCTCTTTCTTTCTCGCATCCCGAATTTAATAATGCTTGTTTGCATTCTTCTGGAGCGTTAGTTTGTATCATTACTTTAGCACAATCTTTCGGAGATTTTGCACCAGCTTCTACACACTCCCTAGGCATATGCAAATCCATCCTAGAACCAGAAACATCATTTTCTAAAGCATCAAAAACATCCTGTAAATGTGGAGGCAGTTCAGGCATTTCTAAATTATCCATCTCTTCACAGGCCTTTTCATCTCCTTTAATCTCACAAGCTGTTGCTAACGGAGCAGCAGTTGAACATGCTTTAGCAAAATCAGTAAATGGTATTTCATCACATCTGCATTCCTGTCCTGCAGTTTTAAAACACTCACTCATTATTTTTCCAAATTTTTCAGCTTCATCTCTCTGTTCTTTTGTTAATTTTTTGTCTAATTTTTTCTGCCAATTCGGAGCATCATTTTCAGTCTTGCAAACTTTTGAATATTCTAAAGGATCTAATTTAGCTAAACTCTCGCACAATTCTTTAATCTTGCCGGCAATTTCAGCAGCAGTTACAATTGACTTTTCTTTTTCTAAAACATTCTTAACAAATTCATCTTTTTCTCCTTCAGGAATTTGGCCTTCAATATCTCTTAAGGTATTCCTGATTGCTGCAGAACTTCTTCTTGCTTCATTTCTTTTTTCAGGATCAATTTCATTTTCAAGATTATCGGCATATCTCCTATATTTCTCTAAAGATCTTCTTGCTTCATCAATCTTGCCTTCTTCAACCATTGCTTTTATTTCCGCAACTTTTTTCTCCCTGTTCCCAGAGTCATCTCTAAATCTGCTTAAAATCTGATCTTCAACAAAATATAATCCGCTATCAGGAGTTATTCCTGCTCCAACACTCAACTCTGCATTTTTTTCCTCTTCACTTTCTTGTTGTGTTTGTTCATCATCAGATTTCTCATCAGAAATTGTAGAAGAATCATCAGGAATATTAGAAGGTTCTGAATCTGAGGGGGTTGTTTCAGTTAAAGTTTCTCCAGCATCACGAGTTGTGGTGTCTGTAGTTGTTGTGGTATCTGTTGTAGTAGAAGTAGTTGAGCCATTTGTTTCTTGAGCATAAACTCCAGAAACACCAATAATTAATAGAATAAAAACTGCTAAAACAAAAACACTTGCTAAAACAAACCCTCTTTTTTGCATTAATTAAATAAGAAAAGGGTGTTTAAAAAGATTTGCCATTTTGAAATTAATGCCTAGTCAATAAATATTTCATTGTAGAGTTAGTAGCGTCAGAATTAAATCCGAGTTCGTGTGCAAGTCCTATTGAAGAGAGATAAAAACCATTCATAGTAGACCTAAGAAACTTTGCCAAAAGAGAATCTTCAGGAATTCTTTCATTGCCCCTCAATTCTGGAACATAAGGTGCAAGAATATCCACAAATTCCTTCCAAGTAGTTTCTTTAGTTATCATTAGTCTTTCTTCTGATTGATACACTACAGCCATATTATATATAATACAAACACATATAAATATTTTATTGCCATTTTATTAAACATTTGTATATTTTTAATAGAAAAATTTAAATATATGTATACATTTACCATAATTATAAGCATAAATTTAAACAAATAATAATGAAAAATAAAACAGGCAAAATTGATAACACTGATAGAAGAATAATCAACATTCTTATTAATAACCCGAGAAAATCCTATAGAGAGCTGGCAAAAGAAGCTAGAGTCAGTGTTGCAACAATTGCAAATAGGTTAAAAGAATTGGTAAAAAGCGAAATAATAAAAGATTACACAACATCAATAGACTATGATAAGCTAGGATATGAAGTCCATGTAATGATTTTCATTAGGGTTTCTCAAGGAAAAGAGTTTGTTGTTGAAAAAAAATTGTTTAACCATGAAAATGTCACGTCAATTTATGATATAACGGGAGATTTTGATGTTTTGGTTATCGCCAGATTCAAAAACAGAAAATCTCTAGACAACTATGTAAAGAAAATTCAAACATACGAGTTTGTAGAGCGAACCCAAACCCAGTTAATTCTAAATACAATAAAAGAACATCCTATTGAAGTTGAGTAAAATTGCTGAAAAATACTCCAGCCAAGCAAGAAATATAAACCTTAAAGTAATATATAAGAATATGGGTGAAAAAGAAAAAACCACAAAATTCAGCAAAGAAGAGGCAGAAGCTCTTTACAAGATAATAAAGGAATACGAGAAAAACGCTCCTGAAAGTGATAAAGAATATTATGAGGATTACTATGACGAATATGAAACTCCAATAAAGAAAAAGATAATAACCTCTATCACCAAAAAAATAAGTTTATTTCTTCCTGAAAAACAAAAAGTAGAAATCGACAAAGACTTTCTAAGAAAGAAATATCATACTTTTAACAACGAAATTGATGATAAAGTTTACTCTGCAATTGAAAAAGCATCCTCACAATTGAGAACAGTCGAAATAAAATATTTCAGTATGGAAAGCGCAGAATTCAGCACGAGAAAATTAGATATTTATTATAAATCAAGCAAATATGTTATTGGTTATTGTCATTTAAGAAAAGGCATCAGAAAATTCCGGACAAGCAGAATTTCATCTGCTAAAATAACTAATGAAACTTATCAAATACCAAAGAACTTTGATAAAAATCAATATTAAAACTGACTCTCCCGGAGCAAGAAGAGCTGCTGCAAGTATCTATATCTGAGACATCAATCTGTTTTAAATTCAAGATCTTATCTGTTCCCTTGAGATTCTTTGTCATTTTTCCAACCCTTCAAACTCCCTCACAATTATCTGAACCATTTCCTTGACATTAACTTAATCTACTAGCCTTTCCCAAGTAACCATTTCCAAACAGGCTTAATAGTTATTTTCTTATCTTCTACGACTAGCCCTTCTTCTTTATCAAGAGTTAGAATTAAACCTTCTTTTAACTTATATTCTTTCATAGCTTCTATTAATCCATCAACCTCTCTCTTTTTTGTTACCGCATTATCTAAGATTAAGCATACTTGAATAGCTTTAGTTATCTTGAGTCCTTCTTTGATTATAAAATCACACTCATTCTTTTTAGCATGATAATAAATTTCATTCCCTCGCCTTACTA
>Ga0209541_10017129_pt1 | contig 10649 bp, 13 predicted proteins | sample RifCSPlowO2_01_FD_184027 | JGI IMG/M metagenome (GOLD analysis project Ga0209541, IMG submission 184027) | Groundwater microbial communities from Rifle, Colorado - Rifle CSP2_plank lowO2_0.1 (SPAdes) (version 2) | ecosystem: Environmental > Aquatic > Deep subsurface > Groundwater | place... | reverse complement strand
AGCGATTTTTTCGGTGAGTAAGTTCAAACTTCATTCGTTGCAGAAAGAGGGTAAATCTGGAGCAGCCGCGTTGGCTAGGTTAAAATCCAATCCAAATCGACTCCTAGCCACAATTTTGGTTGGTAATAATATAGTAAACATCTTCATTGCCTCTTACGCCACTTTTCTAGCAACTACTACCTTTGGTTCAGTGGGTGTTGGTGTTGCAACTGGGCTTACAACGATCCTACTACTTATCCTTGGCGACGCCTTACCAAAAAGTCTAGCGGCTCATCGGCCTGCCGAAGTGGCTCTCTTTTCAGCCCAATTTCTAGAGATTATTGCCTATTTTTTGTACCCAGCGGTTGTTGTGCTCGAAAAAATCTCCTCGTTTTTCACCAAACTGTTTGCCTCTGGTGGAATACAGCCGGTGACAGAAGAAGAGCTAAAAAGCGTTATTGCCATCAGCGAAGAAGCAGGGATATTAGGTAGAGAGGCCACTGAGATTATGGAAAATGTAGTCGAATTTGAGGACGTGCGGGTGGGGGAAGTAATGACCCCAGAAATCTCGGTGGTTTATTTGGATGGGGAAAAGGCGCTAAGTGAAGTAATGCCAACCATCGTGAAAACAGATTATTCCCGCTTTCCGGTTTTTCTAGGTGATGAGGAGAATATAATTGGGATTTTTGATATCGATTTTGCCCTGCGCGAGATTCAAAAAAGAAGCTGGAGTACAAAAGTGAAAGAATTAGTAGTGCCGCCCTTCATCGTTCCGGAAAATAAAAAGGTGGCTGATCTTCTGTCTGCCTTTGCGAAACTCAACAAGAAAATTGCTCTAGTAGTGGATGAACGTGGCAGTTTTACTGGAGTTGTTTCGTTAGAGGATATTCTCGAAGAAATAGTTGGTGATATCTTTGACAAGAGTCTCAAGATAGAAAAACTCATAAAACCCGTCAAGGGTGGAGGTTACGAAATTTCCGGCCGAGCCAGGGTAAGTGATTTGGAAGATATATTGCGGGTGAATCTGAAGGGTAATGGTTTTACTACTCTTGCGGGCCTCGTGGAAACCCAACTTGGTCGGATACCCCAGAAAGGTGAGAGACTAAAGCTGAAACATTTCGAAATAGAAGTGGAAGATGCCGATGCTAGATCTATTCACCGCGTTCGCCTATACCGCCTCCCCGTAATTTAAGCCTAATGACAAGGTCTGTCCTTGTCATATCAGCAACTAACTTGATTTCTAACCTATAGTGTGTTACAATCTCGGCATTGCGAAGTTAGGATTCAAAATAGATTCCCGCTTATTTTTTACGGCATTTCTAGTTATTTTTATTGGAGACAACTAACTAACCCAAGGGGAGGAGTAATGATCATCGACCTAGGTTTAGGGTTCATCCGTTTTCAAGGTGTTGTACTGGATGGTGGATTGCGGTGGAAATGTAGTGTGTGCCCCGTAACCTTCAACTTGCTTTGCGATGAGCATTGCAGAGGGTGCGGCGCAGCGCAACCGACCGTTGTCTCGTTCATCCTGATGATGGCCGAGACCGTCCCACTGCCATACGTGGTCCTCACCTTTAACTAATAACTAAGTGATTTAGAAAGAGGAGGAAAATGAGAAGGATTCTGACCCAACTCAGAGGGTCTCAGGTGCTTCCCCTGGCTAAACAACTGAGGGAATGGAGTAAAGAGCTTTCCTTCGGAAACTTGGGGGAGTTGCTAGACGCAAAGTCCATAATTGAGCCGAAGGAAAGACTGAGGTATAGGGTCGCCTTTGCGCTGGTTATGGACTGGATAGACGGTAATCTTCCTTGCGAAATGAGCAATATAAGGGAAATGCTCGTGTGGGGAGAGAGTCTGGATGATGAGAATCTGAAAATAGAATACCGGTTCAGGGATCCTGTCCACATACAAGCTCCACTAAGGAGGAGGTAAGTATGGATCCTTACCGGGGTCTTAACAGTAAGACCCGTCGCGATAAACAGCGACGTAAAAGTCGGAAGATGAGAGTAGATGGAAGATCTGTGCGGTTGATACCACAGATCTGGGCTAAGAGAGCTGAAAAGCTTCCGAGGCCTAAAAACCGACAGAAATCCTGACCGAATCGGGAGAGTAGGTCGGTTTTTGTGTCTCCATTTGTTAAAGGGAGTAGATAAAGACTTGACTGCCTGTTTTATAATATCTACAATTATTAGTAAGTCCCCCAAGACGAGGTCTTGCTTAGACGTTGTTTTGAGGGAACAGTTGATCACTCAGTCGCCTGATGCTGATGAAGTAACAGGATGACTTACGGGTTGATCGACAGTTACCAGAGGGCTTTGCTCTCTCAGGGACTCATCTGGAGGGATGCCAATACGCTCTGTGAAAGGAGTAGGTATCCAAAAGAAGAGATCCTGTGTTGAACATCGCTCTCGCAGCGGCAAGGTTCGGTAGTTGGGCAAGAGGAGGCAGACAGGTTCCTCTAGAGGCAAGGTTCGATAGTTGGTCGCAAGGAGGTCTCCGTGCGACGGACCCGCAGACTCGCCGCCCATACGTAGGTCTAGGTCTTAATAAGCTGGACCCCATCAGAAGACCTAGGCCGAAAGAGGAAATGGGGTGAAATTGAGAGAGAATTGGCCTAATCTGGGACACTGAGGCACGCTAGGGATCGCTGCGCCTGGTCCTAAATGGATATCACGGCAAAACTGCGATACTCGCAACGCCCAGTCCCCGAGTCCTTCTAAAGGATGGTCAAGCCGAACGGTTGCAGGTGCCTTCTGGTACTTTCTTCCTTTCGGCTCTCCCCAAGCCAATCTTAGTATTTAGGTTGGTTTAGGACAAAAAATGACCCTTCGGGGTCGTTTTTTGTTGGTAAATTTTGGGGAATTGTCATAAAAGAACGCTAGTGATAAGCTAAACCCACTAATTAAGGAGGGTTTAGAAGGTTAAGAGGAAAGAGAAGGAAAAGAAGGGGTAAAATAGAAAATAAACACGTCTCAACCCTATTACCCTTCTCGCCCTTATTACCCATCTTATGACAATGGTTCTTTCCGATAAAGATATTCTTCTTTACTTACAAAAAGGCAAAATAAAAATCTCCCCAAAACCAAACCTCAAGGAACAATTGGGGCCCTGCACCATCGATTTTCATCTTGGCCAGTCATTCAAGATCTTTGACCACTCCAAATTTCCCTACATCGATCCTAGACAAGCAAAGCTTTCTGAAGAAGTAATGAAAGAGATAAAAGTGCGGGAAGGCGAGCCATTTATCATGAGACCAGGCGAGTTTGTTCTGGCGACTACAGAGGAATCCTTGGAACTAGACGATGATCTCATTGGTAGACTGGAGGGAAGAAGTAGTTTGGGGCGGCTAGGAATCATCGTCCATTCTACGGCGGCCCGTTTTGATCCTGGTTGGGTTGGCAAACCAGTGATGGAACTTGGCAATATCGGGGTCATGCCAGTCGCAATTTATCCTGGTATGAGGATCTGTTCATTCACTTTTGAGGAGCTTTCTTCCCCAGCACTAACACCTTATCGTAAAAAGAAAGACGCCAAATACGCTGGCCAGAAAGCGCCGGAATCATCAAAACTTTTCCAAGAATTCATAAGCAAGCGAAGAAAAAGTTAAAGCATGGTAATTTCTCGAGAGACAATAGTATCCTCCGTACTGCGAAACACAAGGTTTCTTAGTACTATCGGATCCTGCGACTACTAAAGTAGACTATAAAAAATTGCTATAAAAATATGGTTTTGTCTGGGGAGACAATTAAAAAATTAGTTGGAGAAAATAAAATTAGGATAGATCCTTATGACCCAACAAAGGTGAAATCTGTAAGTGTAGATCTTACCCTTGGTGAACAGGCGCTAAATCCCGACACGGGTAGGCAGTTGGATCTGAATGATTACCACCTTTCCCTTGACGAGTTTTTACTGGCCAATACTACTGAAACTATCACCTTGCCGAATAATTTGATGGCGCGGATCATCCCGCGTTCTAGTTTAGCTAGGCTGGGAGTACTAGTGACTTTCGATGCCGATTTGTTACCACCAAACTATTCTGGCAAACCAATTCTGACGATGAAAAATCTATCAAAGAAACCAGTGTTGCTGCGTGCTGGTATATCGGTATGCCAGATTTTATTTGAAGAAGTCGACAAACCGGTGGAAGGATATCGGTCTCGTTACCAACACACCAAACCCGAACCTAGTAAGTTGGAGGAGGAACTATAGATGGCACTTGGGGTTGATAGACTAAAGAAGTTAGTCAAAGAAATTAATTTGGTAGAAAACTTAGGGGCACGGGATTTGGAAAATCCTGAAGGGGCAGGTTTTGACCTGCGGCTCGGGGAAGTTTTTGAAATTTCCGGTGAGACTACCCTTGGGATTGAGAAGAGAAAAACAGTGGAGAGCAAGTCCGTGGCAAAATATAAAGAAGGTAAGTCGGAGTTTATTACCATAAAGCCCGGAGAGTTTTATTTAGGGCGAACAATCGAATCCGTGAATTTACCAGATAATTTGGCAGCCACTCTTCACCCAAGATCGACCACTTTTCGTTCCGGCTTGTGGCTAGGTACCACCCAAATCGCTCCTGGTTATAAAGGTTCGCTGACATTTTCGATAAAAAATTTAGGACCATCCAAAGTAAAGATTGAGCTTGGCGCCCGAGTACTACACGTCATGTTTTGGGAGGTGGCTGGCAAAGGAGTAAGTTACCGAGGCCAGTGGCAAGGCGGTCGGGTAACGACAAAGGAAGAAGAAACCCAAGTCTGACAAGGATAGAGCTTGTCAGAGGTCATGAATTATGGACAAAGAATATAAACATCCGGAATATCAATACCTGAATCTTCTGAAAGACGTGATGGAAAACGGGCGCGATGAAAAGGAATTCAACACCGGTATTGTGTTCAAAGGTGTTTTTGGTCGTCAAATTCGTTTTGACTTATCCAAAGGCTTTCCGCTTCTCACCACAAAAAAAGTTTTTCTGCGGGGGATACTCCACGAGCTAATCTGGTTTTTGAAAGGAAGCTCTAATGTTAAATATTTGGTTGATAATGATGTTCATATCTGGGATGAGTGGGCCTACAAAAACTATAGGCGAGAGATTGAAGCCGGCTCTGTTCCAAAAATGGAGCAAGACGAATTTATCAAAAAAATAAAAGAAGATAGTAAATTTGCGGTAAAGTGGGGAGAGTTGGGGCCGGTTTATGGAGTGCAATGGAGGCGGTGGCCAGCCAGTGACGGGCGAAAAATAGACCAGGTTGCATGGGCAATCGAAAAAATAAAAAAAACACCCCACCGCCGTCACATTGTGATTAGTGCTTGGAATCCAGAATATATTTACGAGATGGCCACTCCCGGAAAATCGGTCGCCCTACCTCCTTGCCACACATTATTCCAATTTAACATCAAAGGTAACAAACTTTCCTGCCAGCTTTATCAAAGGAGCGCCGATCTTTTTCTCGGCGTGCCTTTTAACATTGCTAGTTACGCCCTTTTTACAATGATTTTTGCCCACGTTACCGGTTACGAAGCCGGGGACTTCGTCCACACTTTTGGCGATGCTCATATATACAGTAATCATTACGATCAAGTACGAGAGCAGCTCCAACGTAAACCACGGCCGTTTCCCATCATGAAAATAAATCCAAATCTAAAAAATATCGACGACGTCAAATTCGAAGATTTTACCCTTGAAAACTACGATCCCCACCCAGCGATAAAAGGCGAAGTCACGGTCGTTGGCGGATTTTAAATTTTACGCGGCTAAATCTAATGAATAGACCGAAAATTAGTATAATTAGCGCTATTGCCGAAAAAGAGCGGGCCATTGGTAAGGACAACAAACTTCTTTGGCACCTTCCCGAAGACTTACAGCGCTTTAAGAAAATCACTTCTGGTCACCCAATCATCATGGGTCAGAAAACCTTTGAATCTCTGGGTAGACCCTTGCCAAACCGGACAAATATTGTTTTAACCCTCGACCGATCCTACAAAGCGCCTGGCGCGGTAGTTGTTTACTCCATGGATGAAGCCCTCGAAGCGGCAAAGCGTGTCGAAAAAGAGGAAATCTTCTTCGTTGGCGGTGGTCAAATATACGCTCAGGCAATCAAATTCGCCGATAAACTTTACCTCACTTTAGTCGAAGGGGACTACGAAGCCGATACCTTTTTCCCCGACTATTCACAATTTAAAAAAGTAGTTTACGAAGAAAAACGCGAGTCCGAAGGTTTAAAATACAAGTTTTTAGAGTTGGAAAGATAATATTTTTGCCACTTTATACCATCGTTTCTAATTTATCAAATCCTGCAAGCTAACTTGAGATCCATTAGGACGTTTCTTTACAAGAAGCGGCACGAATGTTAGCATAAAAGCAAAAATTTATATGAAAGAATTTAAACTTCCCAAGGAAATCAAAAAAGCTACCACTTTGCTTGAAAAAATTGTCTCGGAAAGAATGAAGGGAGAAAACCGGATAGACGCAGAATTCAGAGCCCTAATTGTTGGCACGGAAATTGGAGACTTACACAAATATATCACCCACGATGAAAATCTTAATCCAAAAACTCGACCCCACGGATCAAGGGAGGATGAAATCTTGGCCTATGGTCAGGCCTTTATTCAGCTTTTTGCCCTTGCCTTTTTAAGAAATATCCCTGTCGATAAGGCTTTGGAACTAGCGATTAAAAATTGGTTTGATCGGGATTGGAAAGTGAAAAAGGTGACGGTTTCTGAAGGCACAATCAAAGGTCTAACTGCGCATCCTGGCGAAATTGAAGGTGAGGCCTTTTTAGCGGATGAGACTTCCATTGGTTCATTTCCCGGAAATTTAATTTTGGTTACATCCATTTTAAAACCAGACGCTTCTTCTATCCTGATAGCCAATAAACCCTTAGCGATCGTTACTGATTTTGGGGGAGTGACTTCCCACGGAGCAATCATCGCCAGAGAGTTAGGCATAACTTGTGTTGTTGGGACTGGAGGCGCGACTAAACATATAAGCCACGGGTCAAGGATAAGAATTGAAGCTAGGGGAAACGGTGAAGCTAGAATATTTTTTTAATCCTTTAAGAAAGGGCGATCAGGAGATCGCCCCACTAGTGTTCGATCCACCTCCGTCGAACCACAATCTGATACCCGTGAGGTTATCAGACAGTAGATCAGGATTTTCAGCAGCCAAGCGTTTCCGAGAGTGATATCCCGTCGTGACGGCTGCGGTTAATGTACCCCACCTCTTTCCGGCTTGAATATCGTAGATTGTGTCCCCGACCATGAGCGCTCGCTGACTGTTAACTATCCCAAAGCGCTCCATTATCCGAGCAAGGTCCATCACCTTATCCTTTGAGTCGCCAACGAATAGCTTAATGAAACCTGTAAGGCCGTATTCGTCAGCCTCTTCCCGAAGATGGTTTTCCGGGTGAGAGCTTAGCACGGCAATTCTTAGGTCCTTACCAGCTAAGAAACTGAGGGTTGCGTGGGCGTCTGTGTAAGCAGTAGGTGTGACTCCTCTTTCTTTCGCCAGAGCAAGCTCCCGCTCGTACCAAGCTAACAATTCCTCCGTGGTCCCCTCTACACCTTGAGAGATGAGAAATTCGGCGGCGGTAAGCCTGGTTCTGGGTTTCCAGGATTCAAAATCCATAGTGGGCTTACCGGACTGGCGGAGAATTTCCATGTTGGCTTCATAGACCGGTGGTAGATCAAAGCTAACCGTACCACTCCAGTCAAAGACCACTAGTTGTGGATTTTGCTCAAGTGCCATTTCTCTCTCCTTACACGGGCTGCCGATAGAAAGATTCTACTGGTAAACTCTCATAGTTTCAATAATCAGTTTAGTTTACTTTTCAAGAAATTTTCCCCTCTTGTAACATAATAGTATATATGGGATATTGTTTGAAAAGAGGGCACGTTAACATTTCTTAGGTCGCTAATCAGCGGCCTTTTTGCATTTTGAGAGAGAGCGCAGAAGGAGGGGTACTTTGCCGTTCGAGGGGTTGAAGCACGCTTGTGGACTATACGCAATATATGCTCCCGGCGCTCCTGTAGCCTGGATGACTGCGCAGGCGCTTGACGGACAGCAAACCAGAGGACAAGAAGGCGCTGGTATCGCCACGACAGACGGGGAGAATTTCCACATCAAAAAAGGCCGAGGGCTTGTAGTACAAGTATTCCGGTCCCCACAGTCCGTTCGACGCCTAAAAGGTTTTGCGGCAATTGGTCACAACCGCTACTCAACCACAGGGCGAGATAAACCCTGTAACGTCCAGCCACTGAGGGTTTCCGGACCAAACGGAGAAATCTGCCTCGGACATAACGGTAATCTGGTAAACGCAGACGAGCTCCGTCAAGAACTGATGGCTGCTGGCGAAACCTTCGAGACTACTACGGATAGTGAAGTTATCGCTAAACTTCTCGTGCGCGAACTTGGCGAAGACTGGGTTAGTAGGCTTCGTGGGGTGATGGGTAAGATCGAGGGAGCCTACAATCTGAATATTCTTACCAAGGACTCGGTGCTTTTGGCCAGAGACCGCACCGCGAACAGACCCTTCAGTATAGCCAAAATGAATGGTAACTGGGCGGCTGCTTCCGAATCCGGTATCTTTAATAACCAACCACTCGAGTTCATTCGTGATGTGCATCCGGGTGAGATAATTCTCCTTAACAAGGATGGTATGTCAAGCCACGTCGGACTCGCCCCAGGACCACTAGGGCTATGCTCATTTGAGTGGTTCTACTTTGCTAGGCCCGATTCGGAAATCCACGGTGTTCAAACGTATGACGTGAGATTCCGAGCCGGACAGACGCTGGCAAAGAGCTATCCGGCAGACGCCGATTGGGTAGTTGGGGTACCGCGTAGTGGTCTATACGCAGCCGATGGTTATAGCGTAGAGTCTGATATACATCAAGTTCACGGGATTGTGGCCAACCTCTTTTACAGAGCTTTCATTGATCCAGATCAAGAAGAGCGAATTAGGAAGCTGGAGAAGAAGTACTCCACCACCAATATCCTGCGCGGTAAGAGAGTTGTAATCGTTGACGACTCCATTGTCCGTGGTAACTCAAACCAGCGGTTGGTTAGGGTTCTTCAGGCCGCTGAGATCCTAAAGGCTTTTGGAGTCCACGAAATACATATTCGCTCCACTTACCCTCCTATTATTAAACCCTGCCATTTTGGTATCGACATGGCGACACCAGAGGAACTCATAGCAGCAAGGCTTGGTGGGGAAAAGGAAGTGGTGGAAGAAAAACTCGCCCAGTTGTGGAGAGTGGCTTCTGTGCGCTACTTGTCCCGACAGGAAGCAATAGAGGCGGTAGGATTGCCTGAGGACGTGTTGTGTTTCGACTGTGTGGGAGGCAGATCGGCAATCGAAATACGTGGTGAGGTCAAAAAGGAAGTTTTCGAGGGAGTGCCAGCGGCTGTGTCTAGATAGATGCGGTTGCTGTCGTCATCACGAGGGTTCTGTTTCTTCGGATCAGGACCCTTGCTTTTTTATGCTTACTTTTGCTATGATTCTCGCCGTCTATGACGAAAATACCTTCATTGACCGACTTGCTCGAAGCCGGTGTCCATTTCGGGCATCAAGCTCGACGTTGGAATCCAAAAATGAAAAGATTTATTTTCACCCAGCAATCGGGTATTCATATTATCGATTTAGAAAAAACCCAAGCCCAACTGAAAGAAGCAGTTGCTTTCGTTAAAGAAACCGCCGCCAAAGGCGGAAAGGTAATCTTCCTGGCTACAAAAAAGCAAACAGCCGAGATAGTTAAAGAAGAGGCGCAGAGAGTGGGGGCCATGTATCTCACTCAGCGTTGGTTAGGAGGACTGCTCACAAATTTTGATTCTGTCAGAAAGAACATTGAGAAACTGCCGATTCTTGAGGAACGACTCAAAGATGAAGGTTCGGTTTACACTAAAAAGGAAAAACTCCTCATGCAGCGAGAAATCGATAAATTAAACCGATTTATTGGTGGAATAAGATCTTTGAACAGCCTTCCGGACGCTTTGGTGATAGTAGATGCTAAAAAAGAAGATAACGCTGTCAGGGAAGCCCAGAAAACTGAGGTACCGGTGGTAGCTTTGGTTGACACAAACGCCGATCCAAATAAAGTCGATTATCCTATCGCGGCAAACGACGATGCCATAAAGTCGGTCACGATCATTATTAAAACTCTGACCGATGCGTTTGAGGAGGGTATGGAGCTAGGTAGGAAAAAGGTAGCGATAGGGGAAACAAAAGTAGCTACTACCGAAAAAGTAAGCGAGCGAGCACCTGCTTAATATGATTGATATTTCCACTAGGGCAATTAAAAAATTACGAGACGAAACCGGTGCTGGCGTGATGGATGTTCGAGCCGCTTTGAAGAAAGCGAATGGTGACGAAGAAGCAGCTAAGAAAATATTGAAAGAAAAGGGTCTTGAAAAGATCGCTGAAAAAGCGCACCGAAAGACAGATCAAGGCGTCATCGAAACTTATATTCACGCTGATGGTAGAATTGGCGCAATGGTGCACCTTGCTTGTGAGACTGATTTTGTGGCCAGAACGGCCGAGTTTAGGGAGTTAGCCAAAGAACTCGCCATGCAGATTGCGGCAATGGATCCAAAAGATACGGATGAACTTTTGTCTCAAGAATATATTCGCGACTCCTCAAGATCGGTCAAAGAATTGTTAGCCGAAGTAGTCGCCAAGACGGGGGAA
>Ga0209541_10017128_pt1 | contig 10649 bp, 10 predicted proteins | sample RifCSPlowO2_01_FD_184027 | JGI IMG/M metagenome (GOLD analysis project Ga0209541, IMG submission 184027) | Groundwater microbial communities from Rifle, Colorado - Rifle CSP2_plank lowO2_0.1 (SPAdes) (version 2) | ecosystem: Environmental > Aquatic > Deep subsurface > Groundwater | place... | reverse complement strand
TTCTTTCAGCTACGCGATAAATATAAAATCAGAACCGTATCAAAATATGAAGGAGTGCGAGTGTTCGAGGACTTCCGGACTGATGTGTTCTCCTTCATTTTTGAGTACAGCACGAAAGAGGGCGACCGTGTGCGCATTATATATAACTTGAGCGAGTTTCTTTTCAAAGACATCGAGGTCTCGTTTCCAATCAACAACGTAGTAAGTGACAGCATCGAGTTTTCAACAAATGGTTCTAGCAGTAGGCCGACATTAGAGAAAAAACAGAAAGAATACGCCTCGTTGTTCTACGAAAAGATTGAGGCCTACTTGAAAAAAGTTAATTATGAAATTGTTGGCGACACACTGACGACAAAACTTATCCGTGTATCCGCTGACAACCTGAATCAGAAGGAGCAGATCGTTCTTCGGAAAGAAGATCTAATCAGACACGACTTTGACGACTTGTTAAAATAAAATTATGGCAAACAAAAATCTTACAAACGCAAAACGGGTAAAGAATGACGAATTTTATACCCAATACAGCGATATTCAGAAAGAAATTGCGGCGTATTTAGAATACAGCCCTGATGTTTTCCGTGGCAAGGTTGTTTATTGCAACTGCGACGATCCGTTTGAAAGCAACTTTTTTCGCTATTTCGTGCTCAATTTCAACAAGCTTGGACTGAAACAGCTTATCACCACCAGCTACAAGCCCTCGCCTGTAGCCAACACGCAACTGGGGTTGTTTGGTGATGATAAAACTCTCACAAAATCAAAAGGCCGTCCAAAGATAAATGCCAATAAATTTATTGTGAGCGATGTGCACGACATAGACGGCGATGGCGAGTTCAATTTGCAAGATATTGCCAAGCAGTTAAAAGCGAATAAGCATAACGAATGGACACCATTAGAGGGCGATGGCGACTTCAAAAGTCCCGAGTGTGTGGAATTACTAAAACAATCTGACATCGTAGTAACAAATCCACCATTCAGCCTTTTTAAAGAGTATGTTAAACAACTTTTTGATTACAATAAGAAGTTCGTTATTATCGGTAACATGAATGCAATTACCTACAAGGAAATATTTCCGCTAATAAAAGATAACAAGATGTGGTTGGGTAACGGCTTTCATGCTGGCAATGCTTTTTTTTCAACACCTTTTGCCAAAGAATATGGCGAGGGGGTTTATATGCCCGAAACTGGTTTGGTAAAGTTTAGAAATGTTTGTTGGTTTACTAACGTAGACCACGGACGTCGTCACCAACCATTACCACTTATGACAATGGAAGAAAATTTGAAATACAGCAAGCACAAAGAAATTAAAGGCAAAAAAGCGTATGATAAGTACGACAATTACGATGCCATTGAGGTGCCATTTACTGATGCTATTCCAAGCGATTATAAATTCGTAATGGGTGTGCCGCTAAGCTTTCTTGATAAATACTCTCCCGAGCAATTTGAAATTATTGGAGCAAGTGACAATGGTGTTGTTGATGAAAAATACAAATTGCCACATTTCAAAAAACACAACGAGCCATATGTAGACGGAAAGAAGCGGTACAAAAGAATTTTTATAAAGCATAAGAAAAAATAATATGAAAAAAAAGAATCAAATAATTAGTGAAGAATTGAAAATGCCACAATTATTTCGTGAAGACCTAATTTCAATTGAAAAAATAATAACGGAGGAACTGGAACCTAGAGAATACAAACTGGAAACAACAAAATATGAATATGAAAAAGTGGACTTAATACCAAAAGACAACGATGCAGTCACCGAGTTTCATATTCAAACACATTCGCCGTATATAAGCATCGATTTTAATAGATCTAGTGCACGAGTTTACGCTGATGATGACGATTTGAAAACAATTGGTGCATTAAATAAAATTCTAGAAATTCTTAAAAACAGGGAAAGAAAATTTTTTTTCTGGTCATCAAAAATTGCAGTGTGGGTAGCGCCAATACTCTTTTTTGCACAACTTCAAGCCATTATTGAGCTTGGGGGGATAATGTCAGTAAAACAATGGGAAGCTTTCAGTATATCCTTATTAGCTGCTATTTGGTGGGCTATAAGTTTTTATAGTAGTTTATATAGGTTTTCTATAATAAATTTTGCCTCTTTAAAAGAAAAGCCAAATTTTTTTCAAAGAAACAAGGATCAAATTGCCTTGATTGTTTTTGGTGCATTTTTGGGTGCCATTTTTACCATGTTGATTCAAAACATTTTTTAAAAATAACTACGCAATGTTCAATTAAGTAAAAAATAATATGAAAAAAGCTAAGAAAATACCGGACAATCAAATTGCTTTTTATCAGTCGCCGGACGGTTCGGTGAATATTGAGGTTTTGTTTGCTGAAGAAAATATTTGGCTGACGCAAAAGAAAATGGCGGAGCTTTTTGACACAACGCCTCAAAATATTACTCAGCATCTAAAAAATATCTACGCAGAGGGTGAGGTCGGCCAAACAGCAACTTGTAAGGATTTCTTACAAGTTCAAAATGAAGGAGAACGCGCCATTGAAAGAAAGGTGAAATTGTACTCACTTGAAGCGATTATTGCCGTTGGCTATCGCGTCAGTTCTGAAAGGGGCGCGCAGTTTCGCCAATGGGCTACCGGAATTTTAAAAAATTATATTCACAAGGGTTATGCTTTGGATAGCAATCGTATGAAATACGGCTCTCGTTTCAGTGCGAGGTATTTTGATGAGCTTTACGAAGAAATAAAAGACATTCGCACGAGCGAGCGGATGATCTATCAAAAAATTACCGATATTTACGCGACCGCGATTGATTATTCGCCGAAAGCGTATGAGAGCAAGGAATTTTTCGCCACCACGCAAAACAAGCTTCATTTCGCTATAACCGGCAAAACCGCGGCGGAAATTATCGTGGATCGCGCGAGCAGTAAAAAGGACAAAATGGGATTGACTTCTTGGCGGAGATCGTCGGAAGGAAAAATTATGCCGAGTGATACGGTGACTGCTAAAAATTATTTGGATAAAAAGGAGCTGGAACATTTGAATCGCATCGGCAATATGTATTTGGATTATGCTGAAATGCAGGCGGCGCGGGGCAAAGCTATGACGATGAAAGATTGGCTTGTAAAACTGAACGCTTTTTTGAAGTTCAGCGAGTATGAAATTTTGACCAATGCGGGAAAGATAAGTCACGAAGTCGCCGAAGCGCTGGCGTTTGAAGAATACGAAAAATACCACGTCATTCAAGATAAAAATTATGTGTCAGATTTTGACAAGGAGGTAAAAAAACTTTTAGCGGATAAAAATAAGCGAAAAGAAAAATAAATTACGCACCGCAACGAATTCAATTCATATAAAAATTATGGAAACCGCAAAAACGCCTTGTTTAAAGGCAAAAAAATCCGGAAAATAATTTTAAAAAAGGATAAGAAGTTGGTCTGTAGGCATGATTATAAAAATGCGATTAAAATTGGCAATATTGATTACCAGTGTCAGATGTGCGGTAGGTTGTTGGATCCCTTAGAATGGTTTTTAATGAATAATTTTGAATTTGTGGATGTAATTACGGAAAACAAAATTCCGGCGAAAAAAGGCGGACAGGTGGCGAAAAACGCGCGTTTGGAATTGAAACAAAAAACCGGCAAGAAAGTGGTGAGCGGCAGAAATTTTAAACAACTGCCGGAACAGAAAAAGTTAAGAGGCAAATAGTATTAAGTGTAAAATTAAGCAATAAAACAATATGAAAACAATTCTAAAAACCAACATCACTGTTCAAGAAATCTGCGATGGATTTGTTTATAACGAACTTGAAGGCAAGGGTTTGTTTGGTTTGTCCGGAAGGCTAACTATTCAGCCAGAATACCAACGCAATTATATCTACGCCTCCGACGGCGGAAAAAGAGAGATGGCCGTTATTGAATCAATACTCAAAGGTTACCCAATAGGATTGATCTATTTTAATAAAGTGAGTGGTAATAATTTGGAAGTTTTAGACGGACAGCAGCGCATCACCAGTGTTGGACGCTTTGTAACTGATAAATTTGCTATCAAAGATGAAAATGGCATGGAGCAGTATTTCGGCGGTATGGCAAAAGATAAAAAGGACAAGATATTAGAAACCAAATTGCTCATTTATGAATGTGAGGGAACAGAAAGCCAGATAAAAGAGTGGTTTAAGACGATAAATATTGCAGGAGTTCCGCTCGTCCCTCAAGAATTGTTAAACGCGATTTATTCCGGACCATTCGTTACATTGGGCAAAGAGGAGTTCAGCAACAGCCAAAATGCCAACATTCAAAAATGGAGCGCGTACATAAAAGGAAGCGCAAACCGACAGGCATTTTTTGAAATGGCTTTAGACTGGGCAAGTAAGGGAAATATTGATGACTACATGAGTATTCATCGCAACGATAAAAATATCAATGAGTTAAAAAAATATTTCAATAGTGTGATCGATTGGGTCTCAAGCGTATTTACCGATGTAGAAAGCGAAATGTGCGGACTTGAATGGGGACGACTGTATGAGCAGTATCACAAAAAGGCATACAGTCCGGCGAAAGTATCAGCCGAGGTGCGCAAGCTCTATGGTGATCCGTATATCAAAAATCGCAAAGGTATTTTTGAGTTTATATTAGGAGGCTCTAGCGATACGAGATTGCTTGAAGTCCGAATTTTTGATGAAGCAACTAAAAAAGCGGTTTACGCAACACAAACCGCTAAAGCGGATAAAAAAGGCGAATCAAACTGCTCACATTGTGCTATTGGACATGACGCAAACAAAGCTAAAATTTGGAGTTTGGGCGATATGGACGCCGACCATGTGGCGGCGTGGAGTAAGGGTGGTGCTACTGCGGCCAAGAACTGTCAGATGTTGTGCAAAACACACAACCGGGCAAAAGGTAATCGGTGATGGAAAAAATATGGGAAATAAAATAGTATCTAATTATGACAGGAATATTTTTTGCACATCCGCATACACTTTTGGATCAAGTTGGTAAGGTTTTGGAAAGGGTTGGCTCTGAAAAATTCTTTACAAGCTCCGATGAAGAAGTGAAGAAAGCCCGGGAAGGATTCGCGGCTTATTTTTTCACTCTTACTTTGAAAAAATACATTGGGAGAGATTGGTGGTTAGCTCAATATGACCAAGCTGTAAGGGCTTCTCCGGATTTTGACTTCATGTCGTTTGCGGAAAATCCTGATGATATGAAGATAGAATCCGTGGAGTTGACTGATGTTTACCCTCATTTCAAATCTTTTGAAGAAGCTCTAAAAGTTATTGAGAAAAAACAGAAACAATATGGATCCAAGCCGGTGAAGTTTAGTTTGTTAGTATTTGTTAATCATAAAAAAAGCGAAGAATGGATTAATATGATTAGAAAGAGTGTGAATAGCGAACACCCGTTCTTGAGTATATGGACAATACACTTGAGGTTTAAGAAGGGCGGAAAGGAAGTCGGGAAAGCGGTTGCTCAAAGAATTGTGCCCTTGCCGGGTTTGAGAGTTGAAGCTGACACCGATGATTCTGAAATACATAAGCGACAGCCTCTTCCAAATTATATGGAACAACACCAAGATGGTGAACAAACTTATGTCACATTCAAAACCGAGTTTATTGATAAAATGCGGAAAAAAGTTGGATTATGAAAATCCTACAAGGGAGTCCCGCCCGCGATCCCTTTTGTCCTTCGCAGGCGGGATGTGCGCGCACAGGGAGGGTGGGGACCTGCCATGTTTTCTGATTCTGGTTGCCGATGATCAATGAATGGTGAGTTTTCGGACGGTCTAAACTTTAAATTTGGTAACAAAATCACCACCACGCATGTATGGCATATATCGTCTATATTCTCAAATGTAATGACAATTCCTTATATGTAGGAAGTACAAACAACCTCGAGAAAAGACTACAGCAACATAATGAATCTAAATCTGGCGCGCATTATACAAAAATCCGCAGACCAGTCTCGCTCATGTATTCCGAATTATGTTCTACACTAAAAGAAGCTCGGAGAAGAGAAGTTGAACTCAAGAGTTGGAAAAGGAAGAAAAAACTTGAGTTTATAGAAAAGCAGTAACAACTTATAAACTCAAGCATGTACTGAAGGTGATTAGCTAAGTTCTATTCCGGTTGCACCGGAAGATAGCTTAGCTTAGCAACAGATGAAACAATAAAGTTAAAGTAGAGAGCGCCATTTTATGATAAACCTAAAAAATGGCGCTCTTGGAGAGAAAAAGAAGGAAAAAACTAGGTCGGATGGGGGGGTGGATGGGGGTCAGAGTGTAAGACATCGATCTCCTCTGAAAACATTAGCATGGTAAATCCTTTATCCCACCTAACCGAGATAAGATGGCGACCCAAATTTTCAGTCTCATACCTGATCGTTCCACCACTCTCACGTGGTAGGTCGCCTTCTGCCGTCCTAATTAATCGAACAGTGGAACATCGCACGCCTGATCGAGATTTGTCAATCATATAAATTCCTCCTTTCTTTCTTTGTACTTGATAAGCTTCTGTTTTACAATGGGGGGTCAAAGAAATTATGTGGACAGAGGATTAAAAGGGTAACCATTAAAATGGTTAAGTGTCTGGAGTCGGGTTATAAGGATACAGAGGAGAGTATGCATGGGAATTTGAGTTTACATATGCTATAATACCCGTGGGGTCCGGTAATCGAAGGCAGAGCCGTAAGGGGATAGCCGTTCAGTCTTTCGGGGCTGATAGAGTGCCCGGACCCTCTTCGAAGGATTCTTTTGAAGCGGACGGGGGGGGTTACTTGCGGGATAAATAAGAAGACGTATACTAGACATATATCAACATAATATTACTATATGGATCCCATTCATATCTCGGAGGAAACACAGGTTCCTTCTTCTCCTATCCCATTGCTTCCCGCGCCCAAAAGACATCTGGTGCGTTGGATAGTGATGCTTGTTTTGGTTGTTATTGTTTTCGCGCTTTTGTATGTATTTCGCGGGATGTTTGTTGTAGCGTTCATAGATGGAACGCCAATCAGTCGCCTCGCGGTGGTGCGCGAATTGGAACGCCAATCAGGAGCCCAGGCGCTTGACGCGCTTGTGAACCAAACGCTTGTGGAAAAGAAAGCGGCAGAAAAAGGAATTATAATAACCGGGGAAGAAATTGAGCAAGCTCTTTCAGATATACGTGTAAATCTTAGTGCGCAAAATATGACATTGGAGGACGCGCTGAAGGCAGAGAACGTCACGCTTGAACAAGTGCACAAGACCATTCGGCTACAAAAACTTACGGAGCGGATTTTGGAAGATCAACTTATTGTTTCGGAAGAAGAGATAAGCGCCTACATGGAACAGAATAAGGACTTTCTCCCCCCCACAGATTCGGCTGAAGAACAGAAAAAAATGGTGCAAGATATGCTTCGTCAGCAAAGATTTGCTTCCGCGTTCTCTGCGTGGCTGGGCGCTACAAAAACAGAAGTGAATATTTCCTACTGGAAGGAATACTAAATGAGATATTATTTCTAAGTAAAGAAAAACGTTTGACAAAATAACGTTCATGTGTTAGTTTTTCTCCTATAATGTCTATGAAAAAATTAGTTCTTGTTATATGTGCGGCGCTTGTGATGGGGGTAAGCGCATGGTTTTTTGTTTTGAGGGAAAACGGTAATGGATGTGAGACGTTTGTAGTGGAGCCAGGTGACTTTATTCAGCAGATATCAACGGCGGGTACGGTTGTATCAGCCGATAGTGTGGAGCTCGGGTTTGCGCAAAGTGGGCGTGTCGCGCGTACTTATGTGGAAGTCGGTAATAATGTAATGGCAGGAGCAGTGCTTGCGGAACTTGAGAACGGTGATTTGCAGGCGACCATACTTCAGAAAAAGGCGGCGCTCGAGACCACGAAATCTGATTTGGTATCATTGCAGGAGGGCTCGCGACCGGAAGAAATTGCGGTACTTGAAGCGACGATAGAAAGCGACAAAGTTGCGCTTGATCAGGCGCGGCAAGCCGTGGTAAACGCGTTACGCGACGCTTATACCAAATCGGATGATGCGGTTCATAACAAAATTGATCAGTTCATATTAAACTCGCGCACGTCAAATGCCGATATTGCGTTCTTGTTGCCGGATATACAACTTGAAAGCGCGCTTGAGTCTGGACGTGTGGCCATGGAGCGTACCCTTATGGAGTGGAAGGAAAAAAACGCGAGTCTGACGACCGGAAGTGATTTATCTCAAATGGTTATGTATGCACAAGGCGCTCTCGGGCAGGTGAGCGCTTTACTTGCAGATGCAAATAGCGCGTTGGGCAAAGCGGTGACAAGTCAATCTGTGAGTGGCGCGTCTCTTGCGAGCTGGACAACTGATGTGGCGACCGCGCGTACGACCATAAACACAACTTCCTCGGCGCTTACTACTTCCGTTACTACCCAGCGGGGTGTTGCCGCAACGCTAGAAAAAGATACGCGCAGTCTTACACTTGAAAAAGCGGGAGCTACGGAGGCGGATATTGCCGCTCAAACGGCGCGCGTGCAATCTGCGGAGGCAGAAGTTGTGAACGCGCAAGCGCAATTTGGAAAAACAATCATACGCGCTCCATTTTCGGGAGTGGTTACGAAAGTGGATGTTCGGGCGGGAGAGAGTGTGTCGCTGGGTTCGCCGCTTGTGTCGTTGATAAGCCGCAAAACGTTTCAGATAGAAAGTTACGTGCCGGAAATTCATGTAGCGCTTCTTCGGGTGGGGAATCCTGTTGCGGTAATACTTGATGCTTATGGCGCGGATATGGTATTTCCAGGCACTGTCGTTTCTATTGATCCGGGAGAAACCATCCGCGATGGCATTTCGACATATCGCGCCGTGCTTGCGTTTACGGAACAAGACTCGCGCATAAAATCAGGAATGACAGCAAATATTACCATTACCACGGAACGAAAATCCGATGTTATTAGTGTTCCGCAAGGCGTGGTAACCAACCGTAATGGCATAAAATATGTGTCTCTCAAGAAGGGTGATTCATTAGAAGAACGGGAAGTAACTACTGGCATGGTTTCATCGCTTGGATATGTTGAAATCATTTCTGGTTTATCTCGAGGGGACGAGGTGGTATTGAAGTTGGCAGAAGAATAACATGATATCTTTGCTCAATATCCGCATTGGGTTTTTCCTTGCGTTGCGACAGGTGCGTAGAGCGAGCATTTGGACGACCAGTCTCATTATTTTTGTCATGGTGCTTACGTTCCTTAACTTGGTGGTGGTAAGCGGCATTTTGGTTGGTTTAATTCAGGGGGCTGTGGACCAGGCGCGGTTTGAATTTACGAGTGATGTCATTATTTCCGCCCCCGATGATAAACAATACATTGAAAACAGTACGAATCTTATCACGTTGATTTCAAGTTTTCCGGAAGTGCAAGCAGTTTCTCCACGATATAGCAGGGGAGCAGTACTTGAAGCAAATTATAAAACGCGGAAAGAAACCGAAAAACGAAACACGGCAAACGCGCAAATTTTTGGCATTGATCCTGCCCGGGAAGATGCAGTTACCCATCTATCCGCATCTGTAACGGAAGGATCCTATTTGACGGCGTCTGATTATGATTATGTTATTATTGGACAATTTTTACTAAGCCAGTATGTTCCGGTGGATGATCCCAATTTCGCGGCTTTGCATAATGTTAATGTGGGAAGCAAAATCCGCATTCAAGTGGGAGATGTTACGCGCGAGGTAACTATCAAAGGCATTATTAAAAGTAAGGTAGACGCGCTTACAAGAAACGTATTCATGGTTGATTCGCAATTTCGGAGCATGATTGGCCGGAATGACGGCAATGTGGGGCAAATTGCGGTGTTGTTGCGTCAAGGAACGGATCCGGCGTTGGTGCGTGACAAGCTTAAACAAAGCGGGGTAGACAGGTATGCAAAAGTACAAACATACGTGGACGCCCAACCCCAATTTTTGAAAGACATTATTAATACGTTTAATATGTTAGGAACGGTATTTAGTTCTATGGGTTTGGTGGTAGCGTCCATTACTATTTTTATTGTGGTCTTTATCAATGCCATTACGCGACGTAAGTACATTGGCATTATGAAAGGTATTGGTATCGACGGTGGCGCTATTCGGGTGTCATATGTATTTCAATCCGCATTTTACGCTTTGGTTGGCTCGGCAATTGGACTTCTTTTAGTGTATGGATTTTTGGTACCGTTTATAAATGAACACCCCATTGATTTTCCATTTAGCGATGGTATTTTGGTTGCGCCCGTGGATGAAACGTTTATTCGCGTGGGACTTCTTGTGTTTTCTACTATTATCGCGGGCTACATTCCCGCATGGATGATTATTCGAAAGAATACGCTTGATTCCATATTGGGGAGGAATTAACTCTGCCAATGCAGAGTTATCCCGCGCTTGACGCGGTATCCAGAAATACTGTTTATGAAATGACACTTTGAATTACGAAACTCACTTTTGTCATTGCGAGCATAGCGAAGCAATCTCATTTCAGACTGCATAGTAAGGAGATTGCCACGGCCTATGGCCTCGCAATGACAGAATGTTCTCCTGTTTCGTAATTCAAAGACACGTATATGATTGAAGTAAAAAATTTAGTCAAAACATTCAAAAATGGTGACGTGCAAACGCAGGTGCTGAAAGGGATAGATTTTCAAATTCACGATGGCGAGTTTATCGCGATTATGGGGCGGTCAGGCGCTGGC
>Ga0209541_10017126_pt1 | contig 10649 bp, 9 predicted proteins | sample RifCSPlowO2_01_FD_184027 | JGI IMG/M metagenome (GOLD analysis project Ga0209541, IMG submission 184027) | Groundwater microbial communities from Rifle, Colorado - Rifle CSP2_plank lowO2_0.1 (SPAdes) (version 2) | ecosystem: Environmental > Aquatic > Deep subsurface > Groundwater | place: Rifle... | reverse complement strand
GAAGAATTAGGAATAACTTTAAATGAAATATTTTATCTTGGGGCTTTACCTGATAAATATTTATTTCAAGGAATAAATTTAGATACTCTTACTTTATCTTATTATTCTAAAATTACGAATTCTAAAATCAAAGTATCTGATGATATTACCGGATATAAATTTTTTAATGAAAAGGGCATTCCGTATAATAAATTAGCATTTAAAAATTTGTCTATATCAATCAGAAAATATCTTAAATTAAAAAATGTCATTCCCGACCACTCCTCCTGTCATTCCCGCGAAAGCGGGAATCTGCTGTAAATCAGATCCTCAATCAAGTTGAGGATGACGTATTGGTGTTTTTAAGAAGATCTGGTCTTAATTTTTTAGTAAGTTCTTTAGATTTTATTAATCTCCACTCTTTTATTTTCTCATGGTCCCCTGATAATAAAATTTCTGGAACTTTATTTCCATCAAATTCTGCAGGTTTAGTATATTGTGGATATTCGAGTGGGAATTCCTTAGAAAAACTTTCTTCTTTAGTAGCTTCTTCCTTTTTTAAAACTTCGGGAATTAGACGGACAATAGAGTCAATAATCGCTGATGCTACCACTTCTCCTCCTGTTAATATAAAATCACCTATTGAAATTTCTTCGTCAATATAATTTAAAATTCTTTCGTCAGTACCTTCATAATGCCCTGCAATAATAACAAGATGGTCTAATTTTAAATAATCGTTAGCTTTTTTTTGTGAATATGTTTTGCCTTTTGCGCTTGTAAGTACAATTTTTGTTTTCCCTTCTTTATTTTTTACTGCAAAAGAAATTGCATCTTTTAGAACATCAACTCGCAAAATCATCCCTGCTCCTCCACCATAAGGTTTATCATCAACTGATTTGTACTTATCTTTAGCAAAGTCTCGAAGATTAATGAGCTCAATTTCTACAAGTCCTTTATCAACTGCACGTTTAATAATACTTTCTTTTATAAAACTTGAAATCATATCTGGAAAAAGAGTGATTACTGAGATTTTCATTTCTCTATTTTACTATAATAAGCCTAAATGAAAACTATTGTGTTACTTTTAATTCGTCTTTATCAAAAAACGTCTTTTATTCGAAAACCTTTTTTAAGAACCATACTGGGTAATGAGGGAAGTTGCAGATTTAATCCTACCTGTTCAGAATATACATATCAATCAATAAAGCAATTTGGTATTTTGAAAGGGGCTGCGATGGGAATTAAACAATTTTCTCAATGCCACCCCTTTTCAAAAAGCTGAGGAGATTTTTTTTGCAATTTCATTAAATTCTTCTGGTGTAAATTTTAAATCTCCTTGCTTAGGAATAACACTTTTCCAAAAATCACTAATCTCCTCGTATCTTGGAATTACATGAATATGCGCATGTGCAATTATTCCATGTGTTAAATATTGTACCCACATTGGTGAGAATGCTTTATCAATTGCTTTTTTTACTTTTAATGCAGTTCCCCAATATCCGTTGAAATCATCTACATCGTGAACCCATCTAAAATGTTTTTTTGTAATTAGCAAAACATGCCCTTTAGATGCAGGAAAAATATCTAAAAGTCCATAATACTTCTCGTCTTCATAAACTTTATAAGAAGGAGATTTTCCTTCTACGATTTTACAAAAAATACAGTCTTCCATAAGTATTGATATTATATAATTTAACTATGGTAAGTGATAATCTTCAAGATATTGCCAAAAAAATAGTTTCAAAAACTATTCTTGCAGCTGACGAAAGTTCAGGAACAATAAAAAAACGTTTTGATACTATCGGAGTTGAATCAAATCCTGAAAACAATAGAACTTATAGGCAGATCCTTTTTACGACTCCTGGGATAGAAAAATTTGTAAGTGGAGTAATTTTATATGACGAAACAGTTAGACAAAAAACAGATGATAGTGTTCTCTTTCCTAAGTTTCTATACGAAAAAACTATTAATCCAGGAATAAAAGTTGATAAAGGAACTGTAAAAATTCCAAAATTCGGGGAAGATACTTTTACTCAAGGACTTGATGATTTAGGTGAACGACTTCTTGAATATAAAAAACTTGGATGTGTTTTTTCAAAATGGAGAGCTATGTTTACCATAAATGATAAACATCCAAATATAACTACTATCAAAAGAAATGCCGCTGACCTTGCACTTTATGCTCTACTTTGTCAAGAAGCGGGAATCGTCCCAATTGTTGAGCCAGAAGTAATGATGGAAGGTAATCATACTTTTGAAAAAGATAAAGAAATTACTGAAAAAGTTTTAACTGTTGTCTTCGAACAACTTACAAAGTATGGAGTTGATATGAAAAGTATGATTTTAAAACCAAATATGATTACTTCAGGTAAAGATTGTGACAAACAAACCTCATCAGATGAAATTGCGCAAGCAACTTTAGAAGTATTAGAAAAAACTGTTCATAAAGACGTCCCAGGTATAGCTTTTCTTTCTGGAGGGCAATCCCCTGATCTTGCAACAGAAAATTTAAAGGCAATTAATAAAATTAAAAATAAAAATCCTGAAAAATATCCATGGCGATTAACAGCATCTTATGGGAGAGCTTTGCAAGGTGAAACCCTTGAAGCTTGGAAAGGTAAAGAAGAAAATATAAAAAAGGCACAAGAAGTTTTTATTACCAGGGCTGAAAAAGTTTATAAAGCAAGCCATGGTGAATAAAAGATGGATCACTCTAACAGAGCATATTTTAAAAGAAGAAAGAAATATTCCATTAGCTACGGGTAAACTTACTCTCATACTAAATCAAATTGCAGAAGCTTCAAAAATCATTGCGTCACATGTAAAAAACTCTGGTCTTGTTAATATTGAGGGTAAAACTGGAGAAAAAAATATTTATAAAGAAGAAGTTCAAAAACTAGATTCATTTAGTAATAATCTTTTTGTTGACCTTTTAACTGAAATTGGTTTTGTAAATATGATTGCTTCTGAAGAACTAGAAAGACCTATTTTTCTAAATAATAAAGGCGAGTATTCAATATTTTTTGACCCGTTAGATGGTTCATCAAATATAGATACAAATATAAGTATAGGTTCAATATTTTCAATCTACAAAAACAAAGATAATAAATTACAAAAAGGAGCAAGTCAAGTTGCTGCAGGATATATTCTCTATGGTTCGAGCGTAATGTTTGTTTATACATGTAATGCGTCTGTTAATGGATTCACATTAGATCCATCTATAGGAAGTTATCTACTTTCTCATCCAAATATTAAAACGCCTGAAGAAACTTTTGAATATTCTATTAATGAAGGCAATTTCAATCTATACGATGAAAAAATTAAAAACTATTTAAAAATCCTAAAAGAAAAACCGTATAAAATAAGATACGTTGCATCAATGGTTGCAGATATTCATAGAATATTACTAAAAGGAGGAATTTTTTTATATCCATCAGATTTTAAGCAGCCAAATGGAAAACTCAGATTAATGTTTGAAGTAAATCCAATGTCTCTAATTATTGAAAGAGCTGGAGGGAAAGCATATAGCAAAAATCAAAACCCACTTGATATCCAACCTACAGATGTTCATCAAAGAGTACCAATAATAATGGGAAGTAAATCCGAGGTTGAAAAATTTATAAATCTGCAACATAATTAAAAAGCAATGAAATTGAAAATAGGAATTAATGGATTTGGAAGAATTGGTTCTTCATTTGCAAGAATTGCTTTACAAAAAGATCTATTTGATATTGCTCTTATAAATACAAGGACATCCAATGCAGAAAAAATTTATTCTATTTTACATGATGATTATATCTATGGAAAATTTGATAAAAATATAACTCTTAAGGAAAATTCGCTAATCGTTGATAATAAAGAAATCGCTATTAGTCAAGCTAATAATATCGAGGATATCCCATGGGACAAGTTCGAAATAGATATTGTTGTTGATGCAACTGGAGCATTCTTAACAAAACCACAGTTGGAAAAACACTTAAAAGGAAGCGTTAAAAATGTAATCCTAACAACTGTGTCAAAAGACGATGATATGGATCATATAGTTCTTGGTGTTAATGACAATAAATTTGATTTTCAAAATTCAAAAATTATTTCAAATTGTTCTTGTACTACTAATTGTGCAGCTGTGATGTATAAAGTTTTAAACGATGCTTATGGTATAAAAACTAGTTTTTTTACAACAGTTCACGCATATACAAAAAGTCAGATCTCCCTTGTAGATTTGTCAAAATTAAAAGCAGCAGACTTAAGTATAATCCCATCTACAACTGGTGCATCAAAAGGAATAGTAAGAGTAATCCCAGAACTTTCAAATAAAATTCAAGGACTTTCTCTTCGAGTTCCAACTCCTACTGTTTCTTTTACTGATATTACTGCAGTGCTAGAAAGACCAACAACAAAAGAAGAGTTAAACAAACTTTTTAAGAACAAATCAGAAGGCGAATTAAAAGGAATTCTTGATTATAAAGATACACTTATTCAATCATCTGATTTAATCGGATCTACGTTTTCATGTATTTTCGATCCAAACTACACAGATGTTATCGATGGAAATTTTGTAAAGTTGACAGGGTGGTATGATAACGAATGGGGATATTCTTCAAGGCTGGTAGATTTAGTTGAAAGACTTTCTAAACTTTTTTGATATACTTAACAGCTTATGAAAGGTCACATAAATTATATAGATAGGGCTCATATCAATAACAAGACAGTACTTTTAAGAGTTGATTTTAATGTGGCTTTAACAAAGAGCGCAAAAGTTGCAGACGATTATAGAATCAGACAAGCAATTCCTACAATAAATTATTTACTTAGTAAAAAAAATAAAATTATTATAGTCTCTCACCTTGGAAGACCGGTTAATAAAGAAAGTGAATTTTCGTTAAGACCAGTAGTATCACATTTAAATAATCTTCTTACAAAAAACAAAGTTATTTTAGTTGATGATTTTTTATCTGACAAAGGACAAAAAATAATTAAGAATCAAAAGCATAATGAAATTCTTATGTTGGAAAACATAAGATTTTATAAAGAAGAACAAAAAAATATTGATTCATTTTCAAAAAAATTATCGTCAATTGCAGATGTCTATGTTAATGATGCATTTGGAGTATCACATAGAAAAAATGCCTCTGTTACTGGAGTTACTAAATATCTCCCATCGTATGGTGGATTATTACTAAAAGAAGAAATTGAAACAATATCAAAAATATTAGACAATCCTAAGAAGCCCTATGTTGCAATAATTGGAGGAGCAAAAATTTCTACAAAAATTGAATTTGTTGATAAGCTACTTGGTTTTACTGATTTTTTACTTCTTGGAGGCGGAGTCGCAGATACTATGTTAAAAGCATTGGGCTATGAAATTGGTAAAAGCTTAGTTAATAATAAGGAAATTAAACTCGCAAAAAAATTATATAAACTAGCTAAGAAGAAAAAGACAACAATTATTCTTCCACTTGATGTTGTTATTGGTAATGCGATATCAACTGACGATTCACTTGAAACAAAAAAGATAAGTGATGTTCCAAAAAATAAATATATTCTTGATATTGGACCAGAAACAGAAGCAAAGTTTGGATCAATTTTAAGTGAAGCAAAAACTATAATTTGGAATGGCCCACTTGGATATTTTGAAAATAAACTTTTTAGAAGAGGGACAGATTTCATCTATTACTCAATAACACATAATAAAAACGCTCTATCAATTGTTGGTGGTGGGTCTACTCTTGCTGCAATTTCAAAAAAAGAATACTTAGAAAAAATTACACATATTTCAACAGGTGGAGGCGCAATGCTTGAATTTATCGAAAAAGGCACCCTCCCAGGAATTCAAGCTCTAATTAAATAGCTCGATACCGAATTTTTTTGCTTAGTGGGAACCCTACCTCTCACTAGTAGTTCGAGGAGTCCCAAAGCGCAAAAGAAATTGGTATCTTCGCTATTTGCCAACTTACCAAGTGTTAACGGGTGGCAAGAAAGAAGGGCTCCCGACATGCGCGCAGATCATGTCATACATGTCGAGCACTGGCGGGAGGGAATTCTTGACAGGACCCGTCAATAATTAGGGTATCGAGCTATTAAATTAGGATACAAGTTGGAGGTTTATTCTGTGTTGGCGATCAATTTCAATAACTTTTACTTTTACTTTTTGACCAAGTTTAAGAATGTCATTAGCATCTTTAACATATTCCTTACTCATTTTTGAAACATGGATAAGACCTTCTTTACCTGGTAAAACTTCAACAAATGCGCCAAAAGGTAATATTCTTTTAACTTCACCATCGTACTCTTGCCCTACTTCTACTTCTTTTAACATTCCATTAATTAGTTCTTCTGCTGCTTTTACATTATTAATATCAATTCCTGATATTGTAACTTTTCCATCATGGCTAACATTAATTTCTGTATTTGTTTTTGCTGTAAGATTCCTAATATTTTTTCCTCCGGGACCTATAATTTCACCAATTTTCTCTTGTGGAGGATTGATTACTACTACTTTTGGAGCAAATTTTGAAAGCTCACCTCTTGGTTTGTCAATTACTTTTAACATTTTTTCTAAAATAAACATTCTTGCAGTTTTAGCACCTTCTAAAGTTTCACTTATCATCTTATCTGTAAGTCCTGTATTTTTAACGTCAAGTTGAACAGCTGTTATTCCTTCATTTGTTCCAGCAACTTTAAAATCCATATCTCCTATAAAATCTTCAACTCCTATAATATCTGTCAAAATTACATAATTTGTATCTGATTCACTAATAAGTCCCATTGCTATTCCTGCAACTGGTGTTTTTATAGGAACTCCTGCATCCATCAAAGCAAGTGATGATCCACAAGCAGAAGCCATAGAAGTTGATCCATTAGTTGATAAGACTTCAGATACAACTCGAATTGTGTATGGAAAATCCTCTTTACTTGGAAGTACAGGTAAAAGTGATTTCTCTGCTAAAGCTCCGTGACCAATCTCTCTTCGTGAAGGATATCCAAGTCTTCCAACCTCACCTAATGAATAAGGAGGCATAAAGTAATGGTGAATATAACTTTTTGCTTCTTCTCCAATAGGGCTTTCAATCAGCTGCTCCATATCAGGTGATCCAAGAGTTGCGATAGATAATACTTGAGTGTCTCCTCTTTGAAATATTGCTGATCCATGCGTTCTTGGAAGAATCGAAAGCTCAATAAATAAATCTCTTATTGTTGTTAAATCTCTTCCATCAATTCTTATTTTCTCTTTTAGTACTCTCTCTCTAACTGTTTTTTTAACTACTTCGTCTACTGCTTTTAGTGCAGATTTTAATTCAAATTCCTCTTTTGATTTTTCAACTAATTTTGCAGAAAGATCATCAACTAAAGCATTATCTCCGTATTCTTTTTCTGATTTTTGTTTAATTATTGCTCCAATTTCTTTTTCATAGTCTTTTTTTATTATTTGCATTACTTTTTCTACTTCATCTTTTTCTTTTAGTTCTTCTTTTGGCTGCCCGACTTTTTTTCTAAAGTTTTCAATGAAATCAATTATTTTTGAGATTTCTTTTTTTGACTCAATGATTCCTTTTTCAATAATGTCTTCGTTTAACTCTTCAGCTTCCACTTCTAACATCACAGTTTTTTCTTTTGACGCAGTTACTATCATGTCCATTTGAGATAAGGCCATTTCTGAATAATCAGGATTTAAAATAAACGAATCTCCCGCACCTTTTACATAACCCATTCGTAGTGTAGCTAAAGGTCCGTTCCATGGAATTGATGAAATATGTATTGCGGCAGAAGTTGTAATTGCAGCTAATATTTCAGGAGATGAAACACCGTCTGCTGAAAGTAATGTAATAATTATTTGAATACTTTTTCTATATGATTTTGGGAAAAAAGGCCTAACGCCTCTATCAATTAATCTTGCAATAAGGATTGCCTCATCTGTAGGTTTACCCTCTCTTTTTACCCATCTTGAACCTTTTATTTTACCTCCAGCATATAATTTTTCAACGTATTCAATACCCAATGGTAAATAATCTAAATCTTCATCTTTTTTACCTTTATTTACAGTAACCAATACACATGTATCACCAAGACGTCCAAGTATTGATGTTGTTGATGCCTGAGCAAGTTTTCCAACCTGTAGAGTTAGTTTCTTATCGTCTAATTGATATGAGTCTTCAAATAATTTCATTTCTTTAATTCAAGATCGCCGAGAAGTTTTTTGTATCTTTTCGAATCTAGTTTTTGTAGGTAATTTAATATCCTTCGTCTTTTTGCAACAATTTTTAATAATCCTCTTCTTGAGTGATTGTCTTTTTTATTCTCGTCTAAATGACTAATTAATCTACTAATTTTATAAGTAAGAAGTGCTCCTTGAACCTCAGGTGAACCTGTGTCTCCTTTTCTTTGAGCAAATTTATCTATAATTTCTTTTTTATCTTCTAACAATTTTACCATAATGTAAAATTATACCATGAAAATTTTAAATAAGAAGTTGAAGAAATTACTTATTTTATTATTCTTATTATGTTTAATACTGCTTCTACTCTTCTTTATACCTCCAAAAAATATTTATTTTGTCTTAATTTTTTTATCTTTATTATTTGTCTTTACATTAAATGCCTTTTCATTATTTCTTGAAAAAAACTTATCAATACTTTTTTCAACTTTTATATTTTTGTTTTTTATAATTAATTATATTTTAGGTTTTCAAATAATTTATTCGCTACTTTTAGTCTTACTTATGACAAGCATATCTTTTCTTTTGAATTAGAAAAGATTGCATATCTGGGTTATAATTTAACGATGAAAAACAAAGTATTTATTTCAGCATCTATACCTTATGTAAATGCCCCACCACATCTTGGCCATGCATTAGAAGCAGTTCAAGTTGACGTTATTGCACGATCTTATCGAGAAGTTGTTGGAAAAGAAAACATTTATTTGTTATGGGGAACAGATGAAAATGCTTCTAAAAATGTTGAAGCCGCAAATAAATTGAAAATTCCTGTTCAAGAACTTGTCGATAAGAATTCACAAGAATTTCAGAACCTAAAAGAAATATTTAGTCTCACATATGACCAATTTATAAAAACAAGTTCTGATAAACACAAATACGGCGCGCAGAAACTTTGGGAATTATGTAAAGAAGATATTTATAAAAAAAAGTACAAAGGGCTTTACTGTACAGGATGTGAAAATTTTTATAAAGCTAATGAATTCAAAGATAACATTTGCCCTTATCACATTAGAAAGCTTGAATTATTTGAAGAAGAAAATTATTTTTTCTCACTTTCAAAATATCAAAATAAATTAAAGAATATAATCGAAGGTAATAAATATTTAATCTATCCTGCGTTTAGAAAAAAGGAAGTTTTAAATTTTATAAACTCTGGTCTTGAAGATTTCTCAATATCAAGGCCGAAAGAACGTACAAATGGTTGGGGTGTCCCAGTTCCAAACGATGAAAATCATATTATGTACGTTTGGTTTGATGCTTTAGCAAATTACATTACTGCCTTAGGGTTTGAAAATAAAGATAAGCTTTACTCTGATTTTTGGGAAAATTCGCAAGAGAGAATTCACGTTGTAGGAAAAGATATCACCAAGTTTCATGCTATTTATTGGCCTGCAATGCTTTTATCTGCAGGGCTTACCCTTCCAACAAAACTTTATATACATGGATTTATAACAATATCAGGACAAAAAATGAGTAAGACGATTGGAAATATTATAAATCCATTCGAAATAGCCAAACAATACGGAACTGACCCATTAAGATATTATCTTTTAAAAGAAATTCCATCAATTAGTGATGGAGACTTCTCAATTAGGAGATTTGATGAAATTTATAATGCCGATCTTGCAAACACATTAGGTAATTTAATTTCAAGAATAACTAATCTTTGTGAGAAAAATAATATCACAATTAAAGAAGTTGTTGAAAAATTAGATTCTGACATTGTAAAACACATTCAAGATTATAATTTTGCAAAAGCATTAGAAATCATCTGGAAAAGATTAAATAAATTAAATATTGAAATAAATCAAAAAGAACCTTGGAATTTAAAATCAGAAGAAGCAGTTAACTATCTTACTTCTTGTGTTAAAGAAATTAGAAAAATAATAATAAATCTTAAACCATTTCTTCCAGAAACCACAGAAAGTATTTTAACCATAACTCAAGGAAAAATTAAAAAAAGTAAACCTTTATTTCCAAGAAAATGAACGATTTAATAATTAAATACAAGAAACATTTATTTGTAACATCAACTGCTTTTCTTTTGATATTTATATACTTTTTTATTTTTTATAAACTTCCTACCCCTTATAGTTTAAAAAACTATAACGTAGTTCCACTTGCTACTCATATTATGGATAGAAATGGGAAGCTTTTATACAAGATTTTTAAAGATGAAAAAAGAACACCAATTAAACTTAGTCAATTACCAGACTACGTATCACAAGCAACTATTGCTACGGAAGATAAAAACTTTTTAAAACACGGAGGAATTTCAATTTTTGGGGGAATATTCAGGGCTGTTAAAGATACTTTATTAAAACAACAACTTCAAGGCGGATCAACAATAACACAACAACTTGTAAAATCAGCTCTTCTTACTCCAGAGCGAACAATACAGCGTAAGATAAAGGAGATAATACTAGCACTATGGACCGAGCGTATATACTCAAAG
>Ga0209541_10017124_pt1 | contig 10650 bp, 15 predicted proteins | sample RifCSPlowO2_01_FD_184027 | JGI IMG/M metagenome (GOLD analysis project Ga0209541, IMG submission 184027) | Groundwater microbial communities from Rifle, Colorado - Rifle CSP2_plank lowO2_0.1 (SPAdes) (version 2) | ecosystem: Environmental > Aquatic > Deep subsurface > Groundwater | place... | reverse complement strand
ATATTGAAAATAAATTTCAATAATTTAAATTTATTAATAAAATATTTCAAAAATAATTAAAATAAAAAATGCCGAAAATAAAAATCGCACCTTCAATTTTGTCTGCAAACCAGGCCAAGCTGCAGGAGGAAATCAATGAAATAGAAGATTTTTCCGACCTGCTGCAGGTTGATGTAATGGACAATATTTTCGTCCCGAACATGACTCCGCAGGCAGAATTGCTGAAAAAATTCAATACAAAAATCCCTTTGGATATACACTTAATGGTCAATGAGCCAAGCAACGAGTATATTAAAAGCTTCATTAATTCAAATAAAAAATTGAAAATAAACAATATAACTGTGCATTATGAAGCATGCAGTAAATTAAAAGAAACATTAAACTTTATAAAAAAAAATAAAGTAAAAGCGGCAGTAGCAATAAATCCTAAGACTCCATTGGATGCGATTAAAGATAATCTTGAAAAAGTTGATATGGTTTTAATCATGACAGTTGAGCCGGGGTTTGCAGGCCAGAAATTCATTGAAAGCACTTTAACAAAAGTAAAAGAATTAAGAAAATTAAAGCCGGATATGGATATAGAGGTTGATGGCGGCATTAATGACATTACCGCGCCTAAAGCGGTCAGGGCCGGGGCAAATATCCTGGTTGTGAGCTCTTTCATCTTCAAGAGCGATGACAAGGTAAAGTCAATTAAAAAAATAAGGGATGCGGTAAAAAAATGATTTGGGTATTCCTGTCTATATTGGCAGGCTTTGGGGATGCTGTTTCTTTCGCAATTATAAAGAAATTGAAAAAGATAGATGTTTATGTTAAATTAATGCTTTATTGCCTGGTAGCGCTGCCTTTCTTATCGGCAGGATTTTTGTATTACGAATTTCCAAAGGTTTCTCCGGGTTTTTATATCATTGCAGCTATTAATGCTGTTGTATGGATAACAGCCTCACTTTTACTGATGAAAGCATTGCAAATGTCAGACTTGTCCATCTCAATCCCTATGCTGAGCTTTACTCCGATATTCCTGCTTTTTGTGTCTTATGCATTGCTGAATGAGTTTCCCGGTTTTGCCGGGCTTGCCGGGATTTTTGTTGTAGTTGCAGGCTCGTACATATTAAACATGCCCTCTGCCAAATACGGCTATCTTGAGCCGTTCAAGTCCATTTTCAGGAACAGGGGCATATTTTACATGCTTATTGTGGCTTTTTTGTTCAGCATTACGGCAAGCCTCGCTAAAATTGCCATCAACCTGTCAAATCCCGCGTATTTCATGTTTGTGCATTACCTTATTGCGTCTGCTATTCTAACGCCGTTGTTCTTTAATAAGCTGAAAAAAAATAAAAAGCAGGTTAAGCAGAATTACAAGATTTTTCTGCTTATGGGGATTGCTGTTGCATTTACCGAGTTAGTGGTGGCTGCGGCGTTTAAGCTTGCCATTGTCCCCTATGTGATATCCCTGAAAAGAAGCAGCATTGTATTCAGCGTTTTAATAGGATTTATTATGTTTAAGGAAAAATTCGCAATGGAAAGGATTTTTGGTACTGCTTTGATGCTTTTAGGCGTTATATTAATCACATTATTCTGAATTATTTAAACATTTTTTCAAGATTATCAATGACATTCAAAGCTTTAATTAAATCCTCTTTTTTTATCAGGATCAAAAGCTCTGGGGCGCTGCTCATTATCTCTATAATGTTTATGCCTTCAGCATTAAGGCTTGAAGTTATTAAGGCAACAATACCCTTCGTTTTGGAAGCTTCCAATGGAAAATGCAAATTAATTTCAGTAAGGTTTTTTTCAATAAAAATGCAATCATTTTTAGAAAAATAATTAAAAAATTTCTCAAGATTTTTTTCATCAATTATAATCCTAATGCCCTCCTCTGATTGAATAAGCCTTATGACTTCACCTTTTTCAATATCCACTATGGAGTTGATCTTGCTTAATTGCTCTAATGTTTTTTTATTTTTCTTTAAAGAAATATCTATAATATTGCTTCTTGTCTTTACTGCAATTTTCAAAAATAACCTTTTTAATTCCGCCTCGGTCTTTGTTTTTTCCTCCTTTTTATAGCGCCTTATCGCGCTCATGACAGCATCAAGGTTTTTTTCCTCCAAATCTAAGTTTTTGATAATGTATCTGGATAAAGCTCGCAGGCTGATTATATTGCGAAACAGGCATTTCCTTATAATGAAGTCGTTGTCCAAAAACAATTTTACTTTTTCTGCAATATTTGTCATAAAAGACACAAATGAGCCTTTTTTTATAAATTTATTGTTTTTGTGGCATAATGTTTATGTACAATTATGAATTCTAAATTTAGGATTATTAAATAGTATGAAAAATGGAACCAATCAACCAATTACAAAAAAAAGAATTAGAGGACCGATTAGGTTTCAGAATATGCCCTTTGACTGTGGAAGAGATAGATCATCCTATTCATATAGGTCTTTATCTAAATGCAGGCCCGGTAACAAAGTATAGATGTGCTGTGGATGGCGGGCTGGCAAGAGGAGGAACCCCAAGCACTATAATGATGTTTACAGCTATTAGGCCCTGTCCTGAAGAATATGCAGAAAATTGTCCTTTGTATAATAATCATAGAATGATGATTACTTATTTTTTTCAATCTGAAAATTTCTTTCCAGAAGGGGAGGAGAGTTTAGATAAAGTTCCGCACACTGACAACAGAAAGAGGCTTAACGAACCTACAATGGAGAACTTCATAGATTAAACAACAAAGTGATTGAATAGGGAATTAGAAAATGAATCATTTTAGCAAATAATTAAAAAATTAAAGGAAATACAAATGAAACTATACCAAGAAAATATTGGAATTCCATATGCAAACCCATTTGATCATTATAGGAATCATTCTAATAACGGCAATGGGACAAGTTTGCTGATGGAATCAAGATCCGTCAATCCTAAGTACGGAAAGCAGAGCATAGTAGTTCCAAACGCAGCCGTTAGGATTATGGGAAAAAATGATTTTTTTAGCTTGGAGGCATTAACAGAAGCAGGAGAGGCGATATTGAGCGCATTTAAGCAGGAAGATTTTCCCTACGCACACGACGTACATATATCAGATGGTAGAATCAGCGGACGCGTGGAAAAAGGGGGAAATGGGAACTTGGAAGAGCATGAAAGGATAAGGCAGCCCAATACGAGCTATGTAATAAGGACAATACTTCAAAAATTTTCGGAGCTTAAAGACGAGCATGCAGGCTTGTACGGGGCCTTTGCATATGACTTTGCAAGACATTTTGAAAACTTCGGCAATCGTTTTAGCCAAGGAGGCGAACCGGACTTTTTATTATTCCTGCCGACAACAGTTGTCTGCTTTGATGATATCAGGGAGAAAGCAGCAATAAAACAATTCTATTTTGATGGAAAAAATGACGGTCTTGATGGTAAAGCAACTTCCTCCAATTTTCGCCCATTTCCACTGCAAACTTATGAGGATATGCCTATACAGGAATATGCAGATAAAGTGGCGTTTATTGTTCAGGAAATCCGCAAAGGAAGATTAATGCAGTGCGTTTTGTCTAGAAACCAGGGAATGAGCCTCCAGAAACATCCTTTAGATTCTTATGCTGGGTTGCGGGATATAAACCCCTCACCTTATTCTTTCTTCTTTTCATTTGGGGGAAACAAATACCTTTACGGGGCTTCACCGGAATTGCATATCAAGGTTGCAAATAGAAACATTGAGATCAGGCCTATTGCCGGCACGATGAGAAGAGGAAAAACGCCAATGCAGGATTTTCAGGCAAGAGTAGAACTTATGACATCTCAAAAAGAGCTCAGGGAGCATACAATGCTTGTGGATTTAGCCCGGCACGAAATATATAGGCTGGCTGATGCCAAAAGCGTGAGAGTTACGGACCTCTTTACAGTTGAAGAATACCCTAACCTTCTTCATCTTGTCAGCGGAGTGCAAGGCAGGCTTCGGCCCGGAGTGGATTCTTTGGATGCTTTATTGACTACAATACCTGCAGGAACATTAAGCGGCGCTCCGAAAGTGGAAGCAATGCAGATGATAGAGGAATTAGAAAATTCCCGCAGGGATTTTTATGGAGGCGCTGTTGGGTATCTTTCTTTTGATGGTGGTTGCAATACTGGTATAACCATAAGGTCTGTTTTTTCAAAAGGCGGAATGTCATTCATGCGAGCCGGTGCGGGGATAGTTGCCCATTCAATACCTGAAGAAGAAGCCAAAGAAATAGGGTTAAAATCAGAAAAAGCTATGCAGGTTTTACGATGAAAAATGTAGTTTATATTGATAATAGGGATTCATTTGCAGATACTATTGCGGCGCATTTTGAATTAGCTGGAGCTAAGGTAAGAATGTATAAAAGCAATTGCAGTCTGGATACCATTGCCCAAGCGCAACCGGATATTATTTTGTTAGGCCCGGGGCCAAACTCCCCTGCTGAAGCTGGCAACTATCTGCAGGCAATTAATCGTTTTCATGCACAATACCCTATTTTTGGAATTTGTCTTGGGTTTCAAGCGCTTATGCACTATTTTGGCGAGAAAGTCGTACCTTTAGAAGAGGCTGTTCACGGCGCTTTTTCCCAGATTCAGCATACCGGAACGAGTTTCTTTGAAGGAATTAAGAGCCCTGCTGAATTTGCGCGCTACCATTCTCTTGGGGTGTATGGTGTTCCAGAATCATTTAACCCGCTGGCACAATTCCCAGATTCAAATGGAAGAAACATTATAATGGCAGCGCAGCATAAACAACTTCCACTTGCAGGCATCCAGTTTCATCCAGAATCCATCCTTTCTACAAATAATGGCCAGGGAACAAAACTCATTGAAAATGTTTTAAAATATCTAACCAAATAAGAATTCACGAATAAAATGATAAAAACCAATGGTAGTGATTGCCGGTGGGATACCAGCAAGAAAAGTTGTAGGAAATTTGGAATATTCAGAATATGCTACACATAGAAAAGGCTTTAAATTAGATTTTTCTATGGGTGAAAATTTTTTATCCCCGACTCTTAATTTGGAATCGAGAGTCAACGGCTATGGTTTCACTCAAGACCCAAAATTAATAAAAATAATTGCTAGTAAATTAGAGGTAAAGCCGGAAAATATTTTAATTACAGCAGGATGCGACTTTGCCCTTCATCATATAGCCGAAACATTTCTTGAACCAAAAGATGTGGTTTTAATCCCAAATCCAACATTTCCAAGGTATTATTACCATAGCAAATTGTATTCTGCAAAAATCCACCAGGTGTATTTTGAGAAATTTCCTTATGAGTTTGATTTAGGAATAATAAAGAAACGTGTAACGGAATTAAAACCAAAAATAACTTTTCTTTGCAATCCAAATAATCCGACTGGACACTACCTACCTATAAATGAAATAGAAAATTTTGTTAGAATGAGTAAGGGGTCTTTAATTGCTATAGATGAAGCTTTAGCAGACTATACAGGTGAAAGTGCTTCAAGATTAGTCAATAACCATAGTAATCTCTTGATTGCAAGATCATTTTCAAAACTTTATGGTTTAGCGGGGTTAAGAATTGGATATGTTGTTGGGCATAAGAAATGTATCAAGGAAATTTCCAAATTAATATCACCATTTGAAGTAAGTACCAATTCAATTGATGCAGCAAAACAAGTATTGGGTGATGAAGATTTTACTAGAAGGAGCATTGAGGCCCTATCCACGGGGATGAAATACTTAAAAGATCATTGCAGTATAAGATATACGGACTCTAAAGCCAATATAATCCTTTTAGATGCTGGTGATAAATCACCTAATCTCTACCAGACACTTATAGATAATGAAGTTCTGACTATAGACGGCAAATCCTTCTATGGGTTAGGAAGGAATAACTGTATAAGGGTCTGTGTCAAAGACATGGGAAGCATGAGACAATTAGTTTCAATAATCAATCAACAAATAATATCCAATTAAAAATGTTAGCCTCAAAAGATATAGCTGATATATTGGACGAAAATGACTTTACCTTATTAAACCAATTTACTACAGGAAACTCAGAATCTGCTGTATTTTTGGTTAGATCAAAAGAGGAGAAAAAGGTTGTTAAATTACCCACAAGTCAAAGATCACTTGATGAAATCACTTCAAATATCTCAGCTTACAGAACAATTCATGAATGGGGATGTGAGGATATATTGCCCCCTTATCTAGAGATAAGATCATATAAAGGAATGCCTTACATTGTTATGTCTTACTTGGGAGAGGATTTTGAAACAAAAATAAAAAGAAGTAAAAATCCTCTAGGTATGTATGAAAGTTTATGTGGACCGTTAGAAAGACTTTATCGAATTACAATCAGGGGAAATGGTGGAGGGAATAAATTTTTAGCTTTGGTAAGAAATGAAATTTTCCGTAACTTTGAACAATTCCTTATCCCGTCAGGATTGTCAAGTTCCAAATATCTTGAAAGAATTAAATCTATAGATTTTTCTGATGACGATTACTTAATCACTTGCTTTTCCCCATACGATTTTACACCGGAAGATATATTTATCTCAAATAGCGGATTTTTTTATCCTGACCCGAAGCAAGAATGTAAGGGGTTGCCTCAGATATCTCTTGCATGTTTTGCAGGTGTATCACGAGACGCATATGGATTGCCAGAAAGCGTAACTGGATATAAAATTCTAGAGAAATTTGCAGTAAAAACATGTTCAGAAATAGTAGACATAAGTATTTCTTCGGCAGAAAGGTTATTCTTATTCGGCAGAGCACTACAATGTTCATTCTCATCAAGAGTGAGAATATATGGGGATAAAGAGAAAGCGAGTTATTTTGCGAAAGAAAGCGAGAGGCATTTAGATTTATTGTAACCAAAACAACAATATTTAAATAACCCAATAAAAAATAGTTCATTAACTAAATTAATTAAAAAACTGATAAAATAAAAAATTTAAAACAAATAAAAAAATGAAGCAGAAAATCATTGATCCCTGGGGCTCTGAGCTTATTGAGAGCTACGAGAAAATCATAAAGGATTTCGGGCTTGAGGTTTTCAGCGAAAATACCTTCCCGAAGCCGAACAGGATAATGCGCAGGAATGTTGTTTTTGCAGGCAGGGGCATGGAGCAGATAGCAGAGGCAATAAAAAACAAAAAAAAATTCTATGTTTTAAGCGGAATAATGCCGACTAACGACAAAATCCATTTCGGCAACAAGATGGTTATAGAGAACATAAAGTATTTCCAGGGGCATGGGGCCAAAACATACATGCTTATAGCGGATTTGGAGGCGGCATCAACAAGGGGAGTTTCCTTGGAAGAAGCGAGAAAAAGGGCTTTGGATTTTCACATCCCAGCTTACATCTCTTTGGGATTGGACGCAAAAAAAACAATATTCTATTTCCAGAGCGAAAACAGAGATGTGATACATCTGGCCTACGAGTTCGCAAAAAAAATAACATTAAACGAGTTTGGGGCTATATACGGCAATGCAGACCCGGGCAGGATTTTCGCAGCAATAACTCAGGTAGGCGATGTCTTGTATCCGCAGCTTGAGGAAAGAATGCCTGGCATAATACCTGTTGGCATAGATCAGGATCCGCATATAAGGCTGGCCCGCGACATTGTCAAAAGATTCAAAGAAAAGAAATTCTTTTCAGTCTCGAGCTTGTACCATAAATTCACCCCGAGCCTGGACGGCAGCTTTAAAATGTCGAAGTCAAAGCCTGAAAGCTGCATTGAGCTGCCGGAGGACATGAAGGTTTTAAGGAAAAAAATCCAGAATGCACTGTCAGGAGGCAGGGACACTTTAGAGGAGCATAGGAAAAAAGGGGCGGTGATAGAGAAAGACATGTGCTTTGAGCTGCTGAAGCAGCACCTGGTTGAAGATGACAAGGAGCTGAATAAAATATACAATGACTATAAGTCAGGAAAAATGGCTTCCGGGGAGATAAAGCAGCTCACAATGGAAAAAATGGAAATTTTCATGAACAATTTTACCAGGGGAATGGAAAAAGCCAAAAAGGAGATAAGCGACTTAAAATTCGTTAAGTTTAAACAATGAAAATCTGAGATTTTCAGGTTTAAACTTCCCGAAAATTCAAGAAATTTTCGTTAAGTTTAAATAAATTAAAAATAAATTAATTAAAAAAGAGGTGTAAAATGACGCAGCCCAATATAGCCCATCTTTCTGGCGGCTTTATGATAACAAGCATTGTAGGCTTTCTGATTTCAGTATTCTATGTCTTTCCGAAGTCAGGCGATTGCACTATTTTCGGAATAACATGCAAATCATTGGGATTCACACTGGTCTTATTTTTCACAGTAATGTTTGTTGCAGCCATGATAGCCATGACTTACGGCCCTGATGAAAGCATGAAGCATGTTGGGCATAGGAAGAGACGGTAAGCTCCAATATGAAGAAGGAAATCGATTTCATAAAAGAGAGAAATAAAAGAGTTGAAGCAGACAAGGCCTGGGAGCTGAGCAAGACAAGAAGAGTATCAATAGCTGTCATGACTTATTTCATAGTTGCTATATTTTTGATAATGATTGGCATACCTAAGCCCTGGTTCAATGCCCTCATCCCATCAATAGGATTCTTTCTTTCAACATTGACTCTTCCTTTTTTGAAGAGATTCTGGCTGAAAAAAGTATATAGAAACTAGTCTTTAGGCTTCTCATCAAACTTCTCTTTAGCCCTGCTTTCTTTCCAGTATATAGAATGCGATGCCCTTTTCTCGAATAATGCTATCGCAAGATGAATCAAGTCTGTCTGGTAGTCCTTAAGCCCTTTGTCTTTCATTGCATTTTTTGCGTCATCAACACATTCTTTCATCAGCTTTATGTTTTCATTCCTGCATTTCTGCTCCTCTGCCTTCTCTTCAGCGTCTGTAAGAAAAATCTCTTCCCATTGCGGGTAAGGGCTTGTTTTGCTTGTTTTCGGGAATGACTTTGAAAAAGGCATATTATCCAGAAAGACTGCCAGCTTTATAAATTTTCTTTATTTTAGTAGCTGACAAAAGTAATCGCTTATAAATATCAGCTGCTAAAATTAGAAAAACAAAACAATCTAAATTAGAAAGTTTTGGCTGGAAAAGAGGTTGAAGGAATAAAAAATTATTCAATTTTTTTTGGTCCAAATTTTTCAATTTGGTATAATGTAGCGCCCATAATTGAATATAAGAACCAAAAAATGCTCAATGTGTGTGTAAAACAAACAGATTCAGCCACTATTTTGTTTATATTTTTTGTTTTTTTCTTCCCTACTTTTTTCAAAACTCTTTCTATTTTTGTGTATTCTCTATTTTCGCTTGAAATATGAATGTCACTGTTCAGATCATAAAAGTAATTTAAGTCATCTTCATCTATGTAGGTCATACCTGCCATCAAATGGTATAACAGGATTAATGGTTCATAATAATAAGATATATCTTCTATTGCTTTAGGGTCAGATTTTTTTTGTTTTTTTCGATATGTTATTCCCCCCAAAACATAGCTATTTGATGCCATTCTTTCTAAAAATTTGGAAAGCGCAGTTTCTGTAAATGATTTTTTTGGGATTTTAACAATAAATGAATATATAAAATGGTACTTATTAGGAGTTGCCGCAAAAATTTTGAGTTTTTCTTGCTCAGTAAATATTTTATTATAAAATTCTCTTACCAATGAGTCTAGATAATATTTACTTTTATTTTTAACTTTGATTAGTATTTTGTCCTTTACTAATTTTTCTTTTTTATAGTGGTACCTTCTCAATTTCATAAAGTGGTGCCTTGAAACATAATCAAAAATCTCATTGGAATCAATTTCACCAAAACCTTTTTTATACATGTTTAAAACAAATTCTAGAATATATAGTGAATCTTTATCAAGATTAAACAGGACTTTTGGCAGTTCTTCTTTAGTCATATGAAATTTTCTCTTAAGAATTCTTTCTTTAATAATTCCTGGAAGTGTTGAGTCAATCATATTTACGCATAAAAATTGCACTTATTTATATATTTTTTCATATTTTATACACTTTTTTGCACTTTAGTTAGGTATATAAGTGACGGACACTTTCTATCACAATATGAGAAGTTGCGAAGCAAATTCGCAGATAAAAATGTCTAAGGCAAATTTGGAGTCAAAACTGAGGAAGATAGCGGAGCTTATTGGAGAATATATTGTCTTCAAAATAGGGGTTAACAATACTGGAAAGATAAGCATAATTGGTTTGGAAACAGAATATGATGAGGAAGATGATGATGACGAGGAAGAGCTAGTATACCCCATTTTGAAAAAACCAAACATAAGGAAACCGCTTGTTAATCTTGACTATATCGGGTGATAAAAATGGGAAAAAACTACTTGATAGGTGATAAAGAAGATTCTGGATCTGAAAAGGAAAATAAGGCATATATTGAGCTTTCAAAGGCAATTGAATTGCTGGTAGAGGCGGGAAAAATAATGGGGTGATACAAATGAATAAATGTGGCATATGCAAAAAGCTTAAAAACTACCTAAAAAGGCTCATTGCAAAAGGCGAATTCCGGCATTCGCCCAAGGAAAGCTTGGACTGCGAGGACCTTTACAGCAAATATCTAAAAGATGGAAAATTTAGGATGTACATAGAGGGCATAAGGCTTTGCCCTGACTGCGGAAGTTGGTATATGGGGGCAAGAGGAGCAAATTTTGAGCAGA
>Ga0209541_10017123_pt1 | contig 10650 bp, 10 predicted proteins | sample RifCSPlowO2_01_FD_184027 | JGI IMG/M metagenome (GOLD analysis project Ga0209541, IMG submission 184027) | Groundwater microbial communities from Rifle, Colorado - Rifle CSP2_plank lowO2_0.1 (SPAdes) (version 2) | ecosystem: Environmental > Aquatic > Deep subsurface > Groundwater | place... | reverse complement strand
AATAAGTTTGAAATACTTTTCCAAGAGATTCAAATTGCCAAAATCCATTTTGATTTTTAACAAAATTCACCCCATTATAATCTAAACTATTAGTATTATCAGAACTATCGTCATTAGAATTTCCTCCATTAAAAACAACAGCAAAACCAATACTACTTCCAATCATCAACACAATTAAACCAATTCCCAAAATCATCTGATTTATTTTTTGCCGTTTTTCTTTCTTTTCTGTCCTTTCTATTTTCCGCATTTTAATTAAATGAATGAATTCTTTAAAAAGTTTACTCCTCTCTTCTTTAGAGCGTGTAAATTAATGCACAATTCAAATTTTATCATCTCTAAATATTCTTTGTAAATTAGTAACCTTCCAATTACATTATAACATCAGATGTTACAGATTACAAAATAAAATTGCTAAGTTCCTATTTTTCATATAATACAAGCTTCGCTAAAGGTTAAAAAAAGAAAAGAAAAAGAAAAAATTAAATTTATATTTATGCAGTTGCAAATCTTCCTGAAGAATCTCCTTCGTATTTAACTCCAACAGTTATTTCTGGATTCTTAGTTGTTAAAGCTGATGCAGCGTTTGTTGTATCAGCAGCTTCGTATCCAGCAACAAGAGTTGCAATTTTTCCTCCGCTTCTCGCGAAAGTTTCGATTAAGTATTCTCCATTAGAAACACCAGTAATTGATGTAAAATCAGCTCCACATAATGGACTACTACTTCCTAAAAGGCTAGCAGCAACAGTGTTAACACAACTTCCACCAACAACAATCAAGTTCTTACCTGTAATCTTGTCAGTTTCACTATCTTTAACAGATAGAGTAGTTCCACTTGAACCTCCTGAGAAAACAGTTTCTTGTGAACTTACGAAGAAGTTTCCGTATGTTTCACCACCGTGATATTTTGCTTCAACCCAGTTTTGTCCACCAGATGGCTTGTTCCATAGAATTTCCGTTGCTAATTCTGAATAAACAAAATTTCTAAATACATCTGTACTTAGAATCTCTGTTGAAGTTCCAGATTTAACAATATTATCTGTTCCAGGACTATATGTAATAGCTGTAACAGCTACTTCAGGTGTTGAAGCTGAATTAAATCCAAGAGTAAAGTTTGCTCCTCCCTTAGCCGCAATACTATCATCTTTATCTTCTTCTACAAATTGAAGAAGGAAAGTTGTAGGTGTCATAACTCCGTCGGCAGCATTCTTAGTAGTATTTAACCAACCAGCAGGACCTGCACCTATTGTTGCACTTACATTCTTAAGTGCTCCAGGATCGCCTGCTTCTGGAGCAGTAGCATTCCAAGGTAAGGTAAACTTAGCACCTTCCTTAGAATAAATTGTATTCCAAGCTACATTTGTTCCAGCAGTAAAATTAACTTGTTTATAAGTTTTATTAATTTGGTTAACAGTAAATTCTAAATTTCCTAAACTAACTGTGTCTCCATCTTTTGCATCTACTTTTGCATCTGTCCAAACTCCATTATTTTTATATTGGAATGTAGTTTTATTTACACCACTATCTGCTTTAAAGTTTGTAGCTCTCATTAAATAAGATTCTGCATCATTTCCATCATTCCATGAAGCAACGAATTGGTCATGTACATTACCATTGAAAACATTTAGACTACTATTTGTAGTTGCTAATTGGTTATTTCCATCCTTACCTATACCTACATAGTGTGTAGAATTTCCAAAAAGAATGTCGATATCTTCAACACTATCTTTTAGTGGGAAGTTTTGTAATTGAATTGTTGTATCACTTGATGCTTTTATCTTTAAACTTTCTTCAGTAGGACTAGTTAATCCTGTATAAGAAAGTTTAATAGCTCCAAATCCAGGCATTTCAACTTGAGATTCTTCAGCGATGAATAAATCATCATCTGCTTTCCATGATATGTTAATCTTATTTAACTTACTAGTTGAACTAGTAAAGTTAACTTGAAGATTTGTAATAGCTTCTTCATTTAATTCTACATCTGTGTTGTCAACTAATTTCAATTTACCAGAACCAATACTGAATTCTACAGTTTTTATACCTCCAGCATAGTCTTGTACAGAGATATCTTTGATACCTACATAAGCTCCATTAGCTATTTTTTGAGTCTCAGTTTCAGCTAAACTATTAGTCACTTGACCATTAACATTTAACTTAACAGTGCTTGTTCCAATAAATGCTATAGAAACATCATAAGATTTTCCATTAACATTTACTGTAACACTTTCGCCTTCATTTAAAGTCTCAGTTGTAGCAGAATCTAATAAATTTAGTGTAGTATTTTCAGTTTGAGATAATACATAATACTCTCTGCCCATTATTGGAATTTTTGTAGTTGGCAAATCTGTCCATAAAGGTTGATCAGTAAATTCAAAGATATAGTCTAAAACGGGAGCCCCATTTGCAATCTTAGAACCTAAAACAGGTTCATCTGCTTTGTAATCATTATCTTCAAACATAGTAAATGTGAAATTTGCTAACTCTATTTTTTGAGTATAATCAAATTCATCATTATCGTCGTCAGTAAATTTTCCATCTGCTAAAAGAGTTGGAAGTCCAGTTCCTGGACTTGAATCAGTGATTGCTGTTGTAATAATATCTTTTACACCCTTTCCAAGGTGGAATTTAGTTGAACTCTTTTCAAGAGCCACACTATCTCCTCCTACTGGCGCTCCGCCAGAAATTGTATTAGATGCAAGAGCAGCGTTTAAATTAGAACCAATTTCAGTTGCAGCAACAAAGTCACTTGCACCTGCGTTAGTTCCTGTAACAATTGCTACACCATCAGCTCCACCTCCAGTAAATGCACCAGGGTAAGCAGCAGCTGCAGCGATTCCTACAGTAGATCCTAACATAGCAACACTAGCCATAACAGATCCGATTTTTCTAAAATTAAATTTCATTTTTTATAACCTCCTTTCAAATCATATCTCATTTTTCGATATCTTGTGGATATCGGCGTTCTTTAAACGATTTTATTTGTTCATTGTGTTCGTTCAAAGAAAATTTACAGCTTTGTAAGCTTGTCGTCGGCAAATGATATTAATAATTAAGATAAAGAATTTAACTTTATAAACCTTTTCTTAAATTTATTGAAAATTTTACCTTTTTTTCAATTTCTTTTATAAAGATTGTGTTACCCCTGAAAATACTTACACTTTTTCCAGTCAAAAATCGAAACATTTATTAATATATAGGGTTTTTATCTCCCCATATATTAAAAAAGGTAAAAAACATATAAATATATGGTTAAAAAAACCATATATCTTTAAATTTACCCTCGATAAAAACAATGACAGACAAAACAAGGCTTATTGAACTATATGAAAAAGGGGGAACCTTTACGTCAGTATTTAGAAAGTTTACAGGACAAAAAAATGATTATAATATTAAAGATTTATCTTTAGTAAGACAGCTTTTGAGTAATGAGAAAGCGAGACTTTTGCATGTTATCAAAATGAAACAACCTAATTCTTTATATGCCTTAGCTAAATTTTTAGAGAGAGATTTTAAGACAGTTAGAGAAGATATATTACTTCTGAAAAAGTTCGGATTTATTGATTTAATTGAAGAAAAATCCGGAAAACGAAGGACTCATAAGCCTGTTTTAACCGCGAATTCTATTAATATAATAATAAGAATTTAGTTAAATAACCTCATTAAATTCCTTTTAGTTGCGTCACGAAGTGACCGAGGGGTAGTGCAACTATTTTTCACGAAATGAAAAATCCCGAAGAGTAAGTTTTAAGCGGTTGTAATTTTTATTATTTTTTTCACAAAATAGTCTGGCTCTCGTTTTCCCCTATAAGCAGGATGTGGTCCAATATAAATAAATTTCCCTAGATTGCTTTACAATTACAAAATAAAATTGCAGAGAAATTGTTTTAAGACAATTTCATAGCAAATATGCTTCTATACAAATAATCATTTTAATTATTAAAACAAACTTTCAAAGACAGCTTTATTTTTTCCCCGCTACTATAAATTGGTCTTTCATTAAATAATAAATCTCCTATGCAATTTCCTTGCGGACCTATAATTATCGGTTCAATCAAAATTTCATTATCAATTTCATAATAAAGAGTTAAATTGTAATATTTAACATAACTTCCTTCGCTAACAGCATAACTCGATTTCATCGCTTCAGTTAATGTATTTCTAAGAACTTCACAAGAACTTTTTGTAACCCCGCAAGTTTCTCCATCACATACTTCACAAATTTTACCTTGAGCACATTTTCCAATTAAAGCTCCAACATCTTGAAATTGAGCTGTTGGAATTTCACATTGTGTCGTCGTTTGAGATAAAGCATTAATAAAACTCCCTATTTTTTCACTTTCATCTCCTATATCTCCTTCAGAATTTCTTAAGGAAATGCCTAAAAAAATCACTACGATTATTGCCACAATTACAACTATTAAAACAAATCCTACCATTTCTTCCTGCGCTTTTTTATTCAATTTCATTTTAACTCACTTTCTTTAATCATTATTTCAGCTAATTCACATTTATCATAATTTGTTCCTTGAAAATTCTTTTTAGTGCACCACGAAACAAAACTCGAAGAAGGAGCACTATTTTCCTTAGTAAATAATTTAATTAAATTACAATCGGGATAATTATCTCTTGTGCATTCTATGTCTTCTCCTAATGGATAAATTTTTCGAACAATAATTCCTTCAACACCCCAGAATGTTTTTTTGCGACCATTTTCAACAAAAGCATATTTATTTTCTGTTTGTAAAATCATAAGTTTATCTGCATCAATTGCATTTGATTTTCCTTCGAATGTAAATTCTGGATTTTCAGCAATTCTTCCGACAAGTCCATCAGCTTTATCTTTTTTTAAGGTAGCAACTTCTTTTTGCAAAGTTGTTGTTTTGTAAGCGATAAAAAATAGTCCTACTAAAATAAAAAACAAAGTTACAGCTAACAACATAAAAATCATTTGCTGAATTTTCAATTGACCTTTTTTATTAGTTAATAAAGTTGACATTCCAATTCCTCATTTTTATTATCAATTACCTTTGAAATTCTTTCTATTTCAGGAAGGTCGTTTAATGTTCTGTAATTTGCAGAACTCGCATTTAATGAAAGAAGATCTGGACGCAAAATTATGTTAACACAATCTCTCGAAGAAACAAATTGAGTTTTCTTAGAATAAATTTCACTTATGATTGACAAACGTTTCATTAATCTATTGACATTACACTCGTAATTTTCTTGAGACGAAAAAATAGCTCCATAAATTAATTTATTTGTGAAATAAACTCTCTTACCTTCTTTATCCACAAAACCTTTAGTGCACGATGAGTCATCACATCTTACTTTAATATCACAGTTTCCTTGAAAACAAACTTTTTTCACATCAGGACACGAATTTAAAGAATCTGCGAAGACAATATTCGTGTTGTCATCTCCTAATAAATCTCGTAATTCATTTTCAATTAATATAGGTGTGTCAACAAAACAATAATTTTCATTGTAAGCAATTAAAATATCTCCTACTTTGTAAGGCATTAAAAATGGGAAAATTAAAAAATTTATTCGTTTACCCTGCATCTCATTTTCTGAGAACAAATAAGTATTTTTCGTTCGCGCTTCTCCACCAAGTTTGGACCATTTATCTCCGAAACCAATTTTTTCAGAAAAAGAAACAAGACTATTTCCAAAATCCCCCTCTAAATCACAAGAGCTAAAAATTCTTGCTTCAACAGGGAGGTCAATATGATTTCCAGAACTTTCAGAAACAACCGTTTGTAAAGGGTCCAACACATTTGCAAATTCTACGGCAACTTTAGTATTAATTTCTTCTTGACTTGTGTCGATAAGTTTTGAAACTCCAAAAATAGCCAAGAATAAAATAACTCCTCCTACTATAATTGCAAAAAGCCATGCAAATCCAAACTCCATTCCTTTTTTATTCATTATTAACCTGAAACTCTTACCAAAGATTCACCTAAATTTTTCTTTAATGGAATTTTAAATTTATCTCCTTCTTTTTTGAAACAAATAGGATTATCTCTTAACGAGGTCAAATTAAGATGTTTAATTAATGTTGAAGAAACATCGACATTTCTACGAGGATAAAAATAAAGATTATGGTTTCCTTCATCCCCTGTAAATTCACTAAAATCCGTTTCTGCAAAAGAAGAAAACTTTCCTTTAATTTCTGGAGTTTCCCAAAAACAAACATAATCTATTTCACATCCTAAAATATCTCCTTCAAAAGTTTTTTCAGCTCCACTTCCTCTCCAAATTCTATCTACTTCATTTTGTAAATCTTTAAGAAAAATTCCTTCCTCGGCACTGCATCTTACACCAAAAAAAGATTTTATCGCGATAAACGCAACTATAAGAAACATTACAATTAAAATTATAGAAAAAATCATTCCAAAACTCATTTGAAATTGCCCCCTCTTCCCTCTTACCATATTTTACAAAAATCAATCCAGTTATTAAAGTTTCCCCTCATCGCCATTATTTATTTATACCCTCAAAAATAAATTCATTTATGAAAAAAAATAAAGGCAATGTAAAATTCATAATTATAAATTTTCTTAGAGGAATGTTAATCTTGGCCTTTTTTATAGCAGTTTATTCAAATCGTCCGTTAGTCTTTGCTTTCTCTATTTTAGGATTAATCGCAACATTTATTCCTTTCATTTCAAAAAAATTATTTAAAACAAATTTCCCTGCAGAATATGAAATTATAATTATGTTATTTCTTTATGGAATATTATTTTTAGGTGATGTAAGAGGATTATTCGCAGAATTTTGGTGGTGGGATGTTTTATTAAATTTAATTGCCTCAATTTCTTTAAGTATCGTCGGATTAACAATACTTTATGTTTTATATAAAGATAAGAAAATAAATGCTAATCCTTTAATAATCTCTTTTTTGACTTTTTCATTCGCAGTTGCAATGGGGACTGTATGGGAAATTTTGGAATTTGCTTTAGACACATTTTTTGGATTCAGTTTTCAAAAATCCCTATTGGACACAATGAAAGATTTATCAATAAATATGTTAGGTGCAATGTTAGTGTCGATGGTTGGATATTCTTATATAAAAAATGGCAAGATAAAAATTATATCAGAATTTATAATTAAAAAAATGAATAAACATCCTAAGTTATTTGGTCAAAGAAATACGTTGGAAGATTCTTCGATAGAAATTTTAAATTTAATTTCTAAAGGTGAAGGTTCAAAATTAGAATTCAAATCAACTTTAAGGACGAATTTACACACAAAAGAAATTGATGCAAGAATTGAACACACGAATATGAAAACTCTTGTTGCATTCATGAATTCAGATGGAGGAACATTGTTAATTGGTGTATCAAATGAAGGAAAAGTCCAAGGATTAGAAAATGACAGATTCAAAGATAACGACGCACTCAACTTGCATTTTACAAATTTATTAAAAAATTACATAGGTTCAGAATTTCTTCCTTTTATTAATTTTGAATTGTATCCTATTGAAGATAGACATGTTTTGAAAATAACTTGTATTAGAAGTAAAAAACCAGTTTTCTTAAAAAATAAAGATGACGAAGAATTTTACATACGGAATGGACCCAGTAGTGCAAAGTTAACCGGAAGGTCTTTAATAGATTATATAGAACATCATTTTAGAAGAGAATAATGTTTTTTTGGGCTATGTGTTTGTGAGACGCGTGCTTAATTTTTTCTTTTCTTTGATTTTAAAGCTTAAGTTAAAGAAATTTGTCTAAATATGAATTTAATTATGCTGGACCGGGAACCGAAATATTTATATAATCTTATATAATCTTATATAAAATGGTAGTTAAAACATTTAATGTTGATTTAACAGTTTACGAGAAGTTTCTGAAATTTTGCAGAGATAATGGCATTAGTATGAGCAAACAAATTGAAATGTTTATGAAATCAAGAGTAGATGAAAAGGAAGAAGTTAGAGAGGAATATTTGCAAAAGTTAGAGGAAAGAAGAAGAGGAAAGTTTATTAGAGTTGATGATTTTGCTAAGAAGTATGGATTATAAATTAGAAATACTTGAAAATTTGGACAGAGTTTTTCATAAATTATCTAAAAAAAATAAGAAGTCGTTAGAAATCATAAATAATAAAATAAACAGCATTCTGGAAAATCCATATCAGTTTAAACCATTAAGAAATGAAATGGCTGGAATAAGAAGGGTTCATATTGGGAAGAGTTTTGTTCTTACTTACGAAATTTTAGAAAGTGAAAGGATTGTTAGAATTTTAGATTACGACCATCATGATAAAATTTTCAAAAAATAAACTCTTTGATTTTAAATCTTAAGTTAAACTTTAAATTAGAGGTCAAGATTACTTAATCTTAAGAATTAACTCCTCACTTTTTTCTTAATGAGAAAGAATAAATGAAAATTTATTTTATCGTCGTTTAAAAGCCAAATTATTATACACTGCTAATGTTTTTTCATTCCAACATGTCCAAACATTTCTATATTTATTATTCAGAAGAATTATTTTGTAAAATTATCTGCAAAGAGAAATACTAAAGATATAGCTATCCAGAAAATAACTTTTATCCAATTCTTAGTTTGAATAGCTTCTATAACTCCAATTCCAAAAAATAAAACAAAGATTGCAAAATTAGTTCCAAATTTTATTTTTATCATTTTCGCTTAAAAAAATTTAGTGCGATATAAAATGCAACGAGATAAGTTAAGAAAAAAATTGCTATCTGAATATAATCGAAAGAGCTATTTTGAAGGTATGTAATTATCCCAAAAAATAAAGTAGCAACTAAGGAACTAATTAAAGCTATTAAGAGATTGTTTTTCATAATGTTATTAATAACCCCAAGTTCATAAATGTTTAGAATTAATAATCTTATTATAATTTTATCATATAGAAAACTACTCAATTACTTTTAATCAAAATTTTATTCTGCCAATTCAACAGGTCTTACAATAATTGAACATTCTGTAGGATTAGGTTGCTTGCCATTTTCATCCATACATTTAATATAATAATTATTTTCTAAATTCCAAACAGCTAAATGCTCAGTTTTTTTATCTGATTGTGAATATTGCAACGGAGTTCCATCTCCTTTATTAATATCAAAATTACATTGAAGTTTAACATCATTTGAATAACGACATATTGCATCTTCATCTGTGATTATTTTCAATCTATTTCCGTCATTCAAAACTCTCACCACTCTCGGAGCTTGTTTATCAATAAATACATCAAATGTCGTCGATGTTTGAGCCATATTTCCTCCGAGGTCAATACATTGGTAATAATAAGTATATTTTCCGTCGGTTAAATCCTGGTTTTGTCTATGTAAATGAGTTCCAGTTTCAAAGAATTTTATGAAAGTTTGATTATCTGCACTATATAAACAATTTGCATTCCCATTTTCATAACCATTCTGCGTTTCTAAACCAAGTTCAATAGTTACTACAGATGTTGCTCCTTTTTTTATCGTTCCTGTTTCCGGAATAACACTCCCATCACGAATATTCAAAGGTTCTGTTCCGACAATTGTAAATGGTTTTCCAATTTGCATTTGATTTCTATTAGCAACAGCTTCCCATGGCTGGTCTTCACATCTGAAATAAAACAAATTATTTCCCCTATCTTGAATTCCTGTAAGTGTCGTTCTACATTCATATAATAAATTATCTTTAACATCTTGTAAATTATTTGCACATACCATTTCATTTTTCATATCTTTGAAACCTAAATCATTATCTCTCGCCCAACGACAATTAGCTGGTTCATTTGTGAAAACACTTAATGGAATTTCATCAACCTCAAAATTTACAGGTTGCCCATCTCTTATACTAGTTTCTTCAATTATTGGTGGAGTTAAATCAGGTCCAGATTGAACACAGAAATTTATCGAATACGGATCCGCATTGTAGTATCCATTTGCACTCCTACATCTTACATATAAGTTATAATTTCCGTCGTTTTTTATTTCTAATCCGCCGGTTGTATTAACATTTATTTCTCCTATTCTATTAATTGTATCTGGACTTGGAAGACTTAATACTTGGGTATGATTATAATCATAAAGTGTTGATTCTCCAAAATAATATTGCATATTATCAAATCCTGCAGGTTCTATTGTTCTTTGAGGAACTGTGCCCTCTATCTGACCTCCCCCTTCTTTAATTAAAAAGTCGATTTTACATTGAGAAGGTTTATCTGTTTGAATTCCAAATTGTATTGGAGTAAATGGAGGTATACAATCTTCACCTTGCGGTTTGATTTCAGTTCCCCAATTTGGAGGTCGTGCACCTAATGGAACATAAACATACCCGTCGGTTAAAGCAGATTCTAAAGGTTGAATCGCCGGACTATTTACATCTTTACGATTTTCCCAAACACACATTTCATTTTCAGTTCCAACATTAATTAAACCACAAGCTTGTCCTAAAGATTCACAGCGATATTTAGAACAAGGTTGAATTCCATCATTGCATTTTTCACAATCATCTCCTCCGATAGGTGCTTCCCAAGGTTGACAGGTAAAAAATACAGTTTCATATGAAACTTTTTTGTAAGTTAATAAGAAAACAACTGCTCCAACTCCGAGACCCCAGATTGCAGGACTGGCTCCTAAAATTCCCGCTTCTCCAGCAAATAAATTTACAGCCCCTGTTGCAAAT
>Ga0209541_10017121_pt1 | contig 10650 bp, 15 predicted proteins | sample RifCSPlowO2_01_FD_184027 | JGI IMG/M metagenome (GOLD analysis project Ga0209541, IMG submission 184027) | Groundwater microbial communities from Rifle, Colorado - Rifle CSP2_plank lowO2_0.1 (SPAdes) (version 2) | ecosystem: Environmental > Aquatic > Deep subsurface > Groundwater | place... | reverse complement strand
GTCTGAAAAAGTTACTGGCAAAGATCAATCAGATAGGCTCTCCCAAGAATATGAAATGCATTATAATGCCCTTAATGGATTGCTCAACGACGCTGTAAATAAAAAAGGCAAGGCCAATGAGAATATCGCAGATATAGTAAATCATGCAGAACTCCTTGAGTCAAGCGGACAGCAGTTATTGCAAAGAGAACAAAAAGAAATGGAAAAATTCATGAGCAAATATAATGCATATACTAAACTTATAGAAGACTTTGGAAAACTTGATACAGGGGAGATTAGAACTAAAGGGCCAAAATATCAGGAGTTAATAAAAACTGCTGAAGCAAATGATTTGACCCTCCCCCATTATCAAGATGTAGGGACAATGATATCGATAGGCACAGGACTTCTTGCAGCATATGTCACAGGAAAGACATCTGCACGTTGGCTTAATTGGATGGTGCCTTCCAGGAAATTTAATGGGGAAAAAGAAGCATACAAATATCTAGAGAATAGATTTGCTCAAGAAGAGCCTAAAAGCCGTAAAAAATCAGACTTGGAAAGCAAGGCTGAAAGCTCCCCATGGTCAGGCCCAGAAATAGTTATCTTGGCTATTTCTTTAATGATAATAATCGCGGGCGAATCGGCAAACATGACTGGTCTTGCAGTATCTGGAAATTCGGAGATTGTAACTAATTTATCATTATTAGTAGCCTCATTTTCACTTTTGTTTCTTTCAATAACAAAGATTTATAAGATAGCAAAGGTTAAGTAAATCTAGGTTGTTCCATGGAAGGAATAAAATTAATCAAAACAGATGTATGTTCTCCGGAGAACACTATAGCTTCTATAGCCAAGAAAATGCAGCAGAAAAAAATCCGCCGCTTATTTGTAACTGATAAAAGTGGAAAGTTAGTGGGGGTAATCACTACAGTGGATATTGTAAATAAAATAGTAGTGCCTCAAAAAGATTCTAAAAAAACATTAGTTAGCCAAGTTATGACTAAAAATGTGCATTCAGTGAATGTTGATGAATCCTTGGACGAATGCTTAAAAATAATGAACAAGCTCAAAACATTTGTTTGCCCAATAGTGAAAAATGAGAAGCTTCTTGGAGTAGTGAGTTATCAAAACATCATAGCAAGCGTGGTAATCGCTTCGCGTAATTAAAATGAGTCTCGAAGAAAAAGTCGGAGGCTGGATTGATAGGGCCAGGCAATATATCTCTACAAAACCTGAAGATATGGTTGCTTACCTGAGAGATAGGAAACTTAAAACCTATTTCCAGAACTTGCCTGAAGAAGAAAGGAGAGAAAGAGAAAGTCTTCTTACTAGATATGTGGGTGAGAGCGTCCAAAAATACGATTCTGATTTGCACGGTACGCGGAAGTTAATTTCAAAATCCACCATGGCAGCCGCAGTAGTTAATGACATCTACTCATTGATTTCAAAAGCTCCTTTCGCAAATTTTTCAGCAGTAAGTTATGTTCTCTTTGGAGCTAAGACTCTTTTTGAACTGCCCGCCATGCGAAGATATCTTAAGAAATCACATGATTGGTATGGGGCAGCATTATGGGCATTAATGAAGCCTGTAAATTACATTCTTCCCATTATAGGGCCCATGATAGAGTCAGGCTCTTTTGATAGAATGGTTAAAAGAAGAGTTATGTACGAAGCTCAAAACAGATTCTTAGAGCATATTGGCGCCTACAGTGAAAAAGTAAAAGCCAGAAAAGCTCTCAAAACGCCAATTCGGGAATTATTAAGCCCTGGATTCACAAGTAATGAAGAATTGCCTGCTTATGCCTCGGCATAACAATTCTTTCTAAAGATTCCCCCGATATGAATAACTGCATTGCTTATATCTCACAGATTGGCAGTTATCCATTAAAGAACTACGTACAAATATGGGCTATGACCTGCGCAGTTCTCTATACTTAGCACCTTTGGCTATTACAGAGATTTTTCAAAATCACTTATCCTCCTCGACATTTACCAATGTAAAATAATTTTTTTCTCCACTGGAGAAATGCTCTTTTTCATAATGTAACCTTCTTTCCTGATTGTATTTTCTTAGAGCCTATCCACATAGGTAATAAATTCTGAATCGACAGATATAAATATCGCCTAAAACTTTAATTTACGTTCTCTCTTTTCTTTTCTCTCTTGTGAGAATGGAGACCGATGAGAAGTCGGAAAAGAATTCATTCTCAGAATTAAATGGAATTATATGAAAGGAGGTAAAATATGAGAACAGTAGTTGAAGATGACGGTATAAGAATATCAGATTGTTTATGGGAGCAAATAGAATCTTTAATTCCAAAGCCAATTGATAATCATCCACTTAAGTGTCATAGGAAAAGAATAGATAATAGGAAAGCAATGGATGCTATATTCTTTGTTTTAAGAACAGGCTGCCAGTGGGAAGCACTGGACAGCACTGCGATTTGTAAGCATTCTGTTGCCCACAAAAGATTTCAAGAATGGGTGGGAGCAGGAGTATTTGAAACTTTCTGGGCGAGAGGACTGCTTGCATATGACGAAATAAAGGGTTTGGACCTAAAATGGCAATCTATCGACGGAAGTTCGACTAAAGCACCTTTAGGTGGAGAAGCCACTGGGAAGAACCCAACCGATAGAGCAAAAAAAGGGCTAAGAGAAGCTTTATTAGCGATGCAAATGGAATTCCTATCGGGCTGGCTATTGCAGGAGCAAACAGGCATGACAGCAAGATGGTTAGAGAAACCATCGAAAGCATCCCCGCTTGGATAGTAAAAAAAGGAAGAAAAATCGGCCAGAATATGTGCGCAGATGCAGGATATGTCGGATTAAAAGAGATATTTGAGGAGTTTAAATACAGAACACACATCAGGCCAAGAGGCGAGGAAAAGAAACAACTCAAGAAAGGAACACTAAAGAAAGCGAGAAGATGGGTAATTGAAAGGTTAGGCGGTTGGATAAACAAATTTCGTGGATTATTGATAAGGTGGAATAAAAAAGCTGAAAACTATTATGCGATGTTGTGCTTTGCCTGTGGAGTTATTGCTTTGAGAGCAGCCCTATGTGGATAGATTCTTAGTGTATCTTTCTTAAAATCAAAAATACCACTATTATATTTATCATCTGAATCCTTAAAATAAGGCATCAAGTTTTTGTAAATATTTTCTTTTTTAGCAATCTCTCCCAACTTTCCATATTGCTCGATATTTTTATATTCTGCAATTATCAAGAATAAGATTCTGTCTATTATCTTTTGAATAGAATAATTTAGTTCTGGTATTGTTAGATTTTGATTTCTTATTGCTATGTTTTTAGCTAAATCTTCCCTCCATTTCTCAATTTCTTTAAGAAATTCGTCATCTACTTCAGTAGTTCCTTTCATTCCCTTATTAGACTTTACAAATCTCTCAAAACTTCCTTTGAGTACAGCTTCTTTGGAGAATGTATCCCATATTTCATCAAACTTAGCGAGGTAATCTTGATAAGTAACCACTTTAATTCTTGCCACATTTGGACTATCATTTTCGTAGGGTTTAACTCTGCAATCATATACTATAAACTCTTCAAAATCTGTTAAGATTGATATGGGAATACTCAAGTTCCATGCATAACGTCTTAGTTGATATGCAGATTCTTGACTTTCTTTTATGTTAACTGATGGCTTTTTAGCCTCAACAAAGAATACTCTTTGTCCACCTATTCTTATAGAGTAATCTGGAGCCTTTGTTTTACCTTCTATCTTTATTGCATCTTCATTTACTACTTCTTTATACTGTTCTGAATTACCCTGCTCATTATCAACATCCCATCCTAAAAATCTTAGAAACTTGTCAATAAATTCTTTTCTCACTTGTGCTTCCTTATATGTTGAAAGTTTGTATTGCTCGATGTTGTCTTTAAAGATTTTAATAAGGTCACTTACACCATTTTTCGCTTCCTCTTTATCCATCCCAAAATCAACATATTAGCATATAAAAATCTTGTTTTTAGCGAAAAGTCCCGTCATGCGACATCAGTATTCAAGTCCCGAATATGCGACAATCCCTCTTTGTCGAAATTAATTTGTGCAATCATCATCTTTTGAAAATTAGTCAACTCTCGAAGACATCGTGCAAAATTATGCATGGAAAGCGCAATGAAGCTGGGAGCAGTAAAGCTTAAATAGGCTGGCTTCTAAAAATTCTTAGAGGAAATTCTAAAATGGATATACCGACAGAAATGCAACATCAAGCTATGGGCTATGACCGGGCAGCCACTATGTTCTCACCAGACGGACATTTGCTTCAGGTAGAATACGCTGAAAAGACAGTAAGACTTGGAAGTTCCAGCATAGGTCTTGTTTGCAAGGACGGGATAGTCATAATTGCTGATAGAAGAGTTAGAGATAAGTTGATATCCGGCGAGTCTGCCAATAAGATATTTGAGATTGATGAGCATATTGTTGCAAGTGCTGCCGGGATTCTATCTGATATAAGGATGCTGATAGAGCAGGCCCAATTGCTGGCTCAGCAAAATAGAGTCACTTACGATACTCCAATTGAGCCTATATCTATTATGCGCCTGATTGCTGACAAGAAGCAAATGTTTACCCAATATGGGGGAGTAAGGCCTTTCGCAGCTGCTTTTATCCTGGGATATAAAGCCAACGCGATAGGTGAAAATGATGAAAAGATAAAAGAGATATTGAGAAGAGATTACAAAGAAGAGATGACTATTGAAGAAGGCATCAAATTTGCCCTGAAGATATTCAAAGAAATCCTTGAAAAGAATTTTGACCTTCAAAGGTTTGATGTTGGCTACGTGCCTATAAAGGAAAACAAGATAATAAGACTGCACGGTGATGAGTTGAAGAAGTATGTTAAATAGGATTTCTAAGAAGTGATTAGGGTTATCTTTAATAAAAGAGAATGGTATAAAACTTCTTATTTTCAAAAGGGTGAAACGACCAGCTCAGGATACTTTTAGTTTACATTCAAGGGCGTCAAAAATTAATAAAATAACTAAATAATTATTTATTTTGGAACTTTCTAATCAAAAAGATTATGCTGCAGGAAAGAAGGTAAGAGAGGATAATTAAATAAGGAATTTTCCATAGATAATCGATTAATGATTCGAAAGGCTGATTGCCTCCAGCAAATAATGAAAATATAAATATTAACCCTCCAAATTCGGCGAAAAAGGTTTTTGTTCCTAATTCACAAGTTTGTAAACCACTGCACTCTTTTGGACCGCCAAGCATTGGAACTGTGTAAGAAACAGGCAATAAAAAAAATAAAATAATTGCAAATATTATCTTTGTTTTATCGGGCTTGAAAAATTTCTTCCACCTCATTAATTATTCAAGAAAACCTTGTTTATAACTCTTTTGAATATTTGTTTTTCAAAATGATACTTAACACACCTGAACTTTTGAAAATGGCGTTTTTGTCGATAATAATGAGAACGGCCCAGAACCTGACCTAAAAATTCTACTGAACTTTCAGCACTTTTCTAAGTATAATTGAGAATATTATACTGGAGAAGAAATATGCCCAGAACCAGGTAAGGCCGAAGATTTTCACTGGATACAAAAGGAAATAGTCATTGAACCATCTTAAGAATAACACGAATGGAATTGCAGTATATAGCAGAGGCCTCATAGTGAGGGGCATTGTCTTGCCGAGAATCTCGAATTGTTTCTTCTGCAATTCAGTTAATTTTTCAGGATGCTCCTTGAACTTCTTCATTTCTTCATTGAGGAGCTTTGATTCTTGCCTTAACTCTTTGATAGTCTTTTGGTCAGTTGTATATTTCTGTATCAGGGTAGTTATCAAAGTAATAAGCGCCGCGATTATAAGAAAGCCTACAGAAAGATTCCAATCAAGCATTGATCCTGCTGTTGGATCTAAAATGGCATGGGCTGTATCTTTGATTATTGGGACCGAGTTCCACATGGAAGCCACTAAAGCGCTTAAAAGCATTACCAATAATAAGATGCCCATTCCTTTCATCATATTATCCGCTCATCACCTTTCTCAAAGCAGGATGCATATCCATTGCGTGCTGCTGCGCGATGTTTTGATATAATTGATAAGTAATCATCACTGCCAGAAGTATTGCTGTGCCAGATGTAAGCGCGCCCAGAAAGTCAGCCATCGATGAAAGTGCTCCGATTGCCAGACCACCCATGACTGTCAAAGGCATTATATACCTTCTTAATATCGATTCAAGCACTCTTTCATCTTTTCTGAATCCTGGAATCTGCAATCCTGAAGAAAGAATTTTCTTAGCCTGGCTGGATTCATCCATGCCTGAAGTTTTTACCCAAAGCACTGCGAAAATTGCCGAGAATATCATGAAAAACAATATATTGGTAAATGCTTGCAGCAACTGAATCATGCTCAAGCTGCCGTTGATTGCACTATCCAAGACATTAGTGCTGCTTATCCAGAAGCCGAAGCCTGAAATTGCCCTTCCGTCCTGATAATTCCCTAATATTGTTGGATGGCCCAGCCAATTCTGCAACAGGCCGCCGAAGAGCTGGAGATTTGCTACCAGGGCTGCAACAAGAATTACTGGAATGACTGAGGCATAGAAGAATTGCAAAGGCCACTTTACACTGTATCCCCTTATGCGTTCATAACTCAATGGGATTTCCACTTTTAGACTTTGCACCCAAACGACAACTAAAAATATCAATGCAGTCGCGAGAATCGCCGAGGCTGCGGAAACTATTGCAGTAGGATCCCCCTGACCGCTGTTAGTTATGGATTGAAGAATAACCAAAATTTTTCCAGAACATTGAACAGAATTCTCTCCTGTGAAATGAAGAAGGCAATTTGTCTGAGATGCTGCCAAACCTGTAGAAGGCGTGATGAACTGGAATAGTCCTGCCACGATCCTCCAAGCAACTCCTGCCACGATAAACAGTGAAGTTCCTGAACCCAGCCCCCATTTTGTTGTGACCTCGTCCATAAATACTATGGCAAGTCCTCCTAAAATTAGCTGAAAAATTAATATTCCTGTGAATGCGGGAGTGATGGGCTGCAGCCCCCCCATAAAAACATAGACGCCTGCTTCAAACAAAATAAAAGCAAATACGCCTATCTTCTGGATGCCTTGAAATAATTTTTTTCCTTCAGATGTATTAGTATCGATGTTAATTAATCCTGAACCGACTAGCAGCTGAAGGATTATGGACGCCATTACGATTGGGCCAATACCGAGGCTGATTATGCTCCCAAAATCAGTGCCTAGAATTGTCGCCAGATATTCAAAACGCTCGAGTGAATTTTGGCCTAATCCATATAGAGGGACATTTGCTAAAATGAAGAAAGCCAATAATACTATAAGTGTCCATTTAAGCTTCACATTAAAACTAAGTTTCTTCTCTGTTGGGCGCTTCACCTCTGGAAGATTATACAACAACTTTTTTATGACCATAGATAGTATAAAAATAATATGTTTTTAAAGGTTAGGATTTGGAAAATCCCTGAGATTAATCTGCTTATGTATTCCGTCTAAAGAAATATATTTGAATAATTTTTGTTTAGTCCTCCGCTAATAGCCAAAGGCAATCTTGTTATGGATAATCCTGTTGCTCGTATGACTTCTTTTCAGGATTATCCAGATAGAAAATTCTGTACAAAAAACCATACATCTAACAGAATTTTCTATAATTGTCAATACTTTGGCCATAATTTACGGCAAATTAAATTTGGACTATTCAGATTTCTCGCCAGACTTTCCAATAAGAATAATCTTTCCGCCCGCCTCTTCAATCTTTTCCCTTGCAGAAGCTGAAAACGCTGAGGCTTTTACAGTCAGCTTTTCTTTTATTTCTCCATCTCCAAGAACCTTATAGCCATCTAAATCTACCTCGTAAGAGCCTTTATTTTCCTTGGCTTTTCCTTGTTGGATTAAGGAAGGAAGATTGATTATTACCTGCTTGATATTGATAGAATCTAGTTTTGCAGGGACTGTTCCTCTTCTTAATGTTCTTGATTTTCCAAAATAATTATTTCCACCAGTAAGTTTAATGACCAATGTTTTTTTCTGGTCTCCTCTCTTGCCTGTGCCTGCCCAGCCCTTGCCTCCCTGGTTTCCTGACCCTCTTGTCCTTGCTTTCCTTCCTCGCTTTGCGCTCTGGCTTCCACGATATCGTGAAGACTTTTTCTTTCTTTTCAGTTTCATAACATTCTCCTAACTAAATCATTTATTTTCTCTTTATTATTGCCAAGAACTCCTTTCTTTATAGGGTAATGAAGTTTGGAATCTATGCCGCCACGTGGAGGGTGCAACCTAAAGAAAGGCTTGATTCCGAGCTCTTCAGGAGATTTCTTGCCCAGGCTTTCGATTGCTTTCTGTGCATCTATCTTTTTACCTGGAAGAGGCTGAGCTCTTTTTTCTACCAACATAGACAAAGTTTGAGAATCTATCTTCCCATATGCGATGAAATTTCTAAGCAATTGCAACAACTGCTCATTTTCCTTGCTCTCCTCAAGAAGAACAGCTGAATATTTTTTTCTAAGCCTAAGTCTATAAAGAGATTCTCTAACGTCCTGAGGTATTTCCACTAAGCCTGAAATTCTTATTGCGATTATCATTTTAACATTTTAGTTGTTTTAGAGAGTGCATCTACGCAAGCTTTTGCGACATTGAAAGTAGTTCTTGTATGGCCTTTTGTCACGCCGTATACATCCTGAATGCCTGCAAGACTTAGAATTTTTTTGCATTCATCGCCCACTACTAAGCCTGTGCCTCTTGGCGCTGGAATAAGCTTTATCCTTACACTGCCACATTTTCCTTCAACTATGAACGGGACTGTATGAGGGGAAGTTTTTTCCTCTTCAGGGCTTTCATATCCTAACTCTACTTTCATTATATTAAGTTTTGCATTTCTAAGAGCCTTCTGCCTCGAAGGCAGTGTTTCCTTAGCCTTGCCCAGGCCTATGCCAACATGGCCTTGCCTATCTCCCACTACCGCCATGCAAGAGAAAGTCACAATATTTCCCTCCATGGTCTTTTTCTGAGTTTGCCTCCATGCCCTTCTCTTTCCCCCGCCAAACTTTCCCTTTGCCTGTCCTATCAGCAAAAGATCGCTCTCCAACTTAAGCAGAGAATCAGCTATCTGGTGCTCAAGCACTTTCTTGCCAAATGAAAGAATATTATCAAAGTCTTTTTCCTTACCTGCCTTGACTAACTTTCCCAACTGAGTCTTTGGGGCCCAGTGATCTAGTTCTGACTGCATCCTCGCCTCTTCTCTTTCCCTCTTTTCCTCTGCAAAGCTCTTCTGCTCTTTTTCGACAAGACTTACTTCTATCTTATCTAATTCTTCTGGAACAGCTTCAATCAATTCCTTTGGTTCGTTTTTTGTTTCTTTTTCTGCCATTTTATATTTTAGCTTTTAATTTACTTATTAAACTTCCTGTCTTTTCATTTGCGGATGTTAATTCTTCTTCTGAGGGCAGAATATCTTCCTTATGAGGAATAGTAATGCCCCCATCTATTACGCCCTTGAGGGCTGAATAAATCCTGGATTTTTTAACGTTTCTATGCAATCCTGAATCTAAAATTGCTTCTTTAATCTTGCCAGCTGCTTTTTTAGCTAAGAGGTATCCAGTAAGATATGCTGCCGGCCTGCTCTTTAAGCTGCCCTCTAACTCTTTTGGCCATCCTTTCTCTAGAAGGTCTCTTGAAGTTGAACTGAAAACAACTTTGTCTTGCGCATCTTTGGTCTGGACTATCTGAACAATCACTTGCTTGTTTGTTTTTCGAATAATCAATCTTGGTCTATCGGACTTCAAGAGATCTAATCTAGCCCGATAATCGGTCTTAGCCTCCTGTCTTCTTCGTCTTAACATTCTTGTCATTTTTTAACTCCTGCAATGCTTTCCTTTAAATGATGTTTGCTCTTAAATACTCCTGCTTTAATCTGTTTTCTCAACTGCAGGTATTTATCCCTGGGCAACAATTCTTTTCTCCTTAACTCAAAAAGATATGCCCTTAATTTTCTGGCAAGTATCATATACTTTTCCTTGCTCCTTTTGATGGTTTTCTTTATACTTCCTTTTCTTCTTCTGCTCTTTCTCTTTTCTATTTTCTTGCGGCCCTTTATCTCTTTTATAAAAATTGCCTTGCTATCGAACAAGTCTCTGATGTCTTGCTTTGTAATTGCTTCTTTTATCTCACCCAGCCTCTGGGTATTGAAGACTATTCGCGCTTTCCCGACTTTTAACGTTCTTGCTGCCAAGATTTTCTTCTTTTCTAAATTCATTTTTTACCTCCAACATTAAATATGAGTATCTTTTTCTCTTCTGCTTTCTTGATTATTTCCAGCCTTTTTTTAGCTCCAAGCCTTCTTGAGATAATCAGAACATTCTCCTTCCCTGCTTCTTCAAAATCCTTCATATTGTTGATTACCTTTGGAACGAGATTCATTATCTTTCCTGACTGCGACCTTAACGTCCCGAATCCTATCGATGGAGACTGGGGGTGACCTGTTCTCTTTAACCTAAGCTTGTTATGTCTCCCTGTCGGCCTTCTCCATTTTGCAAGTCTCCTGCTATGACTGCCAATTCTTTTATGCCTAAAGGTATCTGCTCTCAAAAACTGTCTTTTCATTCTTTATCCCCTCCAGGTTTGCCTGTGATAAATATCCCGTCCTGAAATATTCTTCTATCCCTATATTTG
>Ga0209541_10017120_pt1 | contig 10651 bp, 6 predicted proteins | sample RifCSPlowO2_01_FD_184027 | JGI IMG/M metagenome (GOLD analysis project Ga0209541, IMG submission 184027) | Groundwater microbial communities from Rifle, Colorado - Rifle CSP2_plank lowO2_0.1 (SPAdes) (version 2) | ecosystem: Environmental > Aquatic > Deep subsurface > Groundwater | place: Rifle... | reverse complement strand
GCGCTGGGCCGGTGCCGGGGACGGTGCCGGCCGGCGGGACGGTGGTGTAGGTGGTGGGAGCCGGGCCGTAGTAAGTAGGAGCTGGGTATCCGCCAGTAGTATAGGGAGGTGCGCCGGGGGCAGTGTAGTAGGGAGTATAAGGGGTGTATCCAGGAGTGTCAGAATAAGGAGTAGGGGGGGTGGAGGACCCGTAGCTACCGGAATTGCTCATACACCAACCGCCGGAATCGTACATGAAGTGGTAGCCATTGGGACAAGCACCTGGGTTGGTGGGTTGGGGGCCTTCGCCGTAACGGAGAGTTTCGGTTGAGGGCGAGGTGTAGGTGAAGGTGGTACCGAGGCCGGATATGCCTGGATAGGGGGTGGCGGAGGTGGAGGTGTAATAGGTGGCTATCTGAATGGCTGCTCCGGGTGGCGGACAGGGAGTGTTAGGAGCGAAGGGCGGAGAGGGTAAGAAGCAGGCTTGGGCTGAATCCCGGATACCCAAGGAGTAGGAAAAAGCTTCGATGCGGGCGAGTTCAGGAGGTAGGGGTTGACTGGGATTATTGCGGCGGAATCTTTCCACTCTTTCCCACGATTCGCGCGTGGGTTTAAATTCTTGTTGGAGAGTGGCAATGGCTAGCTGAATGTCTTTGCGGTTACCAAAATCTTCCAGGCGGACTAGGTCGGGGCGAACGGTTTGGGCGACTTCTTCAATCCGGTTGAGCCGGAGGTAGGGCCTGATTTCGGCTGGAATATCTTGGCCGGGAGTAAAGGTTTTTTGGAATTCGTTCAGTTTTTTGGCGATGTCTTCGGTTTGGGTGACTTTAGTTTCCAACTCCTGTTTTTGATCAGTAAGGCTGGAGATTTCGCCCAACACCCTGAGTTGGCTGACTTGGATGACGGCTTGGGGATCAGCTTGAGCCAAAGATTGATCCAGGAAGGCGGTATCAGTTGGGGAAAGAATGCCGCTGCTTGTCAGTACACCTAAGGCCAGGCGAGCTTCCAACCGGCTATCGGGATTAAGTAGGGCGTCCTGTTGTTCAGGGGTGAGCATACCTTCGGGGAGATCTTGAATTTTGGCTTGAAGGTCCGCGGGAATAGGCGGTTCACCGGCCAGGTCGGCAGCCCGGTCGATGGCCTGAATGGTGACGGAAGTCGCGGCGGTGATAGGGGTGGTGGAATCGCTGCCGGCTAAAACCGCGGCTTGTTGGAGGAGGAGATTATCTTGGACAGCCAGTTCCTTTAGATCTGTTCCTAAGTTGGTAGCGGCTGACGGAGATAGATTATCACCGGCGGCGACGGCGTTAAAGATCTGCTGCATTTTATCAGTGTATTCGCCTAAGACTTGCCCGAATTGGTCTTCTTTGCCTCGGTTTAACAGGTCGTAGCTTTCACCAAAACGCTCCCGAGCTTGGGCCAGTCTGACTTTAGCCTTGGATTCGGGGGTAAAAGCAGTAACGGTTTGGATAGTTTCAAAAGCTCGATCTAAGAAGGCAAAGGGGCTGTCGGCGGGGATAAAGCTTCGTTTGGGTGTGGCGATGGCAACGGTGGTATCAGATGGAGTGTAGGGAGTGGGATAAGGAAGACAGCGGCCATCGGACCAACTAAAGTAAGTGTTGTCTTGGCTACAGGGAGGGGTGGTATCTGCCGGGGGCAGAGCTGTTTCACCTGCGGGGGCGGGAACACAGGTTTTTTGGCTGAAGGAATAATACTGACGCTCACCGGTACAGCGATATTGCTCTGGGTCGTTGATAGGGATGTTAGTTTCGTCCCAGACGCAACCGCGGGGAGATTGGTAGGTAGCGCCTTGGGGACAGTTGGGGGTTTCACCTGGGCCTGGGGTAGGAACTGAAGAGGGAGTAGGGAAAGGTCTGCCGCCGCCAGCATTAGTGGTACAGGAAACTAGATCCCAAGACCATTGGTATCCCGGAGGGCATTGGGGTTGGCCGTCACTGCGGTATCCTGGTTGATTAGGGTCGGAAGCGACACAAGCATTAGCCACAAATGACCAATATTGGCCAGGTAAATTACAGCGATATTGGGTGTAGTCGTTGAGGCGCTGACCGTTGTTTTCCCAAACACAACCTTTAGATGGTTTGAAGACGCTGCCGGCAGGACAGGTTGTGATGACAGCATCAGCTGGTCCCGGGGGAGTGATGGGAGATGGTGAAGTTTCAGGGGTAGGCGAAGGAGAAGGAGTTGGGAATTGACCGGCGTTGATGGGACGGGGACCAACTGATCTGGCCAGTTCGTTGTAGAGAGCTAGAAGATCAGGTTGCCCGCTTAAGTCAGCAGGTTTGATTAAGCTTGGATCGATGGAGTTACGCAAAAATTCCAAGCGTTGGTCGTAACCGGCAGAGGTGGTGCGCAAAGTGGCAGTTTGAGCGAACTCGGATTGAATGGCGCGCAATCTTTGCAGTTCCTCGATTTTGCGGACCTCGACTAGCTGGTTGTAATCTTGGGGAGAAGTTAAAGCTTGAGCCTCATCGAGTTTTTTGGCATCGGCCGAAGGGAAAGAGCCGGCATCCAGAAGATCACGGATACCTTGGCGCACGTCGCCTCGGGAATCGCTTTGGGTCAAGCGGTCGACTTCTTCGGAGGTAATTAACCCTTGAGCTTTTAGGTCCTGGAGTCGATGGGACAAAGCCGGGGGCAGAGGAGGGCGATTCAGGGCATCGGCACTGGTATCCAGAGCATTTTCGGTGGCGCGGATAGCTGCGGTGAGAGTTTGGGGTGAATCGGGAGGGGGAGGCAAAATACCTTTTTCTAAGACAGCCTGGTGGCGGGCGAGCTCTTGTTCAACGTCTTGGGCTACATTTTGATTATTAATGTTTTGGGTCAGGCGGTTAACTACGGTTTGATAGTTGTCTAATGTGGCTTTATAGGCGGGTGAGTTGGGGTTGGCAGAGGCTAAGGCGGCGGCTTCTTGGAGTCTGGCGTTAGCAAATTCAAGATTCAGTTCAACCCGGGCTTGGGGGTTAAAGGTAGTCAGCGAGCGGAAAGTTTCGCCAGCTTGTTTAAAGAAATAGCCAAAGGTGTCGGGGAGAGGGCCGGTGTAGTTCCCCAAATAGGGAGCAGCTACGGTAGCAGGAGGAACAGGGGTAGGCGAGGGTCCCACTTCGCCGGCTGGGCCGGATTCGAGGGGTAAAGGTGAGGGGGAAAGGGAAGGAGCGGGGGGAGGAGAATAGGTAGGATTGGAGGTGAGGGCTTTGGGGTAGAATTTGGCCAGTTCGGCTTGGTGGTCGGGAGTAAAATTGGTCAGGTCAACATCTTGGGCCAGATTCTGAGCTCTTAAATAGTAGAGGTAAGGGCGGATGGTTTCCGGCGGTGGCAGCGTGGGGTCGGGGCGATTGTCCCAGGTAGTGAGATTAGTGATCACCTCGGCGGAGGGTGGGGGCAGAGTTTCGTAAGTCCGCAGCTCGGCGAATTCCAACAGATTATGGGTTTGATTGAAGACTTGGGGGTATTGGGTGGCCACGGCTTGGTCCAGGTAAGGAGTGACAGATAGAGGTGCTTGGCCGCTGCCGACTAATTGGTCCAACTCCTTCCGAACGGCGGTACGGCTATCCAAGCCATAAAGTTTGTCGGTTTGTTCGGGGGTCAGCAAACCCTGGTCTTTTAACTCCTGGATTTGGGCGGAGAGGGTATCGGGAATGGGGGGTTGGCTAAGGGCGTCGGCGGCGGCATCCATAGCAGTCTCTGCGCCTGCGGTTAGGTCAGTCCAAACCTGGGCCATGACCGGAGGTGTGGCGAGAGCTTGCGCTTGAGCAATAATCGCGGTTTGGGCGGTAGTTTGATTGACTTGATCGATAAGGCTGGTAACTTCGGGGGTGAGGTTTTGGGCCAAATTACTTAAGTTTTGGGCAACTGCTTCCAGGGTGGCGCGGTAGTTTTGGGCGGCAGTGGCAGCCAATTCCGGTCGATTTTGGGCGGCTAGAGTCATAGCTTCCTCCAGGCGTTCGGTGGCTTGGGTGAGGCGGAGTTGTTCTCTGCCGACAGCGTCAAAGGTAAAGGTAAGCCGCAAGGAATCAAAAAAAGTTTCTACCGGATACAGTGGGTTGCCGGGAAGAACGCCGGTGGCAGGAGGAGGGATGACTTCGGGAGGAAGTTCAAGGGGAGGGAGAGCTTCGAGGGAAGAGAAAGTGATACCTAAGACTTGGGGTTGATTATTATAGTAAGGGCCCCAGTCGAAGTAATCAGAGCGGGAAAAGTCAGCAAATACGGTTGGAGAAATAAACGCCGCTATAATGAAGAAAACCAGATAGTAGGCAAGCTTGCGGACTAACACTGGCGAATCAATTACATTTAGTAGACCATTGTCTCCAACTAACTGTCAAGAGGTAAAAAGTAAAATTTACTTATGATAGACTGAACTAAAAGGAGGTGAAGAGAAATGGATCAAGAGCATAAGTGCGTCAAGTGTCATGGAACCACCAGCGGCTATAAGTGCGACACTTGCGGGGCCGAATCTCACGAGCACGATGATCATCATGGGTGCGGCGGAGATCACTGCATGCCTAAGTGCGCGGCTTGCAGCCAAGCCGAAGCCGAGTGTAGTTGCTAAATAATCAGAGTTTTGCGGTAGGCAAGCGGATTATGTTATAGGATATGTCATGGTATAATGGCCGGTTATGAAAATACGTAATGTGGCCATTATTGCCCACGTTGATCACGGTAAGACTACCTTGGTAGACGGAATGCTGAAACAGACGCATACGTTTAGAGACAACCAGGCAGAAATGCAGGCGACGACGATTTTGGACAGTAATGAGCTAGAACGGGAAAAAGAGATTACGATTTTAGCTAAAAATACGGCGGTATTTTGGGGTGAATACAAGGTAAACATTATCGACACGCCGGGGCACGCTGATTTTTCGGGCGAGGTGGAGCGGGTAATTAATATGGCAGACGGAGCGATATTGGTGGTAGATGCGGCCGAAGGGCCATTGCCGCAAACCCAATTTGTGCTGGAGAGGGCGCTGGAGCAGAACCTGAAGGTTATTGTGGTGATCAATAAGATCGATCGCCAAGATGCCCGGCCGAAGGAAGTGTTGCGCCAAACAGAGGAGTTGTTTGTCAAGCTAGCCAAGCACGAAAGGCATTTGGAATTTCCGGTGCTGTATGCGGTGGGTCGGGAGGGAAAGGTGTGGAAAGAGTTGCCCAAAGATTTTAGCCAGCCGGGGGATTTGCAACCGTTGTTTGAAGAGATTATTAACACGGTGCCGGCTCCGGCAGCTGAACCGGACAAGCCGTTTGCGATGTTGGTGTCGACGCTGGACTTTGATTCATACAAAGGGACTTACGCGATTGGCAAAGTGACTACCGGAGTGGTCAAGCCGGGACAGATGGTGAATGTTTGGGAGCATGAGACTAAAGTGAGAGCGGCCTTGATCCAGAATGTATTTACTTCTCGCGGATTAGAGCGGGAAGAAGTGACTGAATCAGAACCGGGGGACATTATTGCCCTGACGGGTATGGCAGATATCACCATTGGCGCAACGGTGGCTGATGTCAGCGTGGAGACCGGTTATCCGACAATTAAGTTGGGAGAACCAACCATAAAAGTGACCATCAGCCCTAATTCTTCTCCCTTTGCCGGGAAAGAAGGTAAGTTTTTCACAGCCAGGCAACTGGAGGATAGATTAATGAAAGAGATTAAAACTAACATTGGTATGAAGATCAGGAAATTATCCGGAGGCGGGTTTGTGGTGGCGGGCAGAGGAGAGCTGCATTTGGCCATCCTGATTGAAAACTTACGCCGGGAAGGTTACGAGTTGGAAGTAGGCCGGCCGGAGGTGATCGTTAAGACTATAGGCGAAAATCAGTGCGAACCATTTGAGGAAGTGACCATTGAAGTGGGTAAAGAACACATGGGGGTAATAATTGAAGAGATGGGGAAGAGGAAAGCGACGCTCATAGATACTCATACCAATGACAGAGGCATAACCCGGATGGTATACCGGATTTCCAGCCGGAACTTGCTGGGATTTCGCGGCGACATCCTCACGGCGACCAGGGGAACGGGAATGTTCGCGTCGATGGTGTTGGGCTATTTCCCCCAAGAACAGCCGGCTTCAAGAACTAGGAGCGGAGTGCTGGTGTCGATGCAAAGGGGGGCGGCCACGGTTTACGCCCTGGAAACGCTTCAGGAGAGGGGGACGCTTTTTATCAGTCCGGGAGCGCAGGTTTATGGAGGGATGATAGTGGGGTTGAATAAGCGTAGAGATGATTTGGAGATGAACGTATGCAAAATTAAGGGCTTAAGTAACGTCCATAATGCTACTTCCGATATAGACATACCGCTTGATTCTCCAACCATATTATCGCTGGAACAGGCCGTGGATTTCATTGAAGACGACGAACTGTTAGAGGTGACGCCGCAATCTTTGCGATTGCGCAAGAAAATTTTGGACCATACGGCTCGAATCAGGGCGGCGCGGGTTACCAAAGACTAGTTTACAATGAGCCTATGAGTTTGAGCGTGGGGATAGTGGGGTTGGCGAATGTAGGGAAATCCACATTATTTAACGCTTTGTTGAAAAAGCAGCAGGCGCTGGTGGCGAGTTATCCGTTTGCCACAATCGAGCCGAACGTGGGTATAGTACCCGTTCCAGATGAGAGACTAGCAGTATTGGCTGGTGTGGTAAAGACACAAAAAATTGTACCTGCCACAGTAGAATTTATCGATATTGCCGGGTTGATTGCCGGGGCGCATAAAGGAGAGGGGTTAGGGAATAAATTCCTGGCGCACATTAGAGAGGTAAGCGTAATGTGTCATGTGGTGCGGGCGTTTGGCGATGATATCGACATAAAGAGCGACTATGACACAGTAAAAATTGAATTAGAATTAGCAGATTTAGAACATCCTGAAGCGCCGCCACTAGCTCAGAAGCCGGAAATATTAGTAATAAACATGGCAGAACAAGATTTGGGTAAAAGTTACGAAGATGGGTCTATAGTGATTTGCGCCAAGATAGAAGCCGAATTAGCTGAATTGGGAGAGGAAGATGCCAGAGCATATTTGAAAGAGTTAGGCTTGGAGCAGAGCGGGTTGGAGCGGCTGATTGCGGCGGCGTATCGGAAACTAAACCTGATGAGTTTTTTGACGGCTGGCGAGAAAGAAGTCAAAGCTTGGACTATCAGGAAAGATACTAAGGCGGTGGAGGCTGCCGGAGTGATTCACACGGATTTTATGAAGAAGTTTATCAAGGCCGATGTGGTGAAGTATGAAGATTTTGTCCGGGTAGGCGGATGGAAGAACGCCCGAGAGCAGGGGTTGGTGCGCAGCGAAGGCCGGGATTACCTAATGCAGGAAGGTGATGTGGTTGAATTTAAGATTGGAATGTGATAGAATCGGCTTTGCCTAAAGCATAAGAGTAGCAAAGTGTAAAAGTATAAAAAGATGACGAGAAATTACGAGTTGGTGGTGGTGTTTTCCCCCCAATTAAATGAGAAAGATTTAACCGCAGCCACGGCAGAGGTAGTGGCAGTGGTGGAAAAAGCTGGCGGCAAAGCGGCTAAGATGATAGACTGGGGCAAGAAGGATTTGAGCTACCCGATAAAAAAGGAGACGTCGGGTATATTCAGATTATGGCCGGTGGCGTTGGCAGCGGACAAGGCGGCTCAGGTAGACAAGGAGTTGAGACTTAAAGAAGGTGTGTTAAGATTCTTATTAGTAGTAGAAGGAAAGCATGGGAAGCAGGTCGCTGAATAAAGTTTTGTTGATTGGGAATCTAACCCGGGATCCGGAGTTGCGCTATACCCCCCAGGGGACGGCGGTGTGTACTTTTTCTTTAGCGACTAATCGTACCTGGACGCCGTCGGATGGAGGCGAGCCGCAGGAAGCGACCGAATTTCATCGATTGGTAGCCTGGGCTAAGCTGGCCGAGATTTGTTCCCAGATTTTGTATAAAGGCCGGCGGGTATTTATTGAAGGCAGGTTGCAGACGCGGGAGTGGACGGATGCCGAAGGCCGGCCCCGGACTACTACCGAGGTGGTAGTAGATAACATGATTGCCCTGGGGGCGCCTAAAGGTGGGGGTGAAACGGTTGAAGGTGTAGTGGCGGAAGTGGCGGCCGAAGAGGTGGTGACGGAAGCATCGGCCGAACAGCCAAAAAAGGAAAAAGAGGAAAAGGTAGATAGCGGCGACATTCCCTTTTAAACTATGCCTAGACGTAAGGTAGAGCGAGACCAAAGATCCAGCCGGAGGCCGCTGACCCTGAGACGGAGAGGGGTATGCAGTTTTTGTGAGGAGAAACAAGAACCTGATTATAAGCAGGTGGAACAACTACGCCAGTTCATCACTGATCGGGCTAAGATTGTGGGCCGAGGCAGGAGCGGGTTGTGCCAGAAGCATCAACGGCGGGTAGCCACGGCGGTGAAGCGGGCCCGCTATTTAAGCCTGTTGCCATTTGTGGTCCAGCCAAGGTATAGTTAAATTCATGGGCGTATCGTTGCGGGGAATAAGAAATGCGGTAGGGATAATGCTGGTCGCTCTGGTGAGCGGGGCGGGGGGGTATTGGTGGGGGACGCGGGAAGTGAAACTGGCTTTAGATAAGCAGCTTAAACTGGAAGTAATTAATCGGTTGGCGCCGGACCAGTACCAGAATGTGGACTTTTCGTTGTTTTGGGAAGTGTGGGCTAAGCTCGAAAACGAGTATTTGGACAGCGATAAGATTAAGCCGGACCAGATGGTGTACGGAGCGATTTCGGGTATGACCGCGTCGCTGCAGGACCCGTACACAGTGTTCTTGCCCCCAACCCAAAACCAGCAGGCCAAGGAAGACCTAAATGGGGAATTTGGCGGAGTGGGAATTCAGTTGGGGTATATTAAGCGGCAGTTGGCGGTGATGGCACCGCTCGAAGGGCACCCGGCCAAGGCAGCGGGAGTGCGAGCCGGAGATTTGATTATCCATATCAAAGATGCAGACAAAGGGGTGGATCAGGATACCGGAGGTTTAAGCCTGCCGGAAGCGGTGACGCTGATTCGGGGCAAGAAGGGAACTAAGGTGACGCTGACGCTGGTCCATGAAAAGGAAGAAGAGCCGGTGGAGATAGAGATGGTGAGGGACACGATTACGATCCCGTCTGTAGAAGTGGAATTGGGGAAGATGGTAGATGATAGATGGCAGATGACAGATAAAGGGAATGTGGCCTGGTTGAAACTGCATCGGTTTGGGGAGAACACGGATGGTGAGTGGTTGGCGGGGGTAGAAAAGATTGTGGCCCAAAAAGCAGCAGTTAAAGATTTTGCCGGAGTGGTACTGGATGTTCGGGATAATCCGGGGGGGTATCTGGCGGGATCGGTGTTTGTGGGGAGCGAGTTTATCAAAGACGGAGTGATCGTCCAGCAACAGGGGAAAACCACAACCGAAACATTTAGCGTCAACCGCCGGGGCAAGTTAATTGATGTACCGGTAGTAGTACTGGTGAATAAGGGCAGCGCGTCAGCTTCGGAGATTACCGCCGGAGCTTTGCGGGACAGGTTGGGGGTTAAATTAGTAGGTGAAAAAACCTTTGGTAAGGGAACGGTGCAAGCGGCGGAGGATTTGAGGGGCGGGGCGGGGATTCATATCACCGTGGCGCGATGGTTGTTGCCCGGTGGCAGCCGGATTCCCGATGACGGACTGGAACCGGTAGTAGTAGTGGAAGATGATAAAGAGACTACAGATCGAGATGAGCAGCTAGAAAAAGCCGTGGAGGTGCTACTGCAATGAGAAAGTTTGTTTTGGGATTCGCTGTAGCGGTGGTGTTGGTGATATCCATGTTGGGCGGGGCGGTGGCGGATCGGCTGTTTGTGATTAAACCTTTGGACCGGTGGTTCCCGCGGGAGGGATTTAAGACGCCGGGGATATTTGAACAAAAAGTGTTGCGGGAAGAATCAGTGGTGATTAATGTGGCGGAGCAAGCGTCGCCGGCGGTGGTGACGGTGTCGGTGACGGCAGAGCGGCAGACGATAGAGCCGTTTTTCTTGGATCCGTTTGGGATGTTCTCGGTTCCGCGCTCGGGAAGAAAAGAAGAGGTGAAACAAGATATTGGCACCGGGTTTGTGGTAGAGGGGGGGTTGGTGGTGACCAATAAACACGTAGTGGCCGAACCCAATGCCAAGTATCGGGTGATTACCAAAGACGATAAAGAATTGGAGGTAGCCAAGATTTATCGCGATCCGGTTAACGACCTGGCGATTTTGCAGGTGGCGAGTGACGGGTTGCCGGCGTTGGCATTGGGAGATTCTGATGGTTTGAAAGTAGGCCAGTTTGTGATTGCTATTGGCACGGCCTTAGGTGAGTTTCGCCACACGGTGACTACCGGGGTGGTGTCGGGTCTGGGGCGGGGAGTCGAGGCCGGGGATCCGTTTGGGGGATTGGTAGAGCGGTTGGACGACGTGATCCAGACCGACGCGGCGATTAATCCGGGTAATTCGGGCGGGCCGCTGCTGAATTCAGCCGGACAAGTGATTGGGGTGAACGTGGCGGTGGCGGGTAACGCTCAAAACGTGGGATTTGCGATTCCGATTAATGTGGTGAAGGAATCTCTCAAAAACTTTGATGAGACAGGACAGTTCAACCGGGCATTTTTAGGAGTGAGATACCGGATGTTGCCGAAGGAAACAGCACTGCTTAATGACGTGCCGGAGGGAGCCTTTATTGTGGAAGTGGTGGCTGGCTC
>Ga0209541_10017118_pt1 | contig 10653 bp, 8 predicted proteins | sample RifCSPlowO2_01_FD_184027 | JGI IMG/M metagenome (GOLD analysis project Ga0209541, IMG submission 184027) | Groundwater microbial communities from Rifle, Colorado - Rifle CSP2_plank lowO2_0.1 (SPAdes) (version 2) | ecosystem: Environmental > Aquatic > Deep subsurface > Groundwater | place: Rifle... | reverse complement strand
CCGCTTTATTATGTGTCTTAGGTCTAGCCATGATACGCACCTCTTATAGCTAGACCTATAAAAGAACTACTTTATTAACGTTTCTATTTTGGGACAGACCCCTCTTTAATCTTGTTTGATAGACATAAGTCTTGCAAAAGCGATAAAATTAAGAACAAATGTCCTATTATACACCTTTCTGAGTGTAATTATTCAGCAGTGAGCAAATCATTTAGAATTAAACAAAAGATGAATAACTCAAACTTTAAATTTGGAATCATGATAAGCATCTTTTCTATTTTGTTTGCTTCATGCGCAAATCTTCAATCGGAACAGAAGAGTCTATGTGAACGATCAAGCGGAGAATATAAAACCGGCTTTTCAGAGACTGCTGGTCCTTTTCCTTATTGTAAATGTCCTTTATCTAAATATGAAGAAAATTTGGTGTGTAAGGAAATAACTCAAAATGAAACTGAGTTATGTAATCAATTGGATAATAATGTTGTAAACTGTCAGGTTTCTGAATCCCAAAACAAGTATTTTGATGAAGGCGTATGTGAATGCATTTTTCATAATTCTGAATCTAAATCTTATTTTACTTTTAATCAATTAAGAAGTATGGAATGTCAATGCAGTGATGATGGTTGTGGATGTTTAGGGGTAGGTATCTCAAAATAAAAGATGATATAATGAGTGGAAAACATATTTTAAGTGGATTTATTCTCCTATTGAGTGCCATATTAATAATCCCATCAGTATTAGGTGAAATAGATGGACAAGTGTACCTGGTTTATGATAATGGCAATCAAGACACCATTTCTTCTAAAATTGATGATGGTAAAGTTTCTTTTCATTTTAGTAATGAGGAAATTTTGATTTCTCAAATAAAATCTGATGGCTCGTTTATTGCACATCCTGATTCTTTTTATTGTTGGAAAGACTGTAACATTTTTCCCAAAATATTTTTAGAAGAAGTTCGTATATTTGAGAATGATAAACCTTTAACTAATGTTCATATTCCTTATTCAAATGCCATTAATGAAGATCAAAATCCTAAAAGTGTATTGTTAAGCGTATTTAAAGACAACAAAGTAAAAAATGATCAGCCCCTATTTAAGACAAATAATATAGATAATTTTGATGTGCCCATATTAAGCCAAAATATTGATAATTTTGTTTATTCTGTTAAATGGAAAGGAGTGTTAATAGTGCCAGAATCAAAGGATTATTTCTTTTTCTTGAATGTGTCTAATATGGGTAAAGTATGGGTAGATAATGAAATAGTATATTCTCAATATGGACCAATTTCAAATGACTCTTATCTAAACAAGAAATCATTAAAAGAAGGAAAGCACAATCTTACAATTGAATATATCACTACCTCCAATTATCATCCAAATATTTTTTGGGGTGTAGATAGAAACACTTTAGAAGTTATCTCTAATTCTTATTTATTATTTGAATCTGGTGGCTCGAAAAAAATCAACCATAATGAATCCTTATCAATTACTAGATCCACATTGCAAGATGTGGGATTGTCAAATATTTATCCTACTTATGCAATTTGGGGTTATAATACTATTGATACGAGTAAAAGACCTATTCTTTTAATACATGGATGGTCAAATAAAGACTTAGGTCAAGATCAAACTAATATGGATTCCCAGTGGGGTAATGTTCCTTTGGCTTTAGAAAACAAAGGACACGAAGTTTTAGAATTGGTTTATAATCCAGCAAAGTTAGATAATCGGAAAAATGCTGGTATGTTTAGTACTATTACTCAAATAATTAGAAATAATTATCCGAATTTTAATCAAATGGATGTTGTTTCTCATAGTATGGGTGGAATGGTCGTAAGGGGATATATCCAAAATTTAGGAATTAGTCAATCTGGTAATCCTAGATCATACCAAAATGATATTAGAAAATATGTTATCATAGCCAGCCCTATGCATGGAACTTATTTGGCAAATTTGATAAATAACAACTATAACTTCCCATCTTCATGTGATGTAATAGACTACTTTTTGAATTTGAATGAGATCAGCGAGGCAACTCTCAACATGGAGCAAGGCAGTGATTATATTTGGGATTTAAATAGTCAAACTTTGAATAAAAATATAAATTATTTTACTATAGCGGGATTTAAACAGTTCCCTACTTGTTTTTTTAATAATCTCGAACCTACTGATGGTTTAGTTGGTGTTACTAGTTCAAATCTTTTAAAAAACAACGTCCCTCACGTATTAGTTAAACAATTCCATAGTGATATCCATAAATCAGATCAAACAGTTAATATTATCTCAGCTTTTATTAACGGAAATTTAAATTTAATTAAATCTTATTTGAACAATGGTGAGTACTACATTAATCCAAACGATCCAAATTCTGATTATAATCCATTTACGAAAGGTGAAGTGCTTATACAATTTAAGAATATTAATCCAACAAATGTTGTATTAAAAAATGATTATGAGACATACACTTTAGTTAAAAATACCAGAACCGGCAGATGGTTTTATCTAAATTTTCAAGATTTTAATAATTTTCAAACCAGAATGTTTATTGGATCTTATGATGTATACTACAATCGCGGAAATGGTTTGATAGATTCTGGAGTTGATTTAGTGATTGATAAAGGGGCAACAACTTTAAAACTTATTGCAGATTCAGATAGTGATGGATTACTAGATGAATTTGATGTCTGTTCAAATCAATTCGGAACCTACTGCCATGGCTGTCCGCAACCAGCATGTAACATCTGTAATCAAGCATCTTGTCCTTCAATAGGAGCACCCACTTGTGTAAACTCTCCGTCTACAACTCAATGTGGTACTGATTTCTCAGAATATGGTTGCCCATGGGGCATGAATTACAGTAGTGATACAGGAGTTAGATTTCATGATCTTCATTGTAATGGTTTTGGAACATGCATAGATGATTCACAAAATTGGATAGTTGATGAAGAGTGTAGCATATCCCAAAGTTGTTTCTGGGATGAATTAGGTCAAGGGGACATTAATTTTATTTGTAAGTGTAAGCCTTCATGGATTCTTAATCAATCTTGGAGTAGCTGTATTAACGGGCATCAATCTAGAAACTATTATGACATCAATAATTGTAATGTTTCAGATTCTAAACCTAATAATAAATTTATAAATTGCAGTTTTATTGAGACTATTTCTCCAAAAAATGGAAATTACGAAGAAAGAAGTTTGCCATTTATAATTAATCTCTTAGAGGAAGTACAAACTTTAGAATACTCTGATAATAATGCAAGATATAGCAGACTTTGTTCAAAATGCCAATTCTTCAATAAATCAAAGAATTTTGATGATGGGTATCATAACCTTTCTATTAAGGCAACAGATTACAATAGCAAAGTATATTTGCAAAATGTCTCTTTTTTCATAGATTCCATCGCTCCAAGAGTTTTAAAACAAGAGCCTGGCAACAACGATTTATCAAATGGTCATTTTAAAGTTAAATACACCGAAGATAATGTTCAAAGTATTGCTCTACATTTTGGTAATCACTTAATTGCAAAATCTGATTGTCCATCTGGCCGAAATGTTGAATGTGACTTTTATGTTAATGTGAGCGAATATGATGGAGAAACAATTCCCTATTGGTTTGAGGTATCTGATTTATTTAATACTGCATCTTATAGAAGACAATTTAATGTTTTAATTGATACTTCTTTGCCAATATTAACGATTTATCATCCATTAAATCGTACTATTTATCCAAGGAGAGTTCCATTTAACATAACTATAAATGAAAATAATCCTGATAGCTTACTTTACATTGATTATTCGGATAGAAGACCTCAAAATAAGACTCTTTGCAGAGAATGTAATGATTATGGATTTACTAGACCAAAAACAAAATTGTTTAGCGAAGGAAACCACACTATTGAGTTTATTGCTTTAGATAAAGTAGGCAATATTAATAAACAAATTGTCACTTTTGAGGTTAACGTGAGCAATTAATGGATACTACCTTACTTAACCAGCTTGTAAAAGAAACAGAGAAAGAAAAAAGAGAGAAAAGTAAGAAGAAACCAGTTTTTAGTCTTAGGAAGGAGAAGCCATTGAATTATTATTCTGGATGGAGTAGGAAATAATTGTTTGCATAAGATTTACTTATTAGATTCATGAAAAAACTTTGGCATTTACCAATTTAAGATTTTCAAACCCATCAGGGGCTTATTTTCTTTTTCTCAATTATAGCAAATGACTTTAATAATCGTAGCTCTGCTACCTTCAAAAAGTCATTTGCTTATTAGGAAAAGATATTACTATAATTAAAATATTATACGAATATTAATGTCTTTTCCTATAAATTTTTTATTCTCTTATTCCCTCTAATTTTATTCAAAACCCTCGGCACAAACACAAACACAACAACCATAAACACTATCATCATCAAAACCATAGGGAAAACAACTCTGGAAAACGCGCTGCATGAATTCTCATATTGCAATAAATAAACAACTATCAGCAATGAATACAATATTATGAAAGCTTTCCATCTTTTGCTAAGCTCTTTCTTCCTAAAATATTTTGAATAAGTGTAATAAGCGCTTATTGCAAGCAAAACAAGCAGGAGCATCATCAAGATACCTAGCCCTGCTCTGCAAATATTCTCTTTAGTAATTATTCTTGCGCAGTCTGCAGGGCAATTGACCGTATCTTCTCCATTGCCGCAATACCCGTTTCCGCATGAGCATCCTGTTGGATCATTGGCAAGTTCCGGAGCTATCTTCTCTCCGATTATTACATACTTGTTTTTAGGATTGCAATCATCTATGTCAAACTCAAAATAATTTTGCCTTCCAAGAACTGGTGTCCTTTCTCTTATTATCTCTTTTGATATTATTCTTTCAAGGACTTTGATAGCCAAAGGATCATCTATTAACTCTGTGTGGCTCAGCTCAACTTTCCAATAGTTTGCGCACATATCATCTAAATATTCTTCTCCAACATGTTGTGCGCTTTTGACAGTCACAAACCCATCATTTTCAATGTCAAATAATTTCTCTGTTGATACTTTAAACAAGACTAAATTGAATTCATAAGGTTTTGTTCCAGCTATTACATAATAGTCAACTCCTGGTATTTGTGGCGTTATCATTCCTTTGGTCAATTCATCCAGCACAGGGCTCTTTGGGTCAATGAATAATTTAGCTTTAGTTTTTTCATTTATAAAATTGCGGAAAATGTTTCTGTAAAACTCTATTCCAGGAGTCCCCTCATTTGGCGCTCCTATTAACACAACTTTTGTCAATTTATCCAAATAATTGTATTTTTTCATACCTTCCAGATTGCTTCTGTAGCTGTCATAAATTGCTTTTTGTGCTATTAATCCTCCAAGTGAGTGCGCTATTATGGATAGCTCTCCAAATTCTTTTGAGTTAGCCTCAAGAAGATCTGCTAGGTCTAGTGCATTTTCTTCAATAGTCTTGCTTGATGGATACCCAAATGTCCAAACTTGGATTGGTTGGCCTGTTTCTTTGATGTCAGAAATTATCTGGTTGAATGTTTCTGGAGAGCTTCCAAGTCCATGCACTAAAATAATGCTTCCAACGTCTTTTCCTGGAGGATCAAACGCTTTTTTTAGGTTTGATTGTAGGCATTCAAAGCATATGCTTCCTATTGCTGCAAATTCAGCTTCTCCTTTTTCGTTTACATAGCTTCCAAAGTTTGTTATGACTGATGTCACTGTTTTATCTTTATTATTTATTTCTCCGCCTATATACTCCCATTTATCATTTTTTCTTCCATAAATTGCATATGAAGATTTTTCTATATCACTGCTCTCAAAATAAGGCATGGTGAGTATTGTTGACAGGTTGCTTTTTGACATTTTTATTACGATAGGTGTTCCAGCTATTCTGAAATTGGGATTTTCAGGCTGCCTTGATTGCTCTGCTGTTGTTAATGTAGCTGTTATCTCCTCAGTCTTTGTTCCAACAATCCTGACTTTAGTATTTTCGTTCTGAATGGCATCTTGCATCTCATTTATGGTAGTATTGACAGTAATGCTTTTATTGAATTCAAGAATTTCGCCTCCTTGGTATTTCCCTGTTGCAACATCACACCATCTTTCTGTTACTCCTTTTAGTTCCATTTTATTGCATTTTGTCCCTTCACATTTCAACAGCTGCAGGTTTATGAAATCGTCGGGTATAGTTACTGTAATTTGCATTGAGTCATGGTCGCAGCCAATCTTGAATGGAGGCACAGCAATTTCAAATCCAGATGGTATGTTTAGCCAGTCCCCGATTCCTGTGCTGCTTTCTGTGAATTTTATGGTTTTGTTTGATTCTTTTCTTGTTATGTTTACGCAATTTATCATTTCTATTCTTTTTTCAGCTTTCTTAAAAGATATTTTAGGCTCTTCCAAGTCTGGCAATATTTCTGTTATTGGTTCTATTGGTTGCTCTGCTGGAGGTTGTGCTTTCTTGCCTCCGCTTCCTCCTCCCCCTCCTCCACCTCCGCCACTTGAGCTGCTTCCCCCTGATGGCGTGCTTGGAATTATCTCACATCCGGTGCAGTCTGATTTGCATCTATATCCAGAAGAACAGCTGTTTGACGTCCCATCACAGGTTTCAGTCCCTTCTATAACATTATTGCCGCATGATTGTGTGGTCACATTATTAACCAATAGGTTTATAGTATTGCTTGCTGTTGCTGAATTGCCGTCGCTTGCATAGAAAACCACATTTTCTGTTCCTGAATAGGATATTGATTGTGAGAAGCTAACTTTATTATCCGAATTGATTGTTATCTGTATTGATGAGTTTCCATCTGCTGTGAAGCTCATTGCTTCTCCATTTGGTTCCAGGAAATAATCATCTAGGTCAAAAGCATTCAGTTTTGATGTTCCTTGATCCCATGTCTGGTCTGGTATATTTCCTAATAGTGTGGGGGCAAAATTGCTTATAACAAATGAGCCAGAAGAAATCGCTTTTCCTGTTGTGACCGTAAAATATCCGGTGGGAGTCTGATTATTCTCCACAGTGAATGAAGTTGCCAATATGAATGACAACAATGCAATGATCAATAATCCTTTTTGTTTTTTGATTTTCATATTTTGCTCTTTTTCTTGGCTCTTGACCATACTGATGCTATAGTACCATATTTTTTATCAATCATTCTTGATATGGAACTCAAGCTGTAACCTTCATTTTTTAGATATGCTATTAATGATTCAAGCATAGAAAATGATTTTTTTCCGAATGCAGATATCGGTACAGATTGGCTGTCTTTTGCTTCTGGAAGTTTTTTTGATAAAGCCCTGGTGACATTTAGCCAGACAGTCCTTTGGTCTCTTTTTAGCAAAAAACCAACTTGTCTGTAGGATATTCCTAATTTTTTATTCAAGTACCAGCATAAGGCTTCTGCAGGGCTTAAATCTCCTTTAAAGATTGATAATGGAATCAATGGCTCAGTTGTCAATGACCTCATAACAACATTTTTGATGTCAGCTTTTTTTATTTCAGGATTTTTCTTTATTCCTTCTATGCAAATGTTCAATATGTTAATCGCATCTTTTTTTGGCAATGTCCACAATAGCGGCTCATCCATCTTCTGATTCATTATTACTTAATATGTAATAATCATATATAAATCTTCTGAATAATTAATAATAAATTACTTAATATGTAATAATTATTACTTAATAAAATAAAATTAGAAAAAAAGATCTATAGTCTCAGCATTGCTTCATTTTATCAGAATTCTACTTCTTCGAAGTTTTCTTCGTAGCCTTCTTTGATTTTTTACTGGCTTTCTTTTTAGGTTTGCTTGCTTTCTTCTTAGGGCTGCTTTTCTTTTTTGAAGATTTTTTTACTTTAGGTTTAGCTAGCCCGATTTTCTGCTGCTTAGCCTCTTTTCCAGGTTTACTCTCAACTTTGCTTCCTTTCCTTTTCTTGTATTCATAGTAGAGGAATGCAAGTATTGTTATGACCAGTATTATCAATCCTAATTTGTCTATTTGGCTGAACCATGTTATCCTTACAGGTTTTTCAGGGACATATTCATTAACTTTAGTCCTTTTTTCAACAATCTCGACTTGAATAGGTATTCCACAGTGCCTTCCTTTTGTAACTGCTCCTGTTCTTTCCTCTTCAACAATGTCAGAGCATTCTACGCAGAAAGTCTCCTTGTAAGGTCCTAAAGATATCTCTGCAGGCGCTGTTATAGACCCATAAACCCTTGTTGATGCCTGCTGGCTTGCAACAGTTGTTTCCTGATCAAATACAACTGCCAAAGATGTCTTATTATCTAATGGATATGTGCAGGATACATTGAAGTTATGCAGATTTGTGTCTACTGTAAAATAGAATCTTGTGCTTTCACCTTTTGTCAGCTCGATATTTCTTGGCACTGGATATCCGATGCCATAACTTGCAAATACAGTTCCGGTAAGCATAACTGCTAGTGCAATTGACACGATAAACATTGAATATTTTTGTTTCATTTTGCTCTCTATGTTTTCATTCTATATATCTTTTTCTTTTTATGAGTATGTTGTATATGTGATTGTGTTGGTATATGTTCCTGCTGGTAATCCTAAAGGTGGATATATATGCCAGTGGGTTGGCAAAGTTTCGTTGGTGTTGGAATCATCGCATTTGGCGGACTTACAGACTTCTGTTCCAGTGGAATAGTTATAATATTGCTCTGTGCCGCTGATATTTACTTTTTGCAGCTGGCTTGGAGGATATGTCTCTGTGGTATAAGCATCATCATCATCAATATACATATCTGTTCCATTTAACGTCCATGTGTTAGGCGTTGATGTCGGGTTTGATGAATACCAGGTCAGATTGAATATCACATTTCCATAATTAGTTGCATTGTATTCATTTGTTCCGCTATTCCACTGGCCTAATGTTGGAGTTCCTCCGCCTAATAAGACTGAATCAGTATAGTTTGCATTGACTAATGAATTATAATACCAGGTTCCATTCTGTTGTGGATCAAAAGTGGTGTTTCTCTGTCCTGCATGTGATGAAACATTCACGTAAAATGTGTAATAATTAGGTATTATGAAAAATTCTGGTGACCTGTTAGTGTTGCTCATATTAACTGTGAAGGTTGCATTGCAGCTTGTTCCTATTCTTGCCATATTGTCAAGCACATAAGACTGATTGAATGCTATTTCATTGCAGAATATAACAGATCGGTTATAGCATAGATTAAATTTTATCGAGAAGTTTCCTTGATCAACTGTGCAATCCTGGTCAAGATCCGTGAATGATACAGCTACTGCAAGGGAGGAATTTAGTCCAGCTGCTGGATTGATTGTGCATCCTCCAGACGCTGGATTACAATTGTTGTAATTTGTTCCGTTATTCGCCAGGAATACTTGAGTTACATCTGGCAGATAGTCTGATAAGATAAATCCTCCATCATATGGCTGTGAATATTCTATTCCATCATATGCTCTTATTCTGAAATAATATGTCTTATTTCTATATCCATCAATTTCCTGAGTGCTCCAGTTTAAAGGCTTGTCTGTGGCTCTGTAAGTGTAATTTGAATCACTTAATCCGGTTCTCAATACTGATTGATTGTCTCCTGACTGGTCATTTCCGATATAAATATCATATGTTACTGTGTCTAATGGGCAATTGCTGTTGCCATTTCCATTGTTTGCATCAGTTGAATTTGTCCAGTTCAATGATGGGGTTTTTGAGTGTGTGGTATTTGTTGCTCCTGATAAGTTTAATAGCGTAGGAATGCTTGGTATGCTGTTATTTATGTAGAATGTGTAGAACACTTTTGCAGAGGTTAGGTTATTTGTCCCATTATCTATTGATTGCAATGCCACATAGAATGTTGTTCCATTTCCAAATGTCCTATTGTATGCAAGCAAAGTCACAGATGTGTTGAATTCAAAAGGCGGCACACTTACAGCAGATTCATTTGTCCAATTGCTTGCGACATTGCATAAAGCTATGTCTGCATCACTAATTAAGGTTGACTCAAGCGGACTAGTGGATACACACACTTTGGTTCTTACAACATCAGTATTTGGATCAGTTCCTTCGCTCCAATTCAATGCAGGAGTATAAGATGCATTCATGTGAGTATCATTAGTTGTTCTGTCATAATTTGTTCCGCCGCCAGCTGGGCAGATAGTGATATCGTTATCTTGTATTCCTGTGGTTGAAAAATCAAAAGATGGTGCATTAGGTGCTTCATTGCCGACTGTAAATTGTCCTGCAGCTGTTGCGGCAGAAGCAATGTATACTCCTAAAATTAGCATATTTATTATAATGAGCGAAAGAACCACCAATTTAGCAATTCTATTTCCACTCTTCAGAGTTTCACTCTTTCTTGATTTTCTCAATGATGATTCTGGCAATCTCTCCCTCTTTTATATTTAGAAGTTTAGCTATCTCTTTAGGAATGCTAATAGAAAGGCTAGAACCGCTTTTCCTGACTTGTCTTACAAACTGCTCTTGCTCCATATCTGTACTACTTTTTTATATTAAAGTTTATAAATGTTTCTATTTTTTGTAAATATTTATTAAATATTTATATTTTTTGCTATTTTTCTCTATTTTTTGCTATTTTTAACTAATTATTTATATTATAATAAAAAATATATGTAGACAATTATTAATATTATAAAATTATATTTCAACAGAATAATAAA
>Ga0209541_10017114_pt1 | contig 10654 bp, 12 predicted proteins | sample RifCSPlowO2_01_FD_184027 | JGI IMG/M metagenome (GOLD analysis project Ga0209541, IMG submission 184027) | Groundwater microbial communities from Rifle, Colorado - Rifle CSP2_plank lowO2_0.1 (SPAdes) (version 2) | ecosystem: Environmental > Aquatic > Deep subsurface > Groundwater | place... | reverse complement strand
TTCTACAAGGATATTATAAGGGCTCAAAGACCCCTGTCAAGCCCTTTGGTAATCTATACGGACATATTGCACTTTTTCGGATAGTCTGAGGGCATATGAAAACTATGCCCAAATCAACAAAAGAAGAAAAATTTAGATGGATAAAACCAATTTTGGACAAGGAAATATCAATCAAGAATATGGTCAAGGTTTGTCCCTTCTCGGAGCGGTCGCTAAAATACTGGCTGGCTGACTACGGGAAGCTTGGCATTGACGGATTGGAAAACAGATCAAGGAGGCCAAAAACTAATCCGAATGAAACGCCGATACGAACCAAGGAAAAAATCATTGAACTGCGAAATGACAAAAAACAATGCGCGTTAAAAATTATGTGGGATTTGCAGGATGAAGGAATCAATGTTCATTTCCAGACAATCCAAAAGATAATCAAGGCTGAAGGATTAACTCGGAAATATCGTTCAAGGAAAATTAAACCAGCATATGCCAGTAGAAAATGGCTGCCGGGCGAGATGGTAGAAATAGATGTAAAATGGGTTCCTGACAGGATAAATGGAGACAGATACTACCAATTCACCGCTATTGATTGTTCGTCGAGGTGGAGATATCTGAATGCTTATCCCTTTTGTTCTAATTTCTACGCAGTTAAATTTTTAAAAGAATTAACGGCTGTTGCTCCGTTTAAGATTAAAGCAATAAAAACAGACAATGCATCAATCTTCACCAACCGGTACGAACCGCACGCGCTATCGTCGGATGCGCTGCCAAGACTTCATGATTTCGATGTGATGTGCAATAATATGGATATTAAACACTATCTGATTGACCCGGGTAAGCCGGCGCAGAACGGCAAAGTGGAACGCTCGCATAGGACAGACCAACAGAAATTCTATGACGAATCAGCCTTTCAATCATTTGAAGAGTTGAGATATAAGTTAAGGTTGTGGAATATGTATTACAACGATATTAAACACTGCTCGCTCGGAGGCAAAACTCCCAACCAAGCTCTCGGATTATCTTAATCTGAGTGCAATATGTCCGTATCTAAAACACTTTTATGCCCCTTGCGCAGCAAACCGCCACCGCAAGGGCATCCGCTGCATCGTCAGGCTCGGGCATTTTCTCTAAATTAAGCAAGCATTGAATCATTTTTTGAATTTGTTTTTTTTCCGCCCTGCCGTAACCGGCAACCCCCATTTTTATCTGAAGAGGGGTGATTTCCATCACCGGAATTTTTTTCTTTCCGGCAGCCAGCAGAATAACCCCCTTTGCCTGGCTCACGGGCATGGCGGTTTTTAAATTTTTAAAAAAATAAATACTTTCTACGGCTAGAGTTTCAGGCTTGTGTTTTTTGATTATTTTATCCAGCTCGCAGCTTAAGGTATTTAAACGTTCCGCGGCAGTAAAGAAAGGGCTTGTTTGAATTACGCCGTAATCTAAGCACTCTAGCCTATTTTGGATTTTTCTTATCACCCCATATCCGGTAGTCGCCGTGCCGGGGTCAATGCCTAAAATTATCATATTTTAGCTAGTCTTCTAAATTTGAGTACACTTCTTGGGCCGAGTCGCTTTCGTCTAACGCTTCAAATAGTTTTTGGCAAGCTTCTTTATTCTTGTCGTCAACTTTAATATTTTCTTTCGGCACCCAATCTAAAGAAACAGATTCTGTTTTAATTCCTTTTTCTTCCAAGCTTTTTCTTACTTTTTCCAGATCCTCCGGCTTAGTGTAGATATCCAGCATACTCCCGTCGGCATGCCAGTAAATGTCTTCAGCCCCCGCTTCTATAGCCGATAGTTCCATGCTTTCTTTATTTTGGAAATTTTTATTCTGCGACATTAAGCTCACAATCAGTGTACCTTTCCTGTCAAACATCCACCTTATTGCGCCTTCGCCGACCAATTTTCCATTGTTTTGATTTAAAATTTGTTTAATTTCTCCAAGAGTCCTATTTTTATTATCGGTGATGCCGTCAATAATAATAGCTACGTTGCCCGGACCGTAGGCCTCAAAGGAAACTTCTTCAAGTTTTCCTCCTTCCAGTTCGCCCGTGCCTCTCTTTACCGCCCGTTCGATATTTTCCGTGGGCATATTAACCTCCTTGGCCTTTTCAATGGCCATTCTTAATTTGGAGTTGAATACAGGATCTCCGCCTTCTTTGGCGGCTATTTCAAGCTCTTTGGAATGCTTAGAAAATGCCGAGCTTCTTTTAGCATCGGCCAAACCTTTTTGATGTTTAATTGTTTTAGCGTGGCTATGTCCTGACATATCTTTTAATCAATAATATCATAACTCCGCCGGAAAAGGATGTAAAGATAGCGATGGGCAGTAAAAAGGAGGCGTTTGAATTTTCAAGCGGTTCGCTTGCCCCGATGGCGACCGGTTCAGGATCGTTTGACCGAGTCAAGGTAGAGCTTGACTCGGTCAAGTTTGCCGAGCTGACCTTCGGCAAAAGTAGCGGAGGACGGGCCTCCTCTACTTTTTCTGTTTCCGACACGCAGGCCAGACCTTGCTCTTTAATATCGGCAATCCTGGCTGGTCCAATGCCGATTATGCGATCCATGTCATCCACGGAAGAGAATAATTTTTCCTCTCGCAATCTTAAAATTTGCGCAGCGCGGGATTCCCCAATCTGCTTGATTTTAACCAATTCTTCTTTCGGCGCCGTATTGATATCTATGCAATCCGAAGAACTGGCGGCTATGACGGGGTCAATAATCAGCAAAAAATAAAAAGCGAATAAGAAAATTAAAAGCTTTGCAGCCATTACTCATTTTTAACAAATTATTGGAGCGGCGTCTAATTATAAAAAATCATTGACAAAATTTTATTGGCATGGTATCATTCTTTTGAAAACAAAATAAGGATAAGGAGGTCAAAATGAAAAGGTGGTTATTGGTTATCATGGTGGTAGTTGTTCTTTATTTAGTTTTAGCATGTAGTGGTACCACGTTTGGCCCGCCGCTTCCGGTTGATAATAATTATTCGCCCAAACAAGAAGGAACGAGTAAATTCGCGTGGCACGACAACGGAATAAATGCCGTGTATTTTCCATGGGATGGGGAAAGATTTACGGAAGCCCTTGGCGATTGGCAAAGACAGTATCCCGGCAAGGAAATAATTATCCCTCCAGGTTCGGTTTTGAATACTGGTGGCGTCGCTAACGGGTACATCGTATTTTATCGATCGAAACTTATTTTTTAAAAAGTGAGGAATAATAAAAAGAGGAACAAGCATCGCTTGTTCCTCTTTTAAATTTAAAGCAAGTTTTGGCTGCCTTTGTATTTTATGCCCAGGTGCTGGTAGGCGAGCTTAGTGTGGCGGGAACGTAATTAGTTATAAAAAAAATACAACGAACAAATATTTTATGTATTCTCTTTAGATTTTTTTGTAAGTTTTTTCTGTATTTTTTCAAAATATTTTTCTCTTTTTTCTGGTGGGAAGACGGCCGTATAACCCATATCAAAAATTTTTTGATAATAATTCAGGCTAGATCTGTGTACCGCACTAATTGGGAGAGATTTATATAACTCATCTATGGCATCAAGTGCATTACGCACGTCTTTAATGCGATCATCCCCGTCAGTAAGCTTAGAAACGCCATCTAAGTCAGGGATTCTGCAATCGAGAGTAATATTATGCGGCGTAAGGTAGTCGTGAAACCAGCCGTTTTTATGGATTAAAGCCACGTTTCTGCCCAAAGTTTCAGCAAACCATTCGGTATACTCTTTATCGGGCATGGTTTCTTTTAGCCCAAGTTCTCGGCTTACTATTTTCTTAGCATCCTCGATTATTAATTCTTTAGTTTCCATCCACTGGCCGGGGAGATCGGCTACTCTTAATTTCGTGGCAAATGCCCGAACTTCAATGACTGGCGTCATGTCTTTTCCTAAAAATCCTTGGTTCCTTGCTTCCTTAAGAGTAATTTTTTTGCCGTTTGAAATAAGCTCTTCCAGTTTAATTATCGCTATAGTCCTCGTCGTTCTTATGCCTTTTTTGATAAATGCTTCGCTCATTTGATAGTCAAAAAAAGCGAAGTCTTCGTCAAGGATTCCAGTAAACGATTCTGATGGTAGAACATAACCGGCGGCAGTCCACCTCTTTTTACCGAGCTCAATAACACTCGCTTTTTTATCATCAGGTGATCCAAAGTAGCCAACGCCCTTAAGATCAACATCGCGGTAAATTGTTCCGTCTTTATCCGTAAAAAACATTCTCCCCAATATTCCCGAACGCGTATGTTGCGACCAGGTTTCCATAACCTGTTTGCCTTTCGTGATTGTGCCAGGTTTCTCTTGGAACGCCGTTTCAATAAAAAGGCCGAGAGGGCTTGATTCCCCTTCTTTTAATTTCAGCGGGGCGAGAACTTCCGGATTGACGAATGAAACATTATTTTTTACTCGTGAGAAAAGCAAAAGATGTTCCTGCCATTTTTCGTTGGCAAGTTCGTTTAATTTGCGCGCCGCGTCAGTTGAGAGAGGAGATTTTTCCGGTTTACTGAATTGCGGAAATTTTTCAGACATATATTAAAGCAAGTTTTGGTTACCTTTGTATTTTATGCCTAGGTGCTGGTAGGCGAGCTTGGTGGCTTTTCTGCCTTGAGGCGTCCTTTCCATAAAACCTAACTGCATTAAATAGGGCTCATAAACATCCAAAAGAGCGTCTTGCTCTTCCGAGGTGGCGGCGGCCAATGTTTGCAGGCCCACAGGGCCGCCCTCAAATTTAGTAATCAGGGTTTCCAGTATCCGCCGGTCTCCGAATTCCAGGCCGGCTTCGTCAATCTCTAAAAGATCCAGAGCTTTTTTCGCCATATTTTCGGTGATTAATCCCTGGCCCTCAACCTGGGCAAAATCCCGGGCTCTTTTTAAAAGCCGGTTGGCCACTCTCGGGGTGAAGCGAGACCTTTGGCTGATTAATTTCACGGCTTCGGGCTCTATCCCTACGCCTAAAATATTGGCAGACCTTTGGATTATTTTTTCAATATCGCCTGTTTCATAAAAATTTAACTGGAAAGTGGCTCCGAACCTGTTTCTCAAAGGCGAAGAAATCAAGGCGACTCTGGTGGTGGCGCCGATTAAGGTGAAGCGAGGCAGGGGCAGCTCCATAGTGCTTGCCATCGGGCCTTTCCCGATAATAATATTTAATTTAAAATCTTCCATGGCGGGATAAAGATATTCCTCAATGATTTTGCTCAACCGGTGGCATTCGTCTATGAAAAGAATGTCGCCGTCGGAAAGGTTGGTTAAAATAGCCGCTAAGTCTCCGGCCCTTTCAATAGCCGGCCCCGAGGTCATTTTAATGCCGGTTCCCATTTCTTGAGCGATGATGTGAGAGAGCGTGGTTTTTCCCAAGCCGGAATTGCCGTAAAAAAGCAAGTGCTCCAAAGACTCCCCTCTTTTTTTAGCCGCGTCAATAATAACGCGGAGGTTTCTTTTTATTTTCTCCTGGCCGACATATTCAGACCAATTTTTCGGCCTTAGGGTATGGTCTATGCTTGCGTTTTCGTATGATGGTATTGACAAATTTTTCATAATGGACTATAATATAGGGTCTGCGAGCATTGGATAGACGGATTATTGGTAGTGCTGGAGCTGGGGGTAGGAATATCTTTTGGCCGGATAGCCCAGGTCATGCTGAACTATTCCTCGGAGATATTCTAAACTTTATGTTCCCAAGCTAGAGTGTTGCCCCCAGCTCCAGCGCTATTCTCCCGCCACTCTCTCCACCTCTTCAATAGTGGTGGAGTTTTTTAATACCTTAATGAACCCGTCCTGTTTCATTGTGACCATGCCTTTTTTTATCGCCATTTCTTTTAGGGCGGCAATCGAGGGCTCTTTGATTATAAATTTTTCTATTTCATCGTCTATTAAAAAACTTTCATAAATTCCCAGCCTTCCTTTATAGCCGGTAAGGTTGCAGTATTTGCACCCATTGGCCTTGGGTATTTTTAAGCTCGGCGTTAATTTGGCCGTTTTCACGGTTTTAGGCAGACTTTTCAATTCTTTATTCAATTTTTGCAGATCTCCGGCCGAAATTTTTACCAGGCTGGCGCATTTTTCGCATACTTTTCTGACCAACCTTTGGGCGATCGTTAAATTTACGGCAGGGCCGATATTGGAAGGTTTCGCTCCCAGGCTTATCAGTCTGGCTATGGTGCCGGCGGCGTCATTGGTATGCAGGGTCGTAAAAACCAAGTGTCCGGTTAAGGCCGCTTGCAAAGCGATGTTAACGGTTTCCATGTCTCTTATTTCGCCGACCAGGATTACGTCCGGATCCTGCCTGACGATAGATTTTAAACCGCTGGCAAAATCGTATCCTTTATCCGGCTGGACCTGGGTTTGGGAAACGCCTTGAAGGCGGTATTCAATAGGATCTTCAATGGTGATGATTTTAATTTTCGGATTTTGGATTTTTTTCAAAAAAGCGTAAAGAGTGGTGGTTTTACCCGACCCCGTAGGGCCGGTAACGATAATCATGCCATTTGGTTTTTTAATTTCTCTTTCAATGATTTCCGAAAGATCTTCCCTTAAGCCGAGAGATTCCACCCCTATTAAACTTTTCGGATTAAGAATTCTCAAGACTGCGGCTTCGCCTTTTTCCGCGGGCAAGGTAGAAACTCTGATTTCTATGGCTGATCCGTCTATATTAATTGAAAACCTGCCGTCTTGAGGCCGGTCGCTGATATTCAGCTTCAAACCCGAAAGCAGTTTAATCCGGGAAAGCAAAACATTATAAATTTCTTCGCTAATGGCGGCTGCGTCATACAGCATGCCGTCAATTCTTAGCCTTATTCTGGTTTTTTCTTCTTCCGGCTCAAAGTGGATGTCGGAAGCGTTTAAAATTAAAGAACCGCCGAAAATCAGTTCTATTAATTGGGTGGCTTTTTCCGACAGAGACTGCTCAACCGCCTTTTTAAATTCAGGCAAGTTTTCCGCCGCTTTCTTTATTTCGGAAAGCCTGGAGGAAGAAATAGTGATCTGGCCGGTGATGTCTGCCATGATTTCATTACAAAATATTTAATACTTTTTCTTTGACGATGTTTAGGTCGGTTTCTCTTGATAAAAAAAGGACGCCGGCGCCCTTGGATGCGCTTTCAAAGTTTTCCGCAATTTTTTCAGTTAAGCTCCGATCGGGGGAATAGAAAATCCCCTTGGTTGTGGCCGGAGAAGCGTGGCTCTCCCAGAGAATTAAAAGGTTGGGAAGGTATCTGAAATGAAATTTCAATTCTTCAAAAACAAAAGCGATGTCTTTAGAGCTTGCCCGGCATTCTTTGAAATCGCTCTCTTTGATGTTGGCCGAATAAATTTCCTTTGATTCGTGGAGGTCTAAATTTTCCAATATCCTCCCCAGGAGTTTTATTTGCGACAGGTTTTTTTGTTTATAAAGATGCTGAATTATTTCCTGATGGTCGGCCCCCCATTCAATCAAAAGAGCGGAAGCTTCAAAAGTTTTCGGCCTGGTCTTGGGATTTCTGAAATTTTGATAAAACCAGATAATGCCGGTGAGCAGGCAGGTGGACACTTCTTTATCAAACAGGTCGCGGCCGCCCAATAACTTGATTAGGTTGGTTGTGGTTTCCGCTAAAGATGCGCTTGCTTCTATTAAATTCACTTCGCCGAAATTCTCATTTTGAGACTGATTGTCAATATTTAAAATCGGCAGAGTCCAAAAATTTTGAGGAATGTTTTCCAAAGACTGGTTTCCTAAACTAATCAGAAGATCGTACCGGGGAGGGGTTAGCTCTTGGCCTGGAGATAAAGCAAAAGAGACATCATCGTGGCTCACCCGGCCCCTGCTCGCAGTAAGATAAATTTTTAAATTTTTACCGCTCTTTTCGTAGCGCATCTGCGAAATTTCCTTTCCTTCCGTATCAATGGAAATGACGAAATTTTCGGCGGGCGCGGGATGGCCATTTGCGAGAAATTTGAATTTTTCCGGAATGTCGCCGATCTCTATGTTTACATTTTTCCCAAGTTTCTTTAAAGTATAAAAAAGCGCTAAAGCCGAGCCTGTGTTGTCCCCCTGAAGCTCCGGCGGCGCAGATATTAAGATATTTTGCGATTTCTCAATAAGATTTTTTGCTAAATTTGTTGCATCCATAAGAATTACTTAAAATTAGCTTAACCGGACTTAAATGTCAACAACTTTTTTAACAACCTCGCCCCGCCAAACTCAAAAGTTGGGTGAGAAGACGGCCAAAGATATTTTGAAAGCAAGAAACAGGCGCCGGGCCATGGTCTTGGGATTGACGGGCGGTCTTGGCGGAGGCAAAACCACATTTTTACAGGGCTTCGCCAAAGGGCTGGGGGTAAAAGATAAAATTTTGAGCCCGACTTTCATAATCATGAGAAGAATTAAAGATTTTTATCATCTTGATTGCTACCGCATTGCAAACCCAAAAGAACTTTTAGACCTCGGTTTCAAAAAAATTATCTCCGATCCAAAGAATGTTGTGGCAGTGGAGTGGGCCGATCAAGTTAAAGAAGTTATGCCCCGAGGAACAGAGTGGATAAGCTTTGAATTTATTGACGATAAGACGAGAAAGATTATTGCCAGCACTTTAAAAAAATAAGAAGGAGAAGATCATCAAGATAAAATTTTACACTTGGACTGTCGGATTGTTCTACGGTATTTTACTTTGGATTGCGAGGGCTGCCGGGCGAGTTCAATTTTACGGTTCAGAGAGAATAAATGAGTGTCCGGAGAATAAAGGCCTGATTTTAATTTCCAATCATCCGTCGCTTTGGGAGCCGGCGCTTTATCCGTCTTTGTTTTTTCCCCGTTGTTTGTTTTCTTCGCGGCGCGTGCCGCATTCGGTTGTGGATAAGGCAAACTATTACGATAAATGCTGGTTTGCGCCGATCCGCCCATTTCTTATACCCATAGAGAGGGGAAACGCCAGGCGGGAGCTGCAGACAATTCAAGAAGAGATAAGGCCGTTTCTGGAGCAGGGAGGAGTTTTGATTTTATTTCCGGAGGGATCCAGAACTTTTAAAGCTAAAAAAATCAGGGGCGAAAAGCGTTCGCCTTCCGGTGGCAGAGAGATTGGTAAATTTCCCCGCGGGATCAGAAAACTGTTTGCAGATTCTGACTTTTTGGTTCTGCCTTGCTGGGCGGAAGGAGGAGACAAAGTAATCCCCAATAAGGACAGTTTCAGTAAAACTATTTTCCAATTTCCTAATTTTTTAAGGAAAACGACAATTACCATAGGAGAGCCGTTTTCAGTGAGGGACATTCCCAAAGACCGCATAATTGAATATCTGGAGGACAAGCTGCTCCAAGTTTAAAAAAGAGGACTAAACTCCTCTTTTTATGTTAAAATAAAGACGCCCGGAGAACGAAAGCGTACAGAGGACGGTCCTCTGTACGTTTAAAATAATTATTATGGCACGCAGAAAAGAACAATTCATTAGCGGGGAAATTTACCACATTGTCATTAAGGGTATTGATGAGAATAGAATTTTTCGAGACATTAATGATTACTATCGAGGGATTTTTTCTATCTATGAATTTAATACCACAAAACCAGTGGTTATCAGAGATCGACGGAAAGCCCGCTCGCACATTAAGAGATTACTTAAAAAGATGGGCGAAAACCCAAATTTTGCTCCCGACTTTCGCGATAAGCTAATAGAGATGTTTATTATTTGTTTTATGCCAAACCACCTTCATTTACTAATAAGACAGTTAAAAGATGGCGGAATTGTTAAGTTTATGTCTAAACTCGGAACCGGTTACGGAGGATATTTTAATAAAAAATATAATCGAAAGGGGCATATTTTTCAAAATAGATTTAAAGCGGTGCGTATCAAGAGCGATGAACAATTAAAAATTGTCTTTGCCTATATTCATAGCAATCCGGTCTCTTTGGTGGAGCCAAAATGGAAAGAGCGAGGAATCCGTAATTTTAATAAGGTCAGTAAATTTTTAGAAAATTACAGATGGTCAAGTTATTTAGATTATCTTGGAATAATTAATTTCCCCTCAGTCACTGAAAGGGAATTTATCATAGAAGCGATGGGCGGGCAGAGGAAATGCAAAGAATTTTTAAATGATTATATAAAATATAGAGGCAGGGTTAAGGAATGCCCCGATTTATCTCTCGAATAAAAACAAAGAAACGTACAGAGGACCGTCCTCTGTACGTTTTAATTCAGTTAGCTTGCTGTCAATGGCGGCGGCTGATAAAATAAAATTATGGAGGATAAAAAACGGATAATTATCATTGACAGCAATTCGGTTATTCATCGGGCGTTCCACGCTTTGCCGCCGCTAACGACAAAAAGCGGAGAGATGGTCAACGCCGTTTACGGATTTTTGCTGGTATTCCTTAAGGCCATTAAAGAATTCAAGCCGGATTACGTTGCGGCTTGTTTTGATTTTCCGGCGCCGACTTTCCGCCACGAAAAATATAAGGAATATAAGGCAAAAAGAATAAAAGCTCCCCCCGAATTGTATAGCCAAATTCCTAAAACAAAAGAAGCTCTTAGCGCTTTCGGGGTTCAGGTTTTTGAAAAAAAGGGCTTTGAGGCGGATGACCTTATTGGCACAATCGCCGAATTGGCATCCAAGGCGGGAGCGGAAATCATTATTCTAAGCGGCGACACCGATAATTTTCAGCTGATTAATCCTCGCATTAAAGTCTATAATTTAAGAAAA
>Ga0209541_10017113_pt1 | contig 10655 bp, 10 predicted proteins | sample RifCSPlowO2_01_FD_184027 | JGI IMG/M metagenome (GOLD analysis project Ga0209541, IMG submission 184027) | Groundwater microbial communities from Rifle, Colorado - Rifle CSP2_plank lowO2_0.1 (SPAdes) (version 2) | ecosystem: Environmental > Aquatic > Deep subsurface > Groundwater | place... | reverse complement strand
TTGGGTATTACAGGTTTGACAAAAAGGAACAGGTTAATCTTCTAAACGAAGTTTATGACATTGCAGATTTAATTGACAACTTTTTCAGTGCATCTGCAAAACTCAAATTTAAAGTTAAACGAGCGGATGGAAAAACTATTAAAAGGATCCATAGCAAACCGAAGACGCCATACAGAAGATTAATGCTAAACAGACATCTTGATAAAGAGACAAAAGGGCAGCTGAGGACAATGTATAATGGACTTAATCTGGTTGAATTGAATACAAAACTGGACAAGAAACTGAAAGACCTAGTTCATAGTTTGGATGACAAACAATATGATCTAACAGGGTAAGAAAAACATGGTTTTCGATGACATCGAATTATGATCTAATACGTAACCGAATTTATTGTTGTTTTTTCAAGACAGGAACTAAAACCTCGCATGGACTTATTGACCTGAATGTTAACCAAATAGAGACACCAGCGCGGGTTTTTATGTGTATTAAGGAGTACACAAACGTGGAGAAACGCTGATTTAGGCACAAAACAACGGTTACAAGGGATAATTTTTCCGGAAGGTGTGACATACCACTTTCCGAGTTTTCGAACCACACGTTTATGCAGTCTTTTCAAGGCTTTCGAGAATCCAGATGCCTCAGATGAACATTTGGGGTGGTTGATGGGGCTCGAACCCACAACCTCCTGTTCCACAGACAGGCGCTCTGACCATTGAGCTACAACCACCGCAATTAATGTGAATTATATAGGAAATATGGAATGTTAAAAAGCCTAGGCTGTTTTTTCTATTTTAACGAGGCGGTGTTCGTGGTCTTCAATAGTGTCATCGTGTCTGCGGAATAGTGATGTCAAAGAAGTAATTTCTGTTCTTAATGCTACAAACATAATAATTAGATCATCCTTAAACTGCATAATATCGTTTTGCATTCTTTGATATGTGTCCTCCGTTTTCTGTTCGAGTTGGTACTTCATATTTGCCAGTTCATCTTTGGTTGCATAAATTGATGATATTTCTGCAAGCATATAGTCGAGTCTTTTATCGAAGTATTCTTTGCTTAATGGAGTCTCTTTTTTTACTTTCATATTACTGGGTATAACATAAAAAAAATGATCATGGCAAGGGATAAACTCTAAACTATTTCTGACAGAACAATGAACTCTCATTAGCTGAAATGTAAACGATGTGGATATAGTATTTAGTTCGTCAGATAGCGAGATTAGGAATGCGATCAATCGCCTGCGGTGATTTAACAAAATCTCGTTTTTGAGCATAGAAATATGCCACGGCAGCGATCATTGCTGCGTTATCAGTGCAGAGCCATAATGGCTTTGGATAATATAATGGAATACGATTTCTTTCTGCCATATTTTCAACCTGCTCACGAAGTGCTGAATTTGCAATGACTCCCCCTCCTACAATAAACATCTTTGGCTTGTATTTTTTAACTGCCTTTTCTGACCTTTCGACAAGACAGTCTATTGCTGCCTGTTGGAAAGATGCTGCAAGGTCATTGATAGTATCTGTAGAGAGGTTTTGGGATAAGTCATCAACCTTAAAAGCTTTCTTTCCTGGTTTTGATTTGTATTTTCCAAGAATACTTAATATCTGATACAAAACTGCAGTTTTAAGCCCCGAGAAGCTGAAGTTAAAATTATCCTGATCCATTAGAGGCCTAGGGAATTTGTATCTCATCTTATCTCCGAGTTTTGCTGACAGCTCTATTTTTGGCCCGGCAGGATATTCCATACCAAGCATACGACCGACTTTATCAAAGGATTCTCCTACGGCATCGTCGATTGTTTCTCCAATATGGGAAAATTTCAAATGATCAGTCATTAAATATAAATCAGTGTGGCCGCCCGATACTGTAAGTGCGATTAACGGGAATTCGAAGTCTTCGATTCCTGAAAAGGGTTTATTATTTTCATCACGAGCGAGACAGCTGTAAATATGCCCGGCCATGTGATTTACTGCAATGAGAGGAATCTTGTACTTTTGAGAGATGTTTTTTGCGCAGGATATTCCTGCTTCTAAAGCAATAGCCAGGCCCGGACCTTGAGTCACTGCAACCGCATCAACATCAGAGCAGGATAACTTTGCCGTATTAAAGCATTCTTCAGTCGCAGCAGGCAGAAATTCCTCGTGCTGCCTTTTGGCTTCTAAAGGCATTACTCCCTGCCACTTGGCATATTCCTTAATCTTAGACCAGAATACATTCGACTTGATGCTCAAGTTCTCCGAAACAGCGACGGAGGTGTCATCACAACTAGTGTCTATAGCTAGAATTTTCATTGTTTATCCTCCTTAATAGTAAGTTTTCTTGTATTCTCATCTACATATTCAAAATGTATCCATATTATTGGAGCATATTTTTTCATGCTCATTATTTCGCTTTTAAATTTATCTGCCCATTCTATTACGACTATGTTTTCTCGTTTAACCATAGGGGTTATTTTTATCTCATCGAATTCTCCTTTTTTCTCAATTCTGTAAAGGTCAATATGGTTGAAATAATGCTTTTGGCCGTCTTTTGATGCAATTTCATGCTCTCTGTGAAGAGTAAAAGTAGGAGATTTTATTGTTGACTTTGTCCCATAAGCTTTTCCAAGGTGCCTGGTAAATGTAGTTTTTCCGCTTCCAAGTCCGCCGGTAAGTGCAAAAATAGCCGAAGATTCATAATTTTTCGCAAGACTTTGGGAAATATCCTTATATTCATTCTCATTTGTGACGAAATATACCTTTTGCATCTAGTTATTATCTTTTATTTCATAAATACAGTCCAATAGTGTATCATTTTATTTGATTATGCTGCCCAGTAAACTTCTTCAGATATTAGCTAAAAATAAAGAATCAGCCAGACCATATCCCGAAGTTCTTACAGAGCTTAGAAATCAGGGATGGAGAGAAGATACGCTTGCTGACGCTGAGATTTGGTATCAAAATTATCAGCCTCCAATGACTCCTCAGATGCGGGCTGTTAAACGAAAAAAAGAGCTGTTAGAGTCATCTTCTTTGGAAAAGAAACATATCCCGGCAAAATTCTTTTCTAAGAATGATTATGATTATGAGATGCCTGAGTCAGAAAAAGCAGAGGTCGCTGTTGAAAAAAATGAAATTAAAAAGGCTGAGCCTCCTAAGCAAAAAGAAGTTCTAAAAAACGATCCCCCAAAAACGGGAGGAGTTCAAAATTTTGGATCTCTAAATCTAGGAAAAGAAGAAAAGTCTGATTCTCCAAATCCAGAGCTAGAGAGAAAAATCATTACTCAAAGAACTTCACCAAAAATAGCCAAAGAGGAAATAAATGGAGAAGTTGTTGAAAGAATGTATCCATTTTTTGCAATACTGACTGCAGCCATGGCTATACTACTTGCAGTTGGTTTTACGGCTGTTGTTTCAATTGCCTACGGAAAGATAAATATCGGCAATAGAGATATCCAGCATAAAATCAGAAATATTGTACAGGGGCTTCCTTTTGCTCCTAAAACCGCCGATTATATTATAGATCGGGCTGTTGAGGCAGACAGTAATATCAAAAGTTCATATATCGAAGCCTCGATGGCATCTGAATCGAAGGATCTTGCAGGAATGCTTGGGGTAGGGAATTTTGATTTGTCTGTAAACGGACCGTTTGATTTGTCTGATCAGCTTAATCCAAAGTTATCTTTGAATCTAAAAATGGGTGATGATTTTGAATCTGACCTCATGTTTATTAATAACATGTTTTATTTTAGATTTTCCCGCGTCCCGGAAGGCCTTCAGGAATATCTAAAAATGATGGGAATTCCAATTTTAGAGGTAGATAATTACTTAAATAGGTGGTATTCATACAAAATTCCGCCTAAGCAAAATGAGGCTAGAGATTTTATAAATGAGTCTCATGATACGACCTACTTTAGCAATGAGCTTCGAAAGCTTCTCAGAAGCGATCTTCTTTCAAAGTTTACTGTCAGCAAGTCAGAGATAGACGGCCGAAATTCTTATGAATTGACCCTAGACCTTTCAGACCGTGACCTGCAAAATCTTCTATTGCGTCTAGAAGGAAGTTCTATCCCCAGTGCGGTTAGTGACGCTGACAGCTACATAAGCGGTGCAGTAATAAAGGTTTGGGTAGACACAGAAACTTATTACACCCAAAAAGCTGTTGTAATGGTCACTATTAATAATGTGATGCTGAATTCTACTTCTTCGGTTTTGGGGGACGCTGATCAGTTTATAGATGAGAATTTGCCACCAGACCCCGAAGGTTTACCCGGTTTGTCCCCTAATCCGGCTATGCTGTCTGCTCCGAATGAAGCGAACATAGTGTTTTCTTTGAAGTTGTCGCAGTTTAACCAGCAGTTTGTATTTGAAGAGCCATCTAATGCTGTGTCTTACGAAGATCTTATGGCAGGTCTAACAGGAGGACTTCCTCTTGACACTGAACGCTTTATTCCAGAAATACTGAAGCCTTTTGTCTGGCAGATTAATGAAAATGACAGCAGGGGTATTGTTCCCCTGCCAAAGTGATCGGATCCATTAGGCCGAATTTCCCAGCTTTTCTGCTTCCTCTGCTTCTTTTTTATCCTTGTGGATAGTTCCTTCGGGATGGTTTGGAGGCGAATAGATAGTATAGAGCTTTAACTCGATGCTTCCTGTATTTACTATATTGTGCTGCGCGCCAGCTGGGACAATAATTGCGAAATCATCTTTAACCTGGGTTTTTGCTCCATCTATTATGACTTCTGCTGATCCCTGTTCGATTCTAAAAAACTGGTCGACGTTGTAGTGAACCTCCATACCGATGTCTTCTTGCGGTTGCAGACACATAACTACGAGCTGTGCGTGCTTTCCTGTATAAAGGACTTTGCGGAAGAAACTGTTTTTTAAAGTTTCTTCAAGAATATTTGAAACGTATCCGGTCATATTTGGCTCTCCTGAACTAATTTGACTGAAGCAAAAACATACTATCACGTAGTCATATTTTTATGTATATTAATTGAACTATGTTCGAAGATTTAAGGAGTAAGAAATTAAGGAAGATTTCTATTTTGGTCATGGTTCCGGCTGTCGTATTTCTTTTCATAGGAAGTTTTATTTATAGTGGGTATAAGGGGAGCATGGGTAAAGTTGTTTTGAATACTCCACCAGAATCTTCGAAGTCGACTTCTGCGGACTCAATGGAGTTTCCTTTTTATGAACTTACTGTCCCCTATTTAAGAGAAAGAACTTACGAGAGCAGGCTGGGGGACTTAGAGGAATATTCCAGTACCACTGAATATAAGTCATATTTAACAAGTTTCACTTCAGATAGCTTCAAGGTAAACGGGCTTTTGACTGTTCCTGAAGGCGATATGCCCGAAAGGGGCTGGCCGGCAGTAGTTTTTGTGCACGGTTATATTCCTCCTTCAACTTATATAACCACCGAGAAGTATATTGCCTATGTGGACTATCTTGCCAGAAACGGATTTGTAGTTTTTAAGATAGACCTTAGGGGGCATGGAGATTCTGAAGGAGATCCGAGCGGTGCTTATTATTCTTCTGATTATATTATTGATACCTTAAGTGCATACAGTGCATTGCAGTCATCTGATTTTGTAAATCCAGAAAAGGTCGGTCTTTGGGGGCACAGCATGGCAGGGAATATTGTTTTTAGAAGTTTTGTAGTCAAAAAGGACATTCCGGCTGTGGTGATCTGGGCTGGTGCAGTTTATACATACAGCGATATCGCGGAATTTCATATAAATGACAACAGCTACAGACCTCCTTCTGATTTTCCAAATAGAGTACGTTCACGGGAATTATTAAGGGAGATTTATGGTGAATTTGATCCAGAAAATGATTTCTGGAAGCAGATAGTCCCGACAAATTATCTTGACGGAGTAACTGGGGCAATAGAAATCCACCATGCAAAAGATGATGACGTAGTTAATATCGGCTACAGCAGAAACGTCATGGAAGTACTAGATAACACTTCGATCCCGCACGAGCTATTTGAATACACATTTGGCGGACACAATATAACCGGATCATCATTTAATAAAGCAATGGAAAGGACAGTTGAGTTTTATAATGAGAGGCTTTAAATACTGGGAATTGATAAAAGGTTAGTTGTATTATCTTTTTTATAGTATCATCAAGAATGTTTTAGGATAAAAATCAAAGATGTTAGTATAACTTCATGGGATCTGTCCAAATATCTCAAGATATACAGCGGTTTGGTTTTGAAGCACTCATAGATCTTCCAGAAGGTCAGGTAACCCAAGTAAGTTCCGTTATTGATGTTTCCCAGTTAGAGGTAGCCTACACTTGGGGTGCGCAAAAATTGGTATTTAGAAGTTCGGTTAAATACCACGGCACAGATGCGCTGATAAAAATGTACAGAGACCCACAAGCAGAAGATGCCCCTGTGTCTTCTCGGAATGATGATGTTGGGATTATTACCATATTTCCTGCTGTCCCCCTCATAGAAGAACCTCCGTTAGGTACACAAGAATTATCTGAATCGAAAGCCCTTTCACATCTTATTGCTAAACGTTACCTTAAGGATCTAGTCCCTGAGACTGCTTTTTTTATTGCTCAAGATGAAAAAGGGATGCTAAGAAATTGGGAAATACAAACCAGAGTTTACGGTGACACTATGAAAGAAATCGGCTCTCTCTTACCGCATATGGGAAATTTAGAGAGAATCGAAGCCTTAAAATTAATTGGACTTGTTGAAAGAATGTTTCAAGAAACTGGATATATGCCAGACTTGCATGGAGATATCCTGAATACAGCAAATGTTGTTGTTTCTGCTGAAGATAAAAAATCATATCTTGTTGATACTGATGGCCAGATTGTCGTTGATAGAGATGTGGTCGATTCTATAAAGAAAAACCGTGAGTCGCTTATTATTGATGGAAGACTACACCCTTTGGTCGCTGAATGGATGAAAAAAACAGATTCAGTTGAAGCAGAGAGATGTTTCGGCTTGCTTCAAAGAACCATTGATACATTGGCTATTGCGAAGGATTATTTAAGAAGATAGATATTATATATTTTTTCAAACACTTAATGTTGCTGGTCTCAATCTTCCAGTCCTGCGTTTACAAGTACTGGTGTGTCTAAAAATTTTACTTCAATTCCGCTTTGTAATGTTAGTTTGATCCTTGAAAAATTTACTCTGTTTTTGTGTTTGGTATCCCACTTTAGATTTTGATATTTATTAAGAAGTTCATCGTAGCTTGTAACTAAAAATTCTGCATGTTCCCATTTTGATTCAGCAGGTTCTCCGCTAATTGGCTCTACAAGCTCTATAACATTTATTACATTCTGCTTGTATATAATTGGAGTTTTCAGCTTGATAATCGCGACCCTTCTATCGCTGACTAATGCTTCTTTTATGAGTTTCCCTTTATTCAAAAACTTTGGAAGAAGTCTTTCGTATTCGTTTGTAGAAGCTGTGGAAAAAGCGACATGATCTATTTTTAGACCCTCTATATCTATTCCAGCGCATTTTGTTTCATAGAAAAGTTTGTCTAGAAACTTTCTTGCTTCTTGTTTCATTTAGGGAATTATATCAGAGAAATTAAAAACCCCTGCAAACAGCTCGCGCTCTCGCAGTGGGATTAAGCAAAGCAATTGTAGTAAACTTAGGCCTTATGTCAAACGTGCTATAAGGTATTTGGCTGCCGGACTTGGATTCGAACCAAGACTGACGGCTTCAAAGGCCGCTATCCTACCATTAGACGATCCGGCAAAGATCTTTTCGTACCTAATTATATAGAAACCTTCACATATCAACAATACGTCGTAATTAAATTTCCTTTTCAAATGTCCATATTTGACGCTATAAAGCCTATAGACATAAATGAGGAGTGCGTCTAAAATTAGCATATAAGCTTATAGTTGAACCGTTCCATGGACAGGAATAAAAAAACTCTAAAGAGATCTAAAAAAAGGACTATAACAAAGCAAAAAACCTCGTCTTTTGTAAAGATAAGACAATCTGCGACTATCCTCAAGGTATTATTTTATATTCCTGTCGTATATTACGAAATCGCCAAACTTTTAATAGGTGCGGTAAAAAGAATTTCTAAAATATTATTAACACAATGGCAGTCCTATAGGATAATTGTAAGAGACGAGTTCGCGTCTGTAAAGAAAAACTATACAAGAGTATTATCCCGTAAAATTAATCTGATTCGCAGATATATAATCAAAATAATTCCAACAGAAAAACAAATTCATTCATATAAAAAAGCTGCTTATTTATCTGCAAAACACAGAAGTCTTTATATTCAAAAAGACATTAATATATTCTTTAAAAATCTTAAGAAACTCGGCAATACTGTAATATTTGAAATTCCTGATATTGATTTGAAAAGAAGGAAAATGCCAGCTTCTGTTAACCAGCCTTACCTGATTCCAGAGGATACTCAAGTACATAAGTCAATCTTCTCGAAAATATTTTCTCTTGAATTTAGAATTAGGATATTTTCTTTTACAACGCTATTACTATTATTTTTTCTAGGGTCCATTTTTACAGTCTCCGTCGTATACCTTAGTGTGTTCGAAGATCTGCCGTCTTCTGAAAATCTCAATAATCTTTCCCCCAGGCTTACAACTACGATATATGATCGAAAGGGAAACATCTTGTACAGAGTTTATGATAATGAAGATAGAACTCTTGTCAGATTGGATGACATCCCAGTTGACCTGATCAACGCAACCCTGGCAATAGAAGACCGTGGCTTTTTCTCACATCAGGGATTGTCTATTAGAGGAATAGTCCGTGCTGCTAAAAATACAATCTTTGAAGATGATCTTGAGGGAGGATCAACTATTACTCAGCAGCTTGTTAAAAATACTCTGCTGACTCGAAAAAGGACAATAAAAAGAAAAATGAAAGAAGCAGTTATATCCGTTGAACTTGAAAGGAGATTTTCAAAGGATGAAATACTTGAAATGTATCTGAACCAGATTTCTTACGGCAGCACTGCATATGGTGTAAAGTCTGCTGCTAACAAATATTTCGGAAAGAATCTCGGCGAGCTTTCACTGGCTGAATCAGCCTATCTTGCAGGACTTCCAGCCTCACCGACAACATATTCTCCATTTGGATCTAACCCTGATGCCGGCAAAATACGCCAGCGTGAAGTTTTAAATCTCATGGTTCAGGGTAATATGATCACGCAGAAACAGGCATTAGAGGCATTTAGCCAGAAACTCGTATTTAAAACAGATAAAGAGTATATAGCAGCCCCGCATTTTGTATATTATGTTGTCTCGCTTCTTGAAGATAAATACGGTCAGTCTCTTGTTGCACGTGGAGGATTAGAGGTTTACACAAGCATTGATCTTGATATGCAGAAGAATTTGCAGGACATTGTTGCAAAAAACGTCGACAGCCTGAAGAAATTAAATAATGTAAGCAACGGTGCTGTTTTAGTGACGGACCCAAAGACCGGAGAAATCCTTGCCATGGTTGGTTCGGCAGATTACTGGGACGAGGAAAATGACGGAAATGTAAATGTAACGATATCTCCGCGCCAGCCAGGATCCTCTATCAAACCTCTTACATATGCATTAGCATTTGAAAGCGGGTTTTCTCCTGATGACAAGATAGAAGATTCGCAGATCTCATTCGTCTCTGCCGGACAGAAAACATATTCTCCAGTTAACTATGATGGTAGATTTCACGGAACAGTTTCCCTCGCATCAGCCTTGGCTAATTCATATAATATCCCCGCGGTGAAAATACTCAATAAACTTGGAGTTGACCGCCTGATAGAATTCGGGGAATTAATGGGAATAACCACTTGGGATGATCCTTCGAGATTCGGCCTTTCTCTAACCCTTGGCGGGGGAGAGGTGAAAATGACAGACATGGCACAGGCCTTCGGGGTATTTGCAAATCTCGGCTGGAAGGTAGATTTAAACCCTATTATTCAAATAGTTGACTCTTCAGGCGAAATACTCGAGCAGAACAAATGTGTAAATTTTAATAACGAACAGCCGTCAATTCTAACGAGAAAAATTTTATTAAATAGAAAAGCCACAGCTGCTGTTATTGAAGAAAATCCTTCCGATTATTCGGGATTTACCTGTGAAGGTGAACGGGTTATAAGTGAAAAAACAGCCTATTTAATCGGAAATATACTTTCTAACAATACACTTAGGAGTCCGGCTTTTGGTTCAAACTCAGCGCTCAATGTCACAAAAAAGCAGGTTGCCGTAAAAACTGGAACAACTACAAATTTAAAGGATAATTGGGACGCAGGCTTTACTAATAATTTTGTTGTTGTGTCGTGGGTTGGAAACAATAATGGTGATCCAATGAAAAATGTCGTATCCGGATACCGGGGAGCTTCAATAATCTGGCGTGGTTCGATAGATTATTTAATAGAAAATAAAGATGTAGCAGATAAACTTGAAATGCCTTCGTCTCTTGTTGAGGTTGAAATATGCCCGCTGACAAATACACTTTCGTGCAGAGGATGTGCCGGGATAAAGAAAATATATGAAAAAGGAACAGAGCCAAAATCCACATGCGACCCTGAACAGATAAGACAAATGCTGGAAGAAAAAGATAAAACAGAAGAAGAAGAGTAAAATGCGGCCACCGGAACAATAGCGTACTATTTACCCCTTCAGGCCGCAGTTGATATTTTTAGTCACAGTTAATTTCAATTT
>Ga0209541_10017110_pt1 | contig 10657 bp, 14 predicted proteins | sample RifCSPlowO2_01_FD_184027 | JGI IMG/M metagenome (GOLD analysis project Ga0209541, IMG submission 184027) | Groundwater microbial communities from Rifle, Colorado - Rifle CSP2_plank lowO2_0.1 (SPAdes) (version 2) | ecosystem: Environmental > Aquatic > Deep subsurface > Groundwater | place... | reverse complement strand
GATCCTTCCGCCAAGAGTTTGGCCGAAAGAGAAGGAGTAACCGTAGAAGTTTTTCAGATTATTTATGAATTGATGGAAAGCGTTAAAAAGAAAATGTCCGATTTACTTGATCCGGAAATCAAAAGAGTTTCGTTAGGAAAACTGAAGGTTCTGGCTCTCTTTAAAAAAGAAGTCAAAAGCCAGGTGGTGGGCGGAAAAGTGACTTCCGGTAAAATTAAAAGGGGGGCGATGATTGATGTTTTACGGAACAACCAGGCCGTTTCGACCGGCCGTTTAAGCCAGCTTCAACAGCAAAAAGCGGATGTGGAAGAAGTGGCGGAAGGCCTGGAGGCCGGAGTTCGTTTTGATTTTCAGGTAAAAAATATCACCCCGAATATGTATATTAGAGAAGGAGATGTGTTGGAGGTGTATGAAGAGGAGAAGATTAGAAGAAGTTTGTAAAGTTCTTAAAGTTATAAAGTTCAATCATCTACTAATTACTAATTTTCTACCAATATTCTAATAGATTCCATTCGTATATTAGTACTTGATTCGTAATTCGTAGATAAGTTTGCGAAGCAAACATGGCATATAGAAAAGAAAAAATTAATGATTTGATTAGAGACGAAGTGGGGAAAATTTTGCACGAAAACTTGGACATGGATAACGACGCCATTGTCACGGTAATGCGGGCGGTAGTTTCGGAAGACTTAAATCACGTCCGAATCTATATTTCGGTCTTCCCTTCTCAGTTTTCCGAGGAAGTGCTGGTTCAAATTAACAAACAAATCTATTTTCTTCAGCAGATTTTAAATAAAAAACTTAAAATCCATCCGGTTCCTAAAATGTTTTTTGTGATAGATAAGACGGAGGAAAGAGCGGCCGAGGTGGAGGAGATAATAGAAAAGGTAAAAAAAGAATAAGTTATCCACATACAAGATCCGACCTTGTACAAGACGACCTTGTACAAGAGACCTTGTACAAGATGCAAGGTTGGACCTTGTAGGCGTGGCGGCATAGCCAAGTAGTAAGGCATCGATCTGCAAAATCGATATACATGGGTGCAATTCCCATTGCCGCCTCCATGTATAAAACAGTCTTAATTACCGGCGGAGCGGGTTTTATCGGCAGTCATTTCGCGAGGTACTACTTGGAAACTCACCCTAAATCAAAAATAATTAATATAGATATTTTGGGTTATGCGGGAAATTTGGAAAATCTAAGGGATATAGAAAAAAATCCAAGATACAAATTTTACCAGGCAGATATTGGCGATTTTCAGGCGATGAGCCGGATTTTAAAAAAAGAGAAACCGGAAGTAGTCGTAAATTTTGCGGCGGAATCGGACAATAATAAGGCGATTAGTTCTCCGATTGATTTTGCCAGAACCAATGCTTTGGGTACGGCGGTTTTGCTGGAAGCCATTAGACAAAGCTCACCGCAAGCTCACCCAACAAGATTCCACCACATCTCCACTTGCGAAGTTTTTGGACAACTGCCACTAGACAGTAAGTCGACTTTTTCCGAACAATCCCCTTTTGAACCGCGCACTCCCTACAATGCTTCCAAAGCGGCGGCTAATCATATCGTAAACAGTTATTTTTGTACTTTTGGCTTGCCGGTTACGATAAGTCATGCCTGTAATAATTACGGCTCTCACCAGTTTCCGGAAAAAGTTATTCCAGTTTTTGCCGTCCGGGCTTTACAAGGGTCACCCTTGCCGGTTTTTAAATCTAGCGGGAACAAGCGCGAATGGATTCATGTTTTAGATCATTGCCGAGGCATTGACTTGGTTTTGAAAAAAGGCCGGATTGGAGAAAGTTATAATGTGGGAAGCGGGGTAGAAAAAACCATTGACCAGTTGGCGGATAATATTTTAGAAATATTGGGAAAAGAGAGAAGTATTAAGAAAATAGTACCTGATCGCCCCGGCCACGATACGCGCTACCTTTTAAATTCATCAAAAATAAGGAAGTTAGGGTGGAAACCGCAGATAGAATGGGAAAGCGGTTTGCGCGAAACGGTAGAATGGTATAAAAATAATTCTAAATGGTGGAAACCACTGCTAAAAAAGTCTCATTCTAAAAGGTGATATGAATCCCGAACGAGATAGCCAAAACATGTTTTACATATATGTACTACTGAATAAGAATAACTATCTATACACTGGTTTTACTTATGATTTACGGAAACGCTTCAAAGAGCATAATGAAAAGAAGTCTACATATACCAAGTATCGTGGGCCATATAAATTAATATATTACGAAGCTTGTCTTGACGAGAATGACGCTCGTCAAAGAGAAAAATATCTTAAATCAGGCACTGGCAAACGCTTTGTCAAAAGCAGATTGAAGCGTTTCCTGTCTCGTACGGGATGAAAGGCATAATTCTGGCGGCGGGGGAGGGCACTCGCCTTTATCCCCTCACTAAAACCATCAGCAAACAGCTTTTGCCGATTTATAACAAACCGATGTTTTTTTATCCCTTGCAGACGCTGATCAATGCCGGCATCAAAGATATTTTGATTATTATCAGTCCCAAGCATGCCGGAGATTTCTTGCATTTACTTGGTTCCGGCAAAGATTTTGGAGCGAAGCTGACTTATGAGATTCAGGATCGGTCGGATGGGCTGGCCCAAGCTTTTATTATCGGGGAAAGTTTTATCGGCCAAGATAATGTGGCCATGATTTTGGGAGACAATATTTTTGAGGATAACTTCGCTTTGGCCGTTAAGAACTTTAAAAAGGGCGGACATATTTTTGCCAAAGAGGTGACTGATCCGGAAAGATTTGGGGTGGTAAGATTTGACTCACAAGGCATGGCTACCAAAATAGTGGAAAAGCCCAAAAAATTTTTGTCTAACTTTGCCATTACCGGCATGTATATTTTCGACAACCGGGTAGTGGAGGTAGCCAAAAAACTAAAGCCGTCCGCTAGGGGCGAACTGGAGGTTACCGATTTGCAAAATTGGTACTTAAAAAACGGAGAACTAAAGGTGGATTTGGTTAAGGGAGAATGGATTGACGCGGGAACATTTGATGCGCTTTTAAAGGCCGGAAATTGGGTGAAAAATCAGATTGAAAAATAAAGAAAATTTGGTAAACTGACCTTGACAACTAAGAGCTCGGGTGGTGGAATGGTTTACACGCACGACTTAAAATCGTGTGGCCTCACGGCCGTGTGGGTTCGAGTCCCACCCCGAGCACCAATATCAAACTTTCCGATTTTTGCCCGACCGATTCGGCCGCGCGAAGCGCGGCAGAGAACGGAAACCGCTAGTAGCGGTTTTTAGTTTTGGCAGTGCTCGGGTTTATATGCTACTTTGTATCCAAGATTTTCTTTAAAAATTTAAGAACTTTTCCGAAGGAGGATACCGTGAAAATTGGATTGAAACTGGCGGCTCTTCTGGCGATAGTCTTTTCTTTGGGGAGAATAGGTTATGCGGTTCAAGAAAGCCGCACCCAATACCCCTGGTGGCTAAAAAATTCTTACATTGACTTTGGTGTAGGTTACCAGCATTATCCGGTATCGTTGGGGCATTTTAATACCGACTCGCGGATTTCGGTCCGAGTACCGCCGCTTAGCGTACGTCTGACACTTCTGGGCCATAATTTTTCTAAGAGTTTTTCGGCCCAGATTATGTATCTGCGTCCGGTGAAATGGGTAGTCTATCACGAGATTGATGGTATCCCTTCGGCTCGTTCGCCGACGAATATAGCCGGACTGACCGGCCGGTGGACTACTCCCCTTCAAGGGCCGGTTTCGCTTTATTGGGAAGGCGGATTAGGGGTGGTGACCAGAAACCGGGCCAGTCTCTATGGCCGGAATTTGGTGGAGGAGGCCAACTATCCGACGGTGTTAACAGGCCTGGGCGCAAAGTATCGCCTCAATCGAGTTTGGGATATCCAACTGGGGGGAGTATATTTGCCTCCAAAGAAAAAATTTCACCAACCGTCGACTATGGCCGTATCTCTGGGAGCGGTTTTCAATATGCGGCCGCTTTCTGCCGACCAGGTAAAAGAGCGAATGGTCGCAGACCGTCTTTTTCCCAAACATCTCCTTCAGTTTGGGGCGGCAACAAACAGATTTGGTACGGGGGTAAACCGTTTTGTGTCCGGAAAAACGATGCCGATTTTTTGGGGAGGACTGGCTGAAGTGGAAAAGGGTTACGCGGCGCGCTATCAGCAAAATGTTTTTCATGGTAAAAAAATATTTGCTCTTGACTTGGGTTTAAGCGTGGGCCAATGGCAGAGTATCGGGCAAAAAACTTCTTTTGTCACCTTCTCGGCCTTTCCCCAGTTTCGGTTTGTTCTGCTTCGTTCCAAACCGGCGGATTTCTATTTCAGCTACTCTTTGGCCGGGCCGACCTATATAACCAAAAGTGAAATCAACGGCCACCAGACGGGAAAACGCTTTACTTTTCAGGATCTGATGGGGGCGGGGCTGTATGCCGGCCGACAGAAAGAATTTAACTTTGAGGTTGGTATCGGCCACTATTCCAACGGCAATCTGTTTCCGCGGAATGCGGGCATAAAAATACCTCTTACTTTCAGCGCGGGATATGTCTTTTGGTAGTTAATTTGGCGGTAAAGTATGAGGTTATTTCAACTTGACTTCCGGTTTTCAATTTTCTAAGTTGGACTTAAATGCTTTTTAAAAAGGGGTAAGCGGTGAAAAGATTAAACTTCTTGTGGCCGATGTTTTCTTTTTTTGTTTTTAACGGCTGGCTTTATGCTCAGTCCGGTTCCAGCGGCCAGTCCCAAGGGGCGCTTTCGGAAGCGCGTTTACACGGCGATTTCAGCAAACGCTTCGAGCGGGATATTTTCCAGCCTTTCTTCTCCTGGGAAGGGCGGATTGGTTTTGAAACAGTGGTTTTCCGTCGGGGAAGGCAAACCGTATTTTTTAAGAGTGAGATCTTAACGGTAGGCGGAGCGATTATTCGGGACCGGGTCAATGTGATCGGCACCAGTTATCTGCTGGAAAGCCGCTATCAGTTTTCCGTTTTGAATAGTTTTCATTTGGGCGGAGGCTGGTCGCATAACTCATCCCATCTTACTCAAGACCTTACTGAACTGGTTGGAAGAGAGATAGGAATGGGCAAGCCTGTTCCTTCGATTGAAGCCGGAGATCTTAACGTTATCTTTGGAGAAATAAAGTGGGAACCGTCTATGCCGTTAAATCCGCTGATGGTCGTGCGGATCCAGCCGGTTAACCTGCGGGGATTTCGCGGAGGGCCTTCTTTTTACGATCGGCCGATTTATCTGGCGATTGAAGAAGAGTTGTGGAAAGGAAGAGAAAAAAGAATGGTCTCGGCCGTTCAGCACGAAATGGGCCGCCAGGGTTTCAGCGACTTTTCAATACGACTGGAGTTGTTCGCCAAAAACCAAAAAGAAGGACGGCTGCAGTTGTTGATAGGCGGCTCTCCGGGGTCGGAATTGCATGCCAGTACCAATTACCCGTGGTACAAAAATGGACTTCGAGCCGGTTTGCGGATCGTTTTCAACACGAAATGAAGAGGCCTAGCCTCTTTTTGTTTTGTACATTTTTCTTTGTTATGCTTAAATAAACTCATGAATATTAACGAAAAAATAGCTGATTTTGAGGTCGAAGCTTACCATCAAGACGAAACTAAGTTAATAAAATCGAAAGATTATCGAGGAAAGTGGCTGGTAATTTTCTTTTATCCGGCGGACTTTACTTTTGTCTGTCCGACCGAACTGGAGGAACTAGCCGACCATTACGAAGAATTTAAAAAAATGGGAGTGGAAGTGATGAGTGTTAGCACCGATACGGTTTATGCGCACAAAGCCTGGCATGACCAGTCGGAAACAATCAAAAAAATTCAGTTTCCTATGCTGGCGGACCCAACCGGAAATTTGGCTCGGCAATTCGGTGTTTATATCGAGAAAGAAGGTTTGGCTTGGCGAGGCACATTTATTATCGATTCGGATGGGGTTTTAAAAGCTTACGAAGTGCATGACAACAGCATTGGACGAAGCGTCAAAGAATTGATTCGTAAAATAAAAGCCGCTCAATTTGTGGCTAAACATGGCGACCAAGTTTGCCCAGCCAGCTGGGAAGAGGGAGAAGAAACTCTCAAACCGGGCTTGGATTTAGTGGGAAAGATTTGATAGAATTAAATTAGTGGACCTCGACGGGATTTGCACCAAAAAACCGCGTCTCGCGGTTTTTTGGTGTGGATCGAGGGGGAGTCAAACCCCTAGAGCGAGATGGTAAGCCCACTCCCGAGTATCGCTCGGACTCGGCCCTTCTGGCCCACAGAAAAATATTAGCAGATATATTTAAAAAGAGAAAAGCCCCCAAACCGGGAGCTCTTCGGAGCCACGGAGCCACGAACGAACTCGTTCATAATAGCGGGCTTACCATCTTGCTCTAAGTATATCAAAACCAAAATTAAAGTCAAATGAAACTCAAAAAGATTATTTTCTTATGAAACTTCTGATGCACCCCATACCAAACTGATCCGCTGACCGCCAAAACGGGGGCGGGTTTGGTACGGGGCAGGCCTCTTTATTTCTTGTTATGATATTTGTCGTGAACCTCACGCAATCCCTTATCTGTCACATGAGTGTAGATTTGGGTGGTGGTGATGGATGAGTGGCCGAGAATGGCCTGGACGGAGCGGATGTCAGCTCCGTTTTGGAGCAAGTCAGTGGCGAGCGAATGTCTAAGAGTGTGCGGCGAAACATTTTTACCGACAATCCCCGCTTTAATGGCGTGTTTTCGGATAATGCGCTGAATACTGCGAGGAGTTAAACGCAGATTTTCATATTTGGCAAAAGCTTCTTTGGGCGGGATACGGATAAAAAGAGCGGGGTCGGCATCGGAGCGCTCTTTGAGGTAATTTTCGACATGTTTTTTGGCCTGATCGGAAAAAAAGACTAAGCGTATTTTTGAGCCCTTGCCTCTGACCGGCACCTCTCCCCTGCCAAGGTCTATTTTGTCCCGATCTAAGGAGCACAACTCGGCTACTCGCAAACCGGTGCTGAAAAGAGTTTCTAAAATGGCTTTATCGCGCAAATCAGCCAGGCCAGTGCCTTCCGGAGAATTTAAAAGCCGTTCCACCTCTTTTGCTTCTAAAAACTCTACCTGTCTCCCTTCTTGTTTTCCCAACTCTATTTTTTCCGCCGAAACACTTTCGATTTCCCTTTTCGCCAGGTACTTTAAAAAAGCCCGCAAAGCGATAATATGGTAATTTTGCGTGACTTTTTTCAAGGTCCCAATTGTCAAGGTTGAACCTTGACAATTGGGGAGGCGGTTGAGGTGGAGGCGGAATTTGCGGATTAATTCCTCGGTAATCTGCGCCGGTTGGGAGACCTTGGCAAAATCAAAGAAACGGTTGAGGTAATGGTCGTAGTTTTCCGTCGTCTTGGGCGAACGGTTTTTCTCAATCTCCAGATACTCCAGAAATTGGATTTTAAGCTGCTTTAAGTCAGGCATATACTATTACTTAGAAACCCCGTTTCTAAGTGGGCATAATTTATTACAACTTATAAGTTTTTTCGTTTCGTAAATCTGCACTTATGACTTCTAAATCGCCATGAGATAACCTAAAAATTACTCTTAATCGTCCTTTTCTAACTCGAAATAAATCGTTTTGCCCTTTTAATTTAATCATATTTAAATCAGAAAAATCTCTGGCCCAGAGCTTTAACATTAACCAGTCAAATTTGGTCTTATACTCTTTTGGTAGCTTAGCGATGGCCTTTTTTATTTTGTCCATCTTTAAGCGCTTTGATTATTTGCTCTATTGGTATGCCACGAGGGTTAATTTTAGTGAAGTCAATCACCGTTTCCCACAGTTCTTCGTCGTCTTCTTCAACAGATGAAATTTTAAAAATCGGTTTTGATTTTTTGACTACAATAAAAGACTCTCCCTTTTTTACCCGGAAGGCGTATTTTTGCATATTTTCCCTTAATTCTTTTAGTCCTAAAATTTGTATTTTCATAAATCAAGTTTATCTTAAGATTAACCTTAAGTCAAACTCCTGCACTCAAATTTGGTAAAAACTCCCACAGTATGCTATAAGAAGGCAGTACTTTGTAAAAATGGAGAAAATTATGACCGAAAAGGAGAAAACGCTAGAAATGGTGATTAAACATTTTATGGCCAAGGCCGAAGAGATGAGTAAGTCAAAAGACCAAATGAAGATGGTCCATGCTAGTCAAGGACACTGGGCGGCCATTGAAGTGGCCGGATTGGGAGCTCATGTTTCTACGATTGATTGGACGGTGCGGGAATATTTAAAAAAGTCCAAAAACTGGCTCTTCGGACATGACGATTTTTCTTTGGCTATCGCCATGACTTTAAAGGGAGCTTCAGATGAAGTAGCCGAAGAGGTTCTGGCGGTGGCAGTAAAATATTATTCCTGGATTTGGCCAGTGGAACAACTGACGGAGTACCTTGGCCGAAAACCGACCGAAGAAGAAATATTTTTTATGGTGGAGGCGGAAAGAGCCCAGACAGCTACTCTGTCGGAGAGTCATCATGAAAGATTGGCCGAATTTGCCGGTAAGTATTTGTCTACCGGTAAGGTGCGGTTAATTAAAAATATACTCGACGCAAAGACAAGAGAATTTCATAGCCATTCAGATTAAGGAGGAAATATGAAGGGTTTGTATGCCCAGTTAGAAAATATTGAAAACCTTGCCAAACTGGCCGAGGAAAATATTGAAGCATTGGAAGAAAGTATCATCATCAGCCAGAAAAAATTAAAAGTTTGGCAAAATCTGCTGACTTTTTCTCAAACTTGTCGGCGACTGGTCGATGAAGAGGCCACGGAAAGCAAGAAGGGGCAGTTGCATTATAAGTGGACGAAAGTTAATGTCGGAGGATCTAAAGTTTGGACTTCTGAAGCGGGTAACGTGAGTCTGAAAGCCTGGGGCAAATATCAGGGTTTTCCAAAAGGTTTGGAGCGCTTGCACCCCTTTGCCGATGACGATCGCAGCGCCAATCACATGGCGCACCGGCCCAAGAGAGATCAGTTCGATTCCGATACCACCGATTTTGATACCTTGGTCGATTGCCAGTTGGCGGTGGAAAAAGCTCATGAATATTGGCAAAAGAAAAATAAAAAATAAGTTGGTTGCACCGCTCAAAAAGCGGTTTTATTTTGCCGAGATAGGGCTGTTGCGTTAAGCGAAAAATCATGTTACCATTGATTTCGATGATTAATCCTCAACAAAAGACAAAAATTATCCAAAAATTCTCCAATCACGAGAAAGATACCGGCTCGGCCGAAGTGCAGGTTGCTTTATTTACCGAAGAAATTGAAAGGCTGACCAAGCATCTCAAAAAACACGCCAAAGATAACAGTTCCCGCACCGGTCTTTTAAAAATGGTCGCCAAAAGGCGCCGACTTTTGGAGTATCTCAAGAAGCAAAATATTAAAAAATATGCCAAGGTAGTGAAGGGATTAGGACTTAAGAAATAATTATTGCGAGAGGCTCTCGAGGTACATAGTTTTTCAAGGTTCGACCTTTTTTGAGATTCAAGGTCGAACCTTGGAGATTTGTACGAACGGATTTTATTAGTATATTAGTGCTTGATTCGTAATTAGTAGATCATGACAACGAAAGTAAATCACATAAAAAAAACAAAAGATCTTAGCGCTCAACATCAGCGGGTTGGTGTTTTTGTGGATGCCCAGAATATGTATCATTCGGCTAAAAATCTTTATCACGGTAAAGCCAATTTTAAAAAGATTCTGGAAGCGGCCGTCGGGGACAGACAGTTGATCAGGGCTTTCGTTTATGTTATTAAAACAGAAACCGGCGAGGAAAAAGCCTTTTTTGAGGCTTTGCAAAAGAGTGGATATGAAATAAAAGAGAAGGATTTGCAGATTTTCCCCGGAGGAATGAAAAAAGCGGACTGGGACGTGGGGATGGCCATTGATGCCATTATTCTGGCTGATAAAATCGATGTGGCGGTGTTGGTGACCGGAGACGGAGACTTTGTCCCCCTGGTGGAATATTTGAAGGTTAATAAGGGCTTAAAGGTAGAGGTGTATTCTTTTGAAAGAAGCACTTCGGCGAGATTAAAGGAAACGGTGGATGTCTTTGCCGATCTGGGGTCTGATCCAAAAAAGTTTCTTATGTATTAACTACTTAGAAACCCCGTTTCTAAGTGGAAAATTAATAAGCTGAATTAGGGGTCAGGAAGCAGGAATTAGGAATTTTAATCCGCGATTCACACTTCTTGGTTCATAATTCACTCATTTTTAAATGGCAGTAAAAAATTACAGCGAGGATTTCGCTGGCCGGAAGTTGTCGGTGGAATTGGGTCGTTTGGCTGGTCAGGCTAACGGTTCTTGTCGGGTGCAGTATGGCGATACCACTATTTTGGTGACCGCCACAATGTCAGCTCATCCCAAAGATGCCGACTATTTTCCTCTCTCGGTGGATTATGAAGAGAAGTATTATGCGGCGGGTAAAATCAAAGGATCTAAATGGATTAAACGCGAAACCAGACCCTCGGAAGAGGCCATTTTGGCTGGCCGATTAATCGACCGCTCTCTGCGCCCCCGTTTTAACCAGGGAGTCCGCAACGAGGTGCAAGTTGTCCCGACGGTTTTGACTTTCGATAGCGTTAACGATCCGGACGTCATCTCTCTTTTTGGAGCTTCTTTGGCCCTGATGATTTCGGATATTCCTTTTA
>Ga0209541_10017109_pt1 | contig 10657 bp, 17 predicted proteins | sample RifCSPlowO2_01_FD_184027 | JGI IMG/M metagenome (GOLD analysis project Ga0209541, IMG submission 184027) | Groundwater microbial communities from Rifle, Colorado - Rifle CSP2_plank lowO2_0.1 (SPAdes) (version 2) | ecosystem: Environmental > Aquatic > Deep subsurface > Groundwater | place... | reverse complement strand
TATGAAAAAATATTACAAAAATCCCGCAAACAGGGAAAAGACAAGAAAAGCTGTGCTGAATTTTCTGAAAGAAAATCCTGATTTTGGCGGAAGGCTGAGTGAGAGGCTGGTTAGATATAATAAAGAGCATCCTGAAACTGCCAGGATGCATAGCATATTCATGAAAAAGTATTTTACTGCAGAAAAAAGAAGGCAGGACAGCATTGCAGTGAAAAGATATTACAAAAATCATCCTGAAACAAGGTTGAGATTAAGCAAGGCAAAAAAAGAATACTACAAGAAACATCCTGAATTAAAACTGCTTATAGGAAAGAACACCTTAAAATTCTTCGCAAATCCGTTAAACAGGAAGCTGGCCGCTGCAAGGATGAATGAGAGATACAGGAATCATCCTTACTTAAAAAAAGAGATTAGTGAGGCAAAACAGCTCTATTATGAAAGGCATCCTGAAGCATTAAAGAATTTGCTTGCTTACGGCAAAAAGGCCCTGAAAAGGCATATTAAAACCAAGCAAAAATGGAAAGTTATGAGCCTTGGGGAAAAGAGAATTGCAGATTTCTTTTTTGAGAAAAAAGAGCCTGCAATGTATGAGGCAGTTGAATTGAACCTGCCTGAAATGGACCCAGTCCCTGATTTCTACCTCAAAAGGTTTAATGTGTTTGTTGAGTTTTACGGCGGGCATCCCAAGGCATGGAAATCCAAGGTAAAGAAGAACAAGCTTTACAAAAAATATAAAATTCCTGTTATATTTATCACTCCTGCAGAGCTTGATAATCTAGATTATTATCTTCTTAAAGATGCTGGAAGAATGAGCAAAACAGATTTATGCAGGAAGTTTAAGGTTAATGAATGGGCCTTAAACAAAGAGGGATTGACAGAAAGAGAGACAAGGAACAGGCAAGAAAAGATTTAAAAACCTGTTTTATGTCCTTACTTTACCACTACAACCACTTCGGTGGGAGGTAAAAGATGAAAGAAAAATTCTTGAATTCATTGGAAGAGCTAAGGAAGAAAGCCCCTAAGAGAAACTTCAACCAGTCAGTTGATTTGATAATTAATTTAAAGGACTTTGATGCAAGAAAGGATTCCCTTAACACATCTGCCCAGTTGCCCTTTCCCCCAAGCGAGAAGAAGATTTGCGCTTTCGTTGAAAGGCCCAGCAAGGCATTTGATTTCTGCATAACCAAATCAGAGATTGATGATTGGAAAGAAAAAAAGGACATAAAGAAACTCGCAAGGGACTATGATTTCTTCGCATCCATTCCCCAGTTGATGTCGCTTGTTGCAACAAAATTCGGCAGGATTCTGGGTCCTCCGGGAAAAATGCCTTCCCCGCAGCTTGGCCTGATTACCTCGCAGGATGAGAAATCAATGCAGGAGCTCGCGGACAAGCTGAGGAAGACAGCAAGGATAAAGGCAAAGGAGCCAAGCGTGAAGATAATGATTGGAAAAGAAAACATGGACAATGACAAGATAGCGCAGAACGCAGAAATCATTTACAATACAGCAGCCAATGCGCTGCCAAGAAAGAAAGAGAACATAAAATCAGTAATGATTAAATTAACTATGAGCAAGCCCGTTAAAATTGACTTGAAATAAAAATGGCAACTTCAAAAACTAAAAAGGAAGGCAAGGCAATATCCCCAAGAAAATTGAAGATGTTTAAGGAAATTGTAACCCTCTCAAATGAATATAATAGTCTCTTAATATCCTCTGCAAGGAACATAACCTCTGCCCAGCTGCAGAAGATAAGAAACAACCTCAAGGGAAAGGCAGTGATGAAAGTAGTAAAGAAGCAGATTATGCTCAAGGCAATTGAGGAGATAAGCAAGACAAAAAGTGCCATAAAAGACTTGGGAAAATACATTGAGGAAAGCTCCATACTGTTATTCTCAAATCTCTCTCCGTTTGAGCTTGCTGTAATTCTTGCAGACAACAGGGTTGCAAAAAAAGCCAAGGCAGGGCAGGTTTCGCCGCAGGACATTGAAGTAGAGCCCGGCCCAACAGACATGCCCGCAGGCCCGATGATAACAGAATTATCATCTGTTGGCTTAAAGGTTGCAATAGAAAACGGCAAGATATCAATCAAGGAGCCAAAAATTGTTGTAAAGCAAGATGAAAAAATCTCTGAAGTTGTTGCAAGCATCCTTCTTAAATTAGGAATAACGCCATTCACCGCAGAACTGGAAACACTTGGCGCATATGATGGAAAAGAAGGAAAGATTTATGCCGGGATAAGGATTAACAGGGAGGAGACAGAAAAGCAGATTAAAGTGGCATTTTCAAATTCAAGGGCACTGGCATTCTCAATTGCATATCCTGCAAAGGAGATAATCGGATTATTGCTCGCAAGGGCAGTTGCGCAGGCAAATGCAATACAATCATTGAATGCCCAGGCATCACAAACACCGGAAATACAATCATTGGATACTCAATAAGGAGAAAAAAATGGAATACATATACGCGGCTTTATTGCTGCACAAGGCTGGAAAGGCGATAGATGAAGCAGGCATAAAAAAGATAGTGGAAGCTTCAGGACTCCAGGTGGATGAGACAAAGGTGAAGACACTTATTGCCTCATTGCAGGGAGTGGATATAGAGAAGGCCATAAGCGAGGCGGCAATCGCAACAACAGCAGCGCCAGCAGCAGAAAAGAAGGAAGAGAAGAAAGAAGAAGTAAAGGCAGAGGCAGCTGCAGAAGGACTCAGCGCCCTCTTCGGATAAGCTTTTTATTTTATTATAATCCGGAGAGATTATCTTAGCCCTGCCCTTATGCTTCAGCTTAATTATCATCTCTCAAATGAAAAAAAATAATCCTGAAAAAAACAAGATTAGTTCTGAATTGCTCTCAATTCTGGTATGCCCTGCATGCAAAGGCAAGTTGAAACTGCAAAAAAATAATCTTAAATGCACAAGATGCAGGAAAGGGTACAGGATAAAAGACGGCGTTCCTTATATGCTGATTGAGTGACTTCTTCGGCTGGCTATTTGTGGCTATTTGAGAGATGCAGAACAAAAGATTTATAAACTATAGTATTCTATAGACCGCTATAGAGAATGATAACCACCATACAAATAGACAACAAGCTAAAAGAAAAGCTGGATAATCTTAAAGTTCACCATAGAGAAACTTATAATGAATTAATTCTAAGATTAATAGACAGCTGTTCGCCTAAAAAAATGAGCAAAGAAAGACTGATTGAGACAATAGAAGTTCTCTCTGACCCGACAGCAATGAGGAATATAGCAGAAGCTCTGGAAGATTACCAGAAAGAAAAAGGAAAATCCTTAAGAGCAATAGAAAAAGAGCTGGAACTTTAAAATGTATGAGGTGATTCTTCAGAAGCCCGCTGAAAGATTTCTAAAAAAACTGGACAAAGAAAACCAAAAAAGGATAGTTGCTAAATTAAAAGAATTGGAGAAAAACCCCAAGTCTGGAGTTCCATTGGTTGCAAACCTTGCTGGTTTATGGAAGCTCAGAATAGGAGATTACAGAGCAATATACCAGATAAAAAATGAAGAGTTGATCGTTCTTGTTTTGGGCATAGGGCATAGGAAGAATATTTATGCAAACTAAGGCAATGTAATTTTGTTCAACCGAAAGATATTTAAATATTAGAATATTCTAATGTGTTATTATGAAAGAATTATATGAAATTCACGCTGAAATGTGCAAGGTATTTTCAAGTCCTACGAGGCTGGAAATATTAAATCTCCTGAGGGGCAAAGAATCATCAGTAACAGAGCTTGTAGAAAAAACAAAATTAAGCCAGGCCAATATATCCCAGCACCTGTCAATTATGAAGTCCAAGGGTATTGTCACATCAAACAGGAAAGGAAAAAATATCCATTACAGGCTTACAAATCCAAAAATCATCAAGGCGTTTGATATAATCAGGGAAATTTTAGCTGAAAAATTAAAGGAAAATGGAAAAATTCTTAAGGAGATGTATGTAAAATGAATAAACTAAATTTGAGGGAAGTTGATAATGTATCAAAAACAGCATTAGTTGTTTTGGCTGCTATAGTCGGATATTTCTCTGTATTTTTGATTGCAAATGCATTCTTTATACCAAAACAAACACCTATGACACGGATGATGAATGAAATGATGGGAACGAATATTATGAACTTTTCTGCAACAAACTCGGCTATGATAAATTTAATATCGTTAGTTCTTGCTGCGGGATTAGCATTTTTGGTATCGTTGTATTTATTTAGAAGACAGTTAAAAGATAAAGAATATACTATTTTAAGAAAGGCCCTTTCAAACGATGAAAAAGCTATTTTAGATGAGATAAAAAAGGCTGGTGAAATAACCCAGGATTCATTAAGATTTAGGTTAAATTGGAGCAAGGCAAAGATTTCAACTATCCTAACTAATCTTGACAAAATGAATTTAATCCAGAGAGAAAGAATTGGAAAAACTTACAGAGTATATTTCCAAAAACAAAAATAATGGTTTAAAACGGTTTAAGTGGCAAGGTATATATGCCCAGAGGAGGAGTATGATTAAAATGAAGAAGATATTTTTGCTGTTAGGGATTGTGGTAATGCTGAGCATGGCACTGGCTTTTGCTCATGGAGGAGATGATTTCAATAGGACAAAGCAGATTATTGGCTCTAAAATCAGCTGTGACAATCTGAGCAATGAGCAGCTTGAAGAGATAGGCGATTACTTCATGGAGGTGATGCATCCTGGCGTTGCACATGAGCAGATGCATGAGATGATGGGGGGTGAAGACTCAGCAACAGTTAAGTCAATGCATATAAACATGGCAAGAATGATGTATTGCAATGAGGGAAGCGGAATGAGCAACATGATGAATATGATTGGGGGAAATAACATGATGGGTTCTGGCGGAATGATGAATATGATGGGAGGCAATATGATGAGCTCGGGGATGATGGGAAACTATCCAGCATATTATGGTTATAACAGCTTTTGGAATACATTCTGGCTGGTTTTTTTAATAGGACTAATTTCCCTGATAGTTTGGCTTATTTATAAGTTTACAAAAAAAGGGGAAGAGTCTGAAACCCCAATCAATATTTTACAGAAGAGATATGCCAGAGGAGAAATAAATAAAAAACAATTTGAGGAAATGAAAAAGGAGTTAAAGGGATGATGAATATGGAAAAAGATAAAAATACATTGTTGTGGATTGTGATTATTATAGTTATTCTGTTGTTTCTTTTCGCAGGATTTGGAATGGGCAGTTACGGGATGATGGGCTTTGGATTTATCTTTATGTTGCTTTTCTGGGGGCTTATCATTTGGCTCATAGTTACTTTAATCAATGCGGGCCAGTCCAACAAAAATGAGCCAGATTCATTAACAATCCTAAAGAGAAGATATGCTTCTGGGGAAATTACAAAGAAGCAGTATGAAGAAATGAAAAAGGAGATAAATCGCTGAAATTATGAAAATAGAAGATTTTGCATACATCGTTGAAACGGAAAAGGGATTTGATGAAGCAGTTATTTCTGTAAGAAAAACTGTAGAAAATAAAGGTTGGACGGTATTCCAGGTATATGATTACCAAGAGATATTGGCGGTAAAGGGATTTAAACAGAAACCATTGAAAATCATTGAAATCTGCTCTGGAAAATACGCCAATCAATTCTTGAACAAAAACAAACTAACTTCTCTTTGCATGCCTTGTAAAATTAATGTTTTGGAAGAAGATGGGAAAGTAAAAATAATAGGAATGAAGCCAACTATGATTTCACAATTCTTTCCCGAAGTAAGCAAACAGGAAGCTGAAGAGGCAGAGAAAGACATTAAAGAAATTATTGATGATGCCAAGTGAGAAAATGAAATTATTAATGCTTCATGCAAAGCAGTTTTGGTACAAGCCACACACTGATTTAGCAGACGCTAAGAATGATAATATAACTGATGCTATTGTTGCATTCATTCATGTTGAAGAAATAGATAATTTAAGAAAGAATGACGTTACAGACAAGGCTGTTAGAAACCTAAGATGGTTGGCCAAGAAAAACGAGACAGAGAAGATTGTTCTTCATTCTTTTGCTCATCTCTCAAGCAGCAAATCTGACCCAGAAATCGCAGACGATATAATCCAAAGTATGGCTGAAAAGTTGAAAAAGAATTTAACTGTCCATATTGTGCCCTTTGGGCAATTTTATGAGTTTTCAATCCATGTGCTTGGTCCATCTCTGGCAAAGGTATTCAAAGACTTATGAGGGGGAAGAGGACTATGCAAAATTTAATCGATGAACTTGTAAGTAGATATACACAAAGCAAATCTGATGAAGAATATCTAAAAGAAAATAGAAAGTAAATTGTTGATTATTCCAGATGGCAATGAAAATAGGCATAATATTAAACACAAATGATGCAGAAACTTGCTGGAATTGTCTCAGATTTGGCAATGAAGCACTTGCTAAAAAACATTCTGTGAAAATATTCTTGCTTGGAAAAGGTGTTGAAATTGAGAATGTGAAGGATGCTAAATTTCCGCTCCTTGAAGGCACTATCAGAAAATTCGTTAAAAATAACGGAATAATTTTGGCTTGCGGGACTTGCTTAAAAGCAAGAGATAAAGAAGGAAGTAATGTTTGCCCAGTATCAACTATGAAAGATTTATTAAAGCTGGTTGAAGAATCTGATAAAGTCCTGACTTTTGGCTGATAGTCATTCTTACAAAGTTAGACCTGAACGAGATTTCGCAAAGATTAAAAAGCAAAATCTCTTGTATCTTCTTAAGCCGACGTGGGACAACGGTACTCCGCTTGCCTTGAGTTATAAAAAGAACCTGACGGTTCTTCTTATGACATCTCCCTAAAGAGACAATAACAAGCTAGCAAGTTTCCCTTCGGGATTTCCAGGTTCGACTCCTGGCGTCGGCGTAGAACTTTTCTGGCATTTTTCTGGGAATGTAATACAAAAGGCATACAAGATATTTAAAAATTATTTAGTCTCTTTCTTTAAGACAGCAATTATTTCTTTCATGCATTTATCCCAAAAATCAAGAATCTCTTCTGCTTGAGATATTGTTGCTCTGAATCCACGATAATTCACATCATGCCGTGTTTTTTTAAATCTATCAAGAGAATTTAACTTTACTTTTTCGGTTATGTCAAATTCTTTTAATATCTCCAAGCTAATTTCATGATTTGCTGGCTCATAGCCAAGAAGCCACCATTTTGCATCACCAATTTGCCTAATGGACTCGTAAATTTCTCTGAACACCAAAGTCGCAGAATCTTCATTGATTCTAATGTTTTTTGCAACTCTCTCATTTACCTCAGCAGAATCTATCATAGATGCAATCTTGCCTATGTCTTTTTGCCTGTTTCTTAATATTCCTGATTTAAGCCACAACCCGATAAATTCCTTTTTCATCTTAAATTTGTTTCAAATTTAATGAGGCGGAAAATTTCAATTTTCTTCATTTTTTCACTTCTAAAAACCCCCATAATAGAATGCCATTAGCAATATTGTTAAATACATTAATATCTATGCCTTCTCTGTTAAATAAATGTATTTGTATCTTTCTTCCTATGTTCCTTTCAAATTCTGAAAGCTCTCTCAAGCCTATTGTTTCATATCCCTTAGCCTCTGTAGACTCTATCGCAATATCTACATCCGAGTTGGAAATATCCTCTCCTTTCCTGAAACTGCCGAATAAGACTACTGCTTTAGGGTTTTTAAAAAAATCTACAAGGAATTCAACTAACCCGCTTTTGTAAATAAAGTTCAAGTTATAGACTATCTTGCTTCTAACATAAAGCCAATTTGTCTGATTGGATCTTATTCTCCATATCTTACTCAATTTTTCAATACTTATTATGCCCGCTTCCTGGAACTCATTTAAAATATTGCCAATATTTGCTTTTGCCACTCCTGCTTCTCTTGCCAAGTCACTTAAACTGAACTCCTTTTCAGGATATCTAAACAATACTTCGGCTATCTTGTTTTTAGCAGTCTCTTCATATAACTTAAGATATTTTTTGTGAACGAATGGTTTTATCATATAACATAAGTTATAAATAAGAACTATATAAATCTTTTGATTATATCACCTATCCATTCAATCTCGACAATCCTTATAAACTCAAACAGCATCGGTGAATCAGCTAAATAAAAATAAGGCAAAAAGGATGCCATGAATGTAAGCCATCGGGCTTTGGTGTGTGATATCGTCATTAGGGCAGGAAAACAGCATAAGTCAGAGCATAAGTAATCATAATTTGCTCAAAAGCAAATCTTAAATATGCCTTTATCCTTGTAAGGATATGCGCGGCCGGATGGATGCTTCTGATGTTCTATTGGTTCTCTTTATCATATCCTGCATTCTTGTTGGGGTTGCTGGGGCTTTATGGTTTTTCCATATAGATATAAAAGAAATTTACAGGCAAGGCTTTTCAAGGGTTTGGGCAGACAGGCAGGCAGGTGATTATATGACAATAGAAGAACTTTTTATAAACCCAGAGGATTACGTGAACAAAACCATAAGAATCAAAGCTATAATGGGGGAGGAAACAATGACATATGCCCCTGACTTTAATCTGCTGTGGTATGTTTCTGACGACAGGGGTTTCAAGGTTTTTCTGGAGCCCCCAGAGGAGGATAACGGATTATCTGGGGATTCCTTATACGGCATCGAAGGGACTTTCAAATCTTTTATGTATAATCTTGCATCGGGAACACAGCAAAAAATATATTATATCAAGGCAAATAAGATGGTTAAGCTTAATAATCTCTGGGCATCTTCGTTGTTTATTCTTAATTTAAATTGAGAAATGAATCTATTCCTGAAAAATTTTATCTCAAACCCCCCTGATTAATCTAAAGAACACAATCTTATTCCTGATATTCCTGCCTTAATCTCTGCAATTGCTTTACAAACCTTTGTTTTGCCTGCTGCTGTCTTTCAATAAACTGCTTTTGCATCTGCTGCATCTGTTGCGGCTGCTGCTTGAACTGCTGCTGCAGCTGCATATATTTTTGCCCGAGCTGCCTCGTTTCATTTATATATTGCTCTCTTAAAAGCCCTGCCTGCTTTTCTATTTCGCCCCTTAACTGCTGCTGATTATATCTTTGCCTCAATTGCTGCAATTGCTGGACAAAATTCTGCTTTATCTGCTGCTGTCTCGCCTTAGCCTGCTGCTGGATTTTCTCAAGCTGCTGAGGCTGCCCCGTGAACTTCTGGCCTGCAGATACATAGTCCCTGCCTAACTGCCTGATTTCATCAATATACTCCTGCCTTATCTGCTCTACCGCCTGTTCAATTATATACTGCGGCTGCTGCCTTCTTATTGTGTAGATTGCAATCGAGAATATTAAGAACAATATTGATATTATCCCTAAAACAAAGGCAATTAACAGCATGGTGTCCTGTCCATCATTTGTCTGGGATAGAAGTTGTGCGGCACCAAAAACAGAGTGAAAAGAAAGGAGGATAAGGGATATAAAAATGAAAGAGAATAGTATCTTGCTGTTTTTCAGGACAGCGTATTTATCTTTTAACAATTTACAACGAAAATGATTATGCATCTTACCCTCTTTTATGTCCTAAATAATAAATCTGGGTTATTAAATATTTCTTTTTTTTTGAGTTAAGAAAGAGATTAGATATTAAGTCCATAACTTCCAGATGGGTTTATTTGACTTCTTCAGCAGGATTACCCCTATGATTATTGCCACAACCGATATCAAAAGTATTGCCACTATTAATCCTGTATTGCCTGTTCCTGTTCCAGTTGTTGTTGTAGTCGTTGCTGACGATTCCTCTTGTGAAGAAGCTGTGCCACCTGCACTACTTCCTGCTGCACTTCCTCCTGCTCCTCCTGTCACATTCTCTGTAGGTGTCACTGGTGCTGCTATTGCCCCAACTAAAGGAGTAATTGTAATATTCACTTTTGAAGATGACAGGCTTATGCTCTCAAGCTTTAAGGATAGTTCATTCACTCCGTCATTATCTATATCTACTTCCTCTGCAGGAGCCCCAAGAGCAAGCAGTTTTGTAATCAGTATTGATCTTATCTGGACTGATGCTGTGCTCGCTGTAAGCCCCATAATTCTTACTGTATGGCTTGCACCCTCAACTGTAAATTTGGCTGTCTCCCCCATCTTCAGCTCTTGAGTTATGCTTGCCATTAACACTCCTGAATCATATGTCATTCCAGGTGCTGTTCCGCCGCCTCCACCACTGCTGCTCGTGGTTGCTGCTGCTGCCTCTGTTCCAAGCGCTATTGTTCTGTTTGAGCTAGCCCATCCAGTATTGTTCAATGTATCATTTACCCTGCAATTCCACAAGAAATCCCCAAGGTATGGTAGTGTATATGCAAAGCTTGTTTGATTATAACCAGCTGAAGCACTGCTCATATTAATTTTCACTGATGAGCTATTTAAGGAGTCATAAATCTGAAGTGTGATATTTATAATCTCTGTTTGATCAGTAGCATTGCATTGGAATACCTGCGCGGCTGTCGTTGTTTGGGTTGCATTTTCTGGGCTCATTAATCCTACAACTGGAGCAGTATTGTCTATTGTTATGTTTATTCTTGGAGCAGTTGCATTATTTGACAAATAATCAGTTGCATTCACATAAAGGAAGTAAGGTCCGTCAGCAAAGTTATTGCTGCTTATGTTATTAGAGTATCTTGTTGCATTGAAGCTTGGCAC
>Ga0209541_10017108_pt1 | contig 10657 bp, 8 predicted proteins | sample RifCSPlowO2_01_FD_184027 | JGI IMG/M metagenome (GOLD analysis project Ga0209541, IMG submission 184027) | Groundwater microbial communities from Rifle, Colorado - Rifle CSP2_plank lowO2_0.1 (SPAdes) (version 2) | ecosystem: Environmental > Aquatic > Deep subsurface > Groundwater | place: Rifle... | reverse complement strand
ATCTGCTCTCTCCATCTCTTTTTCTAAAGTATGTAGGAATTTCTTTTATTTTAAACCCTAAATTAACAGCTCTTATTATCTGCTCTTGGGTATAAGTATGATCAGATCCAATTTCAATTTTCGCAACTTCTTTAGTAAAAGCTCTGAAACCAGTTTGGCAGTCCCCAACTCTATACTTAACAATTTTAGATATAGTATTTGAAAAAGCTAAATTTCCTAACTGTTGTAACACAGGCATACTTTCTATTCCACCAATAAATCTATTCCCTAAAACTAAATCATATCCTCCTTTTACTTGTTCAATTAACCTTGGAATATCCTCAGCTAAATACTGCCCATCAGCATCAGTATGAACAATAATGTCAGCATTTAATTTCAAGCATTCTTTCATCTCAGTCCTGAATGCCTGAGCTAACCCTAAATTCCTGTTATGAGAAACAACAATAGCCCCATTTTTCTCAGCTATCTCTTTGGTCTTATCTTTAGAACCATCATCCACAACTAAGATAGTATAATTATACTTCTTCCCTCTAAGAACTTCCTTAATATCTCTTATAACATACCCAATGGTCTGCTCTTCTTTATAGGCAGGCATTGTAACTACTATTTTTTCCATATAATCTTCAATAAGGAAAGAATTAAAAGGATTTTGAAAACATTAAATCTCATGATAAGCTAGTTCTTTGATATTAATTTTTTCTTACTGATAACATTTCCTCAGCTAGTTTAACCAACTTTCTTAAATCCTCTTTACTCACAGTAGAAGAATCCTTGACTTTGATCCTTCTTTGTTCTTTATAATACAGTTCATACAGCTTCCCAGTATCCAATCCATGGTCCTCTAAAAACCCAAGAAAAGAAGATTTTGAATAATTCTCCCATTTTATCATATACAGCCCCCTTATTACCGAAATTAAAGAAGAGACCCCAAGACCATAACCCATTTTAATCCATGTTTTATTTAGATTTATAATAATCTTAGTTTGTTCTAAATAATATTTAGTATTACCCTTTGTGAATCTACAATCTTTATATCCTTTTAAAAGTTCAGGATTAATTATTGTTTTAGCTTCACTTAGTTTAGGAATAATAAAAATAGCATCTTCTTTTAATTTCTTCTCTAATCCTTTTAAACTAATCGTATCAATCGAATAGTCATCAACATCATCAATTTTTTCATATTCACCAACCACAACTAATATATTAATATCAGACTCAGGACTCTGCTCGTTTATGGCATAAGAGCCATGTAAATAAACTCCAAGTATATTCTCTAAATAAGGCTCTAAAATATCTAAAATTTCTGACTTAATATCATTAAAGCTTTTTGTATCTAATAAAAATTTTACTTTCTTCCCGACATACTCCTTAGACAAGACTATATGCCCCCCATTCCCAAATTTTTGAACTATTTTGCTTTCTATCATAGTATATACGTATATACATTAATATTTAAAGTTTTCTCTTTCAAGAAATATATTTTATTTTTTCCTTAATTTCAAGATAATATGCCAGCTTTGGTTTTTAACAACAGGAATTTTAGATATAATCTTATCAAATCCTAAAAAGCCAGCCATTAGAATTTTATTGCATTTCCATTTTCTGTTAGTCCCTTCATACATATATCCTAGATAACTTACATTCTCGATAGAATAAATTTCAAAATAAGGTTTTATTATTTTAATTAATTCTTCTTTCTCAAAACTCTTATGCCAAGGCCCGAATCTTTTTTTATCCTTATAAGCATCTCTTCTTAATTTTCTATTAACTAAAGCATCATGCGTTTCAGAAACAACAGCAACTCCATCATCCTTCAGAACTCTGAAAATTTCTTTAACACCTTCTTCAGGATTTTTTAAATGATGCAGCACTGAATCAGTATAAACAACATCAAATGTTTTATCTTTAAAAGGTAATTTTTCAGCTTGTGCTCTTACTAAATATTTAATTTTTTTCTTAGCTTCTCTCAGCATATCAAAAGAAATATCACTCCCAACTATAACATTTCCCTCAGGAATAACTAAAGATAATTTTCCAGGACCGCATCCATTATCTAAAACTAGTCCTTTTTTGTCAACAATTAATTTCTTCTTCCAGTTTCTCCAGCTCATAGTTCCTGCTTCAGTCTCAATATCTTTATACTCCCAAACTGAATTTTTCTGTGCTTTAAACTCTTTTTCTAATTTTTTCTTATCTTCTCTAGAAATAAAATTAGGAATCTCATTAATAAATAGAAATCTATGTTTTTTCAGACAGATATACCCTCTTTTGTCAGTCTTTAAAAGACTTCCACAAATTGTGCATTGCAAAATTTTTTCAAGTTTCATTTATTTAAATCCAAACCTTATTATTTAAATTATAATAAAATTAAGAAATGCTGGAATTTATTAATCTACCTGTAGAATTGACGATTTGGAATATTGACTCAATAAAAAGTAAAGATTAGTTTAATCTAAGTTTAACTTCCATAGATCTAGCTAACTCTGTGACACTTTTAGTTCTTACTAAAACTTTAAAATGACCAACCGCATCTTCCGGATGTCTAAAATTGGTTGTAACTAAGTCTCTCATGAAGTTAAAGTTTGTTAAGTAACTCTTTATTGTTGATTTTGAGAATTCTGAGTCTAGTTCGTTCCTTATTCTTAATAATTCTTTTGCTGTAAACTCGCATTCCATTGTGAGATGCTCTCCTGCTTCTCTCCCATAAAAAGTTTTGCCATCCCTTAACCACTTATTTTTTTCAGCCATCTCATAAAGTTCAGTCCCAGGCAATGGAGTAGCAATATAAAATTGAGTATAATCTGCTTTTATTCTTCTAGCTAACTGTCTTGTTTTTTCAATGTCTTCAAGAGTTTCGTAAGGATGACCTATGATAAAATTTGCCATAGCCCTTATTTCAGCCTTATGGCACAGGTCAAATGCTTTTATAGTTTCTTCAACTTTGACATCTTTTTTTATAATATCGAGTATTCTTTGTGATCCTGATTCAACTCCAAAGCATATTTGGACGCACCCTGCTTTTTTCATCTTCCTTAAAGTTTCCAAGTTGATTGCAGCTGCATTTACTCTTGATTGACAATCCCATTTTATACTCAATTTTCTTTCAATTAGTTTATCACAAAATTCATTCACCCATCTTGGATTGTGCGTAAACACATCTTCTACCGATCTTATAGCTTCAATTCCATATTTACTTACTAGTTCTTCTATTTCATTAACATAGTTTTCCGGAGATCTTAATCTTACTTTTCTACCAAGAGTCTTTGGAGAAGCACAGAATATACATCTATGAGGACATCCTCTTGCCCCCATAAGAGAAGTTGTTTTTAACCATTCTCCTCTAACCATACTATTTCTTCTAGCATACCATTTCATGTCAAGTAAATGTCTTGCTGGGAAAGGTAATGAATCTAAATCTTCTATAAGCTCTCTTGGCTGGTTTTTTATTACATTGTTTCCTTCTTTGTATATAACGCCTTTAATACCACTAAATCCTTTTCCTTGTTCAATTGCATTAACCAATTCTCCAAAAGTAATTTCTCCTTCTCCTTGAACTGCAACATCCATATATTCATTTTTTATTATCCTTTCCCCATCTGAGGTGATTAAAGAACCACCCACCACGGTTAATATTTCGGGATTAAATTGTTTAGCCAACTTGGCTTGGGCAAATACTGGATCTTCTTGTGGAGAAGTGCAGGTAAATGCTACAATATCCGGATTAAACTCCTTAAGAAAATATTCAAAACTTTTGGATAGCCCCTTTCTTGTCGGAATTGGATCATATATCTTAACATTATGCCCATCTTTCTCAAGAATAGCAGCTATATAACAAAGACCTAAAGGTGGAGTTGCTCTCGTTTCAACTCTTGGATTAGCCAATAAAACATTTTTCATTCTCAAAATTAAACAATTTAGGAGGTATATAATTATTTCGGTGTTATGGTATTTTCCTATCCCAAAGAGTACAAAAGGCAAAAAATAATCTATATTCCCAAGATCTTATTATACTCCATATATTTTAACATCCCCTTCTTTATGGACTAATTTCAAATCCAAATCTCCCTTAGAAATAATGTATTTAAATCCCTCTGCATTTTCAACATCACCAATCCTTATTTCATTATTTATAAAAAATCCAACTACTGTAACGCTGTTATTTCCCTCGCCTTCATATAGAGAACTTTGTTCTTCTTTCCATATCTTCCCTTCATATCTGTCATCTATTAAAACAGAATATTCAGAGTTATCATACTTATTCAGCCACTTTCCAGTCTTCATTAATTCTCCATCATCCCAGTATTTTTTAGAATTATATACATTCACACCATAAACGCCTAAACTTGTAACAATGAAAAATACAAACAATAAAGGTAAAATATTCCTTAACTTTAATTTTCCTAAATAATGTAAGTAATAAATAGCTATAACAGCAATTAATAAAATAATCGTCAGTATTATATAACTTCCAAGAAAGAAATCAGTATTCAATCCTTTTCCATATAAATATCCAAGAAGTGAGTTTGAAACACCAAGCCAGGTTAATGTCATATTATTTACTGGGTATAAAGGAAAAAATAGTAAAGTAGAGCCAATCAAAACAAAGATTAAAGTAATCAAAAAGCTCTCATTAAAATAATCCTTCTCTTCCTTATATTTTTCAAAACCTAAAACTCCCAATATAATAAATAAAGGTAACAAAACATCAATATATCTTCCAACAGGCCTTCCAAGCAGCCATGGAAAAAAGGTCTCATAAAAACTAACAGCAGATATATTCGGAATTGCTAACATTCCAGATAATATAATCAGACTAAAAAATACAAATATACTAAACTCTTTTACTTTCTTATCTTTGCTAAACAAAGTATTTAGAGACATTAAAAATAATATAATTCCTGATCCAAGAACTATAAAACTAATGTACAATAAAAACCAGCTTAAAACATTAGGCAAGACTCCTAATAAATTCAGCGTTAAAGAAGCTTCTTTTGAGTAATGTCCCAATATCCCAGAAAAGTTAAACCCAAATAATAACCCATTTCTAACAATCCAAGGTAAAACAGTCAAAAAGAAAAATAATCCTAAAACAATCTTCTTCTTAGTCTGTTTTAAACTAAATTTATAACAAAAATAGAAAAATACCAAAACCAGCAGCATAATAGAAGTAACCTTAGTTAAGAAGCTTAATCCAATAAATATTCCAGCTAAGATATCAAACTTATACCCTTCTTCATTAAAAGACTTATATATTAGGTAGAAAGCACTCAAAACTAGAGGATATAACAGATTCTCAGCCATTATATATCCTGAAAAGGCGAAACTACCAGGTAATAAAGAAACTAATAATCCTATTATAATAGACCTTTTTTCATTAAAAAATTCCTTAGATAGTAAATAAGCAGGAATAAACACTAATGTAGATATTATAACATTAATAACCTTCATAAGCCAGTAAACAGTTGTCATATCATTAAACAAATAAGATATGGACAAAATTATAGGATATAAAGGGGGATATAAGCTTGTATGAACGCCATGAATTGAAAACTCCCCAGAACTAAAAAAGCTCTCGGCCATCTTACTATATATATAGGCATCACTGAAAGCAGAGGGTGCAGGAATTAAGCTAACTAGCACAATTTTAACAAAAATAATCCCTAAAATTACAAAAAGCATAGTTTTTCCACGAGTTTCCATCCTTTTTTCACGTTAGAAACATTTAAATATCAGTTGATTTTTATATCCTCTAATTAAAAATATCAATTGTTAAATATTATAATTAAAGGAGGGTTTATTAATGGAAAAAAAGAGGATTGGTGGTTTACTTCTTATAAGTTTTTTATTTATAGTGATAGCCTATTTGGTTTCAGGCACAGTATCATTCAATAGCGCAGGGAGTGCTGTAAATATTAGTGGTAATGACGCACGTAATTCCTTAACAAACGGTGTCAATAATGGAAGTGTCTGGACAAAGGGAGGTCAGACTGAAATTATAAACTTCACAATAAACTTCACAACAGATGCTATTTCAGCAGTTAATATTACCCTTCCAATAGAAGCTTATAGGCTTATGAATTATAATACTAGAAATGCTACAATTTCTATGGCCCATAAGGCTGGTTTAGGAAACGGTGTTGGGCTTGTTACAGTAAATTGGTCAATCACAAATACAACAAGCATTGTTATATTAAACACTCAAGAAGGGAATTATAGTGAACCAAATTCTACAAATTTATTCCCTAGACTAAACATAGAGTTCAATGTAACTGCAAATGACAGCATTGAAGGAGCCTTTGTTTGGAATGTTTCCTTCACGGATAATGAAACAACAACATCAGATATAGCATCTGCTGTCTTCACAACTTATGTTGATGGTTTAAGACCAAGGCTTACACAAATAAATGTTACAGATGGGGTAACTGTATTAAAAGCAAGTAGTGAAGAATTAAACAGCACTAAATTCTTGAAGAATACATCTATCACAGTGTATGCAACATTAACTGATTACAACTTTGATGAAGATGCTAGACCTAGACTATTTTATCTGATCAACGGGTCAGAAGTAAACATCACATCTCCGGCAATAGTAATGAGCTCATCAAACGGAAGTTCATATACTTACAGGTTGAATGCTACAATCCCTGTGACAGAGTTAGGGGGTCCATCAATTCCATTAGCCTTCATCATACAGGTAAATGACAGTTATAACCACATGTATATCTATAACACAAGTGCTCAAGATGGATTTAACTTCAGCATTGATTCAGCTAATCCTGGAGTTACAATTACACCACCTTCCAGTACATCAATAGACACTTCATCATCAATAACATACAAATGTGTAGGAACTGATACAGGGGGAAGTGGAGTAAACTCTTACTTGTGGACAATAACAAAACCAAATGGGCAGATAATAACTAAGACAACTTCATCAATCACACTAACAGGTGCTGAAACTGAAGCAGCAGGTACTTATAGCCTTACTTGTAAAGTAACAGATATAGTTGGTTATGAAACAACTTCAACAGTCTACCAGTTCACAGGGCACATTGCATCAACATCAGGTGCGGGTGGATCAGGGGGAGCTGGTGGAACAGGAGCAACAACTACAGAAACAGTTAAAGTAGATGATAGTATCATGGAGATTGGAGAAACTGCAACAGTTTCAAAGAAACAAGGCCAGAGCTCAACTTTCAGTTTAGATGGAAGGACTGCACACACACTAAATTTCAAGACAGTTACATCGGGGTCTGTTACATTAGAAATCCAGTCAGACCCAATAGAAGTAACATTAAACGTTGGAGAAACTAAGAACGTAGATCTTGATGCAGATGGAACAGATGATTTAGAAGTAACATTGGACAGCGTTTCAGGTGGAGCTGCTAGAGTAATGATAAAGAAGATTGCTCAGACCGCAGCAGAAGTAGCATCACCAGAACCAACAACAGAAACTGGAGAAGGCGCTGAAACAACAACTACACCTTCAGAAGAAGCAGAGGGGGGAGCAAGTTTAGTGTGGTTATGGGTAGTAATAGTATTGATAGTGATTGTAGCAGTTGTAGTAGCTGTTCAAAAAAAGAAGAAATAAACCTTCTTTTTTTTCTTTTCTTTTAATCAATAATCTTTAATATTCCTCTATTATATCAAATTCATGAAAGTCTTAGTGGGAATCCCAGCATCTTTTCATAAGGAATACTGCTTGGAAGAGTTTAGTAACGGAATAAAAAAATTAACTTATCCTAAAAAAGAGATAATTTTTATAGATAACTCCCCACATAATAATTATATAAAAAAGATAAATTGCCAAGGATTTAATGCAATAAAAGGCCCTTATTTTGATTCACCAATACAGAGAATATCCGCTTCAAGAAATGTTATAATAGAAAAGGCAACAAAAGAAAATTTTGATTATATCCTCTTCCTAGATCAAGATACTATACCCCCCAAAGATTCAATAGAAAGGTTTCTAAAAGGAAACAAGCCAATAATCTGTGGAGTATATTTTAGCAGAGCCAAAAGTAAAGATGGTAAGCTTACCTATCTCCCAAGCGTATACAAAGTTATTCCTTCAGATAAAGAATTGCCAGATATGATAGGACTTTCACCAGAAGAAATAGCATCAAATAGACTCTTAAATGTGATTTCTTGTGGCGGAGGATGTATCTTTGCTTCAAGAGAAGTTTTCACAAAAATAAGATTCAGAGAAGACTTAAAACAATGTGAAGATCGTTGGTTCTGTATAGATTTATACAAAAATAAAATTCCTTTATTCTGCGACACTTCAGTTAAATGTAAACATTTAGTGATAAATAGAACTCATGTTTGGAAAGATGGTAAATTAATACTTAAACCCATCTAACCTTCTTATTTATAATCAAATGTTTACATCTAATACTAGTATCTAAAATAATTGGAATCTTAAGATCATAGACATCATCTGAAAAATACCTGTCATCTGTATTTTTTTTCCCTTCTTCATACTTAAACTTAATTTTCTCTAAAACATCTTTAGAAATCAAGATGCATCCCAATCCAGACATTCTAATCAGAGTTTTCCGAGGGGGATTTATGTCCATTTCGTTTAATCTTCTAAATTTCTGCTCTTTGCTTCTTTTTTCATTATCATTGAATAATTTATAAGCAACAGGCATTAAGACTATTTTTTTTACATCTCCGAACTCATAAGGATTAGTAAATCCAAAATATAAACCAGAAACTACTTTTTTATTAGTCTCTAAAAGTTTATTTATAACATTTCTTGGAGGAATAACATCTTGTTCCAAACTAAAAAAATAATCATATTTATCATTTAAAGCATACTCTCTTAATATATTCCTGGATTCAACAACTCTTTTAATTGCAGAATCATAAAAATTACCTTTATCAACTTCAATTCCATATTCTTTTAATTTTTTATAATATTCATCATCTTCAGAATTATCTACAATTAATATGTCATAATTCGGATAATCTAAAGAAAATAAGCTCAATAAGTATTCCTCAACACAATAATCATAATCTTTACAGGTAGGGCACCCAACTAATATTTTTGGGTAATATTTTTTACTATCAAAATCAAATGTTTGCCATTCAAATGATTTTTTAGGGATTTTTTCAAGTTTTGTATAAGGCAGTTTATATTTTTGAATAAATTCCTTCCTTGATAATTCATAAGATTTATCTCTTTTTCCTCCAGAAAAATGCTTTAATAATATATCATACGTAACAATATTTTTTAACTCCTTAGAGACTCTTAAAGTAAAGTCTACATCATAAAAATGAAATCCTTCAAATTTTTCATCAAATTTAAAATTCTCAGCAACTTCTTTTCTGCAGCACAAAAATAACCCATCCAAAACAACAACTTCAGTATCATTTCTAATAATGCCAAATCTCTCTAGCTGCTCTTTCCCATTAACAACATGAACTACCTGCCCCTTAACAAAAGGCCTCTTAACAGAAAACCACATTCCATTTTCAGGCATTAACGAAGTTCCAGCAACACCTAAAACACCTATTTCTTTATTATTTAATTTTTCTACAACTATTTTTCCCCAATCTTTAGTCAAAAACCTAACATCTTCATGAACAAAACAGACATATGGAAATTTAGCTCTTTTTAAGCCCTCATTATAAACTCTGCATATTCCTATCCCCCCTCTATTATCTATTGCTACAAGCTCAAATTCACACCCTATTGTTTTCTCCACATTTTCAGATAGCTCTTCTAATAATATTTTATCTTTAGAGCATACGATCAAACTTATCATTGGTTTTTCACTTTTCTCCATTCCCATTCTCTGTTTATTATCAGATGTTTGCACATAACTCCCGTATCTGCATATACTTTATAGCCTAAGCCTCTAGCATCTTTACATAACCAGAAATCATCCCAGTTTGTGTTTCCTTCTTCATATCTAAATTCAATTTTCTCAAGAATCTCCCTACTAAGCATAATGCATCCCCCACCGACAAGAAAAGCTTCTATAATCCTTTTAGGTTTTAACTCCTCTATTCTCAAGTATCTGCATTTGTCTTTATTCTTAGGATGATTAACCCATACAATTGGGGTTACAATCGTTGCTTTCCCTCCACCAATGTTAGCTATATTATTTCGCGTAGGATTAAATCCTTCATTATGGGGGTATCCTAAATACACCCCTGCAATAAAGTGTTTGCCGGGGCTCAGAAGACGCTCTATAATACTACTTGGAACTAAAACATCCGGATCAAGAGATAAAAAATAATCATATTTTCCTTTTAATGCTCTTTCTCTCATAAAATTTTTACATTTAACCACTTTCTCCCTTATCACCTCAACCTCAGAATACTTTCTGATAATATTTAATTCAGGATATTTTTCCTTAAGGAATTTATAGAATTCTTCATTTGTGGAATTTTCAACAATTAAAACATCAAAATTTAGGTATTCTATTTTATTAAGAGACTCAATAAACTCTCCTATAGCATAAGCATGCATATCAGACACAGGAATGCCTATTAAAACTTTAGGTTTCATATTATAATATATAGAGCAATAAAATAAAAAGCTTTCTTAAAGAATCGCCGCGACCCGGATTTGAACCGGGATATCCCGGAGGAAACAAGCTCTCAAGGCTTGCGCAATACCAGGTTATGCGATCGCGGCATAGGA